>Ga0310811_10000062_pt1 | contig 173149 bp, 179 predicted proteins | sample YCmetagenome_FD_207642 | JGI IMG/M metagenome (GOLD analysis project Ga0310811, IMG submission 207642) | Soil microbial communities from experimental microcosm in Duke University, North Carolina, United States - YC | ecosystem: Engineered > Artificial ecosystem > Soil microcosm > Unclassified... | reverse complement strand
AACTAAAGGGGCATCTGAAGTAGTTTTTACAGTATCCTGCGCTTTAGCAAAGCTAAATGCAACGACACCGACGAATAAAAGTAAAAATCTTTTTTTCATGATTAGTGTTTTGGTTAATTTGATTGATTGACTGATTGATTATTATTTAGTTAAGTTGATTTATTTGTTATTCACGACCCTATACTTCGACCAGGGGCCGCCTGCCGGGCTTTTCTCCATTGTAAACCCGGCAACTAACCCAGGCAGCTTTGGGTTTTTCCGGTAAAAGCTTTTTTAGCAGGGCCGATAATAGCTGTTTAGTAAAACTAATATTCATATAGTGGAATTTAATTTGATTTTGATAAAATTATCACATTCAATTATTATAAAAGACAAATTACAAGAGTAAATCATCATATTTTGATTAATAAAATCATATAAATTTGATTTATAAATACAATTTTATTAATTTTTTCATGAAATTATGAATGTTTTCATAACAAAACAAATTTTTAATATCAAAAATCATATAAAATTGATAAGAATTATCAAATTCATAAATATTTACTAAAATTTAACACTGATTTTGCATAATTTTCAATCAAAAAACTTACTAAAGCCCTAAAAATTCATCAAGATTTTAAAATTAAGGTTAAACAACACCTTTATTCGTGTAGTTATTACAATCTGAAGCCACTTGGCGCCATGCCCGGGGTAAAATAAATGTGAAGGACGATTTAAAACTTTATCATTTACAGTTATACATAAAACTCGCCTGATCATCACTTTTCCTGATCAATATGATATTTTGAAGAAATATTGAATTGTTTTATTGAGGATAATTATACATTTGGAGTAAATCACGTAAAAAAGTTCAATAATAATGTCAAACTTCAGGTTTCAGGCTCTGCAGGCGGTTCTCGACAGATCAATTCCGGAAATAAAACTTCCTTCAAACAAAATCTCTGATTATTTCAATTCGAATGTTTTCGATAAGCAAAAAATGAAGGAGTTTCTTTCCAAAGATGCCTACCAGGTAATTGTTAGCTCGATTGAGAAGAGCGAGCCGATCCCCCGTGACATGGCCGACCAGGTCGCCTCGGCTATGAAAGCATGGGCGATAAGCAAAGGCGCTACGCACTATACGCACTGGTTTCAGCCGCTTACCGGTACCACTGCCGAAAAACACGACGCTTTTTTTGAACCAACCCCCGATGGCGGCGCGATCGAGGTGTTTTCAGGTGATGCTTTGGCACAACAGGAGCCGGATGCATCAAGCTTCCCCAGCGGAGGGCTGCGCAACACATTTGAAGCGCGCGGTTATACAGCATGGGATCCTTCGTCCCCTGCTTTTATTATGGGACGTACCCTGTGCATACCTACTGTATTTGTCTCGTATACCGGCGAAGCCTTAGATTATAAAGTTCCGCTGCTGAAAGCGTTGAATGCATTAGACAGGGCGGCCGTCGATGTTTGCCATTATTTTGATAAAAGCATAGAAAAGGTTAACGCGTCGTTAGGAATTGAACAGGAATATTTCCTGGTCGATATAGCTTTATTTAACGCACGCCCCGATCTGTACTTAACAGGCCGTACGCTCTTTGGGCACATGTCGGCAAAAAACCAGCAACTGGAGGATCATTACTTTGGCTCGATACCCGAGCGGGTGTACGCCTACATGCAGGACCTGGAAACAGAAGCTTTGCAACTGGGCATTCCTCTTAAAACACGTCATAATGAGGTTGCACCTTCGCAGTTTGAATGCGCACCTATATACGAAGAAATAAACCTGGCTATTGACCATAACCAACTGCTGATGGACCTGATGGACCGGGTTGCAAAAAGGCACAACTTTAAAGTACTGCTGCATGAAAAACCTTATGCAGGTGTCAATGGATCGGGCAAGCACAATAACTGGTCGATGATCACCAACACGGGCAGAAATCTCTTGTCGCCCGGTAAAACACCAAAAAACAACCTGATGTTTCTTACCTTTTTTGTGAATACCATCAGAGCGGTATATGAACATGCAGATTTGTTAAGGGCATCTATAGCGTCTGTTAATAACGACCACCGCCTGGGCGCTAACGAGGCGCCTCCGGCTATTATATCGATTTTCCTGGGCACCCAGTTGAGCGATGTACTTGACGAAATAGAAACTTCACGTATCAGCAAAAAAATAAAAGACGATGCTTTGCTATGGCAGGGCATCCCCAAAATACCACAGATATTAAAGGATAATACCGACCGTAACCGAACCTCGCCTTTTGCCTTTACCGGTAATAAGTTTGAGCTGCGGGCCGTTGGTTCTTCGGCTAATTCGGCTTATCCCATGACCATCCTGAACATGATCATGGCCGAGCAGCTCAAGAAATTCAAATACGACGTTGACCGGATACTGAGAAAAGGCGAGAAAAAGGACGTGGCGATACTGATGGTAATAAAACGGTACATCAAGGAGTCGAAAAATATACGTTTTGAAGGCAATGGTTACAGCCCCGAATGGGAAGAAGAAGCAGAAGCGCGCGGGCTATCCAATTTCAAAACAACCCCTAAAGCTCTGGATGCTTTGTTAGCCGAAAAATCGGCAATTTTGTTTGAAGACACTGCCGTCTTCAGTCAGCGCGAGGCCCATGCCCGCCATGAAGTTTTGCTGGAAAGCTTTTATAAAAAACTGCAGATAGAAGCGCGCGTAATTGGCGAGCTTGTAAACAGGCCAATGGTATCGAAGATATACGTGAAAAAGCTATTGCTTATGACGAAAAAGTGAAAGCTTTCTTTCAGCCGATCCGCTATCACGTGGATAAATTGGAGCAGCTAATAGACGACTCGCTTTGGCCTTTGCCTAAATTCCGCGAATTATTGTTTATAAAATAAGGCAGACATAAATAATACTAAGCCGGGCTTTCGTTTTTTACCGTTTCTATTATCGGTTTGGGCTCGTCCTGTGCGTTCTCATTTTCCTCCTCAGCCTTGAGGTCGATCATGTATTGAACTTTAAGATGATCGTATAAAGAATGTTTGTCCACCAACATCGCCGCCAAACTTGCTATCATGCCGGCCAGGATGAGGTGAAAAATAACATTGTTACGGTCGGTCATTTCCAATACCAGGATAGCTGATGTAAAAGGCGACCTTGTAACACCTGTTAAAAAGCCAACCATGCCTGCTAAAATAAGCATGTTGGTGTTAGCTTCAGAGAAATTGAACCAGCTTGCCACAAACGACCCCACGCTTGCACCGGCTCCGAGAGCAGGCGCGAATATCCCTCCTGCCGCGCCGGTTGTAAATGATAACGCGGGACCGATAATGCGAAACACCGGCATATACCATACAGAGTATTTATCTGAAGTAAACAGCACGCGTTGCATCACATCCTTCCCAGATCCCAGCGCTGCGAAATTGACAAAATATGCAAACGTCACCATGATAAGCGCACAACAAACCAGGTAGATCACATGTTCACGCTGAAATCGAAACTTAGCCTTCCACTTGAGTATGACCAGTATGAATTTAGACATAGCGCTTCCTAACAAACCAGTAATAGCTGCAACGAGCGCAACACTCAGAAATATAAATGTCGAAAGGCTGTCGATCTTGGGATAACCAAGGTAAAGATACGGGCCCAATATCCCTTGTGCTGTTAAACCGGCTATGATAACCGACGAAAAAATGGCTGTTTTGAAATAGCTGAAGTGTGTTTTAGTTAGTTCTTCAATGGCAAAAACTATTCCCCCGAGCGGGGTGTTGAAGGCTGCGGCAAGTCCGGCGGCTGCACCTGTTATGATCATGTTCCTTTTTGCAACTTTTGGCCACCAGGCCGGCAAAATCTGGTTTACTTTTCTAAATACCGATGCAGCTATTTGTATGGTAGGCCCTTCCCTTCCTATGGCGCCGCCACCTATTGCCAGCACGAGGCTGGATATCACTTTAACCACTATCACCTTTATACTCAAAAGCTTGTCGACCTTGTCATCTGTCTTGGGACCGGTTATTTCTATCGCTGCGGCAACTTGCGGTATACCGCTCCCGCGTGAATAAGCAGCAAACCGCTTTACTATCCACCAGGCGGCGATAAAGCAAACGGGGGTTAATATAAATAACAGCCAGGCGTGCCAGTGAAACACTTTAGCAGTCAGGTCTTCGGCATAAAAAAAAAGCCTTGCATACACAACGGCTATCAAACCGGTTATTACTGATGCTATCCAGAATGGAATTGCCTGAAGTACATTTTTTTTTAGTTGTTCATTGTTAAGGCGGTCAAAACTATGTTTAAGGTGAAGGCGGATTTTAGACAGTATATTGTTTGACATCGATTGATAGATAAGAAAATGCAAAAATAACGTTTAAACCTCATTATACACTATATTTGCCCATGATTTCTTCGCAAAGGTACGATCAGAGAGGCGTCTCGGCCTCGAAAGATGATGTTCATAACGCTATAAAAAACATTGACAAGGGCATTTTTCCTAAGGCTTTCTGTAAGATAATTCCTGATATTTTAAACAACGATCCGGCTTACTGCAACATTATGCACGCCGATGGAGCAGGGACGAAATCATCGCTGGCATATACTTACTGGAAAGAAACCGGCGACACATCCGTTTGGCGTGGAATAGCACAGGACGCCATCATCATGAACCTGGACGACCTGCTTTGCGTTGGGGCCATCGATAATATATTGCTGTCATCGACCATCGGCCGCAATAAGAATTTGATACCGGGCGAAGTGATCGCCGCCATTATTAATGGTACCGAAGAGATACTTGCCGAATTGCGGGATGCCGGTATCGGCATCTATTCAACCGGGGGCGAAACTGCCGATGTTGGCGACCTGGTGCGCACTATTATAGTAGATTCGACCGTTACCTGCCGGATGAAACGCGGTGATGTGATCTCGAATGACCGCATACGGCCTGGTGACGTTATAGTGGGCCTTGCATCTTACGGCAAAGCCAGTTATGAAAAAGAGTATAACGGCGGGATGGGTTCGAATGGCCTCACCTCGGCCCGGCACGATGTGTTCAATAAAAGCATCGCCGAAAAATATCCTGAAAGCTATGATCACGGCGTACCTTATGATCTTGTATTCTCAGGCTCCAAAAAGCTGACGGATAAGATCGATATTGGCAGTGGTGATTTTGTAACCGCAGGCAAACTGGTACTTTCACCTACCCGTACCTATGCCCCTATAATAAAGACCATTCTGCAAGAATACCGACAAAAAATACATGGCATGGTGCATTGCAGCGGCGGGGCGCAAACCAAAGTGCTGCATTTTGTGGATAACCTTCATATCGTAAAAAACAAGTTATTCCCTGTTCCGCCTTTGTTCAAACTGATACAGGAAGAATCAAAAACAAATTGGCAGGAGATGTACAAGGTATTTAATATGGGCCACCGTATGGAATTGTATGTGCCCGAAGAAATAGCAACGGATATAATCAGTATTTCAAAAAGCTATGGTGTTGATGCCAAGATCATCGGTCATGTTGAAGCATCTGAAAAAAAGCAGGTAACCATCACTTCCGAAAACGGCGAGTTTATTTATCATTGAAACGATTTGTCATAACAAAAAATGCCCCGGAAAAAACCGGGGCATTTTTTGTTAAATGGCACTTGCTTATGTTACTGTACAAATACAAAAACAGATCCGTTGTACTGGAAAGTTTTGGTTACATTAACAGTAGCACCTTTATTGTAGGCTTCATAGGTAACTACAAATTTCTGATTGGCCACAGCTGTTGGGAAATCATGCGCCAGTAATGCAATAAATGCATTCTGAATATCCGTATCGCTCCAGTAAGTTGCGTCAGTAGCTGCGCTGATGTTAAAGTCGCCGTACTGGGCCACATTATCCCTTGCAGATTGCGAACCTGCTGTAGTTTGGGTTCCGATATATTTATAATCGGCAGTGGTCGCTGTATAATAAACCGTGTTATCGGCGACCCACATGCCATCAGTCTTTAAAAAGGTGAGCGGAGAGCCTACATTGATGGGCGTGGTTACCCAATTAGCACCATCAAACGTTACAGGAATAACGCGCTGCCAGTTTTTACTTGCAAAATATTTAAAACTAACGTATTGTATATCATACTTTTTAGCAGTCGCCGCCACACCGGCGTCGGCTTTTAAAAAGGTATTAAAATAATTAGGCAGATTAGATGCATCACCCGCACTAAAATCATTAAAAGTGCCGCCTTTACCAACTGACTGATATTGGGCCTGGGATATGGTATATATTTTTTTCCATGCACCGTTCAGGTATAAAAATGATTGCGTTGCGGTACTGGTAACGCCACTTTCATAATAAGTAAAAGTAAGCAGGGCTAACTGATTATCAAGCGGAGTTGGGTATTTATAGGGCAACCAGCTCAAAATTTGCGAAGCACTGAAATCGGTATACTTATTATTAGGCAACAATAGATAATCAGCATCCGTAAGGGTGTACGCCACATCTGTAAAAAGCGTATCGGCCACGGTGATAGTTGCAGGCGAATTTGCGTAGATCACATTCAACGTCGATTTGTCAGATGCTGTAGGGTATTTTGATGACAAAATAGTGGGGATGTCTTCCTTAGCATCGTCGCTTGTTTTAAACGATAATGAGGTGTGTGCGTAATTATCCGCAGGTAGTAAAGTATAATCGGCAGGGGCCAATGTCAGGTCAACTGTAATAGGTGCCGGTATAGGCGCGGTTGGCGCAGGCACCGGTCCCAATTTTTTGTATGTTTCGTCAAGCGGATGACAAGCGCTGAGCGCTGTTGCCACTGCAATAAAAGCGAATAAATAATATATCTTTTTCATGAAATCCTTTTTAAATTTATTAGAATTTAACTTTCAGTGTTGTCATATAAAGCCGGCCCGAACCATACCAAACTCCAAGGGCTTTTGTACGCGTCACAAAATCAGCGTTCGACGGTGCGTTTTCAAAAGCATCTGCCAGGTAGGTTGTGTTAAATACGTTGTAAACATTTCCTATAAATGACGCATCCAATCCTGCGAATTTAAACCTGAAAACAACGTTCATGTCAACTGTTGAGAAACTTGGTATCTCGTAGGGCTTGTAAGCCGTAGGATCGAAAGTTGACGAAACCTGCATTTTAGTAGGATCATACGATGCATAGTAACGGGTATAATAATTATAGTTTGCGCCTACCTTTACCTGCGGCAATACGTTTACATCCAAACCTAAAGCGGCGGTAGTTTGTGCGCCTGTACTGGCCGTACCAAATTCACCCACCTTCTTATCTTTAAGCAATAATGATGGGTAAGTTTGGGTTTGTCCGTTATCAGATGTCACCTGCGCGGGGCCGGTATTGGCAGTATAATGATAATCACCTATAGATAACATACCACTCAATACGACATCCTTTACCGGGCGGAATTTAGCATCAAGCTCTATACCCTGGTGCAGTTCGTCGATACCCGAAACATTAACGGTGGAAAGAGTTTGGTCGTTATTTAAGAACGTGTTTGTTTTTGCACGGTCTTTATACGAGGCCCTGTAAAGATTTATGTTAGCACTGAAAAGTGAGCTGCTGAAACCATAACCCAATTCATAGCTAAGCAATTTTTCGGGCTTGGCATCCGGATTAATGTCGTTCTTTTTATTAAGGAATACAGTGGCAACCAGGGGCGCCCTCTGAATATAACCGATATTGGCAAAAATATTGCTCTGATTATCTAAATTATAGTTGACACCGCCTTTTGCCTGGTAACCTAAAAAGTTGACCCATTTGGTTGTCTGATTAGGGTCATCATTTAAATAATTAAAATAATCGACCCTGCGGTTACTGGTATTAGTTCCGGCCAGGGCAACAAAGGCCGAAAGATCATCCTTTACATATTCTGTTTGGGCGTATAAACCTTCGGAGGCTATTTTATAACGATAGTCGTTGTTAAATTTCCCATCAGTTGCAATATGGGCGCCGGGATTATTGATATTGCCGTAAGGCGATGTAAGACTGTTGTTCCTGGCATCGACTATATAGGTGCCACCTAACAGGTCGTTTACTTTATTATAATGTTCACCTTCGTAGTATCTTAAGTCGGCGCCTGCAAGGAAACGAAAATCCCCAAAAGCTTTTTTATAGGTACTTAACAAACCATATTGTTTATGATCGTTTTGTGCATTCTGCATAAATAAACTGGAACTTGCATCGGCATTAGCCAGGTTATTTTTAGTTATTTGGTTAAAATCTATCGGCGAGTAAATGTTGCCGGTACGTGGTACGGCACTTGCCGAGGTGCTTCCGGTAGTTAGCACCGGCGACGAACCGCCTGCAGGCGCGGCCAAATAAACTGCGGCGCCTGTTCCGTAAGAGGCATACAATTGCGTTGACAAAGATGAAGTTTGATTGATCTTCCAGTTATGGCTTAATGAAGCCAGTGGCTTGTTATAAAAGTTCTGCTCGGCGCTGTATAATTGACCGTTCAGGTAACCATAGTCAGAATTATAACGGATGCCCTGTGGTGCCGCTCTGTATGTTGCTATTGTATTATAAGTATAACGCTGCCCGTGATTTTGCGATGCGCCCATTATACTGAACGACAAGGTTTGCGAAGGACTTAAAATTTTCGAAATATTGGCGAAATAGCTGTAACCTGTGTAATACAACCCTTCGGCATAACCATCACCTGTACTTTTTGATAACAAAAAGGTAGAAGCCCAGCCTTTATCGCTCAAACCCGTCGAGTACGAAACCAGTGTTTTCAGGGAACCATAACTCCCTACTGATTGTAATACTGTGCCGCTTGGCGTAGGTTCAGTGCTCATAGTGGTGATGTTAATTGTACCACCTAATGAAGGCACCGCCGCAGTTGAAGCGCCGATACCACGCTGCACCTGCATAGATGTTGTAACATCGGCCAGGCCGGCCCAGTCGTTCCAGTATATTTTACCGGCTTCCACATCGTTAACAGGCAAGCCATTGATCAATAAAGCGACGTTATTGCTGCTAAAACCGCGAATATTGATCCTTGAGTCACCGTAGCCACCACCTAAACGGCTGGTCATCACGCCCGGTGTGGCTTTTAGTAATTCCGGAAATTCTGCTCCCGCGCCTTTTTCCTCTATATACACCTTCCCTACCGACGAAACAGCGATAGGCGTTTGCCGCGCAATAGCTATTGACTGATTGGCGGTGATGGTGACTTCCTTCATTGAAGCTGAGGTTGGGTCGAGTGTGATCGTACCTAAATCGTCTTTGTCGGCTGGTATTTCCCTGGAAATATATCCGATGTAGGACAACACAAGTGTCGTAGTGCCTTCGGCAGGTACTTTTATCTTAAAAGTACCGTCAAGTGATACAGATGTCGCATTAGTTGTGCCTTTTACCAGCACAGTGGCGCCTATCAATGGCTCCTTATTTTGCGCATCAATCAGTTTACCTTTAACTGTTTTCTCGTTGCCTTGGGCAAGGGCAATGCAGTTTATAGCAAATGTTGCGATTAAAAAAATAAGTAAATGCTTCCTCATAGTTTGGAGTTTTTTTTTGTTAATTATTGCTTAAGAAACGTGTTTCAAAGATAGGCTCCTTAATATTAAATTATTGTTAACCCCTGCCTGACTGGCCTGAAAATGGCTTTCGTAACAGGATTGTTGCTTTTTTAACTTATAGTAAAGCATGTCCTTTTACGTTATTTTCGTCTTAATTTCCTTAAATTCAAGTATGAATTAAACTAGTCTGAAATTAAAAATGCCTGTGAATCACAGGCATTTTTAATTTCAGAACAGGTTCCCGGCCTGCTTCAACCAAGCTGTAAGACAAGTCACCAAAAAGACTAACAGCTTTGGGACGAGCTCGATTCGATATCTATATTTGACTTATTGGTGATTTCCTTTATAGCAATATCTAATTCATTTGCCGAAAGCAATATATACCTCAGGGCCTTTTCCTTTTCATCAGCAGTTGGCATATCATTAAATACGTTGATAAGCCCCATTATCCTGGCCAGCGGCGCGCGCACTATATGAGATTGTATCCATGATATTTCTTTCAATTTTTGATTTTGCAATTCAATAGCCTTGATATAATTCAGTCTCTCAGTAACATCAATTGCCAGGGTAACCACGGCTTTTTTTCCCTGGTATTCTATCAGTTTGCTTTTAGTGTCAACCCGCATCAGCTCTCCGTTCTTCTTTCTGTGTATGTTATTGCATTGGCACTCAAGTCGGCCCGTTAGCATGGCCGAATCGATTATCTTTTTTATTTTCGCAAATTCCCCGGCCGGCCTAATATCCTTTATTGTAAGAGACAGAAACTCATCCCTGCTATACCCATATTGTACTATGGCAGCATCGTTAACATTCAGAAAATAAAATGTGTTGATATCAAAAACCCACATCGGTTGCGGACTCAAATGAAAAAGGTCACTGTATCTTTTTTCAGAATCTTCCAGTTCCAATGTTGCTTTTTTGCGTTCGAGGCTGTAAACGATACTTTTGTATAATGATATGGGGGTTAGCTCTTCTTTCAGTACATAATCCGAAACGCCAAGGGAAAGAGACTTTATTCCGAAAGCAAAATCGGTATAACTCGTCAATACGATAACAGGAGTATTCATACACAGTTTCGTTATGTCGCTGATCAATGGTACCCCGGTCTTATCAGGTAATGAAAGATCAAGAAGTATCACATCAAATTGTTCACACCTGCCCGTTAAAATACTTCTTGCTTCACGGCAATTTTTGGCATGCGTTAAATTTAACTGCTTCATTTGCTCCAATAGAAATTCTTCAATAAGGGCAAAATCGCCAGGGTTATCTTCTACAACTAAAATATTGAGCTCTTTTTTCTCATTCACTATTTCCATGCGCTTAAAGGGCCAAATTCATTTATCATTTTATTATAAGCACAAATCGTTTTTTTCCAAATGAATTAATATCAGCTTCATCGACTTTGAAACCGTAATTACCTAACCTAAGGTCAATGCTATCCTTCTGCAAATTATCTTTCAACCATATTTGTTTATCGGCCGGCATCTTATATAATCCACTTATCCTCAAAAAAAACGAGCCGCTCGATTTAGTGTGTATATCCAAACCAATGGACATCCCTGTAGAATATGGCAAACTGCTTATAGCCAGATCTGTTCCGTCGCGCGAGATATTTGCTATATTAACATGTCCAAAACCATTTAAATAAGGGGCATCCTCATTAAAAACATAATCCGGACTCGAAACATGATTGAATATTATAAAAGTTTCGTCAGAAATTGTGCTGTCCTGGTATAGTCTGAGTTTCAAGCCAGATTTGTCAGGTATTGTATCCTTGTCCATAGCCGCAACGGCTGCCGTAGCTGTTGCGAGTGGTTTAGGTTCCGGTGCTACCCGCGCTTCCTTTTTACATGCGGCAAGTAAAATTGCGGCTATTAATACTAAATTTAATGCTTTCATGATATTTATAGTTTAAGTGCTTCCTGATTTCTCATCTAATTTTCAACTCAGGTTTTATCATATTCAAATTCGTCAGCGTATAATTTATTTCGAGGTCAATTGCAGAAACAAGAGGCCGTTTGCAGTGTGTGCAGTTATGCGTTGATAACAGGCTATCTTCTGATAATGGCATTTGAACATCCATTATATTATGGTAAATTGAATTTTGGCATTGCAGGTTCATGCAATACAGGGAATAACATTCTACAGACCTATCCATCGGCTTTGATTTTAACTATTCAAAGTTGTTAAACAAGCCGCAGACTACTTATAGTTGTGATTATGAAACCTTTGTAGTTGTTTCGGTGACAGGAAATAACTTACACCAACCTTTGGCTGATGGCATAATTGGTAAGCTCGGCATTATTTTTCAGTTTCATTTTCGCCAGGATGCGGGCGCGATAGGTACTTATGGTGGGGGTACTTAAATAAAGCATATCTGCAATTTCTGAAACAGTTTTTCCCGAAGCAATAAGCAGGAGTGTCTGGTATTCTCTGTCGGACAATAATTCATGTGGTTCTTTCATAGCATCGTCATCCATCATCTCAAGAAATTTCTCTGAAACCGCCGGCGATACATATTTTTTACCATCCAGTATCTTATTAATGGCTTTTATAAGCTCCTGGTCTGCAGTGTCTTTTGACAGGTAACCGGAAGCCCCCATTTTTAACGCCCTAAGAGCAATTTGCTCCTCCCCATGGAAACTGAACATTAAAACCGGCACTTTGCGTTTATCTGCTCTTATTTGTTTCAAGACATCCAGCCCGTTGCGGCCGGGCAGATCGATATCGAGTATCACGATATCCCAGTCTGATTCCTTTAATTTTTGAAAAACTTCCGCATAGTTGGTTGCTTCGCCAAATTGAACAAACGGAAATTCGCCGGTGCAAATTTGCCTGACACCAATTCTAATTGCTGAGTGGTCATCGGCTATTAATATCTTCGTTGCCATTTGTTTTTATTTTAAGTTCGATATTGGTGCCTTTACCGGGCACACTATTTATATTAAGTTCCGCCCCTATCAGGCTTGCTCTCTCCTGCATATTAAGTAACCCCATCGACGAGGAATTTTGTAAAGTACGGGTGTCAATTCCTTTCCCATTGTCCGATATATAAACTTTGATCATTTCCGGCCCGCTTTCTAATCTTATCGATACGAGCGAAGCCGCTGCATGCTTAGCAATGTTGGTTAAAGCCTCCTGGCATATCCGGAAAATACTAACTCCTGTGGTCCTGTCGATCAAAGGCTGATCTATCTCAGCGTATATTTTACTCTTAATACCCGTTTTTCGCTCAAATTCGCTTACAAGCCATTCAATTGCTGCAAATAGCCCCAGTTTATCCAATAATGCAGGTCGCAATTCATTCGCGATCAGTCTCAAGGTTTGTATGCTGTTGTCTACGTCGCTAAGTATGGCTTCGATCACCGGTTGTAAATCGGAACTAACCCCATTATTTTTTTTCAATGAGGACATTGACATTTTCAGTCCCGACAATTGCTGGCCAAACTCATCATGTATCTCCCTGGCAATTCGTAATCGTTCCTCTTCTACCACACTATTTAATTGTTTGGCAAATCGCCTGGCGCGCTTTTCTGAGGTTTCAAGAGCCCGGGCGATCCTTTTGCGTTCGGTACTGTAAACAATACTTTTGTAAAGTGATAAAGCGGTAAGTTCATCTTTCAAAATATAATCAGATACGCCAAGTGAAAGCGATTTTACGCCAAAACTCAAATCCGAATAACCGGTTAAGACAATCACAGCCGTATTTGAGCCGATTTCCATTACTTCTTCGATGAGGGGAATTCCTGTTTTATCTGGCAATGAAAGATCTAAAAGTATAATATCAAATGGCAGGGCAGTATTGGTGAGGATGTCTTTGGCCTCAACAAAACTCGAAGCATGTGATAATACCGGGGATTCAATTTGTTCAAAAAGGAACTCCTCAACCAGGGTAAGGTCGCCCGGATTGTCTTCAATAATTAAAATATTATAATCACCTTTATTGGGCATTGCCGTTATTGTTGCCTACGTGTAAAACCATCATCTACTGTGTTTTATCCGTGATTTTTTTTATAACCTCATCCAGTTCATTTGCAGATGACAACAAAAAATCTAACGTCATCTCTTTTTCTTTGTCATCATCCTTTAATTCTTTTATAACTTGTACCAGTCCCATAATCCGGGCAAGCGGTGCTCTGACTATGTGCGACTGTATCCAGGATATTTCCAGCAGTTTTTCATTCTGTCGTTCAATTGCTTGTATGTAATTCAATCTCTCCGTAATATCGGTCGCGATAGTGATCTTTGCTCTTTTACCTTTATATTGAATAAAATTGCTTTGGATATCTACCTGTATAACATCTCCGTTTTTTTTTAAATGCTTTAATATACCCGAACTGTTTTCTTGATATTGAGCTCCATTCAAAGGCATGGTTTCAGGCATTATTGTCGCTTCACAAGGCTTGATCTTTTCTAAATTCAGCCCGATAATTTCTTCCCTGGCGTAACCATAGTTTTTTATAAATGCATCATTCACATCTAAGAAAATCAATGTCTCCCAGTCAAAAACGAACATAGGCAATGGGCTCAGATGGAATAACTGACTATATTTCTTTTCCGACTCTGCCAGCTCTAAAATTGTTCTTTTTCGTTCAAGGTTATAAACAATACTCCGGTACAGTGTTATTGATGTTAATTCATCCTTCAGCAAATAATCCGAAACGCCTAATGAAAGTGATCGTACCCCAAAATTCAGATCAGCATAACCGGTCAAAACAATAACTGGCGCATTCAAAGCAATTGCTACTATTTCTTTTATTAAGGAAATACCCGTGCAATCAGGTAATGAAAGATCAAGCAGTATAATATCAAAAAGGGGCGTGTTTGTAAACAAAATTGCACATGCCTGTTTAAAAGTTGATGCATGTGCAACCACCGGGGCTTCAATTTGCTCAAAAAGGAATTCCTCAATCAGGGCAAAATCGCCTGGGTTGTCCTCGATGATCAAAAAATTATGACTGCCTTTATTGGGCATAACAAGGTCATTTAACAGGGATAGAAACTATATTTATCCAAAAATCTTCAATTTTTATCATGGCATTCATAAAATCGTTCGCATCTATAGGTTTGGTTATATAACAGTTTACGTGGTTATCGTAGCTTTTTAAAATGTCCTTTTCCGATGAAGAAGTGGTGAGTACAATGACAGGTATCCCCCTATATTTTTCGGAGTTTTTAATGTACATCAATACCTCATGGCCGCTAATTTTTGGCAGATTTATATCCAAAAGCACAAGGTCAGGTATTTCGTCCTTAGCCGTTATGGATTCAAAAAAACTAATCGCCGCTTTTCCGTCCTTAATCACGCTGATCTTATTGATTATCTTGCTATCCTCAAGGGCCTCTTTTGTAAGTAAGATATCGCCTTCGTTATCTTCCACCAACAGAATACTTATTTCTTTCATTTTCTTAAATTTTTGGGGAGCGTGAAGTAAAATGTACTTCCTTCACCCTCTGCCGATTCAACCCATATCTTTCCACCGAGGTTTTCAATAATCTTTTTGGCAATGGCCAGCCCCATACCGGTACCTGAATATTCATCTTTATTATGCAACCGCTGAAAAATGACGAATATCTTATCGAAATACTCAGGGGCTATCCCTATTCCATTGTCCATTACCGAAAATTGAAAGTTTGTATTATTTTCACTGCACGATATCCTGATAACAGGTGCGCTACCCGGCTTATGATACTTTAAGCTGTTACTGATAAGATTTTGAAACACTTGTCTTACCGGGGTTTTATAAGTTTGAAGTATTGGAAGTTTTTCAGCAACAATAACCGCTTGCAGTTCCTCTATATGCCGCCTGTAAAGAGCCAGTAATTCATCAATAACCTTGTTAAAATTTACTGTTTCCAGGTCGTCTTCCGTTCTGCCTACCCTGGAAAAATCAAGCAGATCGAGTATGATCTGGCGCATCCTTTTGGCTCCATCCACAGCAAAATGTATGTATTGGCGTCCCTTATCATCTATTATATCACCATATTTCCTTTCAAGTTGGGTAAGAAAACTGGTTACCATTCTAAGTGGTTCCTGCAAATCATGCGACGCCACATAAGCAAATTGCTCCAATTCGGCGTTGGAGACGGCAAGGTCCTTTGTGCGCTTTTTTAGGTTTTCATTCAGTTCTTTCAGGCGGGCTTCTGAGGTTTTTCTTTCGGTAATATCTTTAAAATATACCGACAACCCTGCGGCCGAAGGATAAGCACTAATTTCGTACCATTTATCTAAAGGCGGGTAGAAGTCTTCGAAATGCAGTGCACGTTGTGTTTGAATTGCCTCATGATAACATTTGTACGATTGCGAGCCTACGGCCGTAGCAAAAACGTCCCATAAATTCTTATTTATAATGGCAGCTTTAGGTGTCTTCAGCACTTCCTCCGCTGTATTGTTCCAATAAGTAACAACCCAATCCTTGTCAACAGCAAAAAATGCATCATCGATGCTTTCAAGTATCGTATTTCTTTCTTCGAGGGCTCGTATCCCCGCTAATTCAGCCTTTTTTACTTCTGTAACGTCATAGATAAGGGAATAAAAGCCTTTAACGCTGTCACCTTCTTTATCGGGTAGATATTGCGTATCGGTGTTAATTACTTTGCCGTCTGCGCGATGAAAAGTATGCTCGAATCTTTGAGCCTTTCCGTTCAAAACTTCCTTGATATGATCTTCGCGCAGTTTGAATTCACTGTCACCTAAAAGTTCTTTCTTACCAATGCCGAGCATTTCAGCCGGTTGCTTTTCAAACCATTCTACACATGTTCTGTTGGCGAACAGGCAACGCATACCGGCATCCCAATAAGATATCATGGCCGGCAAATTGTCTGTTATAGTTTTGATAAAACGCTCACTTTCACTGATCCTTTCCTGTATCAGCTTACGATCAGAAATATCAATAAAATTCGACACCATAGCATTGATGGCCGGCTCATGCAGCATGTTGGTAGTAAAACCTTCGCACCATATCCAATTTCCGTTCTTATGTCGCAGGCGAACTTCATTGAAAACCGAATTACCCGGCACATGCATTACCCCCTTTCTGTTGTTAAGAAATGTAGGCATGTCATCTTCATGAAGAAGGTCAACAATAGATTTATGTAATAACTCGTCCGTGTCATAACCAAGCGTAATTGTGACCGACGGGCTGGCATAAAGAAATTTACCATCGGGGCTGCTGAGCGTTTTCATTTCTGTGCTCTTTTCAATAAGGGCGCGAAAGCGCATTTCGCTCCGAATTAGCTCTTCTTCAACTTTATGCTTTTCTCGTCTTGCTGCAACATCGTCAAGCGCCCGCCTGACTTTAAAAGCCAGCGTATACAGCTTATCTTTGAGTACATAATCTGTTAATCCATCTTTCATATAATCAACAGACTTTTCTTCTCCGATTGTCCCTGAAATAAAGATAAATGGGGTATCAGGTATTAAGTCGTTCCTGATTTTGAACGCCGTATCTCCGTCAAATTTTGGAAGCGCGAAATCGGAAAGGATAATGTCTGGTATAAACTCGCTAATTGCAACCCGGTAGTCGTTTTCGTTTTGAACAACTTTAATTATGTAAGAAATGTCCCCTTTTTTCAATTCATTTTGCGTGAATTCAACGTCGGCGGGGTTGTTTTCGATCATCAATATTTTCACAATGCCGGGCACAACCTGGTCGTTTGGCGAGTGGAGACGGTCGCCATTAACTCCCCAACCTTCACCAGGTTTTTCAGTCGGCCTTTTAACCGGATCGCCCTTTGTGAGAATTTTTGGCATAACGAATATAAGTTTAGAAATGGATCAATTCGCGACATTCCTGACGGTTGTTAATTAACCTTTACAGAAATGAGGCTTTTTGTAAATATTGCCAATTAATAGTTAATATTCAACCCGTGTTTTAACGGTATTTTCGCAATAATTAAGGCCTGTATTTAATTCGTAACGATACGTTTTTAAGCTGAAGTTAATTTTCATTTTCCAAAGGCATGCTTTCATTATGCCCGGTTGGCCTATTAAAATCTTAACAGTGAAGCAAATAAGTTTGATAAGGCAGAATATTTTACTAAGTTAGTTGTAATATTTGCTTTTCACCCGTTAAACTTCAACCATGCCCAATCACCTGTCAGCCCTCGGAATTATTCACACAGCCATCAGCATCATTGCTTTACTGGTTGCTTACTATGCATTGTATCGTTCAGGCAAAATCGACCCGACATCAGGTTCGGGAAAATCATATATCATCCTCACGATACTTACCTGCGTCACAGGGTTTCCCATTATGAAAACAGGACATTTAACACCGGGGCATTATGTTGCTATCATTATATTGATACTCTTACCGATAGGTATATATGCTAACCGTTTTTTTGGGAAAGCTGGCAAATACGTCCAGGTAGTTGCCATGTCTACTACGCTTTTCCTATCAATGGTACCTGCTATAGTGGAAACATTAACCAGGCTGCCAATCAGCCACCCGATTGCCGCCGGACCAGACGATCCAATCTTAAAAAACAGCCTGACTGTCTTGTTTGTGCTTTACCTTTTCGGCGTAATTTACCAGGTAGTAAAGATCAAAAAGCGTGGAAAAAAAGCGCCTCCTCAAGTTAATCCTTCGGGCGTTTAAAGCAGTACCCTTTATTTTACTGCATTATCTGTATCGCTTGCCTGTTTTGTTGCGTATATGTAGAAAAGTGCAAACGATTATGAAAACCTATTTATTAAAAACGGCAGCAGCAGTTATCGGTGTGATGGGCCTGCTGTCTTTATCTTCGTGTTTAAAAGACAAAAACAACAACTACAATCCACCCATTGCTTTGGTATCTTTTTTCCAGGCGGCTCCCGATGACCCTGCTTTGGATTTTTACCTCGATAACAATAAAGTAAACTGGGGGCCGATCAACTATGGCGACGGAGTAGATTATTTCAGAGCTTTTGCAAGTAAACGCACAGCCAACTTTTACCTGCCTTCGACAATGGACAGCCAGTTTTCGGATACGCTATCATTTAAAGACGGAAATATATATTCCCTGTTTTTGGCAGGTCCAAAAACTCACCAGGAACTTGTTTTACTAAATGATACCGTTGAGAAGCCTGCAAGCGGCAGAGCAAGCATTCGTTTTATAGATCTAAGCCCTGATGCTCCTGCTGTTGATGTGGCCGTAAAAGACAGTGCCGCTTTTATTACAAATAAAAATTACAAGCAATACACATCGTTTACACCAATGCCGGGCGATAAAAACTACACTTTTACCATTCTGCAAAAAGGTACAAGCACAGTGCTGGCTACACTGGACAATGTTAGTATAGCTAACGGCGGAGTTTATACAATAATCTTTACCGGGCTTTCGGCTGGCACCACAAATGCTGATAAATTAAAAGCTTTTATTGTTACGAACGCCAGGTATTACTAAAGGTGAATAAAGGCGGTTAGTATTAATTATCCGCCTTTATTGATTATTAAACCAGGTCGGTCAAATAGCTGTGGTGCCGTATTGCCCCGGTTGTATTTACCAGTATCTGATAAATACCATGCATTGCGATGCAAATCACGTAAGGCTTCTGATCATACTAAACAGCGGCCCGCTAATTGCCGGTCACTGCTTTTTTATTACCTGTGCCGCTTAGGGTTAAATGCAACCAAATATTGCATGTTACTGTCGGCCTTATTGCCTGCGTCCAGTTGATTTTGGATATTGGATCTCGCCTGCTCAAGTTTGTCTTTCACAAGTCCGAATAGTTCGACTAGTATCTCAGGTAAAACTTTAGTTGAAACAATTGGATAATATTTCTTTTCGAGCGCTTTTCTTTCATCCTGGGTAGCTAAACTTAATTCCCATCCTTCGTCGTCTTTAAAACCAAATTCCCTGGCACAATTATTCAGATCGTATACATAAACTTTAGCCTGGAAATCAACTATTTTGTTTGTCATCTTACTTCTTTTTTCCGTTTGAAAATATTTCACTTTGTGATGCCGATTTTTTGCCGGCCTGGTAGTCTGATTGTCCCTTTTTTCCCGCAGGGTCGGGTAATTTTTTTTTCTCTCTGCTGCCTTTGTCTTTGCTCATGATTTGTTTCTTTAAATGTTTGTTCTTTCAGATACTAAACTATTGACCATAAAAAATGGCGGGATAGTTTAACGATCAGTAAGGCTGCTTTTCAGCCGTAATTGTATTGCTTATTGCTCAAATATTACCTGTAATAGAGGCAGGCAATGCCCAAGTGAAGGAGAATTGTACGCAGGAGTATTTTGCGTTTTTCTAAAGGTAGCTATAAAATATTGGCAAAAAGCATTTTGCGGCGTTTATTTTATCCATTTTAAAATTTTGGCAACAAAATTGCTTCATATCTATTATTCAAACCAGCAACGAATGATAACCATATATTGGGCGCTTAAAGTAAGTGCCGTGCTTATAAGCCTGATACTTCCATTTGAAGACCCAAGGAAAAAGAAAAATCGCGGTTATATAGCTTTAAGCGATTGGGTTATAAATGAAAAGGGGGAATTAGAGACCTATACCGAAATAGAACACAATAGCCACCCGATCAAGATCAGGCACTAAACGATACTGCTTTACAAACGACAAAGGCCTTGGTAAACACCGGGGCCTTTGTCGTAAATGGGAATTATTGTCCAATTATTTACCCGGTTTGAACTTTTGATTTTCAACCGGCAACCCGGACGGTATTGTGATCACATTAAAGCCATGCTGATTATCTTTATGGCAATTATTGCAGCTATTGGTAAGATCGGTAAATGCTTTTTTAAATTGTTCTGTACTCTTTTGTTTGATAGCGGCATTTATGCTGCCAATAGCCGGATCGATGATACCAATACTCTTTACTTCGGGCCTGTCGGTACAATACTTTTTAATATCGTCCACGGTTTCGCCTATTTCATGAACTTCGAAATCGGCCAAAGGCCAGTTTTGATTAATACCGGCAAACCAAAGTTTGGCATGATGCTCCTGCACACCCATCATAAATTCGCCCAGGCCCGGTCTGTAGGCGCCGTTAAGCTGCTTTTGCAAACTGTCAACCTGTTGCTGAAGTTTCGCTGTATCATTATCATTTCCCTGGCCGCATGAAACCACCAGGATGGCAAAAGAAAGCAAGATGATCATTTTCATAGATTACAGTTTTAAAATTCACAACTATTTTCCGAATGGCGGCAAACCGTTCAACTGGCGGTACAGGGGCATATCCGGCCTTGGCTTGCTGGATTGATGAAAATTTTTGCAGTAGTAAACCTGCAAATGCAACTCGTCGACACCGTTGCGCATGATCGCTATATCGGGTAGCTGTTTCACGTCATCAAAGTATGGCTTAACATCATCTATTACGCTTTGCTGCTGATCCTGCGCTATGATAACCGCATCATAACCCAAAACCGTTTTAGGGTCGATCAGGAACGCGGTGTTGCGTGGATCATTGGTGAAGCTGATTACTTCTTTCTGTCCTTTCAATGCCCAGTCAACTTTACCGGTAAGCCACCAACGGGTGCTACCCGCAAACAGGTGTTTGTTTTGCGTCCATCCCTCTTTAGCGAAGCGGGTACCAATGTCGTCATAATCCACACCCTGTATGGTCGGGTCCACATTATCGCCATGAAATCTGTGAACTATCCATTTAGGCCCATACCAGGTCCAAAAACCGGTAACCATGTGCAGGCTTAACACACCGATGGTAATAATGGTAAACCATGTTGAAAACACGAGCCATCGCCGGGTAAGCCTTGTCCATTTTATGTCGTTCACCAGGCTTTTGTCAATGGCAAAACCGAGTGGCATAAACAGCATCATATAGCCGGGCGCCTGCCAGTGAAAATGGTATTGCAGATCGGACCAAAGGGTAACTACGGTAAAAAAAACAATAGGCAATATCGCCAGCCAAAAAAAGAAACTATAAACTTCCGAGGTTTTCCTGAGTAAAAATGATTTAAAAAGCTGCCGCACTGTTGGGAACCATATCCACGGCAGCAGCCATAAGGCCTGCCCGCCGATGCTGCGGAAAAACCAATCGAAATGCAGTTGAAATTTTGAACCTGTACCCGCTCTCGAGCCCTGGAAAACAAATGATGCCCAATTGTTATTGTAGTTCCACCACAAAACAGGGAATGCAAACAGGATTGTGATCAGTATCGCTATATAAGGGCCGGGGTGCCAAAGCCAATGGCGCTGATCTTTATTGGTCGCCATAAACAGGAATACACCCACAAAAATGAACAACACATGGTACTTACTTAAAGTCGCCAGGCCAAGGCAAATACCCGTCATGATCCATAGCAGCCAGGTGCGCCGGCTGCTTCTCATTCTCCGGGTGTCCTTTGCCCCCGGGGCAAACATCAGTTCAACAATAAAATAAACACTTGCCAGCCAAAAGAACATCAATGGCGCGTCGGGCTGAAACCAACAGGCTATGGCTACGGTAAATACAGCACTCAGGTTCATCACTGCCACCGCCCAAAAACCGGCCCTTGCAGTAAACAACCGCCTGGTGATGACAAACAAAAGCCAGCTCGTACCTGCAAAAAGCAAAACAGCGGGAAATCTCAACCCGAGATTCGTCAGCCCGAATATTTTAATACTTGCGCCGCTCAGCCAGAAAAATAAGGGAGGCTGATCAAAATAACTCCACTCCAAATGCACAGCGCCCCGAAAATAATAAGCTTCGCCTATGCCCAATCCGGTGTAAGCTGCAAGCCATAAGCGAATGAGAAACGTGATTAATATCAGGATGGTGGTGTAAAAGGCTGCGTTAGCCTCGGTTAGTTTTCTCATTAGCTGTGGTGGATGTTTCTGATGTGCAAAATGAGCAATTATTTTATAAAGTTCCTAATGCATGGATTCGTTCAAATTGATCCATTTGCGTTCAAGACAATTGCCACATTAATTTTACTTTGATTATTAACGGAAATACTTAGCTTTATTATTTATAAACCTCACACACTTTTTTCAATTTTTTAATAACATGGCACAAACCCAGGCTGATGATTTTCAGCAGACCCCTACCCGGCTCTATTCACTGGACGCTCTGCGCGGATTTGATATGTTCTGGATAATGGGGGCCGATGCTTTATTCCAGAGTTTGCACGAAGCTGCCCCAAATTCGGGCATCTTAAAAGCAATAGCCGATCAACTGGAACACCCGCTTTGGAACGGGTTTCATTTTTACGATCTTATCTTCCCGCTATTCCTTTTTATGGCCGGTGTATCCACACCATTTTCGGTAGGTCGTGAACTGGAAAAGGGCAAAACCCGCAGCCAGCTTTTATTACGTGTTGTCAAACGCGGATTGATTTTGGTAATTCTTGGCTTGATCGCCAACAACGGGCTGCAGCTCAGGTCTATTGCCGATATACGTTTCCCCTCAGTATTAGGCCGGATAGGTATTGCATACATGCTTGCCAACATTATTTACCTGTACTCGAAGGAAATAGCGCAGATGATATGGTTTTGGGCATTGCTTATTGGGTATTGGCTTCTGCTTAAATTCACGTCAGCTCCGGGCTTTCACCCAGGCGACCTGACGCCGGAGGGTAATTTTGCTTCCTATATCGACCGTACCATATTGCCGGGTCATTTGTATGTGCCTTTTCCCGATGGGAGACCTAACATGCACGATCCTGAAGGTCTTTTTTCTACCATTCCCGCTATCAGCACTGGTTTACTCGGTATCCTTACAGGCATCACGCTAAAGAAACATACCCTGACGCAAATTCAGAAGACGGGCAGAATGGCCATCGTCGGTGTGATCTTTATTATACTGGCCCTGATCTGGAACTTTGATTTTCCTATCAATAAAAACCTTTGGACAAGTTCATTTGTGTTATTGGTCGGCGGTATTAGTTTATTGCTGATGTCGTTGTTTTATTATGTGATCGACGTGCTTGGTTATCAGAAATGGGCTTTCTTTTTTCGGGTGATCGGGATGAATTCCATCCTTATTTATATGTCCGGGAAATTCATAAAGTGGGAATACACCACCAATGCTTTTTTCAAATGGCTGATACAATGGGTTGGGACCCCCTGGGGGGCGGTAGTATTTGCCGTTTGCCTGTTGTTGATTAAATGGTTGTTTTTGCATTTCATGTATAAAAAGAAAGTGTTTTTGCGGGTCTGAGTACCGGTCGTTACATTTGAATACCTATGGAGAGAAGAGTTTTCGTTCGTTTATCGGCTTACACGGCATTGGCGCTTGCTATGCCATTAGCCGATGGATGCAAGAAAAATCCAAATGATCCGTTGAGCCAGCCATTTCTTTTTTCACGGATCGCCGACGTAAAAACAATACGCGAGGCGGGTATGGCCTATCGCAAATTGGCGCCGCATGAAAATGAGGCAACGGCACTCCGGCAAATCCTGTCTGAAGGCAAGCCGACAACAGATGCCAAAGTATTAACATCGCTTTTAAACAAACAGGTAAAAGACGATTTCCGGTCAGCCAAAACTGTTATGGCAGCCGGTTGGGTAATGTCGGTAACCGAGGCCCGTCAATGTGCTTTATTTTCAATACTTAATACATAAATCATGCATATTGACGCTAAACTAATACCTGATAATTCCGTAATTGAAGGCGATATATGCATTATTGGTGCCGGCGCGGCAGGCATCAGCATGGCGTTGGAATGGATCAATACTCCCTATAACGTCATCTTGCTTGAAGGCGGCGGCTTTGATTATGAACCAGCTATGCAAGACCTGTACCGTGGCAAAACTACCGGTCAGCGCTATTACCCGCTTGAATCTGCAAGGCTGCATTATTTTGGCGGTACCACCGGGCATTGGGCGGGCTTCTGTTCAGTATTTGATCCTATAGATTTCGAAAAACGCGATTGGGTGCCCTACAGCGGCTGGCCTATTAAACGCGGCGACCTGGATGCGTTTTACGTTCGCGCACAAAGAAACCTCGACCTTGGGCCATACGAATATAGTTATGAATACTGGCGGGAAAATGACCCATCGCTGGTATCGCTGCCATTCGATTCGGATGCTGTTTTTAACAAAATGTGGCAGTTCAGTCCCCCTACACGTTTCGGCACAAAATATAAAGATACCATAGTTAATGCTCCCAATATCTACCTGTACACCTATGCCAACGTTACCGATATTACGGCAAACGAACACGCATCTACTGTTAAACAGGTAACCATAAAAAACCTGGCAGGTAAACAGCATACTGTAAAGGCCAAATGTTTTGTGCTTGCATGTTGTTCCATGCAAAACGCGCGGCTTTTGCTGGCATCGAACAAACAGGCGCCGAAAGGCCTGGGGAATGACCATGACGTGGTTGGGCGCTATTTTATGGAGCATATTGAGATAAAATCAGCAGAAATGTGGTTTCCTGATCCCGAACAGCTAAAATTATATTCGATAGATTACGGCAAAACGAAGGTACGGGCCGAACTTGCCATTACCGCCGGGAAACAGCGTGAACACCGCATTTTGAATGGCACAGCCTCTTTCTCTCCGCTGGAAGCAGCAAGGAATCAGCCTGCATTTATTGATATCTGGAAATCAAGCGACCCCAAGGAGCGGGAAAAGGCATTTGGAAAATTTGATGAAACAGAAAAGAAATCAAAAAATAAAGACGGGCACAATTCTTACCAGCTTTTTACGCGCGTGGAACAGGCGCCCAACCCAAACAGCCGGATCAGCCTTGAAAGCGAAACCGATGCCCTTGGGATGAGACGTGCCACGCTGCACTGGGAACTGACGCCGCTTGAAAAGCGAAGCATCCGGACGATCTACGAGATCATTGGCCGCCAGATAGGCATCGCCGGCAAAGGCCGCGTGCGTTTAATGGAATATCTGCGCGACGAGCATGACAATAGCTGGCCCGAATTTACAGGCGGCGGCTGGCACCACATGGGCACTACCCGCATGGGCACCGACCTAAAAACCAGCGTGGTTGACGCCAATTGTAAGGTGCATGGAATTTCCAATTTGTTCACGGCCGGCGCCTCCAATTATGTTACAGCTGCCGCGCCGAACCCTACTTTAACTTTAGTAGCCCTCACTTTAAGGCTATCGGATCACCTGAAAAAATCAGCCGGCATATTTGTATGACAATTGCTGACAACTGTACCACCTTCTGTCATTAACCCGACTGCTAACTGCCAACTCAAGACTACAAACTGAAAACGGCTGACACCTTGTCGTTTTTTCTGCAATGGCAGGATAGTTGATTTGCACTGTTGAATCATGAATTTTAATGATATGCTAAAGAAAAAAAAGACGGAGAATACCGAAAACACCGATCATAACAATGAATCTGTCGCTACTGAAGGAAATGATGTCATGACATCAGAATCGACCCCTGAAGAATTATTAAAACAGGAAGTAGCGCTGGCCAATGACAAATATTTACGCCTTTACGCCGAGTTTGACAATTTCCGTCGCCGCACGATGAAGGAAAGAAGTGAATTATTGCAAACCGCAGGATTGGATGTGATCGTGTCCCTGCTGCCGGTGTTAGATGATTTTGACCGTGCAACACGCTATATGGATAACGCAAACGATGTAAATGCCGTAAAAGAAGGCGTTGTATTGATCCAGCAAAAATTAAAAAATATCCTGGGGCAAAAGGGCTTAAAAGAAATGCAGGCCGTAGGCACTGCCTTCGACCCTGAATTGCACGAGGCTATAACCAATATTCCCGCTCCTTCTGACGATCAGAAAGGTAAGGTGATTGACGAAGTGGAAAAAGGCTATTACCTGAATGATAAGGTGGCCCGCCACGCAAAGGTGGTTGTAGGCAATTAATTATTGATTTATCGAATTATCAAATTGCTGATCAAGTCCAATATTTTCAATAATTCAGTAAATCAATGATTCAACAATTAGAATATATAAATGGCTAAAAGAGATTATTACGATGTTTTAGGCGTTCCGAAAGGTGCCGATGCCGATGAGATAAAGAAAGCCTACCGCAAGATGGCTATCAAATATCACCCGGATAAAAATCCCGGCGATAAACAGGCGGAAGAAAACTTTAAGGAAGCTGCCGAAGCATACGAGGTGTTGAGCAGCCCCGAAAAAAAACAACGCTACGACCAGTTTGGCCACGCGGCTAATGCGCACTCGGCCAATGGCGGCGGCTTTGGCGGCGGCAGTATGAATATGGAAGACATATTCAGCCAGTTTGGCGATATCTTTGGTGGTGGCAGTCCTTTCGACGGCTTCTTTGGCGGCGGACGTCAAAGCGGTAGCGGCCGAAGGGTACAACGCGGCAGCAACCTGCGTATCAAAGTACGCCTGACGCTGGAAGAAATTGCCAACGGTACCGAAAAGAAAATAAAAGTGAACAAGCAGGTAGCGTGTAAAACCTGCGACGGCACAGGCGCTAAGGACCGCTCGTCGGTTCAAACCTGTAAAACCTGCGGCGGGCAGGGTGCAGTACGCCGGGTGACCAATACTATATTGGGCCAGATGCAAACTACCAGCACCTGCCCTACTTGCAATGGCGAAGGCACAGTTATTACTGCAAAATGTAATGTTTGCCACGGCGATGGTGTTGTGCGTGACGAAGAAACTATCAGCATTAACATACCTGCGGGCGTAAGCGAAGGCATGCAGCTGAGCATGAGTGGGAAAGGTAACGCGGCCCCCCGCGGCGGTGTACCGGGCGACCTGATCATCCTGATAGAAGAAATACCGCACGAAACCTTAAAGCGCGATGGTAACAATATCATCTACGACCTGCACATCAGCTTTGTAGATGCTGCGATTGGCACCAGTGTAGAGGTACCGACCATCGACGGCAAAGCCAAGATCAAAATAGACGCCGGAACACAGGGCGGTAAAATATTAAGGCTGAAATCAAAAGGGGTTCCTGAAGTAAATTCCTACCATCGTGGCGACCAGTTAGTGCACATCAATATATGGACGCCAAAAGCGCTTAGTCGCGAAGAACGCGAGGCGCTTGAAAAACTACAGGATTCGCCTAATTTCAAACCAAGCCCGGGAAAGAACGAAAAGAGTTTCTTTGAGCGGATGAAGGAATACTTTGAATAGGTTAAGTCCGGAGGGCGGAAAGTCCGCATAAGTCCGAAAGATATTGAAGCCCGGGATCAGTTTGATTTCGGGCTTTTTCTTTCTGCTTTCACCTCAAAACCGGTTGATGCTGTATCAACTCATCGATCAGTTTTTGTACTTCGGTATAGTCCACTTTTTCTACTAAATAAGCCTGACCTTTGCCGTTATCATCCCAAACATCACTGCCATCGTCCGCTACTTTCATCCTGCCGCTATGCAGGCTATACCATTGGGAATAGCCCTTAATGGCAACTAAAACAGCGGTTTCATCCCAGCTCATCCGGCCAGCGGAGTCTTCCTTTGCTTTCGGGATGGAAATACTAAACACATCCTTTGCAGGGTCATTTTTTATAGCCTCGTTATGAACGAGCGGTAAACCGACATGTATCTTCGCCCCTATTTCAAAGCCGCTTAATATCACCTGGCCCGGCCAATTCTGATAAACATTTTGGGATGCTTTGGCATCCTTCATCACATTGAATTCGAACCCGGATGGGAACTTCCCGGCCATGCAAACCAGCAGTTTTACCTTACGGGCAACCAGCGATTTGCCATCCAAATTTGAATATTTGTCGGCGCTTGAATTCAGCAGGTTGGAAAGATTGGTAAGGAAGCCAACTGTTACAATGGTTACACCTTTATCGGGTTGTGCAGCAAGCAGCTTTCGGTAAAGCTTCACCGCATCCCAGGCATCTGCGTTATTTTTAAGTTTATGCGGGTACTTGGCCAATAAGGTATCTGTCCAATGCTGCCAGTCGCGCAATTCAAGCGCATCGCCTTTTGGTACGCCTACCGGTATGCCAGGCCTTTTAAAATAGGTATTGAATACACTGAATACCCCTGCCACGCCTTCGTATTTTGTGCTGGCTATGGTAGCAAGTATGTTGCATTCACCTTTATCAGCCAGCGCATGCAGGATGGTTATGGCTCCGGCGTCGTCGTAATCGGGTCCCATATCGCTATCGAATATGATATTGACGGGTTTAGGGGCGACTTTTTGCGCACAAGCACTATTTATAGTAAATATGCCAAGGCAAAACAGGATAATAAAACTTCTCATCGTAACATCTAAGGTATCAAATTATTATTTTTAACCGCCTGCTGTTGAATTTTAAAACGCCCGCTCAGAAATGACAAAAACCAAATTACTGCCATATATCGCCTTATTACTTTTCACATTGCAACGTGTGAATGCTCAGAATACACCGACGATCCGAAATAATTATCAAACCGAAAACGGCATCCCTCATTTAAAAATCGAGCGAACGATGATCTATTCGCCAGAGAAAGTCTGGCTATACAATCACCACCCGTCGGTCATTCATTTTAAAAATAATTTTATTGCGATATGGTCAAACGGACTGATCGACGAAGATTCGCCGGGGCAGCGCGTAGTTTTTTCGGTTTCCGCGGATTGTGTCCATTGGTCGGCTCCAGCTGTTTTGGCGTCACCCCACCTTGACCATGATACATTGACCGTGCTTACGGCCGCCGGATTATACCAGCACAATGGCAAACTGGTGGCTTACTACGGGGAATATACAAAAAACCGCACCAATACCCACCTTTGGGCTAAAACAAGTACCGATGGCCTGCACTGGAGCAAGGCGATAGACCAACATCTTCCGTTAATACCCAACCATGGCCCTGAAGCAACAAGCAGAGGCAGGCTTATTATTAGCGGCAACTTTACATTCCCGTATACCGATGACCCATCGGGGTTATCAAGCTGGAAGATGAGCAGCTTTTACCCCGACTCGCTTTATACGCAGGATAACTCGGCCACTTTTTACGCTCCGGCGGCAAAACTTGGCTTACCGCCACTATGTGAGGGATCATTTTTCCAAACCGACGACGAGGTACTTCACATGCTGCTAAGGGTTACTGGCAAAGGATGGAAAGGTCGTTTGTGGCTCACCGAAAGCACAGATAACGGCAAAAAGTGGTCGCGCCCGGTTGAAACCGCGTTTTCGGATAATGACAGTAAGTTCCATTTTGGCCGCCTGCCCGACAAACGTTTTTACTATGTTGGTATTCCCGACACGCTGCATCATTATGACCGTAACCCGCTGGTTTTATCCATATCAAAAGATGGTGTTCTGTTTGACAAAAATTATATCATTGCCGATGAATTATACCATTTGAAAAAGGAGGGCTTGTGGAAAGGCGGGCAGTATGGATACCCGCATAGTATCATTTACAACAATTATCTTTATGTTATTATATCGAGACAGAAGGAATCTATTGAAGTTATCCGGTTCAGTTTAGATCAATTAAAATAAGCCACATACCAATAATAACGACGATAATTCGTAACAAATCACGGTTCATGTAATCCTATTTATAATTAAAAATAACTGACCTTTATATGCTTAGTATTCGACACATCGAAAAGCAATATGCCGGCCATAAGGCATTAAGCGATGTGAGTTTAGAAGTTGAAAGCGGGCAGATATTCGGCCTTTTAGGTCCGAACGGCGCCGGTAAAACTTCACTCATACGCATTATCAACCAAATCACAGCTCCCGATTCAGGCGAGATCTATTTCAACGGCGAAAAGCTGAACCAATCGCACATCAACCGCATCGGCTATCTGCCAGAGGAACGCGGCCTGTACAAGAAAATGGAGATAGGCGAGCAAATGATTTACCTGGCGCGGCTTAAAGGCCTAAGCCGCGAGGAAGCCACACGCCGCCTGAAAGTATGGTTCGCAAAGCTGGGAATGGAAAGCTGGTGGAAAAAGAAGATCGAAGAACTGTCCAAGGGCATGCAGCAAAAGGCCCAGTTTGTGGCGACCGTATTGCACGAGCCCGACCTGATCATATTGGATGAACCTTTCAGTGGGTTCGACCCGGTAAATGCCGAACTGATAAAAGATGAGATACTGGAATTGAACCGGAAGGGAGCCACTATCCTGTTTTCCACCCACCGTATGGAATCGGTTGAGGAACTTTGCAATTCAATAGCCCTGATACACCTTTCGCATAAGATATTGGATGGGAAGGTAAAAGCCATCCGCAATTCGTACCGTAATAATACTTACCTGGTTGAATATACCGGTACGAAACTCGATGCAAACATCGCCCAACCGTTTGAGTTGCTGGATGAAATGCCCGACGATGACCGCTACCGGATGAAGATCAGCCTTAAAGCCGGCAGCGATGCTAATGATGTGCTGAAGTACCTGCTGCCAAAGGTCCAGATAAATATGCTGCAGGAGGTGATTCCCAGCATGAACGAGGTATTTATTGAAACTGTAAACAAAAAATCAGCCTGACCATGAATAAAATTTTATTGATCATCCAGCGTGAGTACACCACCCGCGTGAGGAAAAGAGCATTCATTGTCATGACTTTGCTGGTTCCTGCATTATTTGGCGGCATGTTTGCCACCATTTCGTACCTGGCTAACAACAAAAACCAGACGATTCATATCGTCAACGTTATTGATAACAGTCACCAGTTTCAGGATAAATTTAAAAGTACGAAAACTTTAAAATTTCAAAACACTAATAAGCCGCTCGATTCCATCAAGGCGTCGCTTAATGATGACGACATTGTCCTGATGATCCCGGAAGGGAAAAACGACACTGCGGAATTGTTTGCTCGAAAGAAGAACACACTTGCTCTTTCTGATGAGATTCAGCAGCAAATGAATAATATCGCATCGAACGAAAGCCTTGTGAAAATGGGTATAGATACAGCCCGGCTGCATAGCGTTAAAAGCAATATTGTATTAAAAACCCGCGAAATGACAGCCGAAGGCGATAAAAGCGCCAATATTGGCTCGGCTTATGCGCTGGCATTTGCAGGGGCCATTCTTATCTATATGTCCCTGTTTATTTACGGCGCACAGGTAATGCGTGGTGTTATTGAAGAAAAAACAAGCCGCATTATTGAGGTAATTGTCTCATCGGTTAAGCCATTCCAGCTAATGGCGGGTAAAATTATTGGCGTGGGGCTTGTAGGGCTTACGCAATTTGCCTTATGGATCGTTTTATCTTACCTTGTTGGCAAGCTGTTAGGTCAGAATGGGGCATCGCAAAGCTCCACATTTAAGTTTGTACAGACAATGGCCTCCAGCGCTGGTTATGAACTGGCTTGCTTTGGCTTTTACTGGCTCACCGGTTTCTTATTGTACAGCGCACTTTTTGCCGCTGTTGGTTCGGCAGTGGATAGCGAGACCGAAACACAGCAGTTTATGTTCCCGATAACATTGCCTTTATTATTTACCTATATTTTATCGGTATCTTACCTGTTCCAGGCACCGGACAGCACCCTGGCGGTATGGTTATCTATAATACCATTCACTGCCCCTGTAGCCATGATGGTGAGGGTGCCTTTTCATGTGCCAGGCTGGCAGTTGGGGCTATCGATGGGGCTTATGGTAGTGACTTTCATTTTCTGCACTTACATTGCAGCAAGAATATATCGCGTCGGGATTTTGATGTATGGCAAAAAAGCCAGCTTTAAAGAAATGGCAAAATGGTTCTTTTATAAAGAGTAGTACTGATCCTAATAATTTTTTAATAGTCCCTCATTTCCTAAACAATTTGAGGGATTATTTATTTTAGAGGCATGGATAAACGCTTTGCCGTGATGGATCTCGGCACCAATACTTTTCATTTACTTATTGCCGAGGGAAACATTAATGACTTCCGGGAAATTGTTCATGAGCACATTGCAGTAAAATTGGGCGAAGGTGGCATTAATAAAGACATTATCCTTCGTGCCGCGTTTGAGCGGGGCATAAACACCATGAAAGATTTCACGCGGCAGATAAGAGATAATAAAGTTCAACAAATCAGAGCAATAGCTACTTCTGCACTAAGAAATGCTTCAAACGGAAAAGACTTTATTCGTGAGGTAAAAAAAGAAACCGGCATCGAAATAGAAGTGGTGGACGGCGAGCGGGAAGCTACCTTTATTTATGAAGGCGTTAAAGCCGCGGGGCTCCTTACGCCGGAAAGTTCCCTGATCATGGATATTGGCGGCGGCAGTGTCGAATTTATTATCTGTAACGATAAAAACCTGGTATGGAAACAGAGTTTTGAGATCGGCGCGGCACGGCTGATGGAAAAATTCCATCACGCCGACCCTATTCCGCCGGCAGCTATCGAAGCATTGGAACTTTATCTTGAGCATGCCCTTAGCGATCTGTTCAAGGCGGTAAAGGATACTAATATTTACAACCTTATAGGTTCATCCGGCGCTTTTGAGACATTCGCCGAACTTGCCGCTTTTAAAAGAAGTGATGTATTCGACCTGAAGAAAATCAAAAATTACGTATTTGACTACGAAGAATTGCTGGACGTGACAGATAGACTACTATTATCCACTCATGCCGAACGTGAGGCGAACCCATTGATCATTCCTGTCAGGGTTGATATGATCGTGGTGGCATCGCTGATCACCCGTTACATCCTGCAAAAGCTTGCGATAAACCATGTCGCGCTGTGTACTTACTCATTGAAGGAGGGTGTTTTAGCAGGGATGATGGGTTAGTGGGTGAAAATCACCCAGCAAGTGGAAAATCCTATTAATAACACAAGCAGTGCGCTAAGCAAAAATTCTTTGCGCCATACAAATATCGCAAGTATAAGACAAAGCACTGCATGTATACCAACAAAAAATGCATTGAGAATAATATTTAATTCTCCCGATTCAACATATCGGGTGTATAATGTATAGGCTATCATTACCGCCATATTAATGGCAACAACAAATATTTTCCTTGAATTCCACGAGCGATCAGAATTATCCATAAAAATTGCATTTAATGCATATTTCCCAGATCGAGCAAAGTAACGCAACTCGAAAAGCCTATTGCGAGAACTAAAAAAGCGCTTAACACCCATTCCCATCGCTTCGCTACTATTGAAGTAACGATGCTTGCCATGAAATGGACTGCGATGAAAAACGCGTCAAGAAACATACCGCCATCTATAAACCGGCAAATCATTGTGTAACCCACCAATGCGAGCATATTGTAACCCACTACCTTCCACCGGTTGGAGGCTTTTATTTCGTCATTTTTTTCCGGTTCGTTCATGTCATTGACATTTCATTTTGTATCTGTTTAAGATAGTTGACCTTATCGTCCCGGTAAAAAAGGTTCATTGTCTCGAATGGGATAATACTCATATCCTTGTTGACGATATGTACACACGATTTTTTTATGGCGCGCACGTCGAAATTGTGGGCGTCGATAAATTGCATAATTATAATGCGGAAAAGGTTATCGTAACCCAGGTCCGGGGCATCTATTTGCGGTAGGCAGCACATTATAGACTTCAAATGGTCGCTCGCCTTATCTACTGAGTTGCCCGTACTGAACATATTCAATAAGTGGAGTTTCAACTCTTCATCCTGCTCATATACAATCGTATTTTTGGAATTATCCAACAGATCGTCAGGATTGATGAACCGTGTCAACGGAAAAACCATCGGGCCCAATTTGAGCGCGTACCCCATAACTAAAGCATCCGGGTTACAAGGAACTGGCAACAGGTCGTGTTCATTAAAAATATTGGTTTGTTCCAAAATTGCCGATCTAACTTCGGTTAAAGTATATCTATCTGTGTTTGTATCAAAGTTTTTTAGCCGTCCCGCCTGCTGTGTAGGTTGAAAGGTAACGCCCCTTACACAGCGCTGCTTTAGCGCATATTCGATGATCGCTCCTATTTCATCTGTATTCAAACCTTTCTGAAGCGTCGCCACTAATGTCGTCGACAGGTTATATTTATTCAAGTGCTCAATCGCTTTTACCCGCACTTCGCGCAGGTCTTCACCTCTTAACTGTTCAAGTGCCTCTTTTTTGAAAGAATCAAACTGCAGGTATATTTCAAAATCGGGCATATAGGTAGCCAGCCTGGCAACAAAAGCTTCGTCCCTGGCTATCCTGATACCATTTGTATTAACCATCAGGTGCCTGATGGGCTTCTTTTTAGCTATGTCCAGTATCTCAAAAAATTGAGGATGTACAGTCGGTTCGCCGCCGCTTATTTGTACAACGTCCGGCTCCCCTTCGTTGGCTACTATAACATCCAGCATTTGTTCAATTTCGGCAAGAGTGCGGTGCCTGCCATAGTTCGGCGACGACATGGCATAACAAGTAGGACAGCTCAGGTTGCAGCGGTCGGTCACCTCAACTATGGTGAGACAGGAATGCTGTTCATGATCCTGGCAAAGCCCGCAATCATAGGGGCATCCGAAATGAGTTTTAGTATTGAACTTTAGTGGCATTTCGCTGCGTTTGGCATAGTTACGGCAGTTTCTATAATATGCCACGTCTGTAGCAATCAAAACCTTCTCAAAACCATGTACACGACAGTTTTTAAGCATGTATACCTTGTCATGCTCAAATACAATTTTTGCGTCGACCCTTTTCAGGCAGGTTGAACAAATGCTTTGGGTAAAGTCATAGTAGATATAAGGGCGTTCAGGCATACGACTTAGGTTCTGTTAATTTTGACGGGAAAAAAAATACTTTATAATAATACAAAATACCCGCGATACAAACCAATTGTATAACTGATAATCCAAAGCTAAAAAAGTAATCCGGCTTAATAAATTCGATGAGCAGCCTGAGTATAAGATAGTTTACCATAAGTATTTTGAATCTCGAGCCGTTGGTAAACCGGTGGTGGCGTTCGTAAAGCATCAGTGTTATCCATAACGCTATCCAGAAAAGTATTTCATAAAGATTGGTCGGGTGCCTGCGTATACCGTCACCAAAGTTAATAGCCCAGGGCAAGCCGGAACGGGTGCCATACGTGCCATCTTCCAGTCCGGAAAAAAAACAGCCTGTTCGGCCGATAATCATAGCCAGTATCAGCGGGTAAACCATCAGGTCGCCGGAGGACACCGAGATACCTATTTTCTTTTTGACTAGTTCTACACCGACCAACCCACCGAGCATGCCCCCAACAATCGTTTTGTTTCCCATAAAATACACAAAGCTCATTTGGTGAACAAGTGTCGGGTTTTCAAATATTCCCACAATGTGCGACCCTAAAAAAGCCCCAAAAGCCGCTCCGATAAAGATTATAAACCTGTCATTTGAGCTAATAAGGTCATGTTCGTTTCGGCGGAGATAAACATAATAACGGTACCCTAAAAAATACGCCAATGTTTCGCAAATAAAATGCAGCGGGATAGATGAATGGCCGAAAGGAATATTTACGGGGAAATGCAAAATGGCGATAGTGGATTTATTAATGCCGAATTTAAAAAATCCTTTTGACGTCGCATCATCTTCATTTGACAAAAGCAGAAATGTGATTTTTTTTGAAACAATACTCTTTAAAAAATATCATTTGATTTATCAAAATTAAACCTTTGGGCCGTTATTAAATCAAATACAAATCACAGCTATCCTTTGTATATTGCGACCCTTATAGCGGCACCTTTATGAAATTAAGATCTATATTAACCTGCCTTACCGTATTAACAATATTTTCAACCCAGGCACAACGCAAACACAGGCCTGCAACCGTGGATACTATTATATCCAACTACCAGCCTGCCGATCTTTTTTCGCCAATGTTTTATCCGGAGCGCGGAAATGACCAGCACGCAGCCAACGGGGAGCCGGGTATTAAATACTGGCAGAACAGGGTGAATTACCAGATAAAAGCCGCTATCGACACCGCTACCAAAACCCTTACCGCTACAGAAACGCTTGATTATGTAAATAACAGCCCGGATGCGCTGCAATATTTATGGCTTCAGCTGGATCAGAATACTTATAAAAAGGATGCGCGGTCTAATTATTACACCGATGCGGCACCAACACAGCATACCAATGGTTACGAGATAGAATCAGTTGCTATCGATCACGGAGATGTAGTAAGAAAAGTTGACTTCATTGTTACCGATACCCGTATGCAGGTGCGCCTGCCGAATGCCATAAAGCCTAACGGCGGCGGCATAAAGCTGCGCATCACATACCGGTACACCATTCCGGGCACATTTGGTAACCGGACAGACTATAACGACACCAAAAACGGGAAGATATACGAAATAGCGCAATGGTTTCCGCGCATGTGTGTATATGACGATAATGAGGGTTGGGATACATTGCCGTTCCTGGGAAGCGGGGAGTTTTATTGCGAATACGGTGATATAGATTACCAGGTAACCGTTCCGTGGGATATGATCGTAGCCGGTTCGGGAGAATTGTTGAACCCGAAAGAAGTATTGACCCAAAGGCAAATAGACCGGCTTGCGGCTGCCCGTGAAAGCGATAAAACTGTTATGATTCGAGATGCTAAAGAGGTGAACGATCCTGCGTCGCGACCTGTACATAAAGGCACACTTATGTGGCACTTTAAAATGAATAATACGCGCGATGTGGCTTTCGGCGCATCAAGGGCTTATGTTTGGGATGCTGCACGGGTTAATTTACCGGGCGGTAAGAAATCGCTGGCGATGTCGGTTTACCCGGTTGAAAGTGTTGGCGACAGCGCCTGGAACAGGGCTACCGAGTACCTGAAAAAATCGATAGAATATTTTTCTGAAAAATGGTTCGTATATCCTTATCCTGTAGCCGTCAACGAAGCCGGCGTAGCGGGCGGCATGGAATATCCCGGTATCGTATTCGACGGCATTACTGACAAGGGAAAAGACTTGTTTTGGGTAACCGCGCACGAGATCGGCCATAATTGGTTCCCGATGATCGTTGGATCGAACGAGCGCCGTTATGCATGGATGGATGAGGGTTTTAATACATTTATTGACGTATATGCCTCTGATGTAATTAACAACGGTGAGTTTGCCCCCAAACGCGATAGCGAATACGCGCCGGGCGGTGGTAATCCGGCAGACGAGATCATTCCAACCATACTTGATCCGGATGCGCCCACGATTATGACCGCGGCTGATGCTGTGCCTGAAAAATACCGGCACCCCATCACCTACTATAAAACGGCATTTGGGTTGGTGTTACTGCGCGAACAGATATTAGGCCCCGACAGGTTCGACTATGCCTTTAGGAATTATATTGCCAAATGGGCATTCAAACATCCTCAGCCTGATGATTTTTTCCGGTCGATGGATAATGGCGCAGGCGAAGACCTTTCCTGGTTTTGGAAAGGGTGGTTTTATAATAACCTGAAACTGGATCTGGAACTGCTTAGCGCCGGATATGTAAACAACGACCCGAAGCAGGGCCTTAGTGTTACGGTTGCCAATCTTGAGCAAATGGCCATGCCATTTACCGTTGAAGTAAAACTAAAGGACGGAACTTCGCAACGCATAAAAATACCTGTTGAGGCCTGGCTGCAGAATAACATGGTAACCTTTGTAGTACCAACAACAGGCGAGGTTAAAAGCGTTGTTGTGGACCCGGACGCGGCGCTGCCGGACGTAAACAGGGGGAACAACGGTTTCGTGTTCAAATGATCAGATAACGCCGAGTATAAACTGTGTAATCCCAATGGCGAACAACACCAGGCTAATATACCACAGCGGTTTCTTTTTGGATAACAGCGAAATTGCGGATATGGATATGGCGATCTGAAAAAAAGTTACGGCGCGCGCCAGCACCATGTCATCGGCCAAGTGTTCCTGCGATTCTTTTTCCAGTTCCCGGGCCTCTTCCTGTATCTTTTCCTGGTCCTTTTTTAGCTTTTCTTTCCGCTCAGCGGCGGCTTTAGCATCGTCCGGCTGCTTTGCATCTTTCAATTGCAGCACGGCATCGGCCACCTCGGCCTTAATACCCTTGGCGTTATAGTAGGCCCATTTGTCAGAAGCCTGTACCTGGGTAATAAGCGCTTCGTTTGATTGATGCCCCGCCATCAAACTGCTTACAGCAGCAAACGCAGCCATAAACGCCGTTGAAATAGCTACCCTCATCGACCACTTATCGTGGCCCTGGTGCGCAGCTTCGTGAATATGTTCGTGTAAATGCTCGGTTGGAACTTCTGGCTCTTCCATTGTGTCATAAAGGGTTACGACGTAAATTTAAAAAATTATATTTCTGTTAACCCAGCCTTTTCAGCTGCTGATATAATTTTTCCGTAGGCAAACCGACAACATTGGTATAAGAACCATTTATACGTTCGATACCGATAAGGCCGATCCACTCCTGTATGCCGTAGGCCCCGGCCTTATCGAGCGGCTGATATTTATGAACGTAGAAATTGATCTCCTCCTCCGTCAGTTTGCGGAAGAAAACTTCAGACACATCATGAAATAAATTGTATTTGTGCTTGTACAACAGGCAAACACCGGTTACCACCCTATGCACTTTACCGGAAAGTATCCGCAACATTTCAGCGGCCTGTTCAACAGTTTCAGGTTTGCCTAATATTTTGCCATCCACGTTTACTATGGTATCTGCAGTTAGTACAACCTCATCATCCACAGATTCATCAAAAGCCCTTGCTTTCTTTTCAGCTATATAAACAGCTATTTCTTCGGGAGTAAGGTTTTCGGGATAAGATTCATCTACATCCTTCAGCACTATGCGAAAATCAATACCCATAAGCCGCAAAAGCTCCTGCCGGCGGGGCGACTTGGATGCAAGAATTACTTTTTTATTTATCAATTCCACCGATTACTTTTTGATTACTCCGATCTTATTGCGCATTACAACGCTACTAACTACAAACTCAAAACTGCAAACTGGTTACCAGCTATACGCCTGTTCGCTCATCCACTTGCCCTGCACCTTAAGCACTTTTTCTATCACATCGCGTACAGCGCCCCTGCCCCCCGGAAACGGGGAAATATAGCGGCTTATCGCCTTTATCTCTTCGGCTGCATCCGCAGGGCAGACAGCAAGACCCGCAAGCTGCATAACCTCCAGGTCGGGAATATCATCGCCCATAAAAAGCACACTTGCCGGCAACACATGCTTTTCTTCGAGGTACAGCCTGAAATTGTCCGATTTAGTATGTGCCCCTACATATACGTCTTTTACACCAAGGCTGTTTAAACGATGAATGGATATTTTGGAGCGACTGCCTGATATGGCACAAACATTATAACCAGTTTTTACGGCAAGTTGTATAGCATATCCGTCTTTAATATTAAACTGCCTGAATTGTTCGCCGTTTTCAGTTACGTAAACCGAGCCATCCGTCAGTACCCCATCCACGTCGAAGATGAAGGTTGAAATATCTTTTAATTTATTTAGGAACGATTCCACTGATTATATGCGATTACACTGATTGGTTTAGATGATTACACCGATTTTGATTGTCGTTTGGTAATCGTTATTGCGAACTTTCCAACCGTACAACCTGACAACTGAAATTATTGATTATCCCGCCACTCGTACACCCAGGCCGATTGTATCTGCTCAAGATGGCCTTCGGTTGATTGCTCGCGTGTACCGGCAAAGTTTGGCAGGCTCAACACCCATTCCAACAGATCGGTAAAACGGATACGATATATTTTGGATTCGTCAAAGTCATCGCCAAACTTTTCATAAAGCTCCATGGCAATATCTTCGTGGTCGTTCCAGTGAATCGGCAGTGCAAATTTATTGTCGTTCATTATATTTATGTTACGTATAAACCTTTAATGTCCCAGGAAATTCGACTGATCGGGCAAAGTAACTTCGATATCACCGTCTATCACCACACACTGGCAACCCAACCTGGAATTAATGCGGGGATTAACAGCACGGTCTATAAAATCCTCTTCCTTATCCGATATTTCCTGGATGCTATCCATCCCTTTGTTCACGTAAATATGGCAGGTGCTGCAGCCGCAAACCCCACCGCAATTATGCTGAAGCTCAATGCCGTTCTCGAGGCAAACGTCCAGCACAGATTCACCTTCGGCTATGGGCAACTCAATCGGTTCGTGCCCCTTCTCCTCAAAGCTGATCTTAACTTTATAGATGTTCATTTGGGCAAAAGTAACAAAATTACCTGTGCCCGGTTACCCTATTTATCCATTTTGATAATCATCTGACTTAACAAGGTATACACCTGCTGTAAACCGGCATTATCCTGCAATAGTTTCAGGTGTTCGGCCATCGTTTTTTCATCATTACGGATAGCCGGGCCGGTCTGAACATTTTGGGGTAAATGTCCCTGTACCTTAAAGGCTGTTTCCATTATCAGGGGTCTTAGCATGTCAAAATCAAGGCCATTTTGCTCCATAATGGAGCCGGCCGCGTAATACAGGTAATTGGGGAAATTACAGGCGAATACCGCTGCCAGGTGTAATATTTTACGTTTTTCAGAATCAACCCGGTAAACACTTTGGGAAATGGATTGCGCCAAGGCTTCTAATTGCCGGCTTATTTGCTCATCGGCACCTTCAATGCAAAGCGGAACGGTATTGAAATTTACTTCTTTGGTTTTGCTGAAGGTTTGCAGGGGGTAAAATACTCCTGCGTTTGAAGTGTATTGCGACAACTCGTTCAATGAAGTAGCACCGGAGGTATGGACGAGCAGCTTACCGTACCTGGCAAGTTTTTTAGCCAGCCCTCCTATCGCGTCATCTTTTACCGAGATGATGAACAGGTCGGTGTCGCCGTTGATTTTTCCGAAGTCATTAATAGCTTCGGCTTTAATATGGTAGGCAAGTATCGATGCATGTTGTATATCCCGGCTGTAGACTTGCACTATGGTATGACCCGCATTTCTGAAGGCTGCCCCTAAATGGGTGGCTACATTGCCCGAACCGATGATGGTGATGCGCATATTTTGAATTGCTGTCTGTAGAGACACAGACAGCGGATATACTTTCGTAAATGTACGCCGAATTTAACTTGTCTTCAACTCTTTATTCCTCCTGAATATTGACATCAGGAAACCGATGACCATAATGATGGTGCCCGACCAGAAGAAATTGATATACGGAAATTCGATAGCCCGCATTACTATAAATTTCCTTTTGCCCTCCGGCTGCTGATAAACAGTTATCTCGGCTTGTTTGGTAGCAGGTGTAATTTTGGTAAGGGCCAGTTTTAAGCCAGCCTCGTCTATCTTTTTAGGAAAACCGAATACCCCGTTACTTTTCATAACATACAAAGGCCTTGCCGCATAAGTTTTACCATGGGATACTACCTCCAGGTCGGCGCCAACGGCAGCTTCGTTTTTGCCAAGCTGCAAGTTGGCCACTTTGTTGTCCAAGCCTAATCCTTTGAACACGATATAACCGTCGCGATAGCGTATGGTATCGCCCACCTTAACCTGGTGCGGTATAGGCGGATCATAATTTTTATCGTCGTCTTCGCCATGTTTTTCGTCTCCCTGCGAGTTTTCATCAGGGGTTAGTGCGTTAAACATCGTGATATGTGTGTACAAGTCGTGAAAAAGATAATGCTTGGTATCAGGCGAAGCAGCAAAGCCTCCCATTTGCTTGTTTACCTGTGCTTTGGGTTTTAACATAAACTGTTCCTGCACCTTGCCGGCATTATCCAGCCGTTGATATAATATCTTAAAGAAATGATCGGGCGCCGATACGGAATCGCCTACGTAACTTACTGTATAAGGGCCCATTTTTACAGGTTCATTACGGTAAACGATAACATTTTCCTTCGGATTACTTTCTTTGGCAAAATCAGGGCTGAATTGTTCTCCGGTAGTATTTTCAGAGATCACCTTGCTTGTACCTGCTGCAATAAGCGCCCCTACCATCAGCAAACCAAAACCAATATGCGCAACCGCCGATCCGGCCAGTTTGAATTTGCCCTTGAAAGCATCAACCAGCACTTTGCCGTTTACAAAAACAGAATAAACAGCGCCGAGCATCAGCAACATGAAAACGACCTTGAGCCGGTATATACCCGTGAAATATATTACGATAACAGCTACCAATATTGCAACGATGAGGTACGTTATGGCCTGCGCCAGGAATTTGGCACGATCTGTCTTTTTATATTTCAGGAACTGGGTAAACCCGGCAAGTGTGGTAACCAGGATAGCGAAAGCTGACTGAAAAACATTGTATAGCGCCACCTGGTTTGAAGGCGGAGCTATTTTAGTGCCGAATATGGCGTTCCACACCGGTACCGAAGTAACCACAACCAACTGCAAACATGAAAGCGCCAGGAAAACAGAACCGACGAACATCCAGAATTCGCGCGAGTAGGTGTCTTCATCTTTGGTTGAGCGGGGAAGCTCCTTCCAGCGGATAACCGGCAGATAAATTGACAGGATCAGGAAGATCAAAATACCGATGACCAAATGCCAGAACATCCCCAGGTCGGTAAATGCGTGTACGGATGTGTCGCCCAGTATGCCGCTGCGTGCCAGGAAAGATGAATACCAAACTAATACAAAGCTGATGAGCACCAAAAATGTAGCCATGATATAAGAATGGCCCGTATTTTTGTACACGATCATAACGTGCAGTGCACCAACCAATGTAAGCCACGGAAAAACGGAAGCATTTTCGATAGGGTCCCATGCCCAGAAACCACCAAAGTTTAATGACTCATACGCCCAAAACGACCCCATTATGATACCGGTACCCAGTACCATACCCGCAAATAATGCATAAGGGATAGCCTGCGTTATCCATTCCTTATATTTTCGCTGCCAAAGGCCGGCTATTGCATAGGCGAACGGCACAACCATAGATGCCAAACCGAGAAAAAGCGTTGGCGGGTGAATTACCATCCAGTAGTTTTGGAGCGAGGGATTCATGCCCTGGCCGTCCTTTATAAAAGAAAGATAATCGGGGCTTTGAAAGATGGGTGCTTCCATCGCGTTTCGCAGCAGTAAAAACGGCGAACTGCCTATGCGCTGCCCGAAAATATCGATCCCTAATATCATGGTGGCCAGTATAACCTGCGAAAGTGCGATAACTGTCATCACGGGCCGTTCCCACGATTTGGCTTTCCAGATCAAAATGTTACCCAAAACTGCCTGCCAGAACGTCCAGAGCAGGAAGCCGCCCTCCTGTCCGTTCCAAAAGCCCGATACCAAATAGTAAACCGGTAACGAGCGCGACGTGTAGTTCCAGGCATAATGGTATTCGAAATAATGGTTATACAGAATGTAGAAAAGACAACTGCCTACACCAATGATGGATGCAGAGTTGATAAAAAACGCAATTCGGGCCAGTTTATGCCACGATTTATCGCTTCCTGTTTTATCAGTAGTTGCGTAATAATAGCTTATCAGCGAGAGCAGTGCCGCTCCGAAAGAAAGTACAACAAAAATCTGACCTAAATGCCCCGGGAAAAGGTGTTCACCTTTGTAATCTATTGCCATTAATTATATATCGGCCTTTTTAGCTGAGACCTCTGTAGTTTCTAATTTATCCTGGGTGTACTTCGACGGGCATTTCATCAATATTTTGGATGCGTGAAATTCGTCATTCACCATTTTTCCGGTAAGCACAATTTGCTGCGAGCGTTCAAAGTCTTCGGGCTTGGTACCTGTAAATACAACCTTGCACTCGTCTCCCTTATCATCCTTTACATAAAAGGAAAAATAGTTAGCGTCCTTTGTAGCATCGTAATACAGTTCCTTTTGCTTATCCAGGTGCCCTATTACATGCAATTCGCTATTTGTTTGTTTTGCTTCGCGGAAAGAGGCATAAGTACTTGAGCTGGCGTAGGTGCTTATTATCACAGCTATCGCCACCGCAATTACAACTATACCAAATATTGAACTCTTCTTCATCTGCGGTTTACGAAATGTTTCTGCAAAAATACAAAACGTTATATTAATAACGATTGATACAAATCATTAAAATGACTGTTACAAGTCATTAATCTTATTTAGAATCAATTTAAAGAAGCAAAATTAAATATAAAAGGGGGATTATATAAAAAAAGCGACTTATTGGCCGACAAGCTCCTTATAGGTGATGATATAATATCCGAGGCCGCCTTTGTGTGCGGTCAGGATGATAAAATCAGACGGGCCCATCAGGTATTCCTGTATGCGCTCAATATCAATATCCTTGCTAAAATCGTTATATTCGATGTTAACCCTTGAGCCTTCGGTTTTAGCCGACTTAACCGCCTTATTAAGTATCTGGGCCTTTATTTTCTCTTCTTTACTGCTGGCAAAACTCCGGTTAATTTTAAACAATACCGCCATAAACAGGCTGCCGAATAATATGATGGAAAAAAGGTAATATTTGTACTGTCGTTCGATAATAAAGGAAAGTATAAGCCCCGAAATAATACCGGTGACAACAACAGACTGGAAGCTTATCAGCGTAACAGCATATTCCCTTTTACAATAAAGAAAACAATAAACTCCAAGGCCGTAAAGAATAGCTTTTATGATCCAGACAGGCTTTATTTTTTTTAGAACCTTTCTAACCTTTCTGCTGGTTCGTCCTGACCTTCGCCGACGTCTTTCCATATATAATTATATGCAAACTATAAATATTTTATTAAACATGCGCACAAAAATTATAGCGGACATCGTATTACCGTATTGAACGTGTAGCCATTAAATAATGTTTAGTTTATAAATTGGTTGCTCTTCATTATCGGTTGATAAGGAAACCATTGTGCAATTTAACTATATTAAATTAGGTTTAATAAATCTCCCATCAATTTTATAATAACTTAAAATTGACACGCAACAAAAAAGGCGGATATAAATACCCGCCTCCTCCAGTTTCATTGTGGAAAATTATCACGGCCAAACGCCCAGGTTTTTATAGGATACCGCTATTTTATTGATAGCGCCTACAAATGCCGCAGTGCGCAGTGTATCAATTTTCTCTGTATTTTTGTAAGTCTCCCTGATCTCGTGATACGATCTGATCATGGTATCTTCCAATCCTGAATTTACCAGCTCAAGTTCTGATGCTCCTTTGATAATGGTAGAGCGCTGCATAGGAGTTAAAGCTACGCCGGTTATACCTTCAACCATATTCACCAGGTTGGTATTGGCAGTTTCCTCGAAACGGCGGTTCATGCGGCCGAAAGCAACATGCGAAAGGTTTTTAAGCCACTCGAAGTACGACACGGTAACACCGCCGGCATTGGCATACATATCAGGGATGATAAGCCCGCCTTTACTGTAAAAAATAGTTTCCGCTTCAGGGGATGTTGGACCGTTAGCGCCTTCGGCAATAATTTTTGCCTTGATTTTTTTTACATTGGTATCCGTTATCTGGTTTTCCAATGCTGCCGGCACTAAAATATCGCACTCCTGCTCCAGCCCTTCCATCGAGTTTTTGAACTCCTTTTTCGCACCAGCATACCCCAGGATGGACCCCGTATTTTTGCGGTGCTGGAATACCGCTTCAACATCCAGGCCATCGGCGTTATAAATTGCGCCTTCAAACTCGCAAAGACCAACTATGATAGCGCCAAATTCGGCAAGGAACTTAGCAGAGTGGTAACCAACGTTACCCAAGCCTTGTACAATAACCCGTTTACCGGATATGCCTGTTGTTAAGCCTATCCTGGTCATATCCTCGGCCACGCTCACACATTCGCGGATAGCTATAGCTACGCCCCGGCCCGTAGCCTCACGGCGGCCAGCAATACCATGCAGGGCAATCGGCTTGCCAGTTACAGCGCCCATCGCATCCAGCTGGCCTGGATTCATGGTGGCATAAGTATCGGCTATCCAGCTCATCTCGCGCTCGCCCGAACCGTAATCCGGTGCCGGAACGTCGATGCTTGGACCGATAAAGTTTTTCCTGATCAATTCGACCGTGTAACGCCGGGTGATATTTTCCAATTCCTGTACGGTGTAATTTTTAGGATTGATCTTAATACCGCCCTTCGCCCCTCCGAAAGGAACATTTACAATAGCACACTTGTAGGTCATCAAAGCCGCAAGGGCCATTACCTCATCCTCGTTCACCATCTCGCTATATCGTATCCCCCCCTTGGTTGGCGACTGGTGCTGGGAGTGTTCAACACGCCATGCATCTATCACTTCGAAGCCATCGCCCTTACGGATAGGGAAGCGAAAACGGTAAACACTGTTACATGATTTTATCTGATCTAATAGCCCGGCATCGTGTTTGGTAAATTGTGCCGCATAGTCGAAATTCTTACATACGTCGCCGAAAAAATGGGTTTCCTCATCGGCGAGCAGAATATTATTTGCCATAATTTAGAATTGAATAATTATAAGATTCTTAAAAAAGTGCACAAATTTGGTACTAAAATTACCAATATTGCAAATTTAAAATTATTAGTGTTTTAGCTACACCATTGAATAATTACCACAAACCTGTGTTTAAATCAAACTGGCTTATTTTTTTGCCTAATTCCCTTTTTCGATTTTTTTCAATCGCCTGTCCATCAGGAACAGGTAAATGGCTAAACCAGCGAAAATTATGGCAACCGTGGCGATAACAACGTAAATCCTGCCCGACTTGTAAAAATCGTCGGCCATACCCGTCCCGGCTTTTTCCTGCGCAAAAACAACAATGTTTGATAAGGTAAGCAAAACAAGGATCAATAATTTTTTCATCAGGTATCTTGGTTCAAATTTGGTTCAAAAAACTTATTTGTACAATAACAGGATCATAAGTCTATGTTATTTCTTTTATGCTCTATCAAACGTATACGATAGCGGATAGTTGCGATCCAGACGGAAAAGATAGCCCAACCCGCCATCGCCGGATAAAACACCAACCGCATACGGCTATCCAGGTCGTATTTACCGAAAGCGGGGTTTCCGCCATTGCCCGGATGCAGGGAATCCGTCAGCCTTGGTAAAATGAATATCAACACGATCATTACCGGAAAGGCGAAAATATTGTAAATGGCAGATATTTTGGCCCGTTTTTGCTCCTCGTCCATCGAGTTGCGGAGCACCAGGTAGGCACAATACAGCAGGAAGGCTATAGCCGCGCTATTTTGCTTGGGGTCGCCGCTCCAGAATTCGCCCCAGGTAAACCTGGCCCACATCATTCCTGTTATTAATCCCAACGTAAAAAATAACAAGCCGACGTTTACACATTCAACAGATGCCAGGTCGTACTCTTCTTTGCCGGTATTGAGGTACATAATACTGAAGATAACAGATATGGTCAACACCGACATCATCCCGATCCACATTGGCACGTGGAAGTATAAGTTTCGTATGGTCTCGTGCAGGATGGGCAATACGGGTACTGGGATAAGGAACCCGGCAATAAGTGTATAAAATATCAGCACGACCGCCAATACTTTCCACCAGGTTTGATAAATGATCTTCATGCTTGATTTGAGGGTGTAAAGGTACTGTTTTGTGGCGAAAGGTAAAAGGTGAAAGGATAAAGGTAAGCGGAAAGCAAATAATGGTAAAATGAAATATAAAGCTTTGATCTTTCTGCTTTCCGCCCAGAAGCTTATTTATCGTCCTCGGGTGAGTAGTTAAACGGAAGCAGATCGGCTATTTTGGATTTTGACCAGGTACCCTCACTTAACGGAACATCTTTAAAAATTACACCATTCATGTCGAACACCGCATAAGGCCCGTGCAGAGTTAAGATGCTTGTTTCAAAATTCTCCATATCCAGGGGCCTGTACACATCCTTAAAATCCGTTTCTTCGTGCCGGCGGGTATAGATCACGTAAAGACAGTCTGTAAAATGCAGCAGAAATATACCGGGTTGGCTTGTAGTGGCACAAATTTGATAAGGCTGCAAAGGCTGCCTGACCAGGTTTTCGTGATAATACCTGGACATGTTCTGTTTGGATATCCAGTAATTTAGCGAATCGCGATAGAAACTTTGCTGAAATTTTTTGATATTGTTTAAGATGACGCCTTCATCCGGCCTGTCGGGATTTAGCTCGCGGCTAAGTTTATACACGATAAACCCCTCCTGCCCCAATGTGTTCTTATACAGCGAACGTAAAAAATGACGCGATGACCCATAATAGGTTTCGGCACGTTTTTGCTTCCATGCTTTTTTCTGCGATGCGCTGCCCGGAAGTTCCTGGAAAACCACCTGCCCCTGCCACTGGGTAATATCCTGTATGCCGGATGAAGAAAATGTGTCGACCAGGAATTTGACGCGATAACCCAGCGCCCTATTTTCGATCACGAGGAAATCGTTGGTCCATGCCTCCAATTGCAGTTTCTTGCCGTGGTATATCAGGTTTAATTCGTGGGGGTTTTGTACGTCGCACTTCCTGGCGTTCTCGTCATCGCCAATAAACTGCTTTCTGAACATCTCATAATTTCGCTTCCAGTCGGCAGGGGTGCTGATAACCACTCCCCTTAGCTGGTTAACTTTGGGATTTAGCGTGATATCAAGATTTATAGGATCGCTTCCCACTAAAACTGCCCTGGTAAATTCCTCAAAGCCGATGGAACTGGCAACCAGTGTATACTGCCCGGGCTTTACCCCGGTTAGCCTGAAAGTGCCGTCGTCGGCAGTAGTTGTACCGAATGATGAGTTGCTGAGGAAAACACTCACATTACCAATACCGGTATGCGACACATTGGTAGTTATTTTACCTGAAATAGTGGTAGTTTGCGCCCGGCTTATGAATGGGAAAAGAAATAAGATCAGAATAAGCCCTTTTACGCTCATTTAACAAAAATACTTTAACAGGCATTTATAACGCGAAGAAAAGTATTTATTGTGAATAAATAATGAAGCAGGCGCCGCAATTTAATGCAGCGCCTGTAATAAATCATTTACAATGAGTACAGGAATTTCAACACAGCGTCCCTGTCGGCTTTGGAAAGGTGTGCATAGTAAACTTTGGATTGCTCCGCCTCGCCGCCATGCCACATGATGGCTTCAACTAGGGTACGTGCGCGTCCGTCGTGTAAATAATAGCCGGGATTATTTACCTTTTCATACAGCCCAAGACCCCATAACGGCGCGGTACGCCAGCTTTGGCCGTCGGCTTTAAAATCGGGACGGTTGTCGGCCAGGCCAGCACCCATGTTATGCACAAGCAGATCTGAATACGGGTGTATTACCTGGTTGGAGACGGCCGGGAAGGCTACATTGATGCCGGTGGTTAAGGTTTGCCGGTGGCAAGTGCCGCATTTAGCCAGCATGAAAAGTTGCTGCCCGCGTTTTACCGTCGCATCAGTCACATTGCGGCGCGCAGGGACAGATAGCGTTTGTGCATAGAATTTGACCGCGTTCAACGTACTATCCGGTAATTCCGGATCATCTTTCATGCCATCGTCCTGCGCCTGGCCGTAACTATTTTCGACGGGTAATATTTTGCTTGTAAGCCCCATATCCTGGTTAAAGGCTGTTGCTACTTGTGTAATGATTGAAGCTGTATTCGCCTTCCAGCCAAAACGGCCAAGCTGAATTGATTTTGTGGTGACGTCCCATACATAGTTGGCTACGCCCTTGATCCCGTCGCCATTAGCATCATTTGGGTCGGCATAGGCAACTATCTGGCTTTCCGGAACAGCCTCCAGTAAACCCAAACCTATCATTGGCGGGGCAAGCCGGGGCGACAGCAGATAACTACCGGAAATGGGCGTATATAGATTTGATAAGGTGTAAACGGGCGTTCTAAGGTTATATTCTTCGCCATCGTCAAAAGAGTAAGATTGATAGGTGTAGGCCAAATTAACCTTCGCCTCTGGCTGCTTGCCGTAGGCGGCTTTGTCCTGCACCTGTAAACCATAGCCGGGTACCGCTACGGGGCCACCGTGTTCGTCCGCGCCGGGCAGGCTTATCCGCATCAGTAAAGATGAACGGTTATCGCCGGCAGTGGGCAAACCTATACCATCGTTGTGATGGCACGACTCGCATGATGTATTATTAAACAGGGGCCCAAGGCCGCTGTGTATAGGAGCAGGCGCAGTAACAAATGTTTGGCTGAAAACCTGGTCACCCTTTTCGTGCACGTACTCGTCATAAGTTGAAAGCGTCGGAAATGCGGCCCCAAAGGCCTTGGATGTGGCATCAAAAACCGTTGCAACGCCCGCAGAAAGCCTTTCATCATATTGATCTTCCGGAAATACAGCCGATTTCTGGCATTCGACCAAAAACAGCACCAGCAATGCAAGTAAACCTGTTATTTTAAACTTCTTCACTTAAATGTTAGTCCTTAATATTGGTATTAACGAAATCAGTTAAGTCGCCCTCTATCGTTTCCTTTAAAGTCCTTATAGCGGCCTGCACATTCTTAACCTGTGTTTGCTGGCTATAGATAGCTTTTTCATAAGTGACGGTTATGCCGCTAAAAGATGATATTGCTGCATTGATCTGCGCCTGTATCTTACTGTCGAGCGAAGTATTTTTCGAGGCAACCAGCTCACTCAAGCTGTGGCCCGTTGCACTGCCGTACTGGCATTTATAAGCGTTCAAAACGCCAGTGATGTTATTCCTGAAATCATTTACAGAGTTATGCGAAAATGATGACTCGTCGAGTGTAGAATCTTGTGCGGCGAAAGGGGTCTGCATTTTTTCATTGGCCACCTCGTTACATATATCGGCCATTGACCCTACAAGGGCCAGGAAAACATCCTTACGTGTGGTGAATCGCGTGCTGCCCTTACCCGCGTTAACCACCTGCGCGGTAAAGCTGTTGGATTGGGTCGGGTCCCAGCTATTCCTAAGTTCGGTAGTGGTGTTATAAAGGCTTTGACCCAGCGACGCCAGGTATACCTTATCGCGGTCGGTAATGTCCGCTGCCTTTTGTGTGCCGCCCACGCCGAATATGATGTATTCAATAGCGTGAAAGCCCTTGAGCGTGGTGCCCAGTTGTTCAATATCGGCAACTCCAAGCGGGTTGTCGCTGGCTATAAGGTTATCCAGGTCGGCTTTATTCAGTGGCCAGTCGTCCATTGTGGGATCGTAATCAAAATCCTCGACGGGGCCGAACAGGAAGCCTTCGCATTGTTCCCAGGCAGCGCGGGTATTTTTCCAGGCTGTTCGGACAGCTTCAAGGTTAGCGTCGTTCGGGGTTGCATTGAATGTAACGATAGCATTGTTCATGATCAATGCCTTTGCCTGGATATCCTGGTAATTGGGGTTTACCAGTACAGCTGCAAAATCGGTCAGCACGTTCTGCTCTGTCGAGGCTGACGTATTCTGATCGTTATTTGTACTGTCTTTTTTGCAGCCGGCTATTGCTATTGCGGCCAGGCAAAATGCTGTGATAAATATATTTTTCATAAGTTTAACTTAAGTGGATGATAATTTTGTCGGATATAACTTCCGTAGGATATTTTTTCAGCGATCTTTCGGCAGGGCCCTTTGTAACTTTCCCCTCTTTATCAAATGTGCTGCCGTGAAGGCTGCATTGATAGCCTTTACCTGTCGCGTTGAGCTGATTATCGGCGTGGGTACATCTTAGAAGCAGAGCGGTATAAGTGCCGTCTTTTTCTTTTTGCAAGCCTATGCTGTAAAAGAATTTGTTTGGCTGGATGATCCGGAAATCGTTTTGGGCGAATAACGATACCGGCACTGCAACCTTACCCGATTCAATAGCCGATTGGTATACCGACGCAGTGGCACACGATGATAGCGATGCAATTGATATGCCTGCGCCAAGCGCCACGCATACTGTGCAGGACTGTTTGATGAAATTTCTTCTATCCATGTTTGTCAGAATGATAAGGCTACACCGAGATTGACCAGGTTATAATTCTGTTGGTACGGCTGCGCAACAGGGCTTGGGTTGATGATCAGATCGGCGTTTTGTGCACCAGTATGAACCAGCCGCACGTCGCCTTTGATCGCCACGTTGCGGGTAGGCAGGTAGGTAAACCCAGCCACCACGTGATTCTGGTTCAATGTGCCATCTACGACGCCATTTGATGGTATCGAAGCATTGACATTAAACTTCTCATCGCGGACGAAGACGATCAGCTGCTTATCATGATCGTTCCGGAAGCTATGCAGCAGGTCGTACCCTACTTCGGCATAGGCGCCATATTCTGTTTTAGGGGTGTTGCTGGCATACGCCTGGTTGATCTTACTTGCATCAGGAATGGAGACGATAGTTCCTAAAACCCTCACTTCAAAACCATTATGAGTATAGATCATATCCGCTTCGCCAATTGCTACTGGTGTACCGAAAGTGCCCGAATTAAGACCGAGGCTATCCGCCTTTCGCTTGCTGAAGCCGACCGTTCCGCCATAATAGCCGGATACCTGGAATTTAAAATCACCGGGGCTATACTGCACCGCAGCCGTAACCGCCAGGTTATTGGCGCTGGCATTCCGCCCCTCGAAGCGGCCCTCGCGAATGCCGGAACCATGTTCGAATCCTTCGGAACTTAACCCGTTAAATACGCCGACGCTATAGTTTAAAGGCAGGTTATTAACGTTGCCATAAAATCCAATACCCAACTCGCGCCAGGTGGACGGGAGAATAAAAGTTTCTACATAATTACGCTCATTCCCATTGAATGTATTAGGCAAGTGGTTCTCGTTCAATATTCCTATGCGCGGCAGGAACAAGCCAGCTGTAATATACTGGTTGGCATTCAGGTTAAATTTAAGATACGCTTGTTCTATGGCTACCTCGCCGCCATCTTCACCTCCTGAAACTTTGGCGTCCTCAACTTCCAGTTCGGAAAAGAAAGAAATTTTATCGTTGAATTTGTGGCCGGTGAACAACACAAACCGTTCCAGGTTGATCTTAGAGGTTTGCAAAGCCGAGTTGCGCTGGTAAAATACATTGCCATAGCCGCCTATAGTGGTGGCGCTCTTTGAGGTATTATTATTCAGGGAGTCTTCGGATGTTGTCGCTTTTTGGGCGAACAGGCTGGTTGATAACAGCGAAAAAAAAACAGATGCGGTAAAAGTTGCGGGTTTCATTTTATGAAGTTTGATGCCGCAAAATAAATCTTTATTTAGACTTAATCCAAATTAAGATTAAAATAATTCTAAATAAGAACTTAATTAGTTGATAAACAAGGCTATGATGTGATAATTTTCTAGGTTAATCCTTCCACAGATAAGGAAAGAGCAATAATGCAGTTGCAATGACGATGGCGTTTATGGCAAACAGTACGCCCATATTACCGTAGCTGGCGCTGCGGTCGAGTCCATCCATGGCACTTTTGCTTAACCTGACGAGTACGAGTATAACGGGAATAACAACAGGAAAGCTCAGGATAGCCATCAGGGTGCCATTGTTGCCTGCTTTGGAGGCTATGGCGGATATCATGGTGAATATCGTAGAAAAGCTGATGCTGCCGAGAATAACCGATAGAAAATAGAACAGCGGGTCGCCGATGGTATTGTTAAAGAAAAGAATATAGACCAGCAGCGCGAGCACGCTGAGCAACGACATGAGCAGGATATTGTAAATAGTTTTGGATAGAATGATAGCCCTGGGGCTTGCTATGGAGTAATAATACAGAAGCCTGCCCTTGCTTTCCTGCAAAAAACTTTTGGCGATGGCATTGACCGATGCGAAAAGCATGATGATCCAAAATAACACATTCCAGACAATAGGGTAACCGGCGCTGCCCTCAAAACCAGGTGTCAGCCGAAATGAGATATAACAAACAAAAACCGTTGAGACCACGTACAGTAAAACCCCGTTAAAGGCGTATTTGGAGCGCCATTCGAGCAGTATCTCCTTTTTAAGCAGGTGAAGGGTTTGGCTGTAAAGTTCCATTGAGTGCAAAGATAGTTTTTTGGGAGGTGAAAGGGCAAAGGATAAAGGTAAAAGGCGCTATATATCAAAAAAGCCTTCCATCTTTATGCTTTCAGCATTATGCCTTAACTTTACCCAATGCCAACTATCTATCATCCATCTCCTATCGGCGTTATCAGAATACGGGAACATGAAGGATTTATCTCTTCCGTTAATATCCGGGATGTTGCAGGCGACGAGGAAGAACAATCCACTCCCCTGCTTCAAATGGCTGCCCGGCAACTGGATGAGTATTTTGCAGGGGAAAGAAAAGAATTTGATTTTCCAATTCAGCAGCCGGGGTCTGCCTTTCAGCAAGAGGTTTGGCAATGCCTTTTGAAAATAGGCTATGGCAAAACTATAAGTTACCTGCAGCAATCGAAAATAATGAACAACCCTTTGGCCATCAGGGCAATTGCGTCAACCAATGGTAAAAATGATTTGGCTATTGTTGTGCCATGTCACCGGGTTATCGGCTCGGACGGCAGCCTGACCGGGTATGCCGGCGGGCTTTGGCGAAAAAAGTGGCTGCTTGAGCATGAGGCCCGCGTACTTGGCGTGGGACAAACCAGATTATTTTAAGGGGCTAACCTTCCAGTTTCTGGTAAATATTGGCTTTTGAATTGATCACCCTGAATTTATGTTTCATATCAGGGAAACGGATAGTTTCTTTCGTACCCAGGCACAGGAAGCCGCCGGGCGCCAAACTGTTATAAAAAAGTGTGAGTATCTTCTCCTGCAAAGCGGCTTCAAAATAAATGAAAACGTTCCTGCAACTAATCAGGTGAAATTCGTTGAAAACACTATCTGTTATAAGATTATGAACCGAAAACAAGGCATTTTGCCTGAACGTGCTGTGGACCCCCGCCGCGTCATGCATCATGGTAAAATGATCGGTAAGTGAGCCGGGTAGTTCCGATTGGATATAATTATCCTGGTAGGCTTTTATTTTCCGGAGGTTATAGACGCCTTTTCGTGCTTCATTCAGCATTTCAAGATTGATATCTGTACCGTAAATGAAAGACCTGTTGCCGAAGCCGGCAAGGTTAAGCAGGATGGACAACGAATATACCTCCTCGCCCGATGAGCATCCTGCGCTCCAGACCCGTATATGCTGCAGCTTTTCAAAATGAGGTATAACCTGGGTATTCAGCGCCTTGAAAAAGATCGGATCGCGAAACATCTCGGTGACATTTACCGTGATCTCTTCCAGGAACCATTGAAAAAAATGCGGGTCGGCGTTTAATTGCTTGTGAAGTTCGCCCAGGCTCATTTTTTTGAGCATAACAATGCGCGACAGGCGTCTTTTTAAAGAAGCTTTGGAATACCCCGAAAAATCGAAACCATGCAATTTTCTAACCAGGTCGGTTAATTCATGAAGCTGCAGGTCGGTGATGCCGGGTATTTCGCTCATTGCATATTGGTAATGTGGCTCAATCAGGTGAAAATTAATAGGTTACTCAGCAGACTCACCAACCGGTACCGGTGGTTTATACCCGGGCTTTTTCTTTAGCGTTCCGGCTATTGCAAGTAAAGGCGCCGTGCCCAGCAGCCACCAGCCCCATTTAAATTTGATCTGCCTTTCCAAAAACCGCTCGAACGAATGGAAGGGAATAAAATTGAATGAGTAATGGATCTTGAGCAGTGAAAGAAAATAAAACAGGACAATAAGTCCGAGCGATAACCATGCGGTAAGGCGGACTATTTTATGCTGCATAAAAACTACGCCCACTATCCCAACTATTGCTACGAGTAAAACAACAATGCCATAGGGCATATTGGCCTTATACATGTTCCAGTTAACTATGTGCAGCGGGCGAAAAAGGGGGCAGTAGGTTGCTGCTATGAGCATCACAAAACCCGCGAAGGAGATGAATGATGAAAGTCTCATTATTTATTCTGGCTGATTTCCATTTTATCGGCAAAGTGGGCACAGTAATCGCGAAGGTCTTCTACTATGTTCTTCTCGCCGGTGGCACGCAGGAAACTATCGCCCATGGTTTGCAGGGTTTCGTAAAAGAAACGTTTCATCTCGTCAACCGGCATATCTTTTGTCCAAAGATCGATACGGAGCGTATTTTTATAGTTGTGATCCCACAGGGCCAGCATCATTGATTTTACAGGCAGGGCCTCCTTATTTTCAGCATCGGTGGATTCCCAGGTAATGCTTTGCGGCACATTGGCATCGTCAAGGTCAATTGTGAGTTTGATCTCAGCTTTCTTCATCTTTTTATTTAACAAGTAAAAATATAATAATCGCCAAAGTTATAAAGCTTAACTCAACGATCCACAGTTTTTTAGTTTCGCGGAAGAAATTGCGCAGCATGATATCCATAAATGACACCACCATGGCGAACAGCAGGAATATACCTGCAAACAAGCCGCTTTTAAGCGCATGCGGATAATGCCCACCCATAATACTGATGCCGTACAGCCAAATATAAACAGCCAAAAACAGCAGGAATGCGGCAGCAAAATTGAGTGGGGTAATGCGAAATCTGGTTTTCATACTAATTTATGTCATTTCGAACGAGCGCAGCGAGGAGAAATCTTATACAATGTGGCAAAGCGGATTGCATGTTGTTTAAGATTTCTCTTCGCCCGGTTGCACACCACCCTTCAGGGCTCATCGAAATAACATCCTTTTTTATTATAATATTCATTATTTACTTACCTTTTCCCTTTCACCTTTCCGCCCCTACCTTTATATTTTTTCTCCTTTGCAGCGTCAAATTTTTTACGCTGATTGACTGTCTTTTTTTCGTGGAAGGCGCCTTTAAAATCAGGGTTTTCTTTTCGTTTCTGGTCGTCTATTTCACGGGCCTGGGCCTGGCGTTCTTCGTAAGGCGTTTCTTCAACAAATACTTCTTCCGGCAAAGCTAATACCGGTATTTCCTGGCGGATGAGTTTTTCGATCTTCCGGATATAATATTCTTCGGCCGGGGTACAAAATGTGATGGCTTCGCCCGAATTGAAAGCGCGGCCGGTGCGCCCTATCCGGTGCACATAATCTTCTATCACAAAAGGCACATCAAAGTTGATCACATGGCTAACATCGCTCACGTCGATACCACGGGCAGCCACATCCGTTGATACCAGCATTTTCACTTTGTCGTCCTTAAATGCGTTGATGGAGTTGATGCGGGTGTTTTGTCCCTTATTGGCGTGCAGTACTTTCACCCCCTGTTCGCCATAACGGCGGTGCAGGAATTTATATACATCTTCGGCATTGGTACGTGTTTTACAAAATACCATCAGCTTTTTAATATCCGTCTCCCCGTCCAGTAAGTGTTTTAACAGGTTGATCTTGGTGCGGATATTGGGCACCAGGTAAAGCTTTTGTGTTACCGTTTGCGCTGGTGTGGCCTGCGGGGTAACCTCGACAATTGTCGGGAACTCCAGGAAATTAGCGGACAGTTCACGGATCTTATCGGACATGGTTGCCGAAAAAAGCAGGTTCTGACGTTTGCGAGGCACCACTTCCAGTATACGGTTTATCTGGGGCATAAAGCCCATATCCATCATTTTATCGGCCTCATCCAGCACCAGTACCTGCAATTGTTTAGTCACAATATGGCCAGCCAGGTAAATATCCATAAAACGTCCCGGTGTTGCGACAATGATATCAACACCCTTGCCCACCTGTTCAATTTGCGTTTTAGGGCCCAATCCACCGTAAAGTGTTACTACACGCAGATCGGTGTAAGTTGCAAACGTTCTGACGTTTTCCTCTATCTGGATGGCAAGTTCCCGCGTAGGCGCTATGATCAGAGCGCGGGGCTGTTCGCCCTGCGCATATTTAAGACGCATGATGATCGGCAACACGTAAGCTGCTGTCTTCCCGGTACCTGTCTGCGCTATGCCCATTACGTCCTGCCCGTTTAATATAGGCGGTATAGCTTTTTGCTGAATAGCGGTAGCTTCGGTATAACCGGCGTCTGCAATAGCATTCAATACCTGTTTGTTAAACTTAAAATCTTCGAAGCCGGTTGACATGGGGCAAAGATAGACTTTAAGTCGGGAAGTCCGAAAGTCCGCGTAAGTCCGAAAGATAACTGAGACGGGAAAGACGTGTTTAGTCGGGAAGTCCGAAAGTCCGCATAAGTCTGGAAGACATCAGAAGGGATAAAGGTAAAAGATTGGGGCATGTCGAAATTTGAATGTTTGATTTCGAATGTGTCCTTTGAAGGTGGTTTTCTTAACTTTGCAACATAAATTCAAAATCCGCTTATGTCGACGATCCTGATCAAATCCGCAACCATTGTTAACGAGAACAAACAATTTGTAAGCGACCTGCTGGTGAAGGACGGGTTGATAGAACGCATAGACGGGCAAATAAACGAACAGGCAGACCAGACCATCAACGCCGAAGGGCTTTATCTTTTGCCGGGCTGTATAGACGACCAGGTGCATTTCCGCGAGCCGGGCCTGACATATAAGGCTGATATTCATTCCGAATCTCGGGCGGCCGTGGCGGGGGGCATTACCTCGTTTATGGAAATGCCTAATACCGTACCCAATACTTTAACGCAGGAATTACTTGAACAAAAATATGAGATAGCTGCCCGTAACTCGCTGGCTAACTACTCGTTTTTCATGGGCGCATCTAACGACAATTTGGACGAGGTATTAAAGACGGACGTTAAAAATGTCTGCGGCATTAAGGTATTCATGGGTTCATCCACCGGGAACATGCTGGTAGATAACCCCACTACCCTGGAGCATATCTTCGCGCAGGCGCCCATACTGGTTGCCACCCATTGCGAGGATGAGGCTACCATAAAAAGTAACCTGGCGCACTACAAACAGCTGCTGGGCGAAAATATTCCTGTAAAGTTTCACCCAAAAATACGCAGCGAAGAGGCTTGCTACTTGTCGTCGTCCATGGCGGTTGAAATGGCTAAAAAGTACAACACCAGGCTGCACATCCTGCATATCTCGACAGAAAAAGAGACCTGGCTTTTCGGCAATGACACCCCGTTAAAAGACAAAAGGATAACGGCCGAGGCCTGCATACATCATTTATGGTTTAGCGACGAGGATTATGAAACCAGGGGCAACCTGATAAAATGGAACCCGGCCGTAAAAACAGCACGCGACAGGGAGGGCATATTGAAAGCTGTGCTGGACGGCCGGATAGATGTGATAGCCACCGACCACGCCCCGCATACACTGGAAGAAAAGTCGCAGCCTTATTTGCAGGCCCCATCGGGCGGGCCGTTGGTACAGCACGCGTTACCAGCAATGCTGGAGCTTTATCATCAAGATAAAATAACGCTGGAACAAATTGCCGAAAAAATGGCGCATAATGTGGCGATTTGTTTTGAGATAGAAAAACGCGGCTACATACGCGAGGGGTACTGGGCCGACCTGGTGCTGGTTGATTTAAATAACCCCTGGAACGTAAACAAAGACAACCTGTTATACAAATGCAAATGGAGCCCATTTGAAGGCACTACATTCCGGTCTAAGGTTATGCATACTTTAGTATCAGGCAACCTGGCCTACAGTAATGGAAGTTTGATAGAAGGTAAAAGCGGTAAACGATTAACGTTCAATCGGTAATTGTCTGAACCGGGATTAAACAGATCTGACAGATTCATCTGATCAGCCGTTATTTTTTCGACAAATCGCTTAAATCCGTTTAATCCCGGTTCAGACAGTTAAACAACCCCCACATAAATTTCTGTTTCCGTTTCCTCAAAACTGTTAGCGCCGGCTTTGTAAAGGTCGTAGTCCGCGATATATTTCCTGTCAGAGCAATTGTCCCATATATGCCGCCATGTGCCGGCAACACAATCAGGAAATTGCCCCTGTGGTTTATACCTGCGGTAGTTGCCATCGGGCACCAATGCCATAAATAACCCGGTGTTTATTTGGGGTTCGTCTATCCGGCACCCTATCACTGCACGGTACCAATCGTTATGGTCGCTTTCATAGTCGGTATATACGCAATAGATATCATCCGATAGTTTTCCGGGAATCTTCTCTATGATATTTTCCGACATGAACCTTTCCCACAAGCCACCAATATCTTTCGACGACTGATCGTCTTTATTTATAGTTTTAATTGCTATTCCTGCTACATAAAACTTTTCCTGTTCGGCTAAAATATACTGCATTTTGGTTATTCAAAAAAGTTATAATGAATTATAAATAATTTATTAACAAACATTTGTAAAGTTTAATTAAACAAATACTTAAATATTTCCACTTTCCACCATCTCCTTCATCTTTCCGAAAACCGATTGCCAGTTTTGCTCAGAATGATTTTTCGCATCTTCACTTTTGATATGCTCCTGGATGATGGTAAGCTCCGTCTTCCCGCCTTTTTCGGATAGGTCATAAGTAATGTCCAAATAATTCTCGGGGATATTTTCGGTTCCGGACATACTACTCCAATAATTGTATTTCACCGACTTACCCGGATCAACTTCCAGTATGGTACCTTTATCCTGGTAGGTTTTTCCATCCCACTCCCCTTCCCAAAGTATCGGGCTTCCTTTCTTCCAATCGGTTTTCACATTAGTGCCGAAAAAATATTGTTTCACAATTGTAGGGTTTGTCAATGCTTCCCAAACTTTGTCAGCCGGTGCATTTACTTCGATGGATGTTTTTAAAGTTAGATTTGCCATGATGTTGTTGTTGATTGTTATTTGTAAAAATTGATGTATTGCGTTATTGTTTTGGTTTTATCATTTTCTCCTTCAGTAAATAAAAATCGTGCATGCCTATCTCAAAAAAGCCAAAACGGAACCTGAATCCCCAGGCTTTTTTATCGCGGATAAAATCCAGCGAACCTATCAGCGGCACGATGGGAACATCCTTACAGGCGTAATAATTAACATTGCGACGGTAGGGAATAAAATCATCCGACATTTTATGCTGATAAAGCTTCCCGTCGGCCACCTGCCCTATCGCGGTAAAGGCCTGTAGTTTTTCATCCCCTTCATAAGTTACTTTCGGCGAGTAAAATATCACCCAATCGTTTGGATGGAGCTTTTTTAACGAACCGGGTTTACCATGATTGGCCTGCATAAACCCGCCGGCCACCCCGCGCTTGATATGATCTTTTGATACGACTGTTATCCAATATCTTTCAGTATCCATATTTTTTGCCTTTTGATGTTACAAAACAACCATCTGTTAATGACAGCCCTATGTCAGCAGGCAAAAAAATGTGCATAATTTGTTACAAAAGAACCTACGTTTTTAGTTGACACGACGTTCAATTGCTGTATATTTGAATGCCCCGCAACCTAAATTGAATGCACACCCGGATAAACCTTGTATAATGGCTATTAATATTTACGAGCAATCTATCAATCCTATCAACGGTGAGGCCCTGACCGCAATTTCATTAACACCTTATGCTTTTACCATGCAGTGGATATCAAAGCCCGGGGTAAAACTTCCGTTCCAGCATTTGCATTACTACCAGGACGAGATATATTATGTTAAAAAAGGCGAGATCAAAGTACTCATGGATGGTAAGGAACATGTTGCGGGTCCCGGGGAAAAAGTGATCGTACCGAAAGGGAAACGGCATGCAGCTATTAATAATAAGGATGAAGAACTGGAAACCCTGATAGAATACCGGCCCGCGCTTGACCAGGTACGGCTTATGCAGTGCTATAATGGTTTGGTGAACGACGGTTATTTGAATGAAAGCGGATCGGTAAATATGAGGATGATGGGATATATGGTTAAGAAGATGAAGTGCAAGGCACTGGCGCGCCCTGCAAGTGTACCTGCATCTGTGTTTAAGCTAATGCTGAATGTATCGTATTTGATTGGAAAATTGAGTGGGTGGAATAAGCTGTACGAAAAATACACCCAATAGTTTTAGCTGTTCCGCGCCATGATGATGCCGGATAGCTCTTTGATCTTTTCCTTCAGGCTGCACGGACTTACTATCATGGCCATATCGCCATACATCATCAGCCAGCGCACAAATCCCTCAACAAACCCGGTAAGGAACGTCATTTCTATCATCCCATCCACTTCACGTTCCGACACAAAACCATTATAATATTTTTGCTCGTTCAGGTAAGGGCCGATACTTTTTTCTACCCTGATGATCACTTCCTCCAGGTTTCTTTCCTTTGCCTGCCGCGAAATGTATTCTTTCAGGTTAGGATGCAACGTCTTGAAACGCTCGCCGGTAAGGGAAATATCTGATATCCGGTCGAGCCGGAAATCCCTGTAATCCGTTCGCAAGCGGCACCAGGCTATCAGGTGCCAATAGTTGTCCTGATAAAAAACGCCCACTGGTTCTATACAGCGTTCGCTGCGCTGCTGGTTGTGCATGGCAAAATAATGAATAGACAGTACGGTACGCTCACCTATGCCCTTTAAAATTACCTGCAAAGGGTTCAGGTAGAGTTGGGTGTTCGACGTTCTCCTGCTTTTGAGCACTTCGATATGCCCGTCGATGTTGTCCAAAAAATCCTTTTCGGCCATGCGCAACACGGACCGTATTTTGTACATGGCCGACTTATAATTCTCATCCGATGATGGGTCGGTAAGTTTTTCCATCAGCTTTTCAGCTGTAAGAAACGCGGTTGCTTCCTCCCTTGTAAACATCACAGGCGGCAAACGATAGCCATCCATAATGGAATAACCCACTCCGGCTTCGCCAATGAGGGGTATACCCGCTTCTTCCAGCGTTTTTACATCGCGGTAAACCGTGCGCAGGCTGATATTGAACCGGTCGGCAATATCGCTTGCCTTTACCACCCTGCGCGATTGCAGGTGGATCAGTATAGCCGATATACGGTCGATGCGGTTCATAATTATGCCAAATTAACCAAAACAAATTCTCATTTTTGGCCATACGACTAATTAAACTTTAAGATGAGCAAAGAAGAAGAGATTATAACTTTTGAAACCTATTTCGACCCGATGCTGGCCGAGATTATTCGCGCCAAGCTGGAGGCGAACGATATCCCCTGTTTTTTAGCCGATGAAAACATGGGCAGCATTTACCCGGCTTATAACCAGGGTGGCGGCGGTATCAAGCTTAAAATATTTGCGCGGGATTTGGAGCGGTGCCGGGAGATCGTTGATAGTGATGAAGAGATTGGAAACGATTAGTTTCACCAAACACGACACTTATCACGAGTTTGATTGTTAAGCATTGAAAATACCGGTCATGAAAAAATACGTATTCCTTTCAATTGCATTTGCGGCCTTAGCTTTTTCCTCGTTTGCCCAGCAGGTTGTGAATCCGGGCAAGACACAGTTTTTATTTATTATCCGCTTTAAAGCCGATTTTAAACCATCGTCGGACGAAGCTGTGAAAGCCAATATCAAAAAATGGCAGGAGTATATGGGCGAACTGGGCAAGTCGGGCAAACTGGCAAGCGGTTACCGGGTGGCGAGCGACGGGTTAACGATAAGCGGAACGGGGAAATCGCTCAAAAGTGAGCCTTACGTTACTGATGGCGACCAGGTAAGTTCGATACTGGTTATTAACGCTGAAAGTATGGACGCCGCAAAGGCCATAGCAGACAAATGCCCGGTATTTGAATTTGGCGGCAGTGTGGAAGTGCGGCCGGTTATGAATACGGCCGGGCAGTAAAGTGAATATCGAATAATGAATTTCGAATAACGATCACAGAACACTTCAATATTCGGTGTTCGTTATTAAATACTTTATATTAGCGGCATGTACAATCGCCGTAAATTTATTAAAGTATCCGCTGCGGGGGCTTCGCTCGCCGCCTTGTCACGGTCGGCCGTGGCCGAAACACTGGTTAAAACTACAGACGCAAAATTCCCCATCGTCATTTCCACCTGGGACTTCGGCATCGTAGCCAATAAGGAAGCCTGGAAGACCCTCGAAAAGGGCGGCCGCTCGCTCGATGCCGTGGAGGCAGGAGTAAGAATACCCGAGGCCGATATGAAAAATCATACCGTGGGCCGCGCCGGTTACCCCGACCGCGATGGCCACGTAACGCTGGACGCCTGTATTATGGACGAGTTTGGCAATTGCGGTTCGGTTGCGGCCATTGAACATATCGCTCACCCGATATCGGTGGCAAGGCTTGTGATGGAGAAAACGCCGCACGTAATGCTGGTTGGCGAAGGCGCAACCCAATTTGCGGTAGAACAAGGATTTAAAAAGGAAAAGCTATTGACGCCAGAATCAGAAAAGGCGTGGAAAGAATGGCTGAAAACAGCAAAATATAGCCCGGTAATTAACATCGAGAACAAACAGGGCATTCCCGGAAATCAATACAATCACGACACTATAGGCATGCTGGCCATTGACGCCAAAGGCAATCTTTCAGGAGCATGCACTACCAGCGGCATGGCTTTCAAAATGCATGGCCGCGTGGGCGACAGCCCCATCATTGGCGCGGGTTTGTATGTAGATAACGAAGTGGGCGGCGCTACCTCTACAGGGGTAGGTGAAGAAGTGATCCGCAACGTGGGCAGCTTTTTGGTTGTCGAATTGATGCGACAGGGCTATTCGCCGGAAGACGCCTGCAAGGAAGCAGTAAAACGCATCATCAAAAAGAAACCGGAAACGGCAAAACAAATACAGGTTGGTTTCCTGGCTATCAATAAAAAAGGTGAGTATGGGGCCTATGCCATTCAAAGCGGCTTCTCATTTGCGGTATGTGATTCTAATCAACAGGACCTATTGATTAAGGGAAAGAGCATTTATTGATATAATCTACGGCTTGTACCGATATAGCAAAATTGTAAATTAATGATTAACTTAGCTAATTATTAAGTAAAATTCGACGGATTCCCTTAATTTCCGTTGAGTAACCTATTGATTATCTGAAGACTATGAACAAACAAACTAAACCTGTTATCACCCTCGAGGTATGCGCCAATTCTGTTGCCTCTGCAATAGCAGCGCAGGAAGGCGGTGCGGTACGGGTCGAATTATGCGAAAATCTTTCAGAGGGCGGTACCACACCATCATACGGCCAGATAACTTTAGCGCGAAAACTGCTCTCCATTAAGCTTTACGTTTTGATACGCCCGCGTGGCGGCGATTTCCTGTATTCGAATGTCGAGTTTGATATTATGAAAGCAGATGTGCAGCATTGTATCGAGACGGGCTGCGACGGTATTGTGATCGGCATACTGAACGCTGATGGTTCGATTGACAAAAAGCGTTGCAGCGAATTGGTTAGCATGGCAAAAAGCCAGGGACTTGGGGTAACCTTTCACCGGGCGATAGATATGTGCGCCGATATGAACCAGGCGCTTGAGGATATTATTGAGTTGGGCTGCGAGCGCATCCTGACGTCAGGCGGAAAAAGTACTGCTGTGGAAGGTGTGGGTGTAATAGCACACCTGGTTGAAAAAGCTGTGGGGAGAATAAGCATTATGCCAGGAGCCGGGGTAAGCGAAAACACCGTTGCTGACATTATCCACTTTACCGGGGCAATGGAGATACATTCATCTGCCCGGAAAACCATAAAAAGCCAGATGGGTTACAAAAACGATCATATCCTGATGGGTTATGGCGAAACGGATGAATACAGCTATTCGATGACGGATGTGGAGCGCGTGAGAAGTATTTTAAGGGAGGCGAACGGGTAATTTTTTAGTCCGAAAGTCCGCTTAAGTCGGAAAGTCCGAACGAAAACTTGATAATTTAACAACTGTTATTCCGGATCAAACCAATCAAAATACCGCTACCGGCAATATGATCTCGAAGCGGTTACGCCCTGAACCGCCGAAAACATCGGGGTCGAGCAAACGATCGTACCGGAAACCGAACGATATAGGCACCTGGTTGAACCATTGCGTATCAAAGAATATGGCCGCACCTGCCGACCGGAAGCTGCGGTGATGCCCGCCCACGGTAAATGCGTCGGACACCCGGCTGTAATCGTAAAAAACATCCCCTCTTAATCTCAGAAAGTAAATAGTACTGGCCACGCCCTTGTCAGGGTAAGCTATGGGGAAGTGATAATCGGCGCCTATCTTATTCATGCTGTACAGGTTCTCGGCCACGTAGCCGCGGGCAAACGGGAAGTTGTTGGTGAAATCGATCTCGTTATCATCACCCTTTTGTTGGTGCGCCGCGTTGATAACTAAACTGTGGTTGACCGATAGCCCCGGAAAGAAAAAATTCCCCGATGCCAGAAACTGACTTGCGGTAAGGCCGGTAATGGCATTTCTGTAATTAAGCGAGATGCTTTGCCCGAAGCGAGGATAGATATTCTGTTTCGCCTGCTGGATGTGTGTTGCGAACCTGATGTAATTATTGAGGTATGTATAATGGCTTGAGCCGATATCGGCTGTATGAAAATTAGCCTGGCTGTAGTAAACGTCGGTACCGAAACTTAATCCGGTGATCTGCCTGCCGCGGCTGAAATTAAACGGAAATTGAAGGCCGCCATGGACATTGACCTCGTTCCAGTAAATATTGCCTGTTTTGAAAAAACCTTTACGATCAATCGTATAATCGATTCCGGCACGCAGGAACGGCAGCCATGCCCCATAAACAGCATCAAAACCTATATCCTTGTAGCCCTCGTCACGATTGTAACCAAAGGATATTTGCGATTGAAATGTATTGAGCACATTCTCACCAATAATGGCGATGGAATAATCCGGGTCGTTGACCGTTGGGATTATGCTGTGAAAATTAAACAAATGATAAGTTTTGGGATATTTGGTAACCGCGAGCGGTTGTTGCTTTACAGAATCGAGCAATTGCGATGCGGTATTTTTGTTTAAGGCTGAAATGCCAAAGTTTGGCATGGCTGTTTGTGCCCGGGCATCTTTTATTTCGAGCCACTCCGCACTTTTATTATTGACCTCATTTATCCGGTATCCAGCAGCTGTAAACCCAACCCAGGCCAGTTTTTTGCCCGTAATTGCAGGCTGATAGTAGCCGATTGCCCCATGATTATCCGGGTTGGGTAACCAATACTGTTTGCCGTCGGCAAGGTCAAACGCGAATAAATTATCGGTACTCCCCGACCGTGTGTAATAAACTGTATCGCCCCGGACAAACAGGAAGCCGAGGGGTTCATAGGAAAAGTGCGTCAGGTATTTGACCTTCCCGGTTTTTATGCCGATCTCAGCCAGCGACATTTCTCCGTCCTTATTTCTTACGGCGGATATCAATTTCTCTTCGCCATAAAATTTAGGATAGGTAAAAAATAAGTTATCAGGGTTCGGAACAACTTGTAATAGTTTGCCGTCAGCTGCATTCAGTAAGTGTAACCCGCTTTTCCCCGAAGAGCCAACCTGTACTGCCACAATAGTTTTTCCGTCAGGACTGAAATCAGGTGCAAAATATTTTGAGCTTTTAGTCAGGCGTTTTTCCTTACCGGTGGCTACGTCCAGTAGCTGCAATTCGCTGTAATCTCGGTAGGTCCAGCGCAAGTCGGACCGATAGGTTGCATAAACAATTTTCCCGTTTTGATAAGCAAAGTAATTATCCAGCGATGCATCGCGCGTCCGGATGACCCTTTCCTTCCCTCCTGTTCTCAGTACGAATGCGGGTAAATGATCGTACGTGCTTTTCATATAAATCAGCGTACTGTCGTTTACAAAAGCAGGGTATTCCTCGTTAGCAACAAAATGTGGCGGTTGGTCGTAGTTCTTTTTATCCGCTGCAAATTCCTTCTTAAAATGTTCAAAGGCATCCGCTCTGAACTGCCCGTAGCTTATACCAGCATACTTATTTATAGCGTGCTGTAACGGGTAAACCCCGCCTTTAAATGCCGCAGCATCCTGGGTTACTTTTTTCCAGAAATCGTCCCCATATTTTTCGCGCCCGTAAGCCACCAGCATATAACCCATCGGATACCAGTCGGGTATGTAATCGCGATACGATCCGTTGCGGAGTTTCATCCAGCTATAATCCTTGCCTGCTGCCCATAAGGCACGGTAACCGTTAAAAAAGTAAGGCAGGCGGCCCCTGCCCTGTTCGCTTACCAGGGTTTCATTAAAAACGGCATCGCCTTCAAAAAACCAGTTGGGTATGGCCAGGTCGTTACCCAATGCCTGCCCGCCTTCGCCAAAAAGTACACGAAGGAAACGGGAAAAGCCCACGTTAAAATTATTGTATTGCTGCACATGCCTGAACTCGTGTATGGATAATTGCGCGGCCCAGGGCAGGCTGCCCACTTCGAAGCTGTTTTGCTCGGGCGTTAGGTAAAATTCACTTCGGAAGGGCGCTAAACCTACATAGGCATTGGCAACGGTGGTCTGATTTTGTAATACGATGCTAACCTGTTTTTGCTTTGTCCCGATGGTAGGTTTGATGGCATTATTCATACGCTGAATAATATCGGCTACTTCAAAAGCTGAAGAATCAAGTCCTTTGGGAAATATCACCTTCGCCGCCGGAGTTTTTATCTGGTTCCATCTGATAGATGGCGGATTTCCCCCAAATTGCTGAGCGCTGCTTTTAGTGGCAGTTGCGAGCAGCAGTAGCAGTAAAACTTTTATCGAAAATTTGTTCTTCAGGGCAGGTCCGATCATCGGGATGAAAGTAATGACAAAATAGCTGTTATGCAATCGGTAAATAGACCGGTCATTGCTTGCAGCATTTATTTACCTATATTAGTAGTTAATTATAAACTGGTCATTCGCCTTATCTTCTGAAAAATGAAAAAGTCCTGGCTCAATAAATATTGTTTGATCGTGTGCATCGCACTTTGCGGCATTACTTCCTGTAAAAAAAGCACACATACCCCGGTTGACGGTGTTACTGCCAATGTATATGTAGCCGGATATATTGCCGTTGATGCGGGTACCAACCAGGCGGCCTACTGGAAAAATGGGAACCTTAACATTTTATCAGAATATGGCATAGAGGCAAAGGCAAACGCCCTGACAGTTAACCTGGGCAATGTATACACAGCAGGTTACGTCATCCAGGGCAATTTACAAAGAGCTATGTATTGGAAAAATAACGAGCAAATTGGTTTGCCCAACAGCGCTTCGTTGCCGTCCAATGCACTGGCTATTACTACCGGCGGGGCTGACGTGTATGTGGCCGGCTACTTAAACGGCGCTGTACAGCAGGCAGTATATTGGAAAAATGGCATTTTGGTGAGCCTTGCGCCGGACGGCGCTACGGCTTCGGTCGCGACCGGAATTTACGTGCAGGGTTCAGATATATATGTTGCCGGGAGTGTGGGGTTTGGAAGCGTAACTAAGCCTGCATTATGGAAGAACGGCGTGCCAACTTATTTGGAAACCGATGCGGACAAATATACCATCGCATTGGGCGTAACAGCAGTTGGTTCGGACGTATATGTATGCGGCAGTGAAAACAGTTCGGACCAAAGCCATATACAAACATCCATTTACTGGAAAAATGGCGTAAAGCAAACCATCACTTCAAATGCAGGGACTTCTGCCATTATTGCGAACGGAAACGATGTTTATATAACAAATAATGAAGCAGCCGGCCTAAGTTACTGGAAAAACGGCACGGTGACAGCAGTCACATCCAATGGCGTGCCTATCAAAACAGAGGCCAACGGCATTAGCGTTTCAGGAACGGACGTGTACCTGGCCGGGAAATTTAACGGATCGGCTACCTATTGGAAAAACGGAAAGGCAACGACACTTTCTGTGGGTGGCGGTGTGTCTGAGGCCAATGCAATCGTTGTTGTAGCTAAGTAAACTCCAAGTTCAACTCGCAACATTTAAATGACACTCCGTTAGCTAAAACTAAGTACATTTGCCGCTTGTTGATAGTTTAACATGGCTAAAGTTTCCATCAACCTGGCAACAGGTTCCATACAAAAAGAAGATATTATTGTCGGCATAGACCTGGGCACCACCAATTCGCTGGTTGCCTTTATCGACCCGGATAAAGAACCGAAGGTTATTAACGATACCGGTAAGGGTGTTTTGGTGCCGTCAGTGGTACACTTTGGTCCGGTTGGTGAAATAACTGTGGGCAACGAAGCAAAAAACCACTTGATCACCGATCCGCAGAATACCGTTTTTTCCGTAAAGCGTCTATTGGGTCGCTCCTACCATGATATCGAGAATTATAAGGATTTCTTTTCCTATAAAGTTATCGACGACAATACCGAAAGCCTGGTGAAGATCAAGGTCGGTGATAAATTCTATACCCCTATTGAACTTTCAGGACTGATATTAAAGGAGTTAAAGGAACGCGCGGAACACGCTTTGAAAACTCCGGTTACCCGTGCTGTGATTACGGTACCAGCGTATTTTAACGATTCGCAGCGCCAGGCCACGCGCGATGCCGGCAAATTAGCAGGTTTGGACGTATTGCGTATTGTGAACGAACCAACCGCCGCCAGCCTGGCTTATGGAATCGGATTGAATCCGGAGGAGACCAAAACCATTGCCGTTTACGACCTGGGTGGCGGAACTTTCGATGTTTCTATCCTGCAAATACAAAACGGCATTTTCGAAGTACTTTCCACCAATGGCGATACTTTTTTAGGCGGGGATGATTTTGACCGCGCTATTGTTGATTACTGGATAGAAAAGAATCAATTAAACAGGGATGAACTGCTGAAAAACCGTGAGCTGGCACAGGAGCTCCGGCTTAAAGCTGAGGAAGCCAAAAAGGCTTTCGCTTATCAAAGCCTGGTGAACGACAAGATCGGTGACATTTGGTGTACGCTTGACCGCAATACTTTTAACGAACTGATAACGCCCAAAGTGCAGCAAACCATTGATAGCTGCCGCAATGCGCTGAAGGATGCCGGGCTAACTATTAAGGATATTGATGAAGTGGTGATGGTAGGCGGATCGACCCGTACGGCTTTGGTGAAAAAGATGGTGGCCGAATTTTTTGGTCGCGAAGTGCATGATGACCTGAACCCCGATGAAGTTGTTGCTCTGGGCGCAGCCATACAGGCCGATATACTTGCGGGTAACCGGAAAGACATTTTGTTATTGGATGTTACCCCCCTGTCGCTGGGTATTGAGACCATGGGCGGATTGATGGATGTGATTATTCCGCGTAATTCAAAAGTGCCGACTAAGGCAGGCCGGCAATATACCACGTCTATTGACGGGCAGGCGAATATGAAAATAGCCGTTTACCAGGGCGAAAGGGACTTGGTGAAGGAGAACCGCAAACTGGCTGAATTCGACCTGAAAGGGATACCGGCCATGCCGGCGGGTTTCCCGAAGGTGGATATAAATTTCCTGCTGAATGCCGATGGGATATTGAAAATACAGGCCATGGAACTGCGGTCGGGTGTTAAGCAGGAGGTTGAGGTAACCCCAACCTATGGCATTACCGACGACCAGGTGGAACAAATGCTGATGGACAGCATTACCCACGCCCAGGATGACGTGGCCCAGCGCATGCTGATAGAAGCGCGTACCGAAGGCGAACAAATGGTTTATACCGTCGAACGTTTCCTGCAAAAAAACAGCGGCTATGTTAGTGTGGCCGAAATAAGCGACACGACCAAATTGATACAGGCTTTAAAAGATTCCCTCACCAGCGGTGATAAGGACCTGATCCATAAAAGCATTGACGAATTGAACGAGTTTACCCGCCCCTTTGCCGAACGCCTGATGGACCAGGCTATCAGCACGGCGATGAAGGGAAAGAGTATAGAGTAGTGATTTGTTAATTGGTGATTGGTTGATTAGTGGGGATAATCTGTTACTTTCGCGAATCAAATCAAATTCATGATCAATAAACAACTGTTACTTTCCATACCACTTGTTTGCCTCGTTGTGTCTGCAAGGGCGCAGGTTACCGACACCGTTAAAAAGCAGCCTGCCGATACCGCTACCCATAAAATTATTGCCGACACTATTGCTAAAGCAACATCGCTAAAGCTTGATACGCTGAAGTACGATTCGCTGATGACCCGGATGGCCAATGGCGACGCAAGCGGCAGATGGCCCGTAAAGAATGCACCCTATCCGTTGCCCGGCGCCATTTTACCTTTTAATCGTATTGTGGCTTATTATGGCAATATGTACTCCAAAAACATGGGCGTATTGGGTGAGTATGCGCCAAAGGTGATGTTATCGAAATTACAGGCCGAGGTAAAAGCATGGGAAGCTGCCGACCCGGCAACCCCGGTTGTACCCGCCCTGCATTACATCTGCGTTACCGCGCAGGCTTACGCAGGAAAAAATGGCCTGCATAACCTTCGGATGCCGTTTAGTCAAATAGATAAGGTATTGGAAATGGCAAAACCGATCAATGCACTGGTTTTCCTCGATTTCCAGGTGGGTTTTAGTACGGTTCAGCAGGAAATTCCACGGATAGAGAAGTATCTTCAAATGCCCAATGTAAATGTGGGTATCGACCCGGAATTTTCAATGAAGGAAGGCAGCGTGCCGGGTAAACGCATCGGCACCTTTGATGCGGCTGATATTAACTTTGTGTCGAATTACCTGGCGGAGATCGTACGGAAATACAACCTGCCGCCCAAAATACTGGTGGTGCACCGTTTTACCGAACGCATGGTAACCAATTATAAAAACATCAAACGGCGCCCCGAAGTGCAGATAGTGATGGACATGGATGGATGGGGCGGACCTGACCTGAAGAAGGGTACTTACAAATATTTCATATCGCAGCAGCCGGTACAGTTTACCGGGTTCAAACTGTTTTACAAAAACGACATAAAAAATCCGCCGAAGCGGATGCTGACCAAACAGGAAATATTAAACCTGAAGCCTGTGCCGATGTATATACAGTACCAATAGCTTTGTGAATGGTGAATAGTCAATAGTGAATTTATTATTGACTATTCACTATTCACCACCTCACTTACCCAACGCTTCCTGTTCCTTCAGCGCTGAGATATTATTCTGGCTGTTGAACTGGTCTGTTTTACCGGCGAAGTCTTCCAATATACCTGCAATGGTGTCCAGGTTATCGGATACGCGCTGGTGCATATCGGGCAGGTCCTTTTCCAGGCGTTTGTCACCAAGGTCGATATTATCCACCTCTATTTTGGTTAATTTTTGTATGATAGCCTGCTGGCTATTTTTTAAATCTTCAAGCTCATGGACAATTTTTTCCATCAGCCCGAACTTTTTGATCTTATCCATATCCAATTTATTTTGGTTAAATAATGTGCTTACACAACAGCAAAAACGGGAATTTTGTTTAATGTTTGCAATTGTAAATAATAACTAATAATTTAGTTATATGAAATCGATCCTTCTCTGCACTCTTTTCTTTACACTTTTCGTTGATGCGTACGCGCAGGATAAACCGGTTAACGAGCAGTTGATAGACTATTATCAAACACAACGCTATGCCGATGCGCTCGAATTTTTAAAAAGCACTTATCACGAGCCGGTTACCGATCAGAAAGTGCTTTCGAGCATGGCCTATACCTCGCAAATGGCGGGGCTGCTGGCCGATGCGGAGATCTATTACCAGCGGGTTTATGACCTCGACTCCGCCAATTACCGCGTGTTATTTAACCTCGGTAACCTGAACCTTCGCAAGGGCAATAATCAGAAAGCTAAGGGGTATTTCCTCCACCTATTGGAAAAGGACAGTACCAATTTCATTGTTTACAAGGATATGGCCCAGATCAGTATTGACGAGAGCGACAGCGCGAAGATCATGACCTATTTGAAAAAAGCAAACAGTTTACAACCTAAAGATGCTGATGTAGCCGCCCAGTTAAGCGGTTTTTATGTGGAAGCGAAAAAGTTTCCGCTGGCCGAAAATGTACTGAATATCGCCGTTAACGCCGACCCGCAAAATATATTACTGCTGGAAAGTTTGGTGAAGCTGGAATATGCCCAGCATAAATGGAAAGACGTCATTACGATCGGCGAAAATCTTTTCCAGGCAGGGGATAACTCGGCTTACATACAAAACAAGGTTGGCGAGGCTTATTATCACACCAAACAATACATTTGCGGCATCGAGACCTTTTCGGCTATACAGGGGATCTATAAAACGGAGGGAACATTTTATTACATAGCGTCTTGTTATAAAGGATTGAAGAACCAGCTAAAAGCCGTTGAATTTTTTAACCGGGCCATCGAAGCCGGATTATCACCCAATATCAGCAGTTATTATGACGAAATAGCCGATAGTTACACCACCTTAAAGCGGAACCGAAGCGCCTTACAAGCCTATCAGAAGTCGTTACAGTTTGAGGAAGCACCTTTGACCTATTACCTGATAGCGGGTTTGTATGATACCGAAATAAAGAACCGGAAAAACGCGTTCAGGTATTACAGAAAATACATCGCCTCAAAACCGCCGGAAAAACAGAAAACTTATATTGAATACTCGAAAAGCCGGATAGAAGCATTGAGCCATTAACGCTGCATCAGCCGGGCCACGTACTTGCCGATAATATCGAACTCAAGGTTTACCTTCGACCCTACCCTAACCTGCTGGAGGTTGGTGTGTTCAAAGGTATAAGGTATAATGGCGACCGAAAAGCTGTTGGCTTTGGAATTAACCACCGTCAGGCTGATGCCGTTCACGCAGATGGATCCTTTTTCGACCGTGACATTGCCCACAGCGGCATCGTATTCGAAAGTATACTCCCAGCTGCCGTCCAGTTCGTTAAAGGCTGTACACACCGCGGTTTGGTCGACGTGGCCCTGTACGATGTGTCCGTCCAGCCGGGCATTCATTTGCATACAGCGTTCCAGGTTTACCAGGCCGCCTGTTTTAAGTTCGCCCAGGCTGGTTTTATTCAACGTTTCTTCAATAGCGGTTACCGTGTGTTTGCCATCTTCCAAAGCAACAACCGTAAGGCACACGCCGTTATGCGCCACCGACTGATCGATCTTCAATTCGTTCGAGACAGCTGAGTCAACGGTGATATGAAGATTTCCCTGCTCGCGCCGCAGGTTGGTGATGGTTCCTAAAGTTTCAATAATGCCTGTGAACATAATACATGCTTAGTGCCCTCTGTGTAAATCTCCGTTCCCTTTGTGGTTATTAAACCACAGAGCGCACAAAGCAGGAACACAGAGTCCACAGAGTGAATAACAAAAGTAATACATTAATCCGGAGCGATTGTCGGCCTTATTTAAAATTGCTTTGTATATCCGTCCGTTTATTGCGCAGATCGATACCGCCTTCGAGGATAGATTTTAAATTGGCGAGATAAAATGTCCAGCCGACCTGGCATTGCACGAACAGGTTTTTGGACGGATCTGGTTCTTCTTTTATGTTTTCCTGCGTTAGTTCCAGTATAGTAAGACCGTTGCGGCTTTCAAGGGAAACGCTCACGATGTTATCATCCGAAAAAGTAAACTTGAAGAAATCGATGCTGTTCACTTCCAGCACGGAACCTTTCTCGACCGTGCTATCGTCAAACCCATGCCAGTACCATTCATAGGTATCTTCTTTTAACACAGATTCCTGCGGTTCGCGCAGGCGACCGGTAATGGTGTAGAAATTAGCTTTGCGCAAAAACCAGCTTTCCAAACCGGCGGGTGTTGTCCAGGCGGTGTAAACGCTTCGCAGGTCGGTGTTAAAGTCGGCTGTTACCTTAAATTTCGTCCAGTTGTTTTCGGCCATGATATGTTATGCTTGTTATGTAAAAGTAACTATTAATGTTTTCGCTTTTGTTAACTTGCCTTTAAATTCCTATGGCAAAGCAAAGCGCCGGCATATTATTATTCCGCTTCAAAAATAAACAGCCCGAAGTATTCCTGGTTCATCCCGGCGGACCATTTTTCCGGAATAAGGATGATGGCGCCTGGTCGATACCCAAAGGTGAATTTACGGATGGTGAGGAAGCGCTGGACGCCGCAGTACGCGAGTTTGAAGAAGAAACCGGGCTGGTGTTAACAGGTGAATTTATACCGCTCGACCCGGTAACGCAAAAGGGCGGCAAAAAGGTTTACGCCTGGGCCATAGCAGGCGACATTGACCACGAAACCATTGTAAGCAATACTTTTGAAATAGAATGGCCGCCACGGTCGGCTAAAAAACAAACTTTCCCGGAGGTGGATAAGGCCGGCTGGTTTGATGTGGAAACGGCGAAGGTGAAGATCAATGCGGCGCAGGTGGAATTTTTAAAAAATCTATTAATAAAATTAAAATCATCCTGAACCTGTCTGCCTGCAGGCGGGCTTGTTTCAGGATCTCTCATGCAAAGGGCAGTCGGTGGGATGCCGAAACAAGTTCGGCATGACATTTTAATATTTAAGCGAGCTTCTTCCTGTTTTTTACCCAGGCTGATGTTTCTGTTATGGCCGGTTGCCCGTTTTGGTGAAAACTTCTGTCGCTCAGTAGTTTTTCCATTATTATGGCTGCTATCAGCGCTTCCTCAGCGTTGCCGGTCTGTAATACGTCGGGTGTAAAATATTTCTTAACAAAGTGCGTATCGAAATTACCCGATGTAAACGCATCGTGCTGCATTACAAATTTACCGAAACCAAGCGTGGTGGTAATGCCGGTTATCTGGTATTCGTCAATAGCGCGTATCATACGTTCTATGGCCTCTTTACGGTCTTTGCCATAAGTTGTCAGTTTGGCAATCATCGGGTCGTAGTAGATGGGTATCTCCATCCCCTGCTCAAAACCGTCATCAACGCGTACACCGGGCCCCTTGGGCGTAACATAGGTTTGCAGGGTGCCAATATCCGGCAAAAAGTTATTCGCCGGGTCTTCGGCATAAACCCGCAATTCAACCGCGTGGCCCTTTATCTCCAAATCCTCCTGCTTAAAGCTTATCGGTTCGCCGCGCGCTATCTGTATCTGCTCCTTTACCAGGTCGATGCCGGTTATCATTTCGGTTACCGGGTGCTCTACCTGCAGGCGGGTATTCATTTCCAGGAAGTAAAAGTTCAGCTGGTCGTCCATGATAAATTCCACGGTACCCGCACCGGTATAATTAACCGACCGTGCAACATCCACGGCGCAGCGCCCCATTTGTTCACGTATCTCCGGCGTTAAAACCGACGACGGCGCTTCTTCGATCACCTTTTGGTGGCGCCGCTGTACAGAACAATCGCGCTCGAATAAATGAACAATGTTGCCGTGTGTATCGCCCAGCACCTGTATCTCGATATGCCTTGGCGATGAAACATAACGTTCTATAAACACCGAGCCATCACCAAAAGCCGACGTGGCTTCGGATACAGCCAGGTGCATCTGCTCCTCAAAATCATCAGCTTTCTCCACTATCCGCATACCCTTGCCGCCACCGCCTGCCGCTGCTTTTATCAGGATGGGGAAACCCACCTCGACCGCACGTTTTTTTGCTTCGGGGATGTCCGATATGGCCTCCTCCGTTCCCGGTACCATCGGGATATTATATTTTAACGCCGCAGCTTTTGCTGACAGTTTGTTTCCCATCACTTCCATCGCCTCGGGCGACGGACCGATCAGCGTTAAACCTGCTTCGCGCACCATCCGGGCAAAACCGGCGTTTTCGGACAGGAAACCATAACCGGGGTGGATACCTTCGGCGCCGGTCTGTTTGCAGGCGTCAATAATATTTTCCCCCACCAGGTACGATTGGCTCGACGGCGCTTCACCTATAAATACGGCCTCATCAGCATAACGTACGTGAAGTGCGTCACGGTCGGCAGCCGAATAAACAGCCACCGTTTTTATACCCATTTCGCGGGCCGAGCGCATTACCCGCAGAGCGATCTCGCCGCGATTGGCTACCAGAATTTTTTGCATATCAGCAAATGTATAAGATTTGGGTACAATACAAATAAATTTTACCGCTGCACATGAGCCACCACCATACCCAACAGTTCCTTAATATAAAAGTTCCAGGTGCTGAGCGCGTACAGGTTGGGGATAAAATTATCCAGCGTAGCTGTATTGGTATTGCCGGCCACGTAATCGCAGGGGTACGGCAGCACATCCACGCCTTTCTTCCTGAAAATATACAACGCCCGGCGCATGTGAAACGCTGAGGTAACCAGCAGATAAGGGCCTTTTAAATGGCCCTGCTGCAGCACCTGCCGGGTGTATTCCGCATTTTCGGTCGTGTTGATGGATCGGTGCTCTACCAGCAGCGCGCTATCGGGAAAGTTGAATTCCTTTAATGTTTTATAAACCCAGGCGCCTTCTGTAAACTGCGCTGCCGGGGCATCGCGGTTACCGCCGCTCATCATAATGTGCGATACCCTGCCGGTGGCCATCAGGTGCATACCTTCTATCAGCCTGTCACTGCGTTCGTTAAAAAAGCCCTTCCCCTTGTTATCTTCGCTCGTAAATCCGCCCAAAATAATAGCGGCGCTGTAAACCTTTCCCTTTTCCAAAGGCGCCGGCGAAACATCCCACCAACGCGCATAAGTGTTCAGTAAAAACATATTTGAAAAGAGAAATAGTATTACCACAGCCGACACCAGGCTTCGCTTTTTCCATTTCTGATTTTTTGTCAGCACGGCCACAAGCAGCAAGGCCACTATCCAGTTGAACGGTGATATAAACAATACAGCTAAGTTTGAAAAGAAGATATACATAGAGGGCCTGCTAAAACTGTGGTTAAAATAACAGTTAAGAAGGGTGATTGGAAATTATTCGGAGGAATGAGGGTGGTTTTTGTGATGTAAGGAGATTAGCTCCTTTCACAGAAGTCCCTGAACATTCATTACTTCATCGGAAAAATTTGTCCGTGGCGGACAGCAAATAAAGTTCTTTTAATCGATAAAATGCAGCCCGGCTATTTGACTCACCCGGTCATTGCTACGCTCGACCACCCTCTCTACCGCGAGCGGTAAAGAGGGGCTTTTTAATTTTACTTTTTGTTTGAAATACATCTCTATTTAACATAGAAAACAGCTTAATTGTAAAAAGTATTATTCGTGGATCGAGAAGTGTAGTGCCGGCAGCTACCGGGACCTGGTTGAGTCGATGGCGAAGTGACAACATCGTCAATAATAACTTAGGTCATTTATCTTTAACTTTAATCAAAATTCAAGCTTGTGAATAACACAACCATTAAAATGCCTGAAATTGGAGGCATTGCGCCTTACATCGAGGTTTTTGATATGCTCGCGTCCCTTCGATTTTACCGGGATATTATAGGTTTTGAAAAAAAGATGAGTTCGGGCGAAGGCGACGATGTTGATTGGGTATTACTTGAACATAAAGGTGCTGTCCTGATGCTGAATACGGCGTATGAAAAAGAAAACCGTCCCGCCGGGCCAGATCCCAGCCGTGTTAAAGGTCACAAAGACCTCTGCTTCTACTTCGACTGCATTGACATCGAGACGCTTTATCAATACTTTTTGAGTCGGGATGTTGAATTGAAAGCACCTGTTATAACCGGCTATGGGTGGAAAGCGATTTATGTAACCGACCCGGATGGATATGGATTGTGTTTCCATCACCCGGCTTGAAAATTTGTTTGAATCGGGACCAGGAAATTAATATTATTAATTTGATGCTAAAATCTATGTGTACCGAAAATCAAATATACATGTCCAAGTATTTGCCACAATTCATTACACTAAGCCAAAAATGGTTGCCTGATGAGGCATAAAAAGCGCCTGATTGGCGCCTGATGTTGCCTGATTCCGCTTTATGTGTGATTTTGCAACTATTTTGCGTTGTAACCGAACAAAATTTAACTTACTATAGTAAATTGAATATCAGTGCATTAAAAACAGGTGTTCACAAAAACCTCAAATTAAACCCATTTTGACCCCTTAGTGTAAATATAAAATTGCTGATATATAGCACATCCGGGAAATAATAAGCCTGAAAGAGGGCGCCGGCGTGAACACTTAGTGTAACCGTTCATATGGTGTGCAATATTATATCAACCTGTGAGAACATTTTAAAATATTTTAATAACTTAGGTGAGCAATTTTACAACCTAAAACACAATGGACCAGGCTACACTTTCCGGCAGTTCCCCTAAACGTCTTTTATCTGTTGATGCGTTCCGCGCGCTGAACATGTTATGTATGATATTTATTAACGACCTGAGCGGCGTGAAAGGGATACCCGAGTGGATGGACCATGCCAAACGCATGGATGACAAAATGGGCTTTGCCGATACTATTTTCCCTGCGTTCCTGTTCATCGTTGGGTTGTCGATCCCGCTGGCTATCAACCGAAAATGGCAAACGGGGGCCTCATCGGGGTCCATTGCCTTCTCCATCCTGTCGCGCTCCTTTGCGCTTTTGGTAATGGGTTTTATGCACGTTAACCTGGAAAGCTACAATTCGGCCCACGCCGTGCTGCCCGAATCGGTTTGGGAGATACTGATCACCGTTAGTTTCTTTCTTATCTGGCTGGATTATCCTGAAAGTCTTGATAAGGTTAAAAAGTATTTCCTGATCGGCGGCGGCTGGCTGATATTATTAACTATGGCCTTCCTGTATGTCGGCGGTCGCGGCGACGAAGTCAGGGGCCTGCGGCCGGAATGGTGGGGTATCCTGGGCATAATCGGCTGGTCGTACCTGGTTTGTGCATTCGTTTATTTTTTGGTGAAAGGAAATTTTACAGGAGTAATTATAGCTTTCCTGGTATTTATGGGATTCAATATCCTCAACCACAGCATGAAACTGCACCTGCATATCATCGGTATTTATGATGGCTCTTCGATATCGCTGGTACTGGCGGGTACGGTGGTATCATTGTGGTACTCGCGCATGGTTGCCAAAGGCTATAATACCAAACTCTGGCTGCTGTTTCTGCTTGCTGGGTGCGCGGCGATAGCTGCCGGGCTGCTCATCCGCCCGTACACAGAAGGTATTTCCAAAATACGCTCCACCCCTGCCTGGATATTTATTTGCATTGGTATCAGCATCCTGATGTTTGAGATCATGATCTACCTGGTTGATTTTAAAGGCAAAAAGAATTGGTTTAGTATCATCTGGCCTGCCGGAACAGCTACACTTACCTGCTACCTGATACCTTATTTACAGGTTGGTTTTTTTAACCTTTTTCATTTTCACTATCCGGCTTTTCTTAATTATGGATGGGGTGGTTTCTTCCGGTCGTGGGCGGTAGCTTTTATAGTGGTCATCATCGGCGGATTCCTGGCAAAACGAAAGTTAAAATTAAAGGTCTGACGTCGCTTGTTCGGCCCGCTATAAAACAAGAAATCCCCGTCCGCGTTAACGAGACAGGGATTTTGGATTGGGTAAAGAACGTATTTGTTATTAATCTTACCTATAACAGATCGGGTACTTTTACGCCTGGTCGTTGTAAAGGTTATCACGATTTTTCCACAAAATACTTTCCTATCAGTAATGTTACATTAATTTACAATTAACCAACTTTAACCAATAGTCTATAATAATCAGATTATCAATTCCATAAACTTGAGATCTAACCAGCGGCCAAATTTGTAACCTACCTCTTTAAAATGTGCAACCTCAACAAACCCGAATGATCGGTGAAGGTTAAAGCTAACCTGATTGTCAGCATCTATACCGGCTATCATAGCATGTAAGCCCATTTCACGTGCCCGGTCTATCAAAGGCTGTATCAATAACTTGCTTATACCCTTGCCCCGATGGTCTGTATGCACATACACAGAATTCTCGACTGTGAACCGGTAACATGGCCAAACCCGGAAGTGCCCGAAGCTGCTGAAGCCGATCACCTTATCACCGGATTCAGCCACGTAAACAGGGAAACCATTGTTCACCCTATCGGTGTACCAGGCCAGCCGCATTTCATAAGTATGCGGCTGTTCGCTGTAAACAGAGGTTGTATTCAGGATCACATGGTTATATATTTCCAGTATTCCGGCTATATCATGCTCTGTCGCATTGCGGATAATTGTTGTTGGTGACGACATAATGAAATAACTATGAGCACGCAATTTATAGGGTTTAAACCAAATAAAAAAGGCGTCCCAATGAGCCGGAACGCCTTTCAATATTATTGCCCTCCTGATGGCGGGTTGCCCGGAGGGGGGCCTGGATTCGTACCAGGAGGCGGACCACCAGGTCCGCGTCTTCTTTCGGGTATTTTTGCCTCGGGATGCGCTGTCCCATTATGGCATGTATAGCAATTGACACTGCTTTCCATCACCATACCGAGCGAATCTTTTTGAGCTTTAAAAAATTTCTTATTGATCTTAGCCGCCATTTTATACATTTCGCGGGCCATATTTTTTTCAGGCTTTGCGTCGCTGGCGAAATCCATTTTATTGGTTTGCTCGTTACGCGCATGGCAAAAATTACAATGTACGCCCAGCGAGGCGGCCCAAACATCCATGGTGTGATCCAATACCTTATAAGGTATATTTTTGGGGAAAACCTTCAGGTTAACCAATTTGGGTTCTTGTCGCTCCTGCGGCATTGACGCTGCAATGCTCAGGGCCACGGCGCCGAACAAGCCAGCGGCAATAACTATTTTTTTGTTGATCATCATAAGGTATTAAATCAGGTAACTAATATAGTGACTGGAATGACAATTCCATGACTCAAACGAAAAAAAGTGGTTACAACATGTAATTGTACTTAAATTTTTACCAACTTTTCGCTGATAGCCCATAGCTTGTTCCGTGCTTCCGCATTATCCGCTATCACTGAGTTTTTGGCAACTTTGCATTTAATGAAGTATTTGCCGCTATTCTTTTCCAGTTTTGCATGTGTTGCAAGGTAAATTACGGTCTCGGCACCCTTTTCGGGTGTTATCATAAATAGTTTTAATACCCATACAAAAAACCTGGCCACCCCCTTAACACCATCCCAAATATTGGTATTTACTACGCCCGGGTGCAAAGCATAAGATACGATACCCTTATCCTTATATTTTTCCGCGAGCGATTTAGTAAAATAGATATTGTATAATTTACTGATACCATAGGCTTTCATCACTTTATAAGGCGTATGCTCCCACTTAAGGTCGTCAAAATTTGGTTTTGCACGCTGATGCCCTTCTGAACTTACATTGATTATGCGCGCCTGGCCCCGCTCAAGCAAGGGCATTAAACTCATCGTCAACAGGAAATGGCCCAGGTGATTGAGTGCAAACGTCATCTCGAAACCGTCCTTACTCAATTGCTTTTCCTGGAACGCGCTCCCGGCGTTGTTGATCAGGATATTGATGCCGAACAATTTTTCCTTTAATTCTGCCGCAGCTTCGCGTACGCTTTGCAGGTCGGAAACATCGCACCGGATGACATAGATATTCTTATTACCCGTTTGGGTCACTATCTCTTCCCGTACCCTTTCGCCCTTAGGCGTATTGCGAACAAGCATATAGATTGCGTGCCCTTTTTTAGCCAATTCAAGCGCTGTAACTTTTCCTATACCCGATGTTGAACCTGTAATAACCGTTGTTATGGCTGCCATATTACTGCAATTAATTGATGGACAAGATAGAGAGATAAATGTTTTGCAGAACATTTTCCCATCGAAAACCTACTGATTTTTGTGATTTTTCTGCAAAAATCTTGCATGTCTTGCCTTAAAGATTTTTACCCATTTTAACACATCATCATAATCTTCACTAGAAGCAAAAGGCAAGTTATTCTCAATATTGCCTTTGCGAAATTCTAACACCGCCTCTATCGGCACTCCCTTCTTTTTATTTTTATCCGTATATGTAAGTTTAAAATAAATGAAGACTGTGTCATTTAGAAGATACGATGGAAAGGAGTAATCGATTAGTTTACTCTCGCCGGACTTAACTATTAAATTTTTGCTAAAAGTTCTACTATAATTTTCGCCTATCCAAAAGTATTTGTCTGCTATACTCTTGTTGTGATTTACCTCCAAGCAATCTTCTTCGTCTACCAAATTATAAGCCTCGCCTTTTCCATTATTAACTAAACTAATTAAGAAATATAAAGAATCAGAATTTCTATATACATTTCTCCCAACATACATAGGATATTTGGCTGGATATATACTCTTGGATATAATATTAGGCTTGAAGGCTTCAAAATTGTCCTCTCTTTTTTCAACAATGTTAAAATTATTTTGATCCCCCATTATAACAGGGCTGTGGTTGGGGTTCTTCTGATTGACTACCTTTTGTTTATTTGAATTAATACCTATGTGAGGCTCAGTCTTTGAACTCCTTCCAAACCAATTATTAAGGAAGCCAAATATTCCAGCTATGATTGCCGGTATTAAAACAATTAGGTATTTGTGCTTTAATAACCAATATCTATGCTTTACATCTGATTTAGATTTTACCCCTTTTTCAATAGGCTTTGTGTGAGGCTTACGGTTGATATTTTTACTCATAGTTACTAAAGGTAATTATAAGTATGTCTTTTTTACAGGTAGAACTTATTCAAAATCCGAATAATAACTGAACTCAAACCTCCACCTTAAAAATAAAATGTTAAAAAATGTAAAATAATTTGGAGTTCTACGAAATGTTCGTAGATTTACGAAACAATCGTAACAACATGGAGAAATTAACGAAACAGGAAGAAGACGCAATGCAGGCCGCATGGCAATACGGCTCGGGATCAGTAAAAGATTTTCTTGAGCAGATGAGTGAGCCCAAGCCGCCATATACTACGCTGGCGTCGACCGTAAAAAACCTTGAGCGCAAAGGCTTTCTTACCAGCGAAAAGGTTGGGAACGTTTATCGTTACAGTGCGTCTATACAGGAAGAGGAATATAAAAAGAAGTTCATGAATGGCTTTGTAAGCGACTATTTCCAGAACTCATACAAAGACCTGGTCACATTTTTCGCCAATGAAAAGAAGATCAGCGCAAGCGATCTTAAAGAAATCATCAAACTGATCGAAAATCCTAAAAAGTAAACGCCATGCCTGCATTGTTCATATTCCTGTTTAAGGTCAACATAGCCCTGGTGCTTTTTTGCATTGGTTACTATCTTGTATTACGACATCTTACCTTTTATACGATCAACCGGATATACCTGGTAACGGCCATCCTGTTTTCCACCGTTTATCCGTTTATCAATATCAACAACTTTCTGCAACGGCATCAGCAACTGGCCGCCCCGGTACAAAAGGTGATACTGCAATGGAAAACCCCGGCCGAAAACTTCGTCATACCGCTTAACCAGCCCGACTATTGGCAATGGGCCGAAGTTGTCTTTTGGGCAGGCGTCATATTATTTGCGCTGAGGCTCGGAATGCAATTATTTTCGCTATACAAGCTTTATCGTAGGTCGACGCCTGGTCATGTAAATAATTATCCGGTTCGGCTGATAGACGGTGACGTCAGTCCTTTTTCCTTCTGGCGCAGCATATTCGTCAACCCGGCCATGCTGGCGCCTAACGACCTTGCAAAGGTTTTGGAACATGAGCAGGTACATGTAAGTCAATGGCACACCCTCGATATTTTGCTTGCCGAATTGAGCACAGTGTTCTATTGGTTCAATCCGGGGGTATGGCTGATGAAAAAAGCTGTGCGCGAGAATATCGAGTTTATTACCGACCGAAAAATACTTGAAAAAGGTATAGACAGTAAGCAATACCAGTACAGCCTGCTGAACGTGAGCATGGCGGGTACACCAAATACCATAGTTAACAATTTTAATATTTCAACAATTAAAAAACGAATTATCATGATGAACACTAAAAGATCATCCCGAATAAAACTGAGCACCTATATATTGGTAGCGCCTATTGTTGTCGCTTTGCTGCTCATCTTCAGCATATCTAAGGCTGATATTGCCAAAAAAGGATTAGTTAGCATCAAGTCGTCTCTTTCGGCAGCTATTAAAAGCGTAGCCATCAGCGGCGACGACAGGCCGATCAATCACCCAGTGTTACAGAAGGAAAAAATTGCTCCCGTAGTCAGGGTCAAAGTTAAACCGCAAACAAGTATTACCGACACCATTTATGCCGGAAAATCGAAAAACGGCAGAAAGAATATGCTGATAACAAGCGATAAAAGCGTTGACTCGGTTGAACTTGTCGTTAACGGAGCTAAAGCGAGCAGGGAAGAAGTTAAAGCGCTGAACCCGGATAAAGTAAAAAGCCTGGATATGGTACCGGTTGCTGATGCAAGGCAATTTGTCGATTTTATGCTGGATAAACCGGAAGTGCTGTTTATTACTACAGACGACTCTGAAAAAGGAAAATATTTGAAAGAAAGATTGGATAATGCCATGGGTGGGGGCACGCTCGCGCATGCAAGAAATATGGCGTCGGCAACAACAGTTGAAAGTTCTGATGTTGCACCTGCAGCAGCATCTTCTGCTTCGGGTGTGTCAGGCTCGTCTTCAACTTCATCGTCCGACGTGGCACCCGAAGTGACGGTTTACACTAAAAATGTTTCCGGTTCTGAAGCAGCGCCTGTAAAAGTAGAGGGGTATGCCAAATCAGCAGTCAAAAATAAGGTTTACGTAACTAGCTCTGCTAATACAATTGTTACAGCAAACGGAACTTATACGATTGCCCCTAAGGTTGCGGACAAAGTTTATATCACCGGTAAGGACAAAAAATCTACCGGTATAACATACGTGGTCAGAGATGCCACAGGTGAAAGTGGCACTGAACCCCTGATAGTTGTGGATGGCAAGACAGTGCAGAGTATCAAAAAAGTGGACCCGGATGATATCGAATCTATCGTGGTGCTAAAAGACAAACATGCAAAAGATACTTATGGTGAAAAAGGCAAAAATGGCGTTATCGTTATAACCACCAAAAAAGGGAAAAAGTAAGATCAGTTAATAGTTTCTGCCCGTTAAATGGCCGACCTGAAATACGCGTCGGCCATTTTTGTTTGATAACCTATAAAAAATGTAAATTAGAAGTCGGATGGGCTGTACGAATATCCCGTCTCCATGCTTATGGCAAAACCAGTTGCTGTTGAACTTAAATTCGGGCTGATCATCGGGTTAATTGTCATCGCTACAGCGATCATCGGTACGTTTGCCAAATGGAAAGAGTTTTATGAGCTCTTTGTTCCTGGTGGTATTTTTCTCAATTGGCGCTTTGTATTCTTCATTCTACTTTTGGCAGTCATTATTGTCTGGTTTATCATGAACCATTTTTGGCAAAAAGAATTTGATGGGCACGAGCTTACAAAAAAGGACCGCGATAACCTGAGAGACGCATTAAAGATATCTGAAAATGAACGTTTGACTGACGTTATTACCGGCGTGCCCAACAGCCGCAGCCTCGAAAAAGATATTGATGAGTATTTCGCAAATCGTTCCGGAAAGAAAATGCAATTCATTTTCATCGACCTGAAGGATTTTCGAAAAGTTAACAGCAAATTCGGCTTTAATAAAACGAATGATCTTTTACGCACCGTCGCCCAAACCATTTACAAACGCATGCGGCGGAATGAGGACATGTATAAATACTCGGTTGGCGATGTGCTTAACAAGCATGAAAAAGAGAATTTTTATCGCGTATACCCGGGTGGCGACGAATTTGCCTTTGTCATAGAGGGTGACCAGGCAGATGCTATTGGTTTTTCGAACAGGCTTGTGGCCCAATTTGAAGAGATATCCAAAAAAACATTGCAGATATTAGGCGAAAATCTTGATCTTTCGTTCCATTGTGCGATTGTTGAGATTGATCCGCGGGACTCATTCGACGACATCTTCAGGAAAGCAGAGGATTGCTACCGGATATCGAAAGAAGGCGCGGCCAGTTTTACTATCTGCTGGCATCCGAATACAATTGAGAAGGTATTATCACGTGACACCAAAAAGAAATCCGATTACGACAGAGCCAGGAAGCTTTTTGAAGTAATGACTATTGTTGACAAAGAATATGAATAAGATTAACCCCGACCAATATTTCACTGAACCTAACTAGCCTCGGCCAATTTTTCATTCGCTAACAGATCAAGCAGAGCCCTTTCAGCGGTGTTTAATTCCATAACGTCTACTTGCTTTTCCCCTTCCAGTTTGCTAATATATTTAAATATCGTACCCTCCTCATAGCTTTTGATCACCGACGGATGCACATAATATTTTTTACAAACGGTTCGGGTGTTGCCTAAATTGATGGCAACCTCATCCAATACGCTTACGATCTTCTTTTTGCATTCGGTAATGGTTTCAAATTCCCCTGCTTCCTTAAAGGCATATAAAGCACTAACACTACCTGCCCAGGTGCGGAAATCTTTGGCGGTAAAGTCTTCGTCGGTGATATTTTTAACGTAATCATTTACTTCACCCGAGCCGATAGAGTGCCGCTTTCCTTCTTTATCATAATATTGAAAAAGCTCCTTCCCCGGTATATCGCGGCATTGCTTTACCAGTTGCGCCAGTTTTTTACTGTGAAGCGATATTTTATGATAAACACCTTTTTTTCCCTTAAATTGAAAGTTAAGATCAGCGCCGTTTATCTTAACATGCTTATCCTGAAGGGTGGTAAGGCCAAAGGACCCATAAAGTTTTTTGTACATCTCATTGCCTATCCTGATACTCGTTAGTTCCATCAGGCGAACCACAAGCGCCAGAACCTTCTCGTGGTCGAGATTGGGGCGGGCCATATCTTTATCAACCTGTTTGCGTATGGCAGGGAGGTATTCGGCAAATAATTGCAGGCGATGGTATTTGGACTGATTACGTAATTTATTCCAGCCGGGATGATAGCGGTATTGTTTACGGCCAGCTGCATCCGTACCCGTAAATTGCAAGTGACTATTTTCCAGCGGCGATATCCACACATTGGTATAGGCCGGTGGAATTACCAACTGATTAAAGCGACGGATCAGGTCTTTGTCCTTAACCTGCTTGCCATCAGCATCATAAAAAGTAAATCCTTTGCCTGATCTTTTACGGGTATATCCCGGCGTTGAATCAGCCACGTAGCGCAGCCCCGCTGCCTTGGCGGTGATCACCGGGTCGCGCCCGATCTTTTCCAGTTTTTTGACAAGCCTGTTCACGTAAACAGAACAGCAGCAAATACTTTAAGTTTTCACAGTCGCCATTTTAACTATTGGCCATTGACTATTGACTATTGACTATTGACTATTGACTATTGACTATTGACCCCCTCACACTCCTTCCAATCCGTATTGCTTTAATACATCAGCAGGCACACCTTCCCATTTTCCGGGTGCATTGCCCTTGTAGCCCAGGTCATCTATTCCCATTTTACTGGTAAAAAAGCCGATGGCCGTCAGGTCACGCATCTTGCTGAAGAATGCAACACCCTGCTGCATATCAGGCCTCGCTTGCATAGGATAAGCTATCTGGTCCAGCACAGTTTTCTGAATGTCCGGCTTACAATCCTTAAATGCATTATTGTAATGATTCAGGCAATACACGTCGAGCCATTTCAAACCGCCGCGCATAGGCAACTGGTGCTGCGGTTCGTCCTTCACAATAAATTCGATAAAGTCGGGTACTTTGGCATCCGTTGCCTTCAAAAGGGCTTTATCACGCTCAGCCTCGAATGGCTGCCTGCCGGTGGTGTCAACGGCAGCAGCTTCGCTACCGCTTTCCTCCCCTGTTTTTGGGTGGCAACCGGCCAATACCGCACTTGCAGATAAGGTGCCTATACCCAATGCTTTTAAACTATCTCTTCTGTTCATGATTTTCTATTATTGATCTTAAACATTCTGTTTTCTACGCTGATCTATCAGGTACTCGGCAGTCCGCATGGATAGCGCGAGTATCGTCCAGGTTGGGTTCTTTTCCGATTGCTGGGTAAATACCGAACCGTCCGTTACAAACAGATTTTTACAATCATGCGCCTGGCCCCATTTGTTTAACGGCGCACGTTTCGGGTCGTCGCCCATACGTACCGTCCCAACCTCATGAATACCTTTGCCCGGCTTATCCAACCCGTAGTTGTTTTCGGCCGTCGCCGGCCTCATCAGCGGGATACCGCCCATCAGCTTTAATATCTCCGCCGAGGTTTCGGCCATGTGTTTAGCCTGGTTAACATCGTCCTGGCTCCATTTGTAATGGAAGCGAAGCACCGGCGTACCGTATTTATCCACTACATTCGGGTCTATCTCGCAATAGTTATCTTCCCTTGCAGTGGATGCGCCGTGGCATCCAAAACCTGCCATTGTACCATAAAACCTGCGATAATCGTCTTTAAGCGCCAAACCATAACCGCCGCCAGGTTTCATTTTGCCATCCGCACCGGGCAGGTAGCCGTTCAGCATCGGCACAAATGCGCCTTCGAAACCGAAATAGCCGCCATAGCTCGGCATCATCATTCCGCCGAATATCTCCAGGTGATAGCCTCTTGAAAAATCCAGTTTTTTGTTATCCAGCCACCACGGTGCATACAAGTGCAGGCTGCCTACGCCGTCTTCATTAAACCGTTTTCGGCCCATCAGTTGTGGGATGATGACTGCACCACCACCTTGCGTCGAGTCGTGCAGATATTTACCAACTGCATTGCTGCTGTTGGCCAATCCATTCGGGTGGCGCACCGACTTTGAATTAAGCAATATCCTGGCCGACTCACACGTACTAGCCGCCAATATCACCGTTTTGGCTTTAACCTGGTATTCCTGCATATCGTCCTTCAGGATATAGGAAACACCACTGGCTTCGCCTTCGTTGTTGGTCAGTATCTCACGTACAACGGCGTTAGTCACCACCTTCAAATTGCCGGTTTTAATAGCCGGAATAACCAAACACGATGATGATGAAAAATCACCATATATTTTACAGCTGCGGTTGCACTGCCCGCAAAAGAAACAGGCTTGCCTGTCGGTATTACCAGGCAGCGGCGCTGTCAATACCGATCCGCGCCCGGCTATTACCTTAATACCTGCAGCAGTGGCGGCTTTCTTTACAAATAATTCATTCAGGCGTGGCTTTGGCGGCGGCAAAAATATTCCGTCCGGATCGTTATCCATACCTTCCATCGAGCCATAGACACCTATCAGCCGGTCAACCTTATCATAATAAGGCTTTATTTCGTTATAGGTTATCGGCCAATCGTCGCCCACGCCATTGGCCGTTTTTGATTTGAAATCTTTTGGCCCCATGCGTAACGAAATACGCGCCCAGTGATTGGTGCGGCCACCCAGCATGCGTGACCGGTACCATTGAAAATCGGAACCGTCTTTTTGGGTATAGGGTTCGCCTTCCAATTCCCAGCCGCCGTATGATGCGTCAAAATCGCCCATTGGCCGCGTGGCGTTGCCGCCCCTGCGCGGCGACTGGTACGGCCATTTCAACTGATCGGAATCCTTCGCCGGGTCGAAAAATGGCCCTGCTTCCAGCATGAGTACTTTTATACCGGCGTTGGCAAGTACATAACCGGCCATACCTCCCCCGGCACCCGAACCGATAATGACCACGTCATACACGGCTGATGATCTTTTTATCTCCATGTTTTATTGAGTTTAAGACAAATTCATAGTCAAAAAAAGAAGTCATTGCGAGCGATAGCGCGGCAATCTCGTCGCCAACCACAGCGTTCACATATATCGAAGAGATTGCTTCGTCGTTCCTCCTCGCAACGACATAGTATATTGTCTTACGCCATCATTCCGGCTTTGATTGCCAGTTTTTTGGTGGCAGTAACGCCCGCGTAATCGTCCAGGTATTTACTGTCCTTGGTATACATTTTAAATAGGCCGCCTTCGTACTCGATACTAGCCCAACCGGTGAAGCCCGATTTTTTGATGATCTTAAACATCCGGTAAAAATCCGTTTCGGTATCGTCGCCATTGGCATCAAAAACATGTGATTTTACGTGGATACCTTTAGCATAGGGCATTAGTTCTTCTATACCTTTATAGCGGTCATATTCCTCTAAACATTTGGTTTTCATATACCCGGCAATGTCCTGCGTTTCGGGTTTTGTCCGGTTAATGCAGAAGTTCCCAAAATCTGCCAGCGTTCCGCAATGCGGACTATTTACCTGTTTCATAACCCCTGCCAGCCAGGCGCCGTTGCAGGATATACCCACATGATTTTCGACGATAACATCAATATTTTGCTTGCGCCCGTATTCTATCAGCCTGCCCAAACTATCTACTGCGGCTTTGGCTACCGCCTCGTGGTCGCCGTCACCTTCCACATTAACCCGTATCATCGGGCAGCCAAGGGTAGCTGCAGCATCCATCCATTTATAATGATTTTCTACTGCTTTCAAACGTACCGCATCATTAAGATCACCCAAAACTCCCTCGCCATCTATCATGATACGCAGGTTATAGCTGCCATTATCCGCTGCACGCTTTTTTAGTTCGCCCAGGTATTGGGTGTCTTTGGCCTTATCAGCAAAAAACATAGAGCAATAATCCAGTCCCAGTATACCCAACTCTTTGGATTTGGCGGCAAAGTCGAGCGGATCGAGCTGCTTGGTCCAAAATTCGCCCGCAAATGAAAATTGCGAAATAGCTATCTTGAAAAACAGGTCCTTCTCCGCATTCGCATATAAAAACTCGGGCAAGCTGGCGGCTATGCCTACCCCGGCTGCACCTATAGCAGCTTTTTTAAGAAACGATCTTCTGTCTATTCTGGTCATGATAATAAGTGTAATTGGTTTTATTTAGTAGGTTTTACAAAATGAAGGTAGTGATTAATTTTTCATTTAGTGAAATTTACTAAATAATTTTTATACACAGTTTGTTAAGTGTATTTTTATCCCATGCAAACCGAAGAGCAACTAAGAGATTTTATACTGAACGGACATCTAACTTATGTACCGCATGTGTCGCTCGATTGCGCCATTTTTGGTTATCATTCACAGCAGCTTAAGCTGTTGCTTATAAAACACAAAGCCATAAAAGATTGGTGCCTCCCAGGCGGTTATATCAAACGGACCGAAACCCTGGTTGAAGCCGCTAACCGGAATGTGAAGGAACGGACCGGTATCGATAATCTTTTCCTGCAGCAGTTCAAGACGTTCGGTGACCCTGACCGCGCCCGGACTAGCCAGTTTGATGAGGACAATTGGTTAGAGGCTATGGGCGTAAGAATTGACAAAACCAACTGGCTGATCGACCAGACTATATCCATCGGATTTTACGCGATAACCGATTTTTCGCGAACCGAGCCGCAATCAGATATGCTTGCCGTGCAATGCACCTGGTTTGATATCGATAACCTGCCAAAGCTGGATTTTGACCATGATGAAATGGTGAAAGAGGCCCTGCATACCATGCGCGTTCAATTATACCATTACCCCATCGGGTACAATTTATTGCCTGAAAAATTTACTTTAACAGAGATACACGCATTATACGAAACCCTGCTTGGCAAAAAACTGGACATCAGCAATTTTCCAAAAAAACTGATCGCACTGGGCCTACTAAAAAAGCTGGATGAAAAACGGAGCATAGGCGCCCACCGTTCGCCGCATTTGTATATGTTTGACAAAGCGCGGTATGAAGAGGCTCTTACAGAGGGGCTGGTATTGAGTTAAATAGTAATCATCTTCGGTCTTGCCGACTTTGGCTGACTTACGGACTACTTTCATTACATTTGGTAATGAAGCTGTTACCCATCAAAGAGCATCTCTATGAAAATCCGAAATTTGTTGGTCACCCTGATTGCATTGATAGTTTAGGCATGTGTATTGATTTTTACAAACGGGTTGGCTTTAACCCACCCTGGATATGTTATTATGTGGAACAGGACGGGCAATTAGTAGCGGCAGCAGCATTTAAAGGAAAACCTGTTGGAAACAAGGTCGAGATAGCCTACGGTACTTTCGATGCTTATCAAAATAAAGGCATTGGCACTAAAATAGCTGCCACCCTGATTCAACTGGCCCTGGAGACTGACCCATCGGTGAGGGTAACCGCGCAAACTTTAATGGAGGAAAACTACTCCACAAAAATACTCCGCAAAAATAATTTTGTGATCATTGGGACTGCAATGGACGAAGACGAGGGCGAAGTTTGGGAATGGGAGTATCAGGAGCCTCACCCCAACCCCTCTCCGGTAGAGAGGGGCTTTTAGTTCTATTATTCATTGCCGTCCCATTCATGGGACGATTAAAATAATGCTATCTGTCTGTTTCAGCCTAAATTGACCTTTATGTGACCGTTGATTTCTTTCAATCTTCACAACTTTACATCAATTCAAAATCACAAACACTTATGAAATACAATTTTTTAGGGAACACCGGTGTGGTGGTATCCGAACTTTGCTTTGGTACTATGACCTTTGGAGGCGAGGGCGGCATCTGGGGGAACATCGGCAAGCTTCAGCAGGACGCGGTAAACGAATTGATGAAAACCGTAGTGGATTCCGGCATCAACTTCATCGACACGGCAAACGTTTATTCTTATGGTTTATCAGAAAAACTTTTGGGGCAGTCGTTAAAGGATGTTGGCATTAACCGCAATGAGTTGGTGATAGCCACCAAAGTACGTGGTCGCATGGGTGAAGGCAAAAATTATGTTGGCCTCTCCCGTTTTCATATCTTCCAGTCGATAGACGAAAGCCTGCAGCGTTTGCAAATGGATCATGTGGATATACTTTATGTGCATGGTGTCGACCCGAAAACACCTGTTGAGGAAACCGTAAGAGCTTTGAACGATGTGGTGCTTACCGGCAAAGTTCGTTACGTAGCTGTGTGCAATTGGCCCGCCTGGATGGTGATGAAAGCTATCGGCATAGCTGAAAAGCATGGCTGGAACAAATTTATCGGCCTGCAATATTATTATTCATTGACCAGCCGCGATATCGAGCGCGAAGTTCTGCCGCTGGCCATCGACCAAAACCTGGCTGTTATGCCGTGGAGCCCGCTGGCAGGTGGTTTCCTGTCGGGAAAATACACACGCAATAATGAGAAAGCTGGCGACTCGCGCCGTGATGTTTTTGATTTCCCTCCGGTGAACAAAGAGAAAGCTTACAACATCATCGACGTGATAATGGAAATAGGTAAGCAATATAATGTATCGGCAGCGCAAGTGGCGCTTGCATGGGTCCGGCTGCAAAAAGGGATTACCAGTACCATCATCGGCGCAAAGAATGTCGATCAGCTAAAGGATAATGTTAATTCAACCGACGTTATTTTGTCGGAAGATGATCTGAAAAAGATAAACGAAGTAAGCGCCCTGCCGCGTGAATATCCGGGCTGGATGGTGGAACGGCAGGCGGCTGACAGGGAGATTAAATAGTCCGAAAGTTCGCATAAGTCGGAAAATCCGAAAGAAATGACCGGGATAAACTTCCGGACTTATGCGGACTTTCCGACTTCCGGACTGTTAAAGTTCGTTCAGAATTTTAACCACATATTCCACCTGCTCCGGGTGCACGTCCAAATGCGTCACAAAACGGATCCGGTGTGTGTCGGTGCTATTGGCTTTGATGCCTTTTACAAGCAATTTTTGAAGAACCTCTGATGCCGGGGCAATGGTATCGAACAATACCAGGTTGGTATCAGCTGGCATTACATATTTCACCCAGCTTTGGGCTTGCAGCGTATCGGCCAATATTCGGGCATGTGCATGATCTATTTTCAAGCGTTCGACATGATGGTCGAGCGCGTAAATTCCGGCCGCGGCCAAAAAACCTGCCTGGCGCATACCCCCGCCCAATACTTTGCGTACCCGGCGTGCATATTTGATGGTTTCTTTATCAGACAACAGCACCGAGCCAACCGGCGCACCTAATCCTTTTGACAGGCAAACAGATATTCCGTTAAAATATTTGCCATAATCGATAGCAGCATCACCGGTATTCGTAAGCGCGTTGAATATCCGCGCGCCATCCAGGTGCAGCTTCAAGCGTTTTTCTTTGCATAGCACAGCTATCGGCTTTATATCTTCCAGTTTATAACAACTGCCGCCCCCTTTATTCACGGTATTTTCCAGCACTACTAAGCTTGTGCGGGGGTAATGCACATTCTCAGCATTGATCTCAGGCGCTATCATTCCCGCAGTGATCCTGCCCCTGTCCCCATTAAGCAACCTTGTTGATACCGCCGAATTGAACGCAATGCCCCCGCCCTCGTACCGGTACACGTGCGAGGTTTGATCGGCTATCAACTCATCCAGTGGCTGGGTAAAGCATTTGATAGCTATCTGGTTAGTCATTGTCCCCGAAGGACAAAACAGACCTGCTTCCATACCAAATATGGCAGCAGCTTTGGCTTCAAGTGCGTTTACAGTTTCATCCTCACCGAAAACATCATCCCCCACTTTGGCTTCCCACATGGCTTCCAGCATGCCGGGGGTGGGTTTGGTAACGGTATCGCTACGCAGATCGACAGTTATCATATATAAAGGAAATTTGCGTTATTTTTGTATTGAACAATATGCGCCCAATTTTAATCATTTTATTTTTCATGCTGGTGGCTGTATCAGCAAAATCACAGAAATGGCAAAAAGGTTCCTTTACCGACCTTAAAGGCAATAAGGTGAGCGGCCTTATTCATGATAATCCTGGCGGCAAAGGCCCTATCAAGGACGAAGGATTTATCGAATTCAAAGACGACAGTAAAGCTAATCCTTATAAACTTAGTGCCAGCGACCTGAAGTCGTATATGGTTGGGCAGGATAGCTTTGTGGTAGCCCATGCACCGCATAACTCCAACTGGACCAAAAAAGAACTTGATTTTGTTAAAGTTGAACTGGACGAAGAAACTAAATTGTACATGGCCGACGTAGGCGCAGTTTCAGGCGGAGGAAAGGGTATAGGTGTGCGCCCAACGGGAGGTGTGGGTTTTGGTACCGGCCCTTACGGGGGAGGTTATGGCGGAGTTTCAATTGACGTTGGCGGCGGTCGCGGCAGGCGGGGGCCGATCCAGGCAACTTATTACTATGGTACCAATACTGCTGAAATGGACCAGCTTACACCCATGAACTTCGAAGACGTGATGAGCGACATCATGGGCGATGAACAGGAAGTTGTCGACAAGATACGCGCCCACCAGTTTGGCCTGGGGAATATCCAAAAGCTGATCGCTTATTTTAAACAAGTAAAAGAAGCTGAAAGCCAAAAGCAGAAAGCCGAAAGCACTCCGAACTGAGCTTTGGACTTTCTTTACGCTCAAATATTCTGCGCTATCACAAACCCGCTTGCCCAGGCCCATTGAAAGTTGTACCCGCCCAGCCAGCCCGTAACATCCACGCATTCGCCGCCAAAAAACAGGCCCGGTATCTTTTTCGCTTCCAGTGTTTTCGATGAAAGTTCATCCGTTGACACCCCGCCCCGCATTACTTCAGCTTTGTCATAACCCTTATCCCCTGCCGGCTTTACTTTAAACTCGTGGATCAGGGCAGCGATATTCTCCAGTTCAACTTTGTTTAGCGACGCCAGGTTTTTATCGGCAGGCAGCCGGTCACTCAGTGCTTCAGCAAATTTGCGGGTGAACAATCCGGACAAGTAATTCAGCAGCATCTTTTTTCCATTCACTTCGCGTTCTTGCTGTATCAGGTCGATAATATTTTGATGCGGCAGCAGGTCGATATAAATAAACTCGCCCGGCTTCCAATACGACGAAATCTGCAAAATAGCGGGGCCGCTCAATCCCCAATGGGTAAACAATATATTCTCTTCAAAACTTATCTTATCATTCCACACCCGGCAAAAAATGCTGTTACCGGATAATTGTTCGTACCAGGGCTGATCTTTACCGGTTATAGTCAGCGGCACCAATGCCGGCGCGGTGTCCGTTATTTTCAGTCCGAATTTCCGTGCTATCCGCAAGCCGAGGTCAGTCGCCCCCATTTTAGGAATCGGCAGCCCCCCGGCAGCTATAACAACTTTTTCGGCCAGCAGGCTGCTTTTTCTTCCGTTTCTGATAATTGAAACTTCAAACCCCACTCCAACCTTGGTAACATCCGTAACTTCGGTATCGCACCATATTTCCTGCCCCAGGTCGGCGCATAAATTGGTGAATACCTGTACCACGTCCTTTGCCTTATTGCTTACCGGGAAAAGCTGCCCCAACGTTTTCTCCTGCCCGGTAATACCATAAGTTTCAAAAAAACTAATGGTGTCCTCCACCGACCATTGTGCAAAGGCCGATTTACAGAAATGTTCGTTCTGCGATATGAACTGCTGCGCCGAGGCATAAAGGTTGGTATAGTTACATCGCCCTCCCCCGCTTATCAATATTTTGGCTCCGGGCTGTTCGTTCTTTTCCAGCACCAGCACACGCTTGGCCAAATAGCCTGCCTGTACGGCGCACATAAGTCCGCAAGCGCCGGCGCCTATTATTATTGCATCAAAATGGGTTTGTTTTGTTAAATTTGTGCTCATGGAGGCGGTTTCGCAAATATCTGAATTTGGAAAGATACTTATCTTTTTAATTACCGGAATTTTGGCCGTGGCATTTGCATTCTTTGTTTCGCGGCGGTTATCTCCCAATAATCCAAATGCCGAAAAGCTTACTTCGTACGAATGCGGCGAAGAGCCCACAGGGAATGCCTGGCTGCCATTCAACTCCCGCTTCTATGTTATAGCATTGATATTCTTGCTGTTTGATGTCGAAATGGTGTTTATACTTCCCTGGGCTACGGTGTTTGGCGATAAAACCATCATGAGTATCGATAACCGCTGGGGCTGGCTTTCTCTCATTGAAATGTTCGTGTTCCTCGGCATACTGATACTTGGACTTATATATGTTTGGGTAAAGGGCGACCTCGACTGGATCAAGCCAAAACCAGCTATACCAACCACGGATACGCAGGTCCCTGTTTCCCTGTATCAACAATTGAACAAGCAGCAAGGTGCCTACAAGGTTAAGGACTTCAGCCTGGAACCGGTTGCCACACAACAGACTGCAACTCCGGCTGCTGCCACTGCCGCTCCAATAAGAAAACCCATGTTCAAACCAACATTCAAAAAGCCGGACAATGAATCCTGAGAGCATGAACGAAAGCGGCGGTGTGGTGGTCACCAAAATGAACGACCTGCTTAACTGGGCAAGGTTGTCATCGCTATGGCCGCTGAGTTTTGGCATTGCCTGCTGCGCAATCGAGATGATGGGTTCCTTTGCCTCTACCTACGACATGGACCGCTTCGGCGTGTTTCCCCGCCCGTCGGCACGGCAGGCAGATGTGATCATCATAGCAGGCACGGTCACTTTCAAAATGGCCGAACGCATCAAACGCCTGTACGAGCAAATGCCCGAGCCTAAATATGTCATTTCCATGGGTTCCTGCTCCAATTGCGGTGGCCCGTACTGGCAGCACGGTTATCATGTGGTTAAGGGGGTCGACCGGGTGATACCGGTGGATGTGTATGTACAGGGTTGCCCGCCACGTCCCGAGGCACTTATTGGTGCCATACTGGAACTGCAGAAAAAGATCGAAACCGAACAGCTCATCAAAGGCTGATTTTCCCGGTACACTAAGTGTTCACGCCGCCGCCGCTTGCCAAACACAGCGTCATCTGAAAGCCCTGATTATCAAGCTACCCAAAAATAACAGACACCAAAAAGTGCCCCATTTTTAACATTTTCGTGAACACGTTTTTTGGGGATTGGGCAATGGTCATCAGGCATTGGGAGATCACTCAAAAAACGAGAATATCCCACTCCCAACTATAACCTTTCGCCTTTTACCTTTCACCTTTTCTACTGACAAACCACTGTCACCACTTTTATCAACCTAAACACTTAAATTTGACGGTGCCGTTATAACAAACTAATCACCGTCCTCATGAAAAAGATCGCCCTAAGCCTTTTACTTTCAATAGCTACCCTTTCCGTATTCGCCCAGGCCACCAACCGGGTAATGAGTATTTTCCCGAAAGGCACCCTGCTTTACGATGACCTCCCTTATGCCGGCGATACCCTGCACAAACACTTGCTGGATATTTACCTGCCGCCGCAGCATAAGGATAAATACCCCGTGGTGATATGGATACACGGCGGCGCCTGGATGTCGAACGATAAATATGCCGATATGGGCTATATGACGCAAACGCTCAAGGGATTTATCGACAGCGGTTACGCCGTTGCCTCTATCGATTACCGCTGGAGCACGCAGGCCATTTTCCCGGCACAGGTGAAGGACTGCAACCAGGCCATCGAGTACTTGTACCAGCATGCCGAACAGTTCCTGCTCGACCGTAAACGCTTCGCTGTGATCGGTTTTTCTGCGGGCGGTCACCTCGCTAACTTACTTGCCCTTTCAGCCAATAACGATATAAAAGATTTTTATGCTGATGGAAAAAAGCCGCATTTTAAGATCAAGCTCGTGCTCGATTTTTATGGCCCTTCAAACCTGGTTACCCTTACCGGGAGCAACAACGAGGACCTTAATAACCCGGTCGCGTTATTATTAGGCGGCCCGGTAAGCCAAAAAATGGACCTGGCTAAAAAAGCAAGCCCTATTATTTATATCGATAAAGACGACCCGCCGTTCCTGATCGTACAAGGCGAAAAAGATCAGTCGGTAAACCCCGAACAGGCAAAATCTTTAAGTGCAGCGCTTACTTCATTCGGCGTAAAAAATGAACTGATCATCGTACCCGGCGCACCGCATTACGGCGAAATGTTTGATGCGGAAAGTATCAGGAAAAGAGTATTTTTTTATTTGGGTAAGTATTTAAAATAGTTATAACCGCTTTATGCGTGAAATCGAGAGGGATCGGCGTGAATCCACAGGGCATGAACAATAACTTTTAATCACCGTCCTATGCCGTGCATAAAAATGGATTTTGGAGGTTTTGGAACAACCCTCTTTATTGCTTGCAATAGAGAGGGTCGACAAGCGCAGCGACGTAGGGGTGAGTCCACGGCGAAAATAATTAAAATGGAAAGTCTTGGTGAGTGACCTACGGACCAGCTTTACAGCCCCCTGCGCATTGTCCTTCTGCTTCTGGAATGCTCCCTCACAATTTCCTTCAGCAGCGATTGCAGCACAACGGCGTTCCAGTCGATGGAGAAAACGCAGCATTTGTATTGACGCGCATTGTCGGTGTGGTGTATCATGAAATAATTCTGATAGCTTTTTATAGCGATCTTGTCCCAGGGCAGGTGATTATTTTTGTCCCAGCTTATGCCATCCGCATGAAATGTCACACCCGACAGCTCGAACAACTGCTGGATATTATATAATTCGGTATAGTAATTAAGCTGGTTGTCCAGGTAAAAGTCCCAGGTGTTTTGCAGAAGTTCGGCCCATGTGCGGTAATACTCTTTACGTTTGATGCCGAATACACTGTTGAGTTTGATACGGTAAATTTCGCAGTTGAAATTTTTGATCTCGATAAAATACTGACGGCCGAAACTGAACTTATACCCCCGTAATTCGCGCACACCAAACCTGAACGCCGCTATACTGTCGCACGCTATAAACTTGCTTTGCCTGATACCAAAAGGTTGCTCAATAGTTAAGCCCCTGGGGGCAAACACGATCCTTTTGATTACCCTTTCCTGTATCAATCCGGTTATAGCAATAGTATTTTGGGGGTCGGTCATTAACATCTAAATGTATGAAAAACAGCCATTAATAATCAAGAGATGTGTATAAATATTTCTTTTTTGTTAAAACAAATTTCAAGCGTCAATTGTAAAACGCTTAAATTCATTATATCGTATTAATTATCAGTTATTTATATCTAACAACCATTGGTTGTAAAAAAGCCTCGTTTTTTCAACATTCAATATTCATAGCGTTTCTGTGTTAACAACCTATTAACATCAATTGTACTTTCCACACTAAGCGGATAGTCCTGGGCGGTATTTTACAGCCCAAAAGGCACCTGCGAATGCACAATTTTTATTTCGTTACCGGCAAAGCCTCTTTGCATTTTTGTAATAACCATCCTGGTACACCAGGCAAGCAAGTAAGCAGCACGAGGTATTTCCAAAAGTTTGCTTTAGGGCTATTAAAACAAAACGACCCGGCACTAATAGTACCAGGTCGTTTCGTTCATTTATACTAAAAGTCTTTTGTCTACTTCAGCAGTACGTCGCTTAATCCATGTACCACGCCATTGCCGGCCTGCAGGTTATATAATAACACATCAGCCTTGTTTCCTTTATCATCGGTAAGTATTAATTTTCCGGTGTAGGAAAGTGTTAGTGTTCCGCCGTCAAGTGTTTTGAATTCTACCTTACGGTCTTTCGAAGCATTCAGCGCCTTAACAATATCGTCTTTTGCAAACTTCCCCACAACGGTATGTGCTTTTAGCAAGGTAGCCAGTTTAGCAGGATCGCTTACTAAGCTGTCCAATTTGGCTGTTGATAGCTTTGCGAAAGCATCATTCGTAGGGGCAAAAACTGTAAATGGACCGGCAGCGCCCAAAGCGTCCTGCAAATTTGCAACCTTGATCAGGAAAGCAGCTACCCCACCCCGTTCCGACGACTGAGCAGCATCAACAACGGTTGCCGGTGGTGTCGTCGTTTGCGCGAACGATGTTTTTACAAATAAGCAGAAGGTTAGTAAAGCGGTAATAATTAAAACTGGTTTTTTCATATAATTCAATGGTAATTTGGGTAAAAAAATATTTAAACGGCTTTTTATTCTTAAATATTATAAAATATCGGCCACAATTATCAAAAACAGCGGCGATGATGAATAGTTTGCGAAAAATAAAAAAGTTTTAGTTTAAAACACCCTCTTTATAATTGTAAATTATATGTTACAGTGTTTATATCGGGTAAAAACAAAAGGCACCGCGCAAAGCAGGTGCCTTTAAAATATAATGACTAAATTAATTATTGAGCAGGTTATTTACTTTCCTCAAATTTATCGCCCGGCAATTGGATCTGCCGGCCGGGTTCGTCAGGGCTTACTGCCAAAAGGGTGATCTTACCGTCTTTGCCTTCTATTGTCACGGTGAAATCGCGGGTATCACCATTGTCTCTTTTTAGCGTAACGTTCAGCGTCGTTTTGCCGGTTTTGAAAGGAACCGACCAATCGCACGTGTAGGATTTGACGTCTCCGGTCATCTTCTGGCCGTCATTATCGTTCGCTGTAAAAACGGTGATAGCTGATTTACTAAATTCAACTGTGGTTTTTTCATCCTGGCTGTCCTGTAAAGTCCCTTTATCGTCCAGGTGTTCAGTTTTTGATGAGGTAAACGTGACTTTTTTGTCGCATTGTGCGGTGGCTATGGTGCTGCCTGCTGCAAACACCAATAAGGAGAGAATTAATTTTTTCATGTCGATAATTTGATAATTTTGATTTTACGCTAAGATAAGTATTTAACATGGTATTATGCAATACATAGTTCTATAATAATATACAACTAATTGATTACCATGCGTTTATTTTTCCATTTTTCATAAAAAATGGCTACGTTTAACTATAAACCTGGAGGAAGCAAATGAATACCGACAATAAAATAAAAACATTGGTGCGCCTATGCCTCGTAACAGGCACACTGGACGCCATCGCAGCTTTATTGATAAGTTATAAGGTATCGCCTGCTGTAATATTTAAATTTATTGCCAGTGGTTTGTTTGGCAAGGCCGCTTTTTCAGGTGGTGCTGTAATGGTTTTCTGGGGATTATTATTCCATTATTGCATAGCCTCGGTGTTCAGTATCCTGCTTTTTTTATTATATCCTGCTTTTATAAAAGTGATCAGGAACAAATTCATGGTCGCTGTGGTTTTTGGCCTGGTAATATGGGCGGTGATGAACCTGGCGGTATTGCCTTTAACTAATATCCCTAAACGTACCGGCGGCATTAAACCCCTACCGCTCATCGAAGGCATACTCGCATTGATCATCGCCATTGGTATTCCTGTTGCTGTAACAGCCGAAAGGTATTACCGGAAACTTTTGCTGCGAAAGACACTCGATGTGTAACGCAATACCTGCTGCTGCCCAATAGTATATTCCGAAACATAACCGATCACTGATCTTCCAAACTTTTCCGTTAAATTTGCCTGCTCAGAATGAAAGCGTTTTACGGAGACCTCAAACTCGGAATTTTAGGCGGCGGACAGCTCGGCCGCATGCTTATCCAGCAGGCGATCAATTATAATGTAACGGTTAAAGTGCTCGACCCTGATCGCGAGGCGCCTTGCCGTAAGCTGTGTGACGAATTCGTGGTCGGTTCTTTGGGCGATTATGAGACCGTCTATAAATTCGGTAAGAAGGTGGACATGCTCACCATTGAAATAGAAAAGGTGAATGTTGATGCGCTGGAGCAATTGGAAAAAGAAGGTGTGCTGGTTTACCCGCAGCCGCGTATCATCCGCCTGATACAGGATAAAGGCTTGCAAAAACAGTTTTTCAAGGAAAACAGCATCCCTACGGCCGAGTTCCAGGTGATATCATCGCCGGAACAATTAAGAAGCAGCCATATCCCCTTCCCTTATATCCAAAAATTGCGCCGCGACGGATATGATGGCAAGGGCGTTTATAAGGTGATCGACGAATCTTATTTGGCCAAAGCCTTTACCGAACCAAGCCTGATAGAGCGTTGGGTAGATTTTGAAAAAGAGCTGGCAGTCATCGTTGCCCGCAATGCCGATGGCGAAACCAAAGCTTTCCCGATGGTCGAGATGGAGTTTAACCCGCAGGCCAACCTGGTGGAGTTTTTAATATCCCCTTCTACCTTTCCTTTTGAGATACACGAAGAAGCCGAACGCATCGCCAAAAAAGTAGCCGAAAGTCTCAATATCGTGGGTTTGCTTGCAGTCGAGATGTTCCTTGATAAACAAGGCCGTATTTTGGTGAACGAACTGGCCCCGCGCCCACATAATAGCGGCCATCAAACCATTGAGGGTAACGTGGTTTCTCAATTCGAACAGCATTTACGGGCGATATTCAACCAACCACTTGGCGATACCTCCTGCCTTAACAACGCCATCATGATCAATGTTCTCGGCGAGGCCGGATACGAGGGCCCCGCTGTTTACCAGGGCATTGAAAAGGTACTGGAATGTGCGGGTGTTTACATACATTTATACGGCAAGGCGCTTACCAAACCTTTCCGCAAAATGGGCCACGTAACCATTGTGGATGCCGATCGGGAGAAAGCGATAGAAAAGGCGAGATTTGTGCAAAAGACGTTAAAAGTGATAGCTTAGGTTCACAGAAATCATGAACCATCAACTATAAACTATGAACCAAAATAACCAACCCAAAGTCGGTATCATCATGGGCAGCAAGTCAGACCTGAACGTAATGCAGGACGCCGCTGATGTTTTAAAAGAATTAGGTGTATCGTACGAGATCACCGTCGTATCCGCTCACCGCACTCCCGAACGTATGTTCAGCTATGCCAAATCGGCTGCCGACCGTGGCCTGAAGGTGATCATCGCAGGTGCAGGCGGTGCGGCACATCTGCCCGGCATGGTAGCCTCGCTTACCTATTTACCGGTTATCGGCGTACCCGTAAAGTCCAGTAACTCCATCGATGGCTGGGACTCTATCCTGTCCATCCTCCAAATGCCGAACGGTATACCCGTAGCAACAGTGGCACTTAACGCCGCTAAAAATGCCGGAATTTTAGCCGCCCAGATCGTTTCCACAGGCGATGAAAGCATTATAGCAAATCTTATTGCTTACAAAGATCAACTGAAACAAAAGGTCGAAGAATCGGCAAGGGAGATGGAGAGTTAGTCCGAAAGTCGGAAAGTCCGCATAAGTCCGAAAGTATTTAAATAGAAACGGATTTAAATTTCCTTTTTACAAAAAACTTCTTTCGGACTTCCGGACTTATGCGGACTTTCGGACTATCCTACAACAACCGTTCATCATCCACTGATATAACCATCCTCACAACGTCTTACCTTTGCCGAGGTATGAACGATCTGAACATATACACCATCACTTCAGCCATTGCCGACCCGGTACGGCTGTCGGTGATGATCTACCTCATCAGGGGGCGTGCCTCCTATGCCGGGATCCAGCAGCACCTGGAAATTTCGCAAAGCAATCTTTCCAATCACCTGGCGGTACTTGTGCGCGCCGGGCTTATCAGAAAAATAAACAATGGTCGCCGGAATGATTATGAAATAGCCGGGGCCGATGTCGCTCAGTTGATTGAGCTGCTACAGAACATGCAAAAGGTGCCCGCGCACCGGCCCGTTATTAAAAACATAGCGATAGCACGTACCTGTTACGACCATGTTGCCGGGAAACTGGGCGTGTCGGTATTTAACGCACTGAAAGATCGCGAAGCGATTATGTATAACGCGCCCGACACCAGCCCAACCTACTTTTCTGAAGAAGTGTCCCTGGGTATCAATGCCGAAAAAACTTTTCAGGCTTTAGGGGTCGATCTGCCGCCGGCCAATTCTGCACGGCGCAAATACATTTATGCCTGCCTCGACTGGACGGAGAAAAAACCCCACCTGGCCGGCGCAATCGGCGCAGCTTTATGCCAGGCTATGATGGAACAAAAATGGGTGGTTCGCAACGACGAAAAACGGGTACTCCGTGTTACCGACACAGGCCAGGCCGCTTTAAAAAATATAATAGATCTCGATTTTAATGCTTACTGCAACGGATAATAATACCTACAGGACCATCAGGCCCAAAATACTATACTTTGGAACACCCGTAGCGTTAATTACTACTATAGATGAATCCGGCAACGCCAATATCGGCCCCATGTCATCGGTTTGGGCATTAGGTTATAAGCTGGTGCTTGGTCTCGGCTGCAACGGCAAAACTTTCAGCAACCTGGTAAATCAAAAGGAATGCGTGGTTAATATGCCTTCGGCATATCTTCATGAAAACATCGAAAGAATAGCCAGGCTAACCGGCGCATATCCTGTTCCGGATAGTAAAAAAGCTTTATACAGCTACGAAAAGGACAAATTTTCGGCAGGCGGGTTCACAAAAATGGATGCACAAACCGTTCGTCCGCCGGCCATAGCGGGTTGCCCGCTGCAGTTAGAGGCTGTGCTGGATAATTATACTATTTTGGAATATGATGAAGAAGGCAATCCGGGTACAGCAGCCATGACGGTGGAAGTGATCAATGTAAGGGCACATGAGGATATCATTACGGGAACCGAGCATATTAACCCCGAAAAATGGTCACCCCTCATCTACAATTTTCGCCACTACTATGCTTTGGGCGAACACCTTGGAAAAACCTTTAAAGCGGAGATTTAGATGTTAGTCCGAAAGTCGGAAAGTCCGCATAAGTCCGAAAGTGTTTAAGTGGTAATTGGTTTAAGCTCACAATCCACAAACATCCTCTTTCGGACTTCCGGACTTATGCGGACTTTCGGACTAAAAATTAATTCAATTCCGGGTTCTCCGGGAAATTGGCAATATGCGCGTAGCGCTGCCCCAGGCTCTTCACAACATCCTTCCACAGGGTCTGCTCTTCATGGGTAAATAATATCTCCGGGGTGTATTTATCGGTTACTATCCAGGCATCGCTGCCAATCTCGGCATCCAATTGTCCTGCTACCCAGCCGGAATAGCCCATAAAAAACCTGATTTCGCCTGCCGTCAATCCATAATTAGAAACCAGTTCCTTCACCGCTTCAAAATCACCGCCCCAGTAAATGCCATCGGCCAGTTCTATCCCACCCTCAATTTTGTCGGGGACGCAGTGTATAAAGTGCAGGGTATCGTTCCCAACCGGTCCGCCTACATACACCGGAAACTCAGAATATTGAATATCAGGCAGCAGGTCGCCCAGCAAAAACTCGCTTTCGTGGTTCAAAACAAAGCCCATGGCGCCTTCATCGCCATATTCAGTAAGCAGCAGCACCGATCTTTTAAAGTTCGGGTCGAGCATAAACGGTTCAGAGATCAGCAGCCTGCCGGCATCGGGTGCAATAAGACTAAGCATTCGTATAATTTTATTTCTTTATAACGGCTAAGGTAAAAATATGTTCATATTATCAAAATATGAAATACCTCATTAATATACGGCGTATTTAATTTGTAAGTTTGCACAAATGAACCAGCAGGATATACAAAATATACGCAGCGACTACGCCGCATCTTCCCTTTCCGAAAAAGATACCGCCGCCGACCCCATAAAGCAATTTGACAAATGGTTTAATGAGGCGCTGAAATCGGAGCAAAGCGAACCTACCGCCATGACCCTGGCAACCGCCACGCATGACGGACGCCCTTCTGCCCGTATTGTGCTGATGAAAGGTTTTGACAGGGAAGGCTTTTCCTTTTATACCAACTATTTGAGCCGGAAAGGAAAAGAATTGGCCAAAAACCCGCTGGGCGCCGTTGTGTTTTTTTGGGATTCGCTGGAAAGACAAGTTCGCATCGAAGGCACTATTGAAAAGCTGGACAGGGCAACGTCTGAAAAATATTTTATGACCCGCCCCCGTGCCAGCCAGTTAGGGGCAGTTGTCTCACCTCAAAGCCAGGAAATAGAAGGGCGCGAGGTACTTGAAGAAAAATTGAAAAATGCCGAAACACAATACGCGGATAAAGACGTACCCAAACCCTCACATTGGGGCGGCTATATCCTTAAACCGCGCCTGATCGAGTTCTGGCAGGGAAGGCGAAGCCGTCTGCACGACAGGATTGTTTATAAAAAGATCGATAACAAAACCTGGAAAAAAGTTCGCCTGGCGCCATGAGTCTGGATGAGATCAAAGCAATATTGACAACCAAATTTGGCGATGGTGTCATCGTTGGTGAAGAAACCGGCGGGTTACAGCCAGCTTTGCTGATTGATGCTGCCCGTATTGCCGATGTTTGCCTGGAGCTTCGCGATAATCCGAAAACTTATTTTGATTTCCTGTCGTGTCTCAGCGGGGTTGATTACGGCGTGGAAGCTGGTCGTTTTGGTGTGGTATATCACCTGGCATCAATTCCCTACCAAACACAACTGACATTAAAGGTAAGCAGGGAGAACGATCGCGACCCGGATAATTTACCTTCATTCCCATCTGTTAGCCACGTTTACCGCACCGCCGACTGGCATGAACGTGAGGCTTTTGAAATGGAAGGGATATTTTTTGAAGGCCACCCTGATCTGCGAAAGCTTTTATTGCCGGATGACTGGGAAGGTTATCCGTTACGAAAAGATTATACCACGGTAGATAAGTATTATAAAGAAATTAAAATTGATTGATTTCGAAGATAAGCGCGGTGTCACCCTGAGACTCTCGAAGGGTGAGCGTAAGGCCTTTACCCGCATGTTTCGAGAGCCTCAACATGACACCCAACTTAAATAAGGTACTCATATTTAGTTAAATTGAATATCACGAATTCGAAATACGAAGAAGCCCTTCAGCGCTATCAGCAAAAGATCGCCGACGCCTCTACCGAGGAGATGGTGCTCAACATGGGCCCGCAGCACCCGTCTACGCACGGGGTTTTGCGGCTGGAACTGATAACCGACGGCGAGATCGTGAAGGAGGTGATACCCCATATCGGCTACCTGCACCGCTGTTTCGAAAAACACGCCGAGTCGCTTACCTATCAGCAAACCATCCCCTTTACCGACCGCATGGATTACCTGGCGTCCATGAATAACAGTCATATATGGACGATGGGTGTTGAGCGGATGATGGGCATTGATAAAGACATTCCAAAACGTATTGAGTATATACGGGTACTCGTTTGTGAGCTGAACCGTATTGCTTCGCATTTGATCGCTATCGGCACTTATGGCATCGACATCGGCGCCTTTACCCCTTTCCTGTGGTGTTTCCGCGACCGCGAACATATCATGGGTATGCTGGAATGGGCCTCCGGATCGCGCATGCTGTATAATTATATATGGGTGGGCGGTTTATTTTATGATCTGCCGGTGGGTTTCGAGGAACGCTGCCGCGAATTTGTAGAATATTTCAAACCCAAAATGGCTGAGCTGAACGGCTTGCTCACCGATAACCAGATATTTATCAGTCGTACAGCCAACGTTGGGGTTTTACCAATGGATGTAGCCATCAACTATGGCTGCTCGGGCCCTATGCTGCGTGGCTCTGGTTTGAAATGGGATCTCCGCCGTATTGACGGTTATTCCGTCTATCCTGAGCTGGATTTCGAAGTACCTATCGGCAAAGGCGAAATGGGCACTGTAGGCGATTGCTGGGACCGTTACAAAGTACGTGTTGATGAGATTGAGCAATCACTGTGTATAGTTGAGCAGTGCCTCGACCGCCTTCAAAAAGAACTGAAACGCACACCTGATTTTGATCCGCGTGCTAAAATGCCGCGTAAAATAACCCCAAAACCCAACGATTATTACGTTCGCGGCGAGGGCGCCAAAGGCGAACTTGGCTTTTATTTTATCCCCGACCCTGCCGGACGATCCGAAATACCCTTCCGTGTAAAATCACGCGGACCAAGCTTCTGTAATCTTTCCGTCCTGCCTGCCATAGCCAAAGGCGTCATGATCGCCGATTTGATAGCCATTATCGGGTCGATAGATTTTGTGCTGGGGGAAGTGGATAGGTAAATTTATCAGAACCCTATGCTTAATACAACTACCATCAAAATAAAAACGGAGCGGGGCGAACGCGAAATATTTATCAGTCCGTTTTTACTCCAATCAAAAACACACCCTGATTTTAAATCTGGAACCTTTACTTTGCATAAAGTATACTTTTATAGTGAACTTGATGATAACGACTATAAGAAAAATCTCAAGCAAGAGTTTCCTGAATATTTAAATTCAGATAAATACATCATCAATTACGGGCAGGATTTTGAGAAATATTATTTGGGAAGTTTTTTCGTTGATTTTGAGACTAAACATTGTTGGGATTGGCAGGGAAAACTCGATGGATTAAACGATGCAGAAGTAAAAGCTTTAGGTGAATCTTTGTTTGATGAAAAATCGATAGGAAGGACTATTATCTTATTCACCCCTACCCGACCATCTGATTTTGATCTTGGTAAGCTACATTATCCCATTTAATAGCAAAAAGTGGCATGCTGAAATGAGCCTTTCCTGAGTTTATAGACGGAAAGCATGTGCGCAAAGGCCCTTAAAGTTTCATCAAAGCAACTATCAGCAATCCCCAAGCAACAAACTCAGGCACTAACCGCAACGGGCTCAGATCGGTCCATTGCTTCACAATAGCCTGCAAGGTGACCGCATCAAATTTCTCCGGCTGCATAATTTTTCGCACCATAACCGGGATAAAATAACTGAAGGTAATAACCCTGGTAACAAATATCACAATAGCCGCGGCCAGCCAATAACCCTGACCCGCGCCATGATGCCAGCACGCCATTATAATATTGAGCATTGCCAATAAGGCCTGCGCCGGGGATACCAAAGGCCAAAATCGTTTAGCGGCATTGTTTTGCCCCGATGATTCCAATTTATCCCGCAAAGTGCGCGGGTGCACATTGTGTTTCCAATTGGGATAGATCACCAATATTTCGTACAGCCCGCCTCCCAGGCTCAATGTAATGGTCAGTAATAGTAATATTATGGATATCGTTGTCATCATGCTACCAAATTAGTAACATGGCAACCTGTGCCCTACAACTCTTCGGTCAGTAGGCTTCTTTCGTCGGTAAATTCACTAAAGCGCGGGATAGCTCTCTCAGATCATGGTAATCCATAATATCCCGCAATCGTGTCCAACAAAAAAGCCCTGCAAGCAGGGCAATTCCTTATAATACGGCCAGGTTTGGTTTACATTAATATACTTTAACCATAAACACATAATTCTGCAGTTTCTTCACCTGCTGAACCCTGCTTAAGTTGGTTAATGTATTCTTTGTACTCAGAACCGGCTTTCTTGTCAATGAGTCGGTCGGGATGTTGTCAATAGCTTCCAGCAAATAGTCTGATTTCAACGCAAAATGAGTTCCCTCTAAACCAGTTTCCTTCGCCTTAACCAATCCGACGATATTACCCCTGCTGTCAAGCAGTGGTGCGCCGCTGCTGCCCGCATTTATAGGAACAGAGACCTGGTAATCTATAGTGTCTCCGTTCATCCCGTTTAAGGAAGTTACCCGTCCATCGTTATACATCGGTGAATCCTGCGGATAGCCATAGGTATAAACACTTTCTGCCAGATCACTTTCCGTTCTTTTGAAAGTATAAGGAATGGTACCCAAACCTGTAAATGTGGTGTCGCTTATCTTCAGTATCGCCACATCGCGTTTCGCGTCGGTATAGATCACTTTAGTTTTAAACACGCGCCCTGCAACGTTTTGTACATATACCGAATCGGCGCGGTAAATAACGTGGTAGGCTGTCGCAATTAAACCGTTTGATGTCAATGCAAATCCGGTCGCGCTGCTTTTATTTGGCGGCAGTACCCGGGGTTCATGCTTCAGGGCGTTATCCAATTTATGATCTAACCTGCTTATATCCCTGCGTTGATTTTGAAGTGTCAAACTCAGTTCAGTATAGGTTGACTTATTATCCATCTTACCCGTCACAAACAAGGTCGCCAGTATCGCAAATATAGCGATGGAAGCAGCAACCGATATCTTGGAGTGATGATTGCGCCACAACTGGATGATCCACGATGGACGCTCGGTAACTTCTTCTACCAAAGCATGAACGTCGATCTCGTCATGGATAGCATTAAGCCTTTTCTCCAGCTCCACACGTTCGCCGTATTGTTTAAGCAAACCAACAAACTGCTGGTGCTCTATAACACGGGTGTCAACCTCCGCATTCTCTGTACGAAGCTGCTCAAAAGCGCGGCGTTCGTCGGGGTTCATTTCCCCGGCAAGGTAGCGTTCTACCGCTTCTAAAAGTTGCTCGTCTCTCATGTCTTTTTCTTTCTATTTCTGCTGAAAAAATAATTTCTTCAGCCTTTGCAGGCATTTATACTTCTGGGTTTTGGCGTTATCCGCATTAGTATAGCCAAAACTCTCACAGATCTCCTGCATCGATCTGTTGTGGATATAAAAATCCTCGATAATGGTTTTGCAGGGTTCACCCAGCATCCCCAGTGCGCCCTGCATTTTGCCGAACTGTATGTCCCGCTCGCCCTGCTCCTCCACATCATCCTCCACAGGCAAATGATCCTGAAAATCGTGCAGATCGCCGCCGTAACGGTTCATCTGGCTCAGCCTCTTCAGCCACAGCCGCCTGCAAACTGAGTACAAAAATGTTTTCAGCTTGCTGTTCAGCTCAAAGTCGCCCTTTTTTATCTTATTATAAAGAACTATGATCGCCTCCTGGTAAATATCCTTGGCATCGTCCGGTGTGCCGCTGTTGTTAATTATCAGTTGCAGTACCATCGGAAAGTAAGCCACGTATAAACGTTTAATAGCACTTTCCGAGTTATTGAGGATACCAAAAACAATTTCGCTGTCTGTAGGCGCCGAAGTTTTTAACTCTTTATTCACTATTAATACGATTTATCCCGAATTGTAACCCACTCATTGTAAAAAAATTAAACAAAATCAAAAGTACGAGGTTACCTACTTTGATTCAGATTTCAATTTTACAACATTTATTAATTAATCCACAATGAAACACATAAGCAAATTAGGTTTGGCCGCCATTATAGCACTGTCCTTTGCGGCATGCAAGGGCGCCAGTTCAACCAGCACCACCGACACCACTAAAGTAACCGATTCAACCCACACTACCGTTGTCGACAGTACAAAGAAAGATACGACAATGAAAATGGATTCGGCCAAAAAAGATACCACGCAGCACTAAAAACAGTGATGTTAATTCTGCGAAAAGCATTAAGGTAACCCCCATCGGGTTACCTTTTTTTATTTATTTTTCGTACGGGTCACCTTCTTAAATTTTGCAGTATCAATGAAAAACTTAATTAAAAAACCATGAAAAATTTATTGAAGATCGGTACCCTGGCTTTGGTAACAGCCGGCTTACTGGTAGCATGCGACCCGCCATCAAAGGACACTGTAAAATCAGCAACTCCCATCGATTCGTCGCAGAAAAAAATTGACACCGTCAAAAAAACGGGCATCGATTCAGCAAAAAAGGATTCAGTTAAAACAAAAAATTAATAACTGATACCGCCCGAGGTAACCACGGCCGGGTTACCTTTTTGTAAACAACATATTAACTACAACTAAGGTAGATTATGTATAATTATTTTTAACTTTTATGGGTTACCTTTTGTTTTTTGAGGTATTAATGCAAAAAACAAAATATAACAAACATGAAAAATTCATTCAAATTTGCTGCCCTTGCTTTGGCAATCACTGTATCTTTCGCCGCTTGCAAAGGTTCATCTACTGCTACTACTACCGATTCAACTACTACTGTTGATTCAACCAAAACTACTGTTGTTGATTCTACTAAGAAAGATTCTACTACAGTTGCCGTAGACTCAACTAAAAAAGATTCAACTAAAAAATAATTACCCCGAAAAGACTCAACATTTTAGTTTTATCTGTTGATTTTTTAGTTTTTTTCTTAAAACGAAGGTAATCCTTAATTTTTTTCAAAATGATGGGTTACCTTTTGTTTTTTCCGGTATTAAGAAGCAAAACTATTAATCACTTATTAAAAAACTCAAATGAAAAATTCATTCAAAATCGGTTTCTTAGCATTAGCTATCGCTGTTTCAGCTGCTGCTTGTAAAGGTAATGGCGGAGCTTCTTCTGCTGATTCAACTAAAATGGCTGACTCAACCAAAATGGCTGATTCAGCTAAGATGGCTTCTTCTGACAGCACTAAGAAAGACAGCACCATGAAAATGGCTCCTGACTCCACTAAGAAAGATTCTACTAAGAAGTAATTTCTTTCAAGTCAGAACAAAAAGCTCCCCGGTTATGCCAGGGAGCTTTTTTATTTTCGGGTAAACATCGAGATGATCCAAATAATAAGGGCTATCACGATAATTACAGCCACTATCCCCACAGCAAATCCTGCCTTAAAAATACCACCTATCACAGAGCATCCGCTCAATGCCGTGACAGCCAGCACGACTAATATTAAATTAATGCTTTTCATTTAATTGGTTATTGTAAGCTTAACTACAAAAAACCTCAGGGAAAGTTTTTACCGGCAATAATACCCGAAAAGAATTTTTAATTTCGGCCGGCATGGATGTTCCTTTGTTGTCGGCAAATAACGCTTCTCTAAAACTGGGTAATAACTTTGTTTTTGACAGCATAACCTTTCGGGTAAACAAAGGTGAAAACTGGGCGCTAATCGGGCAAAGCGGCTCGGGTAAAAGCGCGTTGCTCGGTCTGATCGCCGGAAAGTTCCATCTGTCGGCCGGCAGCATGCGGTATCATTTTCATGAGGATTTCCTGGCCCTACACCCCGATCCGGATGCGCATCTTACTTTTCACAAGCTTATCGCGCTGGTCGAATCGCGCCATCATTTTCGCAACTTATCCAATACCGGCGACTTCTATTACCAGCAGCGCTATAACTCATCCGATTCAGAGGATGCACAGACCGTCGAAGAATATCTTGGCTCTATAAAAGCTTATGCTGATATACCTTCATATTGGACATTGAAGATTGTATTGCAAAAGCTGCACCTCGAAACTTTAAAGGATAAACAACTGATCAAACTATCGAACGGAGAAACCAAACGCCTGCTGATAGCGGCAGCATTGCTCAAAAACCCGGTTGTGTTGATGCTGGACAATCCGCTGGCCGGGCTTGACGTACAAACACGGGCTGAATTTAATACCATTATTGACGACATCACCCGATCTGGCATTACGGTCATCATGGCAACCTCCCCTGCCGAAATACCACCTGCTATCACCCATGTGGCTGTTTTAAAAGATGGCACACTTATGCAAATGCAGGCAGCGCAATTTGATGCCAAAGCTTTCAGTAGTTCGGATGAAGACCATATTAACAGAACGGAGCTTTCCGACCTGTTAAGTCTGAGTGCAAATAGCCCGGCTTTCGACTGGATAGTGAAGATGGATAACATAAATATCACCTACGGCGAAAAGCAGGTACTAAAAAATGTTAACTGGTACATCCGCCAGGGTGAACGGTGGGCTTTGCTCGGCCCCAACGGTGCGGGCAAATCAACTCTGTTGAGTTTGATAAACGCCGACAATCCGCAGGCTTATGCCAATGATATTGTCTTGTTCGACCGTAAACGCGGCACCGGTGAAAGCATTTGGGATATTAAAAGCAAAACCGGTTTTATTTCGCCTGAATTGTACCAGTATTTCCCTACCGATAACAGCTGCCTGCAGGTTATCGAATCCGGCTTTTATGATACCATGGGCCTCTTCCGAGCAAGCGATGCTAAAAAATCTGCTATAGCCTTGCGATGGATGAAGGCATTGGAGATCGGTCAGTACGCCAGGCAATTGCTCAAAAACATTCCCGCCAGTGCCCAACGCCTATGCCTTCTTGCCCGGGCGCTGGTAAAAAATCCAACCCTTTTGATCTTTGACGAGCCCTGCCAGGGACTGGATGCACACCAGCAACAGCATTTTAAAAGCATCGTGGACATCATCTGCCAATTGAGTAATGTCACCATGATCTATGTTACGCATTACCAGCACGAGATACCGGATAGTGTAACACAGCTTTTAAAATTGGATAAGGGCGAGGTGGTTTTATAAAACGGGCATTGCTACAGCTTTCCCTTCAGCATATCCAACGAATAAAAACTCTCACGCCAGTAGATGCCTCCCTGTTTAAGCGTGATATAGGTGGCTCTTAACGTGGTATAAGCCATAAAAAAACCTGCGAATGGGATCATAAAAGCGTACCACCACTTATTGGGCGGAATAACAGCCATGTAACCTATATGAGTTAAAAGCACAATGCCGGCCATTAAACGTACAGTTGCAGAGCCGAAAATAAACATCAGCGGCATGGGTAAAGCTACAGATATCAATATCAGTACACTATTCGCAATGGCTTTGCCAGTATTATAATTGGCTACGGAAAAAGAGTTTTTCAAAAGTCCATTGCCGAGCTGGCGAAGATTTTTATACCATTCCAGGCTAACATATTCATTGCCTATCAATGCGTCCTGGCTTAATCCGGCCGATTTGATCTTGAAGCCCAATTGCAGGTCATCATCGGGCCGTAGTTTGATCAGGGCATGTGTACCTGCCTTTTCATAGGCCACACGCCTGACCAGGTTAAAAGCGCCAATGCCGATATAAGCCTTTGACCCGGGCTTTTTGGCATCCCATGGTTGCAGGTGCATCATCAGCAGGATAGTAAAGGTGGCCAGCACGCTGTTTAAAACAGGCGACGGGGACACCACCCTCGGTAAAATAGCCAGGTGATCCAATTTATTAGCTACCGCATAGCTTACCGCCTTGCTTAAAGCATCCGTATGAAATACAATATCAGCATCGGTAAATAGCATCCATTCTTCGGTGCTGCTTAAATATCCCTGGTAAAGGGCATTATTTTTACCGAGCCAGCCATCAGGCAACGCCGTAACAGTTGTTATAGTAAGTTGCGGGTAGCTAACCTTAAAGTCTTGCAGTATGTCCGCGGTACGGTCGGTCGAGCGGTCGTTTACCACAATGATACGGCTATTGCTATAGTTAATATGGCAAACGCTTTGCAGCGCCTTGGCAAGGTCCTCCTCCTCATTCCGCACCGCGATAATAATGGCAACGGGCGGCAGGTCCGCCATAATGGGTTGCTCATTTACACTCCTGATCTTTCTAAAACTTACAACCAGGTAAATATTAAGCGTAATAGTGATGAGGCTTATGGCTAAACTGCAGTAAAAAAATAGCATTGTTTTTTTGCCAAAACTAACAAAAGGTATTTATGTTGAACGGTTTTAGGCGACAAACCAATCTAAAAACCGTGAACCTTCATAATTACATCGTCAAACTTAGCTATATAAATACAATCAATCTGCCAAGTCCTTATCTTTGCCTTTATGAATACCGCCGATCTGTTGCAGCGCGCTTTACAATTTGATTTCCTGTCAATTGAAGAAGGCGTGCACCTTTACCACCACGCTCCTACTGCCGAATTGATGTTCGTAGCAAACGAACTGCGCAAAAAACAGGTGCCGCATGGCAAAGTTACCTGGCAGATAGACCGCAATGTAAATACCACCAACGTTTGCATTGCCAACTGCAAGTTCTGCAATTTCTTTCGTCGCCCCGGTCACGAGGATAGTTATATCACCGATATCGAAACCTATAAGCAAAAGATAGAGGAAACGTTCCGCTATGGGGGCGACCAGTTGCTATTGCAAGGCGGCCATCACCCCGACCTTGGCTTAAAATTCTATGCCGACCTGTTCAAACAACTCAAGGAATTATACCCAACGCTCAAATTACACTCGCTTGGGCCGCCGGAGATAGCCCACGTTGCTAAGCTGGAAGGCATGAGCCATATCGATGTGCTGCGCGAATTGAAAGCCGCCGGTCTTGATTCGCTGCCTGGCGCAGGCGCCGAAATATTGAACGACCGTGTACGCAGGCTTATTTCCAAAGGTAAGTGCGGTGGCCGGGAATGGCTGGATGTTATGCGTGCGGCCCATCAGATAAACCTGCCGAGTTCGGCTACCATGATGTTTGGGCATGTGGAAACTATTGAGGAGCGCTTTGAGCACCTGGTGTGGATACGCGAAGTGCAATCCGAAAAGCCGGATGGCGCCTATGGCTTTATTGCCTTTATCCCCTGGCCATTCCAGGACGATGGCACCCTGCTGCGTAAAGTGCGCGGCATAACCAATAATGTATCAGGCGATGAATATATTCGGATGATAGCGCTTAGCCGTATCATGCTTCCCAACATTAAAAACATCCAGGCCTCGTGGCTAACCGTGGGCAAGCAGGTGGCACAAATATGCCTTCACGCCGGGGCTAACGATTTTGGTTCCATCATGATCGAGGAAAATGTAGTTTCCGCCGCGGGCGCGCCTCACCGCTTTACCGCGAAAGGCATACAAAATTCCATTATCGAAGCCGGCTTTCAGCCGCAGTTGCGTAACCAGAGATATGAATGGCGCGATGTACCTTCCCAGATAGAGGAGCAGGTAATAAACTATTAAGCAAAGATTATTTTCTTAAAATTTAGGGCAAAAAGAAAGGCCGGGTACTCTCGCAGTTTCCGGCCTCTACATCTACCTATGAAAAACAGCCCTTTTTGGGGGTCATGTATATATATCCAAATGTTGTGCCATTACCTAAAAACCCCGTTATAAGTGTAAATAAACTTAACTTTTAATACATATATCACTTATGCGGGGAAATTTTTTCCGAAAGGTGTTGCTTTTTTTCCCACTTTTTTCCTTTCAGACAATATATTCCCCACTAAAATTCCCCAAATGTTAATATCTTCCGGTGTCATTTTCTTAATCTTTTGGCAATATCTTTATCTTTCCGCATCTTTAAAACTCCAAAAAAGCTAAATGGAAAACCCGGAGTTATATATTGAAGCGCTCATTTTTTCATCGGAACAAAGCATACGGACCGAAGAAATAATTTACTGCCTGCAGTCGGTTTTCGAACGCGATTTCAGCCGCGAGGAGATCATCGCTTATTTAGATAATATCAAAACCAAATACCAGGACCCTAACCTGGCCATCGAACTGGTTAATGTTGCCAACGGCTACCAGTTCCTTACTAAAAAAGATTACCATGCCGTTATCAATTTATTGCAGTTACAACGCTCAAAAAAGAAGCTGAGCCCTGCTGCTTTAGAAACACTGGCCATTATTGCTTACAAGCACCAGGTAACCAAACTGGAGATAGAACAGATACGCGGTGTTAATAGTGAATATTCTATTCAAAAGCTGCTCGAAAAAGACCTTATAACCATTGCAGGGAAGTCGGAAACCGTCGGCCGGCCTATACTGTATAGCACAAGCCAGCAGTTTATGGATTATTTTGGGATAAACAGCCTAAGCGAATTACCACAGATAAAGGACTTTACAGATAATTCCTCGTCCATTGGCGAACAGGCAGAATAATTTTTAAATGTATTTTCTTTGAAATTGATTTTAATTATTTTTGGGATAGCAGAAAACTGCCATTAAACGAACATTACATTAATAACTGACCCCAATTTAATTTAGACTGTAGAAAATTTCACCGCAATGGAAACGCCGAAGAAACCAGTTAAGAAAGATTCAAGTGCCAGGAGCGCCAGCGTAAAGAGACCAGATGAGAAACCGGCGGATGTGCCTGCGAAAAAAAAGATCATCGACGATGATGATGACGAAGATTTCGATATGCCCCTGGACGACCTGGGCCGCTACGAAAACTTTGATACTTACGATGATGACGACGACTATTGATATTGATAATATTTATAACTATAACCGATCTTAAAGCATCCGCAATCCCTTCGGATGCTTTTTTTATTCATCCAGCAGGACTATTTCTATGAAAATAACCGAGGTTAACAACAAACAAACCCGAAAAGCATTTCTTGACGTTGCCCGTATCATTTACAAAGATGACAAAAACTGGATATGTCCGCTGGACAACGACATTGAAGCTGTTTTCGACCCGCAAAGGAATAATTTTCATCAGCATGGCAAATGCACGCGCTGGATATTAACCGATGATAATGGGAAACTAATCGGTCGGGTTGCTGCCTTTATCAACGACAAGAAAGCCTATAACTATGAACAGCCAACCGGCGGTATGGGTTTTTTTGAGTCGGTCGACGATGAAAAAGCTGCTTTCCTGTTATTTGACACATCTAAAGAGTGGTTGAAAAGCAACGGAATGAAGGCAATGGACGGGCCGATAAATTTTGGCGAGAATGATAATTTCTGGGGGTTGCTTGCCGAGGGTTTCGTCCCGCCGTCATACGGGATGAATTATAATCCACCCTATTACAAAAAGTTTTTTGATGACTATGGTTTTCATACCATGTACGAACAGATAACGAACCACGTGGACGCGCATAAACCTTTCCCTGAAAGGTTTACCAAAATAGCACAATGGGTCGCCCAAAAACCGGGGTACGAGTTTAAACATTTTGAACCGGGCCAGATCGAAAAATTCGCGTCCGATTTTATCGAAATATATAATGACGGTTGGCGCGATTTTGAAAATTTTGTGCCGATAACCCATGCTACGATCATGGAAAGTTTCCGGAAGATGAAGCCACTGATGGACGAAAAACTGATATGGTTTGCTTATGTAAATGGGGAGCCTGCATCATTTGTTGTTATCCTGCCCGACGCCAACCAAATGATCAAAGGCATAAACGGCAAGTTAAACCTTATTGGAAAACTAAAATTTGTTTATAACCGCTGGCGGGGCGTAAAACGCATGCGGGCCATTGTAATGGGTACAAAACAAGCTTATCAAAAGCACGGCCTTGAGTCGGGTTTATTTATCAAAGTGAAAGAATATGTCTTGCCTTTAAAGCAATATGATGAATTAGAGCTGTCGTGGGTGGGGGATTTTAACGACAAAATGATCGCGTTACATCATAGTATGGGCGGTGTCTTTGGTAAAAAACACATCACCATGCGCTACATCTTTGAATGACAAAAAGAGCTGAAATTTGACTATCAGGCCGTAACCTTAGCGTGCCTAAGCTCTTCAAAAAGCTCGATCACCTTCTTTTGCAGGTCGATCACTTCAGACTCCCGGTCGAGTAATTTCTTATTGACCGACTCCAACTCGTTCACAAATTTCTGATCCTGTTCCGAGTCATTAAATGTAAGCAACTGAACTACAGTCATGTCGAACAAAACAGCTATTTGTTCCAATCTCGAGAGATTAATATCTGTAATTCCAGTTTCGATCTTAGAAAAAGCTGGGATAGAGATATCGAGCTTTTTTGCGACATCTTCCTGGCTCCATCCTTTTTGATGGCGAAGTAACCTGATTTTTTTTCCTAGTGCTTTCATTTAGTTTAATTTGGATAAGGTTTCCCAGTAGTTAATAAAGTTACTAAAAATATCAATATCAAAAATATTATTTACAATTTTTATAATATTTTTACAGAAAGCGAGGCCAAATCGATTCCGCCGAAGTTTCCGGAGCTCATCATCAGCAGGTTTTTTCCGCTTAAATCAATATTTTCCAGGTAGTTTAACAACTCCCCGGGGGTGTTAAAGAACAGGAGATCGTCCCGCGAAAATGCTTTTTTGACCGTTTCCGCGCCATAAGGCAACATTTTCTTTTGCTCAAACGTTTTTTTGTCGATAAAAACAATCGCCGTGTCTGCTTCTTCCATGCTGCCTGAGTATTGATCCAAAAAATCCTGGTTTAAACTACTAAACGTATGAAGTTCAATGCAGGCAACCAGCTTTCTATCAGGGAATTGTATCTTTACCGCATGAATAGTTGCCTTCAATTTGGATGGAGCATGCGCAAAATCCTTAAAAAAGTTCGCGTTTTCATTTTTTCCAACTAATTCCAGACGGCGGGCCGCGCCTTTGAAAGTAGTTATGTAACTGTAAAATTCCGTACCGTTTATACCTAAATTTTCGCACACCAGCCGGGCAGCTTCAAGGTTCAAAAGGTTATGGTCGCCAAACACCTGCAGCGGGTGTTCTTTCCCATTAACTATAATATTAGTAACGCCATATTTAATATTATAAGCCGGTAAATCATAAGGAATTTTACTTATTGCGGATGTGGCTTCCTGCACTATCTTATTTACCGTTTCGTCCGTTCTGCTATAAATCAGTTTACCGCCTGGCTGTATCGTATCAATAAATATCCTGAATTGATCAATATAATTATCAAACGTCGGGAATACATTGATATGATCCCATGCAATACCGCTTATAACCCCGATATTGGCCTTGTATAAGTGAAATTTAGGTCTCCTGTCAATGGGCGAGGACAAATACTCGTCACCTTCTATCACCACAACGGGCGCCTCGTCCGATAGTCTCACCATGGTATCAAAGCCTTCCAACTGTGCCCCCACCAGGTAGTCAAAGTCTTTTCCGGCGCTTTTCAGCACATGCAATATCATCGAGGTTATGGTGGTTTTACCATGACTTCCACCTATGACAACACGCAGCTTATTTTTTGAATATTCATAAATATATTCAGGATATGAATATATGCGTATACCTAATTCCTGCGCCTTTAATAATTCAGGGTTGTCGGCTCTTGCATGCATGCCAAGGATGATCTCATCAATTTCCGGGCTGATCTTTTCCGGGTACCATCCCATTTTTTCGGGTAGTAATCCATGTTTCACCAGTCGCGATACCGAGGGTTCAAACATCACATCATCCGATCCGCTTACCTCGTGTCCGCGCTTATGCAGCGCTATCGCCAGGTTGTGCATAGCACTGCCGCCAATGGCTATAAAATGTATTCTCATGCAGGTAATAACTTGCCACAAAGAAAAGGAAATTCCCGGTGTTTATGGCAATTTTCCTATTTCAGCAGCAACACCGGTACCGCTGATCTCACTGTCAGACCCTTGGATACACTATCATGAAGCAGCGACTGGAAAAAGCTGTATTTATGCGGCAAAGCAATAACCATTTGAGCACCATGCTTTTTAGCAAACCCCAATATACCATTGATAACATCATCCGACTCATTGTAATAGTATTTGGGATGATAATCTTTCAGCATCGTATGCAAAACCGATTCCTGGGCAAGTTGTTCCGGGTCTGCATTTTTATGCTTTGCCTGCCGGTCGATATTAACCACCAGCAGCTCGGCATCGTGCCTTTGTAAAAGCCGCTGCAAACCTTCGAGCGGGAACCTGTCTGTTATTTTTTGAAAATCACAAGCCATTACCACCCGCTTCACCGGTTCATAACAACAAGCCGGTGGTACCACAATAACAGGCGCAGGGCTTAGTTTGGATATATTAATAGCATTCAGGCCTACATGGCTCTCACATTCGTCGGTTGACCCGTTGCTGCCTATAATTACGATGTGTATGTTATCGTCGGCCAATGATTCAAGGACTGAGCGGGTAAGGGGTTGCCTGCTGACTTTGGTTTCAATTTCGACCCCCTCTCTGACAGTTTTGAGCAGTTTGCTTCGCAGGTGCTTTAATTGGCCAAGCCTTTCTTCTGCCTCCGCTTCTGTTTCTTCCTCGGTTATGATAACCATATCAGGCGTAGGTAAAACACTTTGATAAAGCGAAACATAATAGGAATGCAACAATAAAATAAGCTTGACATCGGTTTGCCTGCTCAGCAGCGCGGCGTATTCGGCGGCATGTACAGATGTTGCCGAAAAATCAACAGGTACAATATAAGTTTTCATCAGAACATCATTTAGGTCGACTTTACTCCAGGCTATTTTATCCAAAAAGTAAATTCATATAAAACGTTACAGACGGTGCGGTTTACAATTGTCAGTTATAACATATATTATAACGCCAGAAATTGCAACTTGTGTTTCAGTAAGAAAGATAAGAAAAAATGTGCAGTAAGTCGGGGTCTATTTGCTGAATTTTGCAGCTACCCAGTCTTTGGTCTGTTGATGGTTAACATACGTTAAACCATATTTGGACGCTTCATCTTTAATGATCTCCAAATCGGGACTTTCATAAAAGCCACTGAAATAAATATCACCGCCTGGCTTTAATACCCATGCATAACGGTCCATCTGGTCAATCAGGATGTTCCGGTTAATATTAGCAAGGATGATGTCGAACTGTTCTATCGGAATAGCTTCCTTTGAGCCGCAGAATACCCTGATGTGCCCGCAATTGTTCAATTGGGCATTTTCCAGCGTGCTGTCGTAACAAGCAATATCGTTGTCTACCGCGGCCAGGCTCGAAGCACCCAGCTTTTCAGCAAGGATAGCTAAAATACCTGTTCCGCAACCCATGTCCAACACTTTCTTACCCTTGAAATCAGCGTCCAGCATCATGTCCATCATCATGGAGGTGGTTTCGTGGTGACCAGTACCGAAGGCCATCTTTGGGTCGATCACGATTTCGTATGGAAACTCCGGTTTAGGCTGATGAAAGGTGGCACGCACCCACACTTTATCCCTTATCTGTATCGGCTCAAAATTGCTTTCCCATACCTCGTTCCAATTCTTTTGCGGGATAAGGTTGATCTCATAACTAAAGCTGAATTGCGGACGAAAAACTGCTATCTTCTCGTCCATCAATGCCTTATTAAATTCAGCTTCGGAAATATAAGCCTTAAACCCGAATTCAGCTTCCTCGAAGGTGTCAAAACCGATATCGGCCAATTCATTTATCAACAGGTCCTGCTGATAGTTTTCGGGTTCGATCAAAGTAAAATGGAGTTCGTAGTAATTCATTCTGTTGGTTCAATATCCTTTTTTTCTGCGTCCTGGTCCAGCCGTACATTTAATAACGACATCACCAGGATATTCATTACCCAGTAAACGATCTGTATACTCGTCATGAAAATGATTAGTTTCAGTAAATGATAATAGCCCGAACGTTGTTCCCATATAATATAACTAATCCCAAAGGCGAATAATAGGCAAATAAAACATAAAATGAAAAAAGCGGCCAGCTTCGCCCCAATGCCTTTGATCTTCACTTTATACCAAACCGGGACAATGATGAGGAATTGAGTCAGCAGACCGACAACAAATAACAACGGCCAGAAGAAACGATAGTAAGCCATAAAACTTCTCACCGTCCCTTCGCCCATCTCATCAGTTCTCAGCGTGTAATATTCCGAACTATACCTCACCGCAATAAAAAGCACTGTAAAGCCTATCAACGGTGGCAACAGAACTTTCAGGAACTTTCTCATCTGATAGGAGATTTGAGATTCGAGATATAAGATTGATCAGCGGACGTTATTGTCAATTTTGACTTCGTACTACAACTCATATCTCAAATCTCACGTGCCGCATCCAAATTAATTGAACACCTTCACAATATCCAGGAAATCACGCGATTTCAAAGAAGCACCGCCGATTAAACCGCCGTCGATATCACCCTGCGCAAAAAGTTCGCCGGCATTTTTGGGGTTGCAACTGCCGCCATAAAGAATAGTGGTATTATCTGCCACTTCCTGCCCATATTTCGCCGCGATCTCCTTACGGATAAACACATGTATCTCCTGCGCTTGTGCCGATGTTGCTGTAACACCGGTACCTATGGCCCAAACAGGCTCATAAGCAATCACCACCTGTGCAAATTGTGCAGCATCAAGGTGAAATACACCTTCCGCCAATTGCGTTTTGATAATGCCGAAATGCTCATTCGCTTCGCGCTCCTGCAAGGTTTCGCCTATACAGAAGATCGGTTTTAGTGAATTCTTTAACGCGGTGTCCGTTTTTTTTGCCAGCAATTCGTTTGTTTCACCAAAATACTGGCGGCGTTCCGAGTGACCCAGGATAACATATTCCGCGCCGGTTGAATGGATCATCTTTGCCGACGTTTCGCCCGTGTAAGCACCAGATTCGGCCTGGTGGGCATTTTGCGCGCCTATGGACACCTTTGTATTTGATTTTGCCAGTTGAGCAAGACTATGCAGGTGAATAAACGGACTGCAAACCACCACATGCTGCTTACCGGTAACTTCATCATGTACCATATTTACTACTTCCGAAAAAAGGGATAAACCTTCTTCGTAATCCATGTTCATCTTCCAGTTACCGGCAACAATTTTTTTTCTCATGAGTATTTAGTTGTTGAATTATCGATTGATTGAATTATTGATTGTTTATTCTGGTTACCTTAATATACCTTTTGTTGACCACTGTTATTAATTATCGATATCCTTATTCAATAAATCAATAATTCAGTAAATCAACAATTAAAATCTTCTGAACTCTTCCGTCAGTTCAAAAACCTTCTTCAGTATGTCCTGCTCCACCTCGTTAAATTCCCTGTCGTCCCGCCGCTCGAAAACCTTTTCTGTTGTCTCAAACGCCTTCTTCAGGGTATATACCTCATAACCATGTGCGCCGCCCCACGAAAAGTCGGGTACAAAATTACGCGGGAAACCCGCCCCAAACACATTAGCGCTTACCCCTACCACCGTACCTGTATTGAACATGGTGTTGATGGCACATTTGGCATGATCGGCCATGATCAACCCGCAAAATTGCAACCCTGTTTTACGAAAGCGCTGCGTGGTATAATCCCACAACTTCACCTCGGCATAATTATTCTTTAGGTTCGAGTTATTGCTGTCGGCGCCAATATTGCACCATTCGCCTAATACCGAGTTACCGAGGTACCCCTCATGTCCTTTGGACGAATAGCCCCAGATAACTGCATTATTGATCTCGCCGCCAACACGGCAATACGGACCAATAGTAGTAGCACCATATACCTTGGCACCCATTTTCACCTGCGAATGCTCACAAAGCGCAAACCCGCCGCGTATGTGGCAGCCTTCCCAAACCTCGGCGCCGGCACCCAGGTAAATAGGCCCTCGTGCGGTGTTAAACGTGGAGCATTCGGCAACTGCCCCTTCCTCTGCAAAAAAATCGTTGCCCAATATCGTATTGGTATTGCTAATGGAGGCGCTTGTACGGCCTTTGGTCAGCAATTGAAAATCTTTACGAAGTTCGATATCATTCAGCCTGAATACATCTTCGGGGTATTTGATCATTAGCGGCTCGCCGTCATAATTTACTTCGCTGCCAAAATCGGTGGACGGATCAAAGCTTTCCGCGTCCGACTGAGAAAGTTTCACAGCCAGCAATTGGCCGTTATATTTCAATGCCTCGTCGCCGTGCAATTCATATATGGCTTCAAGCAATTGTTCATCGGGGCAAACGGCCCCATTGATAAACAGGTTTCTATCTTCGGTTTTCTGTGGGAATTTTTCGGCCAGGTAAGCCTCGGTATGGTAGGAAAAGTCGATACCAATGTGTTTGCTCCATTTTTCTGCTATCGTCAGTATCCCGATCCGCAGGTTAGCTACCGGGCGGGTATAAGTTAAAGGCAGCAGTGTTTGGTGCGCTTTATCGTCAAAAAGGATGATAGACATGGTGCAAAAATAAAAAAAGTCCCCCGATGTATCGGGAGACCTTCAAATAATTTATCAATAACAACAAATTACTTTTTGTTGTAACGGGTGCGGAATTTGTCGATACGTCCTGCAGTATCTACCAGTTTCATCTTACCAGTGTAGAAAGGGTGCGAGGTGTGCGAGATTTCGAGTTTCACTAACGGATACTCATTGCCATCTTCCCATTTCACTGATTCACGGGTATCGATGCAAGATTTGGTTAAAAAAGAGTAGTCGTTAGACATGTCTTTGAAAACAACTAACCTATAATTTTTTGGATGCAGATCTTTTTTCATTGTTATGTATTCTCCTAAAAGAGGGGCAAATATACCATTATAAATTAAAATTAAAAAGTAAAACTCAAAAAAATCAGCACCCTTAATCAACATCTTTATAAAAATTAAGTGACTGATTATGAGACACAAAGCGGATTTATCTAAAAAACATGGTAAAAACTATAACCTTGCCAACTTTAGGTGCGTACAAGTACGTGGTTAATAAATAAGAGATTAATACTTTTAATTGGTTTGAAGAATGGTTAAATCCCCGGTAGTGAATGGCCGGGGATTTTTTATTTTCAAACATTTATAATCTGCCCTGTTCCTCCCCTGCTCCACTATCCCTCTTCTGTTGATTTTTAACTCCGTTTGAACCAAACGAATGGTAATAACTAAGCTTAATCATAGTGGCCACCCTCGACTCGCCATAGTAAATTACATGTACTTTGCTGTTAAATTCATCCGTAGTAAGCAGGCCTAAATCGCTGCTGTAGCTGCTGCCCCGGAAGATATCTGAAATCGTTAGCTTTAAACTACTTTTACCATCGCCAAATTCTTTCTTTATGCCCAGGTTAACGATTGTATTACTGTACGATCTCCAATTTGAACTATAGGAAGGCGAATTGTAATAGCCGGATAACTCGGCCGAAAAGCCACGCTGCAATTTAAAGTTCTCGCTGAAATTAAATGAACCGGCTAAAAAGGTTTTCTCAAATGGATGAGGAGTGAATGATATCCTGTATTGCCTTACCCCCCCTGTAAAAGTATAATTCATATCCCACCAACCAGTCATTTTTACAGGTATGGTCGCCTGTAGGGTGATTGAGTTTTGCCAGTCAGCATTCTCGGACCTTAAATAAACCACACCATCTACCGGACCGGTTGTAACTTGGGTCCCCAAAATAGGGTGATCATCCCGGCTGAACAACAACGAAAACAAGTAGTCATGAGTATTATAGCCAAATTTCAAATTACGGGTGACAGTAGGCTTCAACAGCGGGTTCCCTGTAAAAACCGATAGCGGGTCGTTATAGCTAACGTAGGATGTCAGGGCGTCGTACGAAGGCCTCGTAATGCGTTCGGTGTATGAAGCCTGCAAGGATGAATTATCATTTATTTTCCTGGTGAAAAATATCGAAGGGAAAAGTCGGGATAATTTGCGGTCTATCCTGTAATTAGCATCGGCTGATTTATCTGTATAATTATGTGAATACTCATACCGTGCGCCTGCGACCAGGGTTGTAGCCGAATCAAGCTGCATGTTAAAAGTGAGGTAACCTGCGCTGATCGCCTCATAGGTAATAAAGTTATTGGCCCTCCCTACAATGTTGGGCACCCAAACACCGTTCTCCAGATTCTCGATGCCAGAACGGGCGTTAGTACGGCTATAGGTTGCTTTGCCACCGGCTTCAAGCTTAATTTTCTTATTCAGTTGCTTCGAATAGTCGATTTTGCCGATCAATACATTTATCAGCGTGTTACCAAAATCGCGCTGTATGGGCGAAAACAGACTGTCACCATTCCCTGCCTGATTACCCTGGTCATCGGTAAAGGAGCTTTGCGACTTGGAGAGTGACCTTGTATTATAATACAGGTAGTCTATATCGGCGCGAATTTTTTGCTTACCTGCCAGGTCTTTATCAAAGTACAAATTAGCGACTGCAATACCGGCGTGGCTGGAATTATTAAAAAGCGAATTATAAGTAAGCACTGAATCACGGAACAGGTAATAGCCATAATTATGGGGATGATTTGTATTGCCGCCGCCCCAATAGTTAACGCTGGCGCCAATGGTGGTTCCGGTGTCAAGTTTTATATCTGCACCCAATGTACCATCGTAATAGTTAGAAACCGGCCTGCTGATACCGGTATAACTGAAATCGGTTTGTCCGCCTAATATGGATGCAATCTCGGAGCCGGCTGCATTGAGGTGTCCATAGTCATGATCGTGCCAGTAGGAATAGTACCCATACAGGTTAACCTTACCTGTATTGTGATTGATATTAAGCGCAGCCGAAGCCTTTTCATACATACCATAGCCTCCGGTGAGTGTTACTGAACCATTCGTCCCGCGCTTTTTGCTCTTTTTGGTCACGATATTAATGATACCTGCATTACCTTCGGCGTCATATTTGGCCGGCGGCGTATTCATCAATTCTATCTTGTCGATATTATCCGCGCTCATGCTGCCCAGCAGCGTGATCAATTGTTCCATCGACATACGCATCAGCCGTCCATCCATCATCACCAGTATGCCTGTTTTTCCATTAAGTGAGATGGTGTTGTTGTGCTGATCAAGAATGACACCAGGCGACCGCTGCAATACGTCCAGTATTGAACTGCCTTTTGTCATAAGGCTGTTTTGCACATTCACAGTAACCCCTTCGGCCGTCTGCTGTATCTGGGGCTTGTCTCCACGGATCACTACTTCGTTTAATTGCTTGCCGTTCGGTTTCATTACCAGGCGACCAAGGTCTGCATTTTGTCCCCGGCTTATATCAAAAACTGCCGATCTGTAGGTTTGATATCCAACCGCAGTTATGCGCATAAAATATTTTCCCGGCTGTGCTCCATCTATACGAAATATGCCGGTATCATTTACCGTAGCTGAATTTATTATAGCGCTATCAGCTGATCGCAAAAGCGCGGCAGTTGCAAACTGGACCGGTCTGCCTGCTGTATCGGTAACGCGGCCCGACACCTGCCCGAAAGCGCCGGCTGCAATAAGAAGATATAACAAGCAGATGATGAAAGATCTCATATGTGTGTGTTTAGTCAAAAGAACCACTCTCAATCCGGACAGAAAAACCCGATTGACGAGCGCCGGTACCCTCTTGATGAAATGCAGAAATGGAAAGATTTTGATGAGAAAAAGTAATCGGAGCAAACAAGCTACAGGATATACTTTGCCAAATGCATTTGGTCAATTATTCGGTGCCGTTCATCTGAAATGCGAATAAATATCAGCCAATTGATCTAAATTAGCATCATGGCGTTTGTTCCCTCTAAACAGAACTGGTTCGTCCGGTACAAGTTGTATCACATCCCTTTTTGGCTACTGTACAACTACATTTTTTGGGCGCTGTATACCGGCAGCCTTTATGAGGCAGCCCATGAACAATTTTTTTCTGTCTTTTGGGCCAAAAGTCTTTTCTATACCATCTTTCCCGCGTTAGCAGTATATTTCAACTTGTATTTCCTTATCCCTCGTTACCTGCAAACAGGGCGTTATGGTTGGTATGTCCTTTTCCTGGTATTAATTATTATTGCCTCTTCGTCGCTTATTGTGCCGGGGTACTATATCACATCCTGGCTGGATGGCACTAATGCGCAAAAAAAGTTTGGCATTACCAGCGACTGGAATGGATTCTACCAGGCGGTTAGGACAGAACCTGTGAAATCCACTATAGCTGCTATTACGCTGGGCATGAGCATCAAGCTGACCAAAAACTGGCTTGAAACGCAAAAACGCCAGCGGGCGCTGGAAAAGGAGAAGCTGGAGACCGAACTAAAATTCCTGAAATATCAGTTCAACCCACATTTCCTGTTCAATAGCATCAATTCCATTTTTTTCCTGATCCATAAAAATCCGGATATGGCATCGGCATCGCTGGCCAAGTTTTCCGACCTGCTCAGGCACCAGCTTTATGAATCGAACGACAGCCTGATCCCTCTGAAAAAAGAGATCGATTATCTCGAAAACTTTATCGAATTGGAGAAATTACGTCAAAGCCCTGATCTGACAACTGAATTTAATATCAACGATGATTATTCGCCTGGCCTTGGCATAGCGCCGTTTATCCTGATGACTTTTGTAGAGAACGCATTTAAACACGTATCCAAGCATAAGAACAGCCCAAACTGGATAAAGATGGACCTTAAGATCGACAGACTGGCTTTGAAAATGCACATTGCCAACAGCAGGGCCGATAATGACTCGCAACAGGCGATCCATTACGGCGGCATTGGCTTGAAAAATGTGCAGCGCCGGCTGGCCCTGCTGTATCCCGAACGATATCAACTGGATATACAACAAACTGAGGGTGACTTCAAGGTAATCCTTGAGTTGGAACTGTCCGAAGTTGCTGTTAATCCTTCGCTTGAATTTATGGAAAAACAATGATAATGAATTGTGTAATTGTAGACGACGAACCTTTGGCCCGTGAGGGTTTAGCCAACTATGTGCGGGAGGTTGATTTCCTGAATTTGACCGGCGTTTGTGAAAATCCGCTCGAACTGCTGCCGCTATTTGATAAAAATACTATCGACCTGGTATTTCTCGATATACAAATGCCTAAAATGAACGGGATCGAATTCCTGAAGATCATGCAAAAGCCCCCCATGGTGGTAATTACTACGGCCTACCCCTCCTATGCACTCGAGGGTTTCCAGCTCAATGTACTCGATTACCTGCTCAAACCAATAACGTTCGAACGTTTTTTCAAGGCGGCAAGCAAAGCACGGGACTATCATCGTTTGCTTATGAAACCGGCAGGAGAAACGAGTATATCTCCGCCTAACGACGATTACTTTTTCATCAAATGCGGCAATAAATATGAGAAAATACCTTTTGAAGACATCCTGTATGTGGAGGGTATGCAAAACTACATCAATATCTATACCGCAAAGGGCAAGTTCATGACGATATTGTCATTGAAAAACCTGGAAGAAAACCTGGATCAGCGGGCCTTTATCCGCGTACATAAATCTTATATCGTGGCCATCAGCAAAATCGACAGTATCGAAGGCAACGAAATATTTATCCGGGATCAGTGTATTCCCATCAGCCGCAATTATCGCCAGCAAGTGATAGACCAGGTGGTCAACAAAAAACTGTGGGACAATGTCAAAAAGCGAATATCTAATTAGCCCAAACCTTGTTCTCAACCCGTATCCTCACCGTCAGCATAATCGCATTTAAGATAGTGAAGATCGCTGCGGTATAATACAAATGAAACACGAGCGGAATAATGGCTATCTCGCATACTACATCGGCATAATTTGGATGCTTGAACAGTTTGTACGGGCCTTTTTTTATCGGCCCTGCACCGGGTACACGATATATTTTTGTATTCCAGTAGGTGCCCAGCGAGTTTAAAACCCAAAACTTGAAGGCCAATAGTAAAATGACCAGGGCAAGAAAAATATAGCTCAAAGTATGGGGATCACCTGCTAAATAATACTCTCCTATCAGCGAAAAGATGAACGCTGTATGCATCCCTACCATGAACGGGTAATGCCCGCGCCCATATTCAACGGCGCCTTTTGACAGCAGCCACTTTTCGTTCCGTCTGGAAATGTACAGTTCTGTCAAACGTTGTATGATGAGAAAAGAAATGAACAGGATGAAATACATGTTTTAGTCCGAAAGTCCGCATAAGTCGGACAGTTCGCAAGTTTTAAAGTAAGATTAATCAATATCAAATAAGCAAATCATCTTCCGGACTTATGCGGACTTCCGGACTTTCCGACTCAATTCCCCATCTCCAGCAAGACCATTTCGCTCGAAAAGCCCGGTCCCATCGCCATCATCAATCCATAACCACCCTCAAAGCCCTCGTTCATAAAACGCTCCAGCACATATAACACCGTTACACTTGACATATTACCGTAGTTGTTCATCACCACACGTGAGTTTTGAAGAAAATCACCTTCCACATCCAATGCATCCGTATACGCCTCCAGTACCTTTTTCCCCCCTGGATGAAAGATGAAGTTTTTGATGTCATCTAGTTTCAAGCCCTGTTTTGATAAAAAGCCATCGATGTCGCTACGCACGTTTTGATTGATAAAAGTAGGGATGTCCTTCGAAAAAAGCACTTTGAAACCATTGTTGGTGAAATCCCAGCCCATTACTTCCAATGAATCATAATACAATTTGCTGCTGGCTGATTTATATCGCACCCGGTTATCCCCAATATGATTATCGCCCATTACCAGGCAAGCCGCAATCCCATCTGAAAATAAACTCGACCCTACAAAGTTACTGGTGCTGTAATCATCGCGCAAAACGGTCAGCGAACATAATTCTACAGCCACCAAAAGCACAATAGCGTTTGGATTTGCTATCGCGATGGCATTCGACTTTGCCATGCCGGATACTCCACCCGCGCAACCCAGGCCGAATATAGGCATACGGTTAATATGCGGATCGAGCCGCATCCGGTTAATGATCAGTGCGTCCATACTTGGGGTGGCAAGGCCCGTAGTTGATATAAATACGATATCAGTAATATCTTCCTTGCTAATATTAGCTCTTTCTATACATTCTTCTATCGCCTCAACCGAATATTTCAAAGTAGTTTCCAAATATTGGTTATTCCGGTCCTCGAATGTCGACGGGGCCATGTAATACCCTAAGGGCTTACAGAAATTACGGGTAACAATCTGCGTGTTATCAAAAACATCCATCAGCCGTTCCATGTGTGGCGACCGGCTGGTAAAAGCAATACGCGCCTGCTCTTTTACCGCCTGCTGGTCGGTCCGGCATGGGAGGTCTACTTTAGATACTGATGCTATATAAGGCATAATAAGTTTAGTGGATAATGAATATACTGTATAATGGAAAGTAGCGGCCGATAGTTTTAAAAAAAGCAAGAGCAGATACATCTAAATTACGCCATAGGGCAAACGGTGGTTGCCTGTGAAATTAAAAAGGCCCCTTACGGGGCCTTTTCGTGAGATTGAAAGATTTAGTTGATTTATATATGGTTAGTTAGACCCGGATGTAGATTTTTCGTTTATCTAATATATAACCCACCAGCCAGCAGGTAAGCATTACCGTTATCGCAAATAATAACGACCCTATTTTTCCGTGCGCCACAGATTGCCAAAAATTATCCACCCATTGAGGAACGCTTTTTCCGCCCAGTATCACCCAGGACAGAATGATAAGGATCAATTCAGAAACGATATAGACAAAAAGCGGATTCTTACCCACAACAGTAAAAAAGTTGGGCCAGTTTGCGGCTCTCCATTCCTTTATCTCAACAATAAAAATAAGGAATGATATAATAACCAGGTCGATACCCGTTGTAATAAAAACGAACGAACTTGTCCATAGTTTCTTATTGATCGGAAAAACAGCATCCCAGCATATTGCAATAAAGATAAAAAGACAACCAGTAAGTATTAATCTCGAAATAGTTTCATACCCTTTACCCTTTTCCTGTATAAACTTCCCTGCGTAAAAGCCTATGATAACGTTTACGATGGACGGTATGGTACTTAGTATACCTTCAGGATCAAAAGCCACACCTTCACCATGATACAGGTGGGCATCGCCCAACACCCATTTGTCCAGATAGGTACCTGCGTTCGTCAGCATACCAAGCGGGTTTGCAGGGTCGCCCCATACAAGCAGGATGACCCAGTACCCCACTAAAAAAACTCCCGAAAGGATATAGACCGAATTCTTTTTAAGGTAATGTACCATAAGCGATGCAAAACAGTAACATAATGCTATGCGCTGCAATACACCCATAATACGTGTTTCGCCGACCGGTCTCAAACTCCAGTGGCCGTTTTGAACATTGAAAAACGGGAACCAATACATCAGGTAACCTATCAGAAAAATAAGGATCGTTCTTTTAAATATCTTTCCAAGCACTGCGCTATTGCCCATCTGCTGATATTTTTTCATGGTAAAACTCATTGCATTACCAACTGCGAACAGGAAAGATGGAAAAACCAGGTCGGTAGGTGTAAAGCCATTCCACGCTGCGTGGTTCAATGGCCAGAATGCCCCATTACTTCCAGGGGTGTTTACAATGATCATGAAACAAATAGTCATTCCACGAAAAACATCGAGTGATAAAAATCTCGGTGAAGCGCTGGCCATAAATTAGGTTAGTTTACAGCCACAATGTGCAAATACTATTTTAATTTTACAAGAAAATAATAATACTTTTTAATTGTTTTTAAAAAGTATAAGAAATAGCCAGGCGATGAATCGGAATGAGATCAATCAAGATAGTCGGCAAGTTCGGGCTCATTGTATTCGCGGATGAACTGCACTATCTTGAATATCGTATCATAGTCAAGGTTCTTACTGCCGTTCCAGTCCCATTCAAATAATTCACCGTCAAATCTTATCTCCCCGGCACTTTCACCTGCTTCATAAAGGATGTAACGACCTGTCGGGAACAAGTCGCCGCCGCCTATCTCCTCATATATCGGCTCGATATGGATCAGCCGTTCATCGCCCTGCGTATCTAACTGATATTTAACCGGGTTAACCATAACATTAATTATTACACATTTAAGACTCAACGTATTTTGTTTTGTTTCAAGGATATTCTTTTATTCCTTAAAATTCATGGTTTTGATAAGGATAGATTTCCCCTTAAAAATATAAACATTGAATTGTAAAGCACGCAAAATTGTACTTCGTTCAATCAGGACCAATTAGCTTAAACTTATTCAGGTTATTTGCCGGGTTAAAAAGAATCGCCCGATACATTGTAGTAAACGGTCGCGCTAATTGTACCGCTTTATGCAGCCTAAATTAACGGGACGTTTTTCAATGGTAATTATATATTAAACATAATATTTAAACCTCAGATTTCCAAATATTAAACGCATATTTCCGAGCAAGCCGAAATGATCGGCGCAACGGCTCCCCCATCAACCGCTGACCTGACTTAAATATTTTTCTCCCCGCCCCACAATAAAAACGTCTATTGCTACCAGTGAACGGCTGCTGGCAAAAAGATGATACCTATCAGGTCGCCATCGCCTTTAGTTAATCAACATGAAAACCTTTGGCACAGGTATTTATAGTTTTCAACATATAAAAGTCCGCGACTGCTTGTCTGTTAATAAACCCAGCCTAATATGGTACATTTTTTGACAAGTGTTAATAAGAAATCAATTATAAATGCTGCCCACTAATTTTTATATTATCCAAACCGAAGCCGGTGATATGATCCGTGATGTCAAATCCATGTTACGTATCAGTATTCGCAGGCTTGAGGAGGCTTTTGAGCCGAATCCTACCGAACTCCAGTTCTACAGCAAATACAATGAAGGCCTTATTGTTTTCGAAACGGTGAATATTAAGGACTATTTAAGGCCTTTGGTGGCATCGGCATTACAGTGGTATGCCGAGCATATCGGCTATCCCGACATGCATATCAGCAGCCAGGACCCACGCCATTTGCTGAAAGCTGTGTAATTACAGCATTAGCAAATATTTCTCAAATTGTGGAATAAATTCATCAAACAGGGCGCAGCCACTTGCCTTTTCGTACCCGCCTTTTGTAAACGAAAAAATAATATAGCCGTTTTTTACACATTCCATATCATACTCCCAGTCGCCTATGTTCCAGGCCATAAAAAGGCTGCCCGATAACGTGGGCCTGAAACGTATATTTTTCTCCAGGTTCAGGTCATCTATGTAGTTTAGAACCTTCTCTGCATTGTTTTGGGCAATGTCGTTCGGCGCCTGTGCGTATACACTGGCCTTATTTATAACGGCGGTAATTTGCGGGTGCATTGGTTATAAAAATATATTATCAATACCTGTTGTATACGATAATATCATCAATAGGTTCACTTGCATATTGGTATAGCCTTTGCGTATAAATTAATACGTCACGCTATCAACCCAAAACTACTAACCTATTAAAGATCATCATCATGTGCAAAGTTGTTTTAATTGACGATAACCCCATTGATCATTATATTATGCGGACAATGTTGTATAATAATGACCTGTGCCAGCAAGCCACTTACACTTTTGATGGCAGCATGATCATTGAATATATGGAGGAACACCAGTCGGAAAGCAATCGTTTACCCGACGTGATATTTCTTGACCTGACCATGCCGGATTTTAGCGGATGGGATTTTCTTGAAAAATTTGAGCGGTTAAAAAATCACCTGAAGAAAAATATCGAATTATATGTAATGACATCATCCGTCCGCGAATCGGATAAGGAACGATCTATTAAATATGCCTGTGTAAACTCTTTTATCAGCAAGCCATTATCAAAGCAAATGCTGAACAGCATCTGCGGGCATGGGTACGCCTGACATTAACAGAATCCAAGCGAGTGATTATATTATAGTTTTTTTACGCCAGGCAGACCCTGGCGTTTTTTTTATTTAAAAGCCGATTGAATATCGTCCAACGATACCCCCAGCGTCTTTAGAGCTATTTTATCGAGCGCTGATCTGTCGCCTGTAAAATGAAATATGCTATGCTGGTGACTAAGCTTCCCACCTGGTTTCAGGAATGCTCCCGGAGAAACGCTCTCAATCTCGTAAAATGGCCCCATCTGCGTGCCATCAGCCAGCGGTCCGTCATTGTAGGAATTTACAGCGTCCCCAATCATCGGATCTTTATCCGGTGTCCATTCCTGGTTTAGATAAGTGGCCTTACTGTCCACATCGAATACTGCTATTGTAAGCACATTATTAATAGCATCATAGCTGCCGGCAATGGCTTTGGTTCGTGATGCTGGCATGCCAAGCTTACCCCGCGATTTACCGTCGGCTTTAAAAAACAAGTGACCATTCTTATAAGTTACCCTATCAGGCGGAATTTGGCCAAAGTAGTCTGTTGTGGCAACTTTACCCGACTCATTCTCCCTATAAGGAATAACGATAACTACGCCCGGCGACGGGTTAAACATATCTAGGTTCCAAAGGCATGGCGCACCGGTTTGGCTTGTCCAGGCTATGTTACCTGTATTAATGATCGTATTGTCGGTTTTAACTCCTACAACCTTTACCGCACTGCCGGGCTGCACGTCCAGCGCTTTTTGAATATCTGCACCGTCCAGGAGGGTGATATTGCGCTCGACACGTAATTTAAGGTTAGTACCTGCATAGTTCTGCACTTGCATATCTTTGCTTAACAACACTTGTTTATCGCCTTTGCTTACCAGGTTCCAACTTTCATGGTCGAACGCTGCAGGCGTATGCCAGTTAGCAAATTCCATTTTTGCTCCCGGTTTAAAAAACAAGGCAAACTTGCTTCCTTCCGGCCCCAGCCAAAGGCGGTCCTCTCCCCCATATGCGTTCATGTGAGGGTCGGTTTTGGTGTTAAAAGCTTTATAATTTATCCAGCCAAAACTTTTCCCGGTGTCCCCCTCTGCTGTAGAGGTAAATACTTTTCCCTGGTATTTCGGCGAAATGATAACTTTCGCAGCACCATCACCGCTTTCAAGCACAATAACGCTGTCCTTCTGTTGCAGGAAGGCTAGATCGTAGCCAAATGAGCCTTTTTTAAGATCATCAACAGATGGTTTCTGCTTACCCAGTTTACAAGAAAACGCCATCACTGCACCGGCCAGGAAAAGATATTTTACTTTAAGCTGCATGGCGATATTAGTTTACTTCCAATTGATCTTTTGCAGGCAGCTTAGGAAACGGTGCATGCGGTTCCGCCTGGTACCAGAATACGGTAGAAGCGATATCATCCTGCAAAGGCATGTATCGCCCGTCGTTGTGCCAACCAAGGTCCTGTATAGTTACTTTCAGGTCTTTATCAAAGCGGATAGGATCCATGATATGCCACCGATATAAACCAAAACGCTGGGCAATATTATAATGGCCGTCACCTCTTAATACTTGCGGCAGACCGGTATATGGCCCGCTAAACTCCGTATAGTTACTTTCTTCAACCCCTGCGGTATTTTTTTTCTCGCTATCAAAATCGTATGCGCCGTTAAAATAGTCCTCAGTTCCTGTGCCAGCTATAGTAGGGAATTCGGTGTCGCCGTCCATAAAAAACTTGATCTCGCCTTCACCCCACCAACCGTTCTTGTTCGAGCCATAAGCCATGTAGGTGCCCACATATTGCCCTTTACCCTTAATACTATCCACCAGTACATAATCCTTTTTAAAAGGCAAGGGGTTCACCCTGCGAAACTGAGCGTGCAAATACCCTGCATCTTTAGGAACATCTGTAAGCGCATAATCGACCTGGTAATACAGTACCATATCCCTATCATCAATATTTTCCATCGTTATGCGGCACTTTTTATGAAAAGGCATGGGCCAGTAACAATTAAGGCCGCTGCCTGGGTTTACCACTACGGCAAGTGATGTAACCGGTGCATATTTACCCCAGCCCATGCAGAAAAAATCGCCAACGGGTACTTCAACCGATGGTGTTGTCTCGTCATCCCAGTAAAAACGGATAATAGAGTATCGCCAGTTACCTGTTGGCGTCATCCAGATGTGTTGTATAACGCCAGGCCCGTCTATTTCCGCTATTGTATAAGTTGTTTTCTTCCTGATCACCACACTTGGGCTTACTTTCCATTTCTGCCCCAGGTCGCGGGCAGCGTTGGCGCCTGTACCCGTAGTGGCCATACCGCCTTTGCCTTTTTCTCCGTTAAAATTCTCGGGGCTTATAGAACGGGTCTTCGCATCCGACATGCGATAGATGTTCCCCATGTTCATATCAAGGCCGTTAAATTTTTGCTGGGCGCCTGCCACTGCCACTATCATTATGAGCAGCGAAAAGATGGTGATCTGTTTTTTCATATATCAAAATTTGATTTCATGGTTTGTAGCTAACAGTATTGACCAACTCCCCAATGCCAGTTATCCCAATCGATATTACGTCGCCGGGCCGGAGCGTGAAATCGTTAGGCGGCACCAGGCAGGTACCGGTCATCAGGTAACAACCCTGCGTAAAATCGCATTCCCGGAACAGATAGTCCGCCAATTCGGGTAATGACCGCTTCATCCTGCTGATACTGGTCTCGTCACTATAAACCTGCTGATTATTCCTATAAATACTCATCCTTATTGTTGTATCGCGCTGTATCTGCTCTTCCGGTACGTAAAGACATGGCCCCAGCGCGGCGCTTCGCTCAAATATTTTCGCTTGCGGCAGGTATAGCGCATTTTCGCCTTCAATACTTCGTGAACTCATATCGTTGCCCACTGTATATCCCTCTATACTTCCTTTCGAGTTGATAAACAGTGTCAATTCAGGCTCAGGCACATTCCACGATGAGTCGCGGCGGATATATAACTGCTGGTTATGCCCTGCAACACGGTGAGGCATCGATTTAAAAAACAATTCAGGCCGGTCGGCCTCATATACTTTATCGTAAAGGTCGGCAGCGCCCGAATCTGCAGACTCTTCCATCCGCGCCTCACGGCTGCGCAAATAAGTAACACCCGCTGCCCAAACTTCCTGTTTGCCTATCGGCGGAAGCAAGCTTTCCTCTATTAACCGCAAAGCATTTTCACCTATCGCACTCTTCGACAAGGCTATTCTTTCTATAAGATACTGATAAAGGCCGTCGCGGTTGATAAGTTCATCCCAGTCATCATCCAGCATATAGCCTTCCGACCCGTGTTGCAGAATAATACCCTCAATAAGTTTGTAGACTTTCATATGATAACAAAAGCGAATGCAACCGATCGCAGTTTAAAATTGGCTTTACAATATAGTATCTTTTAATAAACTTTAAAAACCACAAAACAAAAATGGCCGGTGAATTATACCGGCCGTTCTTCGGGATTATTTTTTTATGGCTCTGTTAAAATTATTGAACTACTATATTACTACCTATTGAAGCGCCATTTTGTGTATAAGATGCTACTCCGCTTGGAGTACTGGTAAGGATGACTCCCGACATTTGCACATTGTTGGTAACCAAGCCTGCTTTTGTATTGGATATTGCTATAGCACATTTGGTAAAGTTTGCCACTGTGCCTCCGCTTAAAATCAAATTCCCGGGGCAGCTGTCCAGCATAATGGCAAGTGTTGCAACACCGTTCCCTTTAAATGTTGTATTTGAAATTGTCACGATATTTGTTCCCTGCAGGTTAACCGCTTTGGTTGTGGTAGTGAGTGTACAGCCGGTGATCTTGATATTTTGACTGCTGTTATAAGAGTGGATACATTCCTCTGCGCAGCCAGAAATGACATCGTTTAAACATTCTATTCCGTTACATCCATTGGCGCCATCGATCAGTATGCCCACCCCAGATGAGCTTGTTATAATATTTCCTTTCGAACGGCACCCTGTACAGTCAGCAAATTCAAGTGCCTCCAATTGCGCATTGCTAAATGAATTGACGGTTGCTAAAGTACCCGATGACCGCACAATACTAATACCTATGCTGCCACCAATAATAGTATTTTTGTGCATTGTGCTATTATTACAATACCTTATCTCGACGCATTCTGCCGCCCAGTTTGCAGGATTAACAGGCATTTTAATGGTATTGTTGCTAATGTCCCATCCTGAGGTAGTAATAGCAGGATTATTTGTACTCCCTCTGATACCTACCGCTATTTGCTGAACGGTTGAGGGCGAAAGCATGCTCCTGTCAACAACATTCTTGTCGAATATACCGCCGGTTGTAACAGCTGTTTCGGCATCAAAATAAAAAGCGATATAGCCTATTTTGTCGAGGGTACATCCGGTAACAGTCGGTTTGTTAAAAGCTCCAACTAATATACCATAACCTGCGAATTGAGTTACATGCACATTAGTGATGGTACAGTTATCTGCCAGTATCCGCATACCTATAACACCGTTGGCGCTTCCCGCGGTCGTGTAATCCCATGTTCCTTTAACGGTACCGTTTGTTACGCTCGCACCTGCAGCGCTAATCCTTATCCCTGCGCCCGAGGTTGCGGTCATGTTAATGGTTGCGCCATTCATATTCAGCGCATGGGTAACTGTTAGCCCGGTAACGTTATAGGTAGCACCAGCCGTTAATGTAAGGTTCCCGGCAGTCAATTTCGCCTGCAGGGTTGCGGTATCGTCGGCATAGCTATTCAGCGCTGACACTAAGGCTGTAAGAATAAGCGCCGATATTATTTTCACGCCACGGCCGAAGAATGGTTTTTTAATTGTTTCCATTTTGTTTATCGTTTGGGTACTTTTTATAGTTTAATTTAATTAGTGGTATGTCGGTCAATGCTCGACTATTTTATTATTAATGAGCATAAATTTCTCTACGATTAACGTTTATATATCCAGAATTAAATATCTGTAATTGAGCATTTTATATAATAAATATACTAAACAAAAGGGGGATTTGCAACAAATTCTCCGGCTTTTTTGTATGTCTGCATTCGTCCATCTTGCCTTTTTAATTGTATCTAACATTATGGTTTCAATAGGTTAATCGCAGTTCTTCATAATGTAGTGCATAGCAATACTTTTGTGTGTTTTGTCTTGAGATGATCTATATTAATACTATTTCTTATACGGTTTGTGACAATGCTAGCTTCGTAATAGAACCTATTATTTTGTTGTGGTTATTTGTTCTATAAATTAATTATACTTCAATAAAAACACCAATCTGAATTATCCTTTTCAATAATTTGCGCTATATCTCTTAATTTCAATATCTTATGCAGCCAGTTGGTAAAAAAATCCACATGTTTTATTCCCCATCTATCCCACCATTCAATAAATGCAAGGCATTTTTTCACAATGGTTAATATTTATTATTAATAATTAAGCTATTGTAAAAGAAGCACTTACAGTCTATAATATGCAAAAAACGCGCCCATCTTTTTTCAACAGCATACATACTAGTTAACAAATAGAAATTCTAACCGATCCATCCTGATGGTATGATTCTTGAAATCAAATCAATAATGGCCAAAGCATAACAGATGTCGTCAAAGGGTAACGACATTTTACTGCGAACAGCTATAATATTATATCTGTCAAAATTTAATATTTTTATAAGGGATTAAACTTTCCTGTGAACGATGCATCTTATAAACAAAAATTGCAACCATGAAAAAACCATATCTTGTCATAATTCCGGCATTATTTGTATTCTATTCGTGCCATCAAAATGAAATAAAGCTTATTGACGGGCCAAAGTTCTCGGTGAATAAGGGTAAAAAAGATAACGCCGACTTTAGCGCCGGCGGGACCGGAACAGGTGACGGCAATGGCACCGCCGGGGCCGGCGCTGTTGCATTAAATGGTTTTAACCTGAATAGTAATGAAGCTATGTCAAAAAAAGACATCCCGCAAACAATTGTGGAAGAGTTGCCAAGATCATATAAGCAACGAAAATTCATGAATGATGTCTCAAGCATCAGCTATGATCTGTTTATGATCCCTGGCAACATCGTCACCTTTAATCCAACCGATACTACTTATCAAATGAGAACACTAAGGGCTATAACCAAAAACAGCAAACCCCCGGTAGTAACATCAATAAACGATGGGGTACTTTATAGCGCAAAGGTCAACTCTACTACAAGTTTTAACGGGTCTTATCTTATAGGCGGCCTTAACGTTAACCGCGACGAGATAATGGAACTGAACATCCAGGACGTAGCCATTTCGACTGTGCCCGATAGTCTGATAGATGTAGATGCAATAAAATCGGCCATTGCAGATATTCCGGCAGAAGAAAAGAAAAATTTATATTATATAAAATCGGCAACTTTAACCCTTATCGAAAACAGAAAATATACCGAATCTAAATTTGACGCCAGTATTAATTCTTTTTTTGTTACTTCAGGCGGAAAAACCTATAGCAGTAATGAAAAATTAAAGAGGGACAGGACGGTTTCCATATACATCGTACCGCTTGACCATATTATAAGTGCTCGTTAATTTCACTTATTAAAAAAAAGCCCCGAAGCACTTTACTGCTACAGGGCTTTTTACTTATAAATTGCTTAGCTTAAAAATTATTTCCTGATTTAAGAATAGTCAAAAATCCTGTTAGCCAATACAAGCAATTGTTAAATTTATTGTTTATAAATGTATAACCTGTATAGGTTATGCCGGCGTTATCCATGGCAACAACTTCTGCGCCTGCGCTACTTTTTACTGAATTACCATTAACAACATTACCACTCAATGTTACGTAATTAGTACAAGTGGATATTGCCAACTCCTTGCCTGCCCCGCCATTAGCACCAGTGCCATAATTGAAAGTATTATTGGCCAGTGTGAGTTTTTGAGTATTGGTTTTAGTTGGCACATAAGTTACAACAGCTTTTCGTACGCCCAAACTTGGGGTTGTCATATTAAACACGTTACCCGATGCAGTTAACGAGTACGTGGAGGTATTTGCAATAATGTCAATACCAGTTGCCTTAGGATTATTTATTGTATTGTTAGTCATACTAACACTTGGGGTATAGGCGCCAAACACCACTATCGCATTCAAACAACCCGTAATATTATTATGATCGATTACTGAAGTATACCGGGTAGCTGCTCCCTGAAAATTATTAGGTGTTGTGTTAACCACAATGCCTTCGGCTTTCAATGCATAGTCAACTATGGTATTGTATTGAATTACCTTATTGTTGGCTGCAACTTCTATATATTCGGCCTGCGCATCGTAAATAGTATTATAGGAAACTGTCGTATTTACAGCTACCGCTTGAATACCTTCGCCATAAATAGCCTCACTTGGACTCTTACCTGAACCGTTTATCGTATTTCCTGTTATTACAGTGCCGTCTATATTTCCGTAATCCACAATACCATTGCTTCCCGATTTGTTAATTATATTATACAAGACCTGGTTATCTTTACCATAGGTAGAAACATTGCCGTATGAGGCAAATCCGTTTGAGTGCGGAGAATTAAGTACATTACTCATGCAAATAGTTTTATTTGCGCCCGCCTCCGCATAGGTAATACCAACAGTGTTACAAGTGTTTCGGTAAATGTAATTCTGTAATGATCCGGTGCCCGTCACCCACACTGCCTCAATGCCAATAGGCTGATAAGGGCATTTGAAACTGAACTTGTTATATTGTATTGACAGATACTGGCTATCCTTTATATAAATGCAAGCATTGGCCCATGACCCAAGACTAAATGCCTTGTCTGACGTTATGAAATTAATGTTTGTAACGTATGCTCTGTTAATTCCAATTGCGGAGAAATACCAGGCACGACTAAGCAAGTAACCTGACATCGAATTCCCTGCCTTAATTGCTGCGCCACCCGTGCCATATATCTTAACACCAGAGCGCAAAGTGAGCGTTGAATTAATGATGTACGTGCCTTTCTTTAACACAATTGTTGTTTGGGCATTGATAGCGGCCTGAATAGCTTTGGTGTCGTCGGTATAACCATCGCCTTTAGCGCCATAGGTTTTTACATCGACTGCATTTGAAGGAGGAATAGTGTCTGAATTGACCTGGACACCATTGACAGTAGTTACCGCCAGTGAATTAGATGCCGACTTAGAGAAATCGGTGGTCGGGGTTACGGCGTCTTTTTTGCACGAGAACAAAATGAGCAGGCAGAAACATCCCAAGAGTGCTGTAATTCTTTTCATAGTATTTAAATAAATCAGGTAGTTTTGTTGCCTATTCCTTACAATCTTTGAGGCAACAAGGGTTAAAAAATCTGTTAGTTAGTTAGTACTGTATTATATATCGGCAGCCGGTCATTAATTTGCGAGAGTAAGACCAGTTACCCGACGGTGTTGCAATTTATAAAAATTTATTTACCCAAGCTCTCGCCGGTTGATATTGTGGCATTGGGCGATTATTAGCGCATATCCACAATTGCGAGATTGTGCATAACGCGTCAGTTAAAATATTTTCAAGATTAATTAAATAGTCAAGATTCGAAAGGCATTTTTTAAACAAGTACATGATAGTACTGCCTTGTAAATTCATCAAAAACAGACGCCTGGCCGTATTTTTCTCTGAAGTTTCCTTGTTTCGGGATTTCAAATTCATTTAGTCTTTAATTAATTCAGGGTTGTTTACGGCAAAAATATAAAAAAGTTTCTGAAATAATAAAAAAATTTCAAATAAATGATTAAAATTTAATTATAAATTATTAAATACTTAGCATTTTTTAGTATTATTAAAAAATGAGTATTTCTAATAAATCCGATTTTCCCTTTTTTTATTGTAAAATAGTTGTTACAATTTGATCAAAAGCTCGAAAAAACATATTCATAAAATATTTAGTATCATATCGCTTTGCAATATTTCATAAAAATACTTTTAACGCTAACAATCTTTAATTACAATTGTTTTAATTTTTTTGATTTTTTTTTTTGATTTTTTTTAGAGTTGTTTTACGAGAAGAAAACTGCATTGACTTTAGGTCTCATGAACTGTCCCTTTGCCGCACAGGCAATGGTGATAGCGTACTATAAAAAAAGCAAGTCATTTATTGACTTGCTTCCGGTGATCCCATCAGGATTCGAACCTGAGACCGACAGATTAGAAATCTGTTGCTCTATCCAGCTGAGCTATGGGACCATTTTTTTACAGGCACAAAGATGCGAAATCCGCACAAATAATTAAAATGATTGTATAATATCCTCTTTTGGGCGTTAAAGATTCGTTTCCTGGATTGTTTTTTGTAACTTATCGTCTCTTAACAAGGTCTGCATATTTGCAAAATCGGCTTATTATATAGATTTGTATTATAATTGCATTTTTAAAATTACAAAGTGTTTCTTTTACAATTAGTAAAATCATACTTTTAACCAATTTTTTAGATAAACTTAATTTATGATCATAATTGCTGACGGTGGCTCCACCAAAACCAATTGGTGTCTGGTTACCGAAGAAGGTAAAAAAGTGTATTTTAATACCGAAGGTTACAACCCCTATTTTTCAAGTACGGCTTATATTGTCCAGTCGCTGATGGAAAATCTACCGACTGACCTGGAGAAGAGTGAAATTACCGAAGTTAACTATTACGGCGCAGGTTGCTCTACTGATGAAATGCGGAACATCGTGGCGGAAGCTATGAAGGCTGTATTCACCAAAGCCCGTGTTTATATAGGACACGACCTGCTTGCTGCTGCAAGGGCTCTTTTGGGTACAACTGAAGGGTTTGCTGCAATACTTGGTACCGGAACGAATACCTGTATTTACAATGGCCGGGAAGTAACACACAATATCGACTCCGGTGCTTATATATTAGGCGACGAGGGTAGCGGATGTTACATAGGTAAAAAATTACTGGTTGATTATCTGCGCGGTTATATGCCCGAGGCAGTGCGTAAACTTTTCTGGGAAACATTTAAGCTTACGCCTGACGATGTAAATGAGCAGGTTTATACCCAACCCCGCGCTAACCGCTTTTGCGCAAGTTTCAGCAAGTTTGTGTACGATAACCCTGTCAATATAGAATATTCGCGAAATATTGTACGCACGTCATTCGAGGATTTTTTCCGCAACCTGGTAAGACATTATCCAAATTATCAGAAATACACTTTTAATTGCATTGGTTCGGTAGGTTACAATTTCCGGAATGTGTTGGAAGAAGTTGTTACCGAAAACGGCATGGTGATCGGTAATATCATCCGGTCGCCTATAGATAACCTGGTAAAATATCATTTGGAACTGGCTCCAAGTCAATTATAATTGGTCTTAAGTCAAAAAAGTCCCGAGTCCTAAGTCGGTTGTAAAGCCAACTTAAGACTCAGGACCTTTAATTTTTGGCGTCGGACTAAATAACTTTCCCCTTATTTTCCAGGTTCAGTTCGTTCTGAAATATTTTGGAATATTTGCGTCGGTCGAATTTGTAAAGCTTGGCTGCACGGTATGACACCCCTTTTTGCTTCTCGTCCAATTCCTTCAAAAATCCATAACTAAGCATCTTTTTTCGGAAATTACGTTTATCAAGCTTTTTGTTCAATACAGCTTCATAAAGCGACTGCAATTGCGTCAGGGTAAATTTCTCGGGCAGCAGCTCAAATGCGATGGGTTGGTAATTGAGCCTGCGGCGCAACTTATTAAAGCCTGTTTTGAATATCTCGCTATGGTCAAACGCCAGTTTTGGCAGTTCGTTAACCGGGTGCCAGAAAGCTTTCCTGGCATACTGTGTTATCGGCCGGAGGTCCTTTTGCCCGTTAATACGGATCAGCGCATAGTATGCTACAGTAATAACCCGTCCCTGCGGGTGGCGGTTTACTTCTCCGAAAGTATGAAACTGCTGCATATGCAGGTCGCGAAGCCCGGTAAGTTCATACAATATACGCTCGGCGGCGTCGTCGATACTCTCGTCCTGCTCAACAATATATCCGGGCAAAGCAAGCCAATCCTTGTAAGGCTCCTCGTTCCTCTCGATCAGTAATATCTTAAGCTCACCTGCTTCAAAGCCAAAAATTACACAGTCGATCGAGAATACTGAATTAAATGTTGGTAACTTTACTTCCAATATGTGTTGTATTTTAGGTTTACGGGCTAAAGATATGCTCTAAAAATCCGAATATAAAAAAAATAAAATAAAATTCAATGGTGTAATCTACACACACTATATTCGCACCTGAAAAACAGCAATAAAAATGCAAAAGATTTCAAAACTTGGCGTACTAACATCCGGCGGCGACGCCCCCGGTATGAACCCTTGTATAAGGGCCGTTGTACGCACAGGTATATACAGTGGGCTGAATGTTGTAGGGATACGCAAAGGTTACCAGGGACTTATCGAAAACGACATGTACGATATGAACCCCCGTTCGGTAAGTAACATACTTAATTTAGGCGGAACTATATTAAAAACTGCCCGTTGCCTGCCTTTCCGTACGGACGAGGGTATGGAAACAGCGTACCAGAATTTAAAGGAGCAAGGTATTGACGCCCTTGTAGTAATAGGAGGCGACGGCACTTTTACAGGAGCATTGCGCTTCTCAAAAAAATACCCGGACATCAAAGTTATGGGGGTACCGGGTACTATTGATAACGACCTTTATGGCTCAACGTATACGCTTGGCTTTGATACTGCAACGAATACGGTAGTTGAGGCCATCGATAAGATACGCGACACTGCTGATGCTCACGACCGGCTGTTCTTTATCGAAGTAATGGGTCGCGACTCAGGCGCCATCGCGCTAAGGGCTGGCGTTTGTTGCGGTGCCGAAGCAATTTTACTGCCCGAAAAGGCTACCGCTATCGACGACCTGATAGAAAACCTGCGTGCCGGCCAGCATAATAAAAAATCGTCGAGCATCGTAATTGTTGCCGAAGGCGATAAAAATGGAGGCGTATATGACATAGCCCGCCGTGTTCAGAACGAAATAAAAGTATACGATATAAAAGTAACCATATTGGGCCACTTGCAACGCGGAGGAAGCCCTTCGGCTTTCGACCGTGTATTGGGCAGCCGTCTGGGATATGCGGCTGTAAAGGCGCTGCTTAACGGACATACGCAAAAAATGGTAGGCCTGCAGGCAAACAATATAAAAATTACCACTCTCGAAGAGGCGCTTACCCAACACGAGTTTAAACTGGAGCAAGATTTGATGGAGATGGCCGACATACTATCAATCTGATTGAATGATCGCAGTTGTTTATAGTGGATCGAATTATGCCGATTGGCGGCTTGCAGACAGGGGCCGCACAATAGCCTCATTCAAAACGGGAGGCATTAATCCGTATTTCAACGACGAAAAGCAAATAATTGCACTGCTAAACAAAAACATCAATCTCATTCACCACGCCGAGGAGATCAAACGTATTTACTTTTACGGTGCGGGCTCGTTTTCCAACGACCTGAAAAATATCGTTCACAATGCCTTTTCAGAATTTTTTAAATTCGGAAAAGTAACCGTCGAGCATGATATAGATGCCGCAGCTATAGCGTGTTGTAAAAACAGGCCGGGCATTATCTGCATTTGCGGCAGCGGTTCAAACGCAGCATGGTACGATGGGCGTCGGGTAAAGCCCAATAATTACGGCCTCGGTTTTATATTAGCGGACGAGGGCTCGGGTAACTGGCTTGGCAGGCAATTGCTGAAGGCTTTTATGAATGAGACCCTCCCTCCCAACATACGAAAAAAGTTTGAACACCGGTACGACCCGGACCGCAGAAGCCTGCTGGAGAAGATTTATCGGCAAAAACAACCTGCTGTGTTTTTGAGTTCATTTGCAGAGTTTTACCTCGACAATAAGGACGATAATTATCTAAAGAGCGTCATAATTGCGGGTTTCACCAAGCTAATTCACACTTATTTGCTACCTTTACATAAACAACACCCGGGAGCCACGGTAAATTTCACCGGCTCTGTAGCCGCTAATTTCCAGGACTATTTGGTTGAAGCCGCCTCGGGTACAAATATTACTATCGGGAATATTGTAAAAGAACCTATAAACAATCTGTTAACATATTATTCTAGTAAAAATTAAAAAATCATGAAAATAGGAATTAACGGTTTTGGCCGTATCGGACGCCTTGCTTTCAGAGCCGCAATTGAAAGGCCTGACATCGAGGTTGTTGGTATCAATGATCTTGTAGAGCCTGATTATATGGCTTACATGCTGAAGTATGACTCGACCCATGGACAATTTAAAGGCACCATCGCTGTTGAAGGCGGCCATTTGGTTGTTAACGGCAAAACCATCCGTGTTACTGCTGAAAAAGATCCTGCTAACCTTAAATGGAACGAAGTTGGCGCCGAAGTTGTAATTGAATCGACCGGCTTGTTCCTGACACAGGAAACCGCACAAAAACATATTGATGCAGGCGCAAAAAAAGTTGTTATGAGCGCTCCGGCAAAAGACGATACCCCTACCTTTGTTATGGGTGTTAATCATAAACAATTGAAAGCAGATCAGAAGATCGTTTCAAACGCATCGTGTACTACCAATTGCCTTGCTCCCATCGCTAAAGTACTGAACGATAAGTTCGGTATCGAGGAAGGTTTGATGAGCACGATCCATGCGGTAACGGCTACTCAAAAAACCGTTGACGGACCTTCGCATAAAGACTGGAGAGGTGGCCGCGGTGCTTACCAGAACATTATTCCTTCATCAACCGGCGCGGCCAAAGCTGTTGGTTTGGTTCTTCCTGAATTGAAAGGTAAATTAACAGGTATGTCATTCCGCGTTCCTGTTCCGGATGTATCCGTGGTTGACTTAACCGTACGCCTGAAAACTCCGGCATCATACGATGATGTGAAAAAAGCAATGAAGGCTGCATCTGAAGGAGACATGAAGGGCATTTTAGGCTACACTGAAGACGAAGTTGTATCTGAAGACTTCAAAGGCGATGTACGTACTTCCATTTTCGATGCAAAAGCTGGTATAGCACTGAATGATAACTTTGTAAAAGTAGTATCATGGTACGATAACGAATGGGGTTACTCCAATAAACTGATCGACCTGGTACAGGAGATCGGTAAACTGTAAATGAGCTGAGAGCAAAAAGCCGAAAGGCTAAAGGTTTGCTGTTCGTAATAAACAAAAGTCGCGCTGGCATATATTCCAGCGCGACTTTGTTTATATTGAGCTTTCTGCATTGATCCTTTCGCTTTAAGCTTTATTGGGGACACAACAAACAATGGTGATTAGCGTTTTAATTGAAAACCATAACTCTCCGCAATGGTTTTATTGAAACACCAAAACTCTTAAGCCATGCCAACTACAGCAAGTTCAAAGCAGACGGTGTTGTCGTTTATCAAAGCACTCAATGAGGAAGATTTTGATGGCGCCCGCAAATACACCGACGACGACCTCCAATTTATCGGCGTAATGGGAACCCGCAACGGCGCCGACGCTTATTTCAACGACATGGCGAAAATGAAGTTGAAATATGATGTACAAAAAGCGTTCGCGGAAGGGAACGACGTTTGTCTTTGGTACGATATTGATATGGGCGGTCGAAAAATATTCAGCAGTGGCTGGTACCATATCGAGCATCACAAAATAGCCTGGTTTAAAGTATTATTCGATCCAAGGCCGTTATTAGAACCTGCACATTAGGCGATGGCTATTTGATGCAGGAAATAACTATTTTCCCTCATCCACATCCTTAATAAATTTTATCACCCCATCCATAAACACCTTTTGGTCGTCCCAAAAACAAAGGTGGCTACCGTTGGGGCAATAAAGGCTTTTGCCATTCTTCACCTGGGTGCTCATCCATTCCATGTATTTTGGATCCATAGAATCGTATTTGGCGCCAACCATCAGTGTGGGCACCGTAATTTCCTTTAGCCGGTTGCTGATATCCCAATGCAGCAGCCTCCCTCCAGTTTTAAATTCACTCGGCCCCTGCATCATCACATAAATTTCTTCGTTAAGGTGCTTGAACGCCCGGTTCACCGGTTCCGGCCATTCGGGCAGTCGGCACAAATGTTTATTGTAAAATTCTGAGAAGATCAACCTTTGGTAAGTGGTATCCTTATACATCCCCTTTGCCTCGTAATTCATAAGTGAATCAACCAGCGTTTTTCGCATCTGGCTTCGTAGCACCAGGTTATATTTTTCATAGGCCGGGATACTCGCCATCATGTTGGAAACGATCATCCCTTTCAGGTTTTTCTGGTATTTCAAGGCGTATTCCATAGCCAGGATTCCGCCCCACGAATTACCGAAAAGATAAAAATTGCTGCTGTCCAATTTCAGCGTCTGCCGAACCTGCTCCACTTCCTCTACAAACCTGGGCGTTGTCCATAAGCTGCTGTCGCGCGGCTGATCGCTATAATAGGATCCCAGTTGATCGTATTCGATCATTTCGAAGCCTTCTTTCGGGAAGAAGCTTTCGAAACACTCCAAATATTCGTGTGTAAAGGCCGGGCCACCATGCAGTAATAAAACTTTGATGCGTGGGTTATTACCAAAACGCTTGGTCCACACTTTAAAATTGCCGACTGGAGTTTTAATGCTGATCATTTTGATACCTCCTGCCTGCACGCCGGAATCGGCAGGAGCAAAATATTCGGCAACAGTAGGGCCACTGCTTTGCTGCTTGCAGGAGTAAAGAGACATAATGGCTGCTGACGCCAGTAAGAGGAACTTTTTCATGGTTGCAATCTGGTTTCGGATTTAATACAAGATAGTAAATCCCAACTCAAAACCAAATAGCCCAATCAGTTACATCAATTCTTCATCATCGCTTTCGCGATGTACTTTAAAAGCAAGATAAGCGAGTATAAAAGCGGGCATTGCACTGAGGATGATCTCTAAAGAATCTAATAACTTACGGTAAACGGCAATCTCATACCCGAATATAACCGTTGCTACTATTGCACCGGCCAGGTACAAATAAAAGGGTTTAAAACGCATAATGATACCATTTACGTTTTAAACCCCTGAAATACAGTTATGTTTGCTCTTATTTATTTTTCTTAAATACAGTGGCACTCAACGGTGGTAAGGTTACCAATATTGAATTTTCCCTTCCATGCCAATGTTCTTTATCTGCTTTTATTGCTTTAGCATTCCCCATTCCGCTGCCCCAAAAAGCTTTGTCGTCCGAATTGAATATTTCTTTCCAGCTGCCTGCATCTGGCACTCCCACACGGAAGTTATGATGCGGATTTGGCGTCATATTCAAAATGATCACCAGGTCGTTTTTAGGATCATGTCCCTTCCGGGTATAGATCAAAACGGAATCCGCTGAATTACCGCCGTCTATCCATTCAAATCCGGTACCTTCAAAGGCTTTTTCGTATAGTGCCGGTTCTTCCTTATACAGTTTGTTTAAGGCCTTGACGGTATCTTGTATACCTTTGTGATTAGGATATTCGAGCACATACCAATCCAGCGATTTGCTGAAGTCCCATTCGGTACCCTGCCCAAATTCGGCTCCCATAAACAGCAGCTTTGTACCGGGGTGGGTAAACATATAGCTATAAACCAGGCGCAGGTTAGCAAACTTTTGCCATTCATCACCGGGCATTTTAGTCAACATAGATCCTTTGCCGTAAACCACCTCATCGTGCGAGAAAGGCAGCATAAAATTTTCGGTGAAGGCGTATATCAAACTAAAGGTGATCTGGTTGTGATGATATTTCCGGAACAGCGGATCGGTCGAAAAATATTTGATCGTATCATGCATCCATCCCATCATCCATTTCATCCCAAAACCTAAGCCGCCGGTGTAAACCGGTCGGCTCACACCTGTGAACGAGGTCGACTCTTCGGCAATGGTCTGTGTATCGGGAAAGTGACTATAGCAAGCTTCATTAAATTCTTTCAGGAATGATATTGCTTCCAGGTTCTCATTACCTCCATACATATTAGGTTCCCATTCGCCGTGTTTGCGCGAGTAATCCAAATAAAGCATCGAAGCAACCGCGTCAACACGCAAGCCATCCACGTGGTAACGGTCAAGCCAAAACAGGGCGTTGCTGATAAGGAAAGCGCGAACTTCGTTACGTCCATAATTGAAGATAAAGGATTTCCAGTCAGGGTGAAATCCTTTGCGGGTGTCGGCATGCTCATATAAATGTGTACCATCAAAACGGTACAGCGCATGAATATCACCCGGAAAATGGGAAGGCACCCAGTCCATGATGACCCCAATACCCTGGTTATGGAAAGTTTCTATCAGGCCCATTAATTGCTTAGGTGTGCCATACCTGCTCGATGCTGCGTAGTAACCGCTAACCTGGTAACCCCAGCTTGGGTAGTATGGATGTTCCGCTATCGGCATAAACTCGACATGCGTAAAACCCATTTCCTTTACATAGGGTACTAATTTATCCGCCAGTTGCTCGTAGGAGTAAAATGAATCGGGGCTTTCAGGGTTACGCGCCCATGAGCCGATGTGCACCTCGTAAACCGAATAAGGCCTGTCTATCCCGTTGTGCTGGTACCTGTCTTTCATCCATTTGGTATCCTTCCACTCGTAATAAGTGTCGGCCACGATAGACGCGGTACGTGGAGGTTCCTCCCAGCGTAAAGCAAACGGATCGCTTTTTTCAAGTTCTTCGCCCGAAGACGATTTGATAAAGTATTTATAAGTTTCTCCGTCGCCCACATCAGGGATAAAACCTTCCCATATGCCCGATGAATCCCACCTCGAAAATAATGCATGCGAAGCCCGGTTCCAGTAATTGAAATTACCGATAACGGAAACAAACTGCGCATTTGGCGCCCACACGGAAAAATAGGTACCGATAACACCGTTAAATTCGATTACGTGCGAGCCAAATTTTTCGTATAATTTGTAATGCTTTCCTGATTTGAACAGGCTAATATCGAAATCAGTAAAACGGCTGTACGGCTCTACACTGTTTTTTATGACGTTTCCAGGCATATTGTTTTTGATTGACGGCTTGGTTGCTTTATTTGCCGGCGCCGCTTTGGCTGGCTTGTCAGCAACTTTTGTTGAAGATGCGGTTTTTTTGGTCGCTTTTTCTGCTACTGCCTTCTTTTCTGCAGGTTTAGCCTTTTTTGTGCTGCTTTTTTCAGCAGGTGCCTCTTTGCCTGTACCAGTTTTTGTTTTAGCCATATCTGTATGCCCGCGGGCGTTTAATTAAATTTTTCTATTTCGAATAATACATGCTGAATACCTTTTAAAGGTATCCGTATCCAATCGGGGCGGCCGTTAAGCTCATAACCAAGTTCATATACGGCCTTCTCCAGCAGGTGTAGCTGCAGCAGGAAATTTAGCTCTGTCCGGCTACCGAAGGTAGCGGAAATATCTCCCATTGTATGCATGTATGCGTCGATATAGGCATCCGTTATCAACTTATACCAACGGTCGGCTGCTTTCTGCAAACGCTGCGGATCAACTCCTTTGGTCTCATTACTAAAATATAATTTAGAGCAAACGGCATAGTGGAAAGACCGTATCATACCCGCAACATCCTTCAGCGGCGAATGTTTTATTTTACGGTCAGTAATAGAGCTTTCGGGCTCTCCCTCAAAATCAATTATAAGGTAATCGCTGCCGGTAAACAGCACCTGGCCCAGGTGATAATCGCCATGTATACGTATACGCGATGATTTCAGGTCGTTATTGCCGATCTTCTCAAAAAATCGTTCAATTACTTTTTCACTGCTGATAAAGTCATCAGCTAACGCTTTGGCATTCTTGTCTAACCGTGCATAGTTTTCTTTTAATAGGCTGATGCGCTTAACCAGTAACCTATTTAGGTGACCCTGAAGCCATGTTATATATTCATCATTAAATTTCTCAGGTTTAAAATCTTTATTCTTTTTGTCCGACAAAAGCGCAAGGTGCATTTCAGCAGTCCGCCGCCCCAACAACTCAACTTTCTCAAATACGTCGTCACGTACGCTGAAAAGTTTGTCCACAAACATAAAAAGGAAATCGTTCAGGTCATCGCCGGTGGCCACCCAACTATCGCATTTACTGGATACCTTTTGCATCATCAACCCAAGCGTAACCGGCGGTATGCCCGGCCGCTCGTAGATAAGGCTGCCACAAAACGACGGAATATTTTTAAATCCGCCAGTTTCAGTAAGAAATTGCAGCATTTCCACTTCGGGATTGATCTCGCGAAAAAGTTTCCTGTATAGTTTAAAGAAATACTTGTTGCCAAATACAAACGACGAATTGCTTTGCTCCAGGTCGGGTATCACACACAGGTAGCCAATGTCCTCATCCGTCACAGCAAGACCTTTGCCGCGATGATAAGTAAGTTGCCCGTTTTCCTGCGGAACTACGGCATTTTCCCATATATTTTTATACAATTCCGTTTGGAACCGAAAGTCGTAAATAGCGTCTATCAGCCACCCGGGCTTGCCGTCGGCAGTTATTTTGGCTATAAATGCTTTTGGGTTGATTTGCTCTATCAGGTCGTAGTCATCGGGGAGAAAAGAAACCGGCAACGCGTATTTTTCCTCGTCGCCATAAGTGTAACCTACATGTACAATTATTAGGTAGGCCTTGCCGCCTTCAATAGGCATGTCAAGCAATTGCTGAACCTTCAGAAATTTGATCATACGTGCCTTGCCTGCAAACCAGCGGCATTTGCGCATATAGTCATAAAAGACACTCTCCTCGAGCCATTTAAGGGCTTTCTTATCCCGGGCAAAATCCTTCCATGGCTTGGTCAGCTTTAAGGAATTGGCGTTTGCCTGTATATCGATATTGCCCATTTTCATATCCTACACTTCTATCCTGAATAAATGCACCGGCAGGTCCCAAGGTTCAAATTGCACATAGTTCCATTCCTGGTTCCAGGTGTAAGTATTGCCTGTTAATATATCGTAAACAGAAAAGTCTTGCCCGGCTTCAATCCCCAATTCCCATAAGGGAGTTTGTACATGGGCAAAATGCTTGCCGTAGGGGTCGAGCTTTGCAATACATAGGATATGGTTATCCCCTGTCCTTTTGTAATAGGCAATTATGTTATCGTTATAAGTCTCGCAAAAGCTTATGTTATAAGTGTTTTGCAGTGCCGGGTTAGCTTTCCGCGCTGCGTTTACTTTGGTAATCACATCGATCAGCCGGTTCTTTGCCGCCCAATCCCAATGCCGCACTTCGTATTTTTCTGAATTGAGGTATTCCTCTTTCCCTGGATATGGTTCATGGTACATCAATTCATAAACCGGGCCAAAAATGCCGTAGTTTGATGATAATGTCGCAGCCATAAAATAGCGCGTAATAAAGCTGATCTCGTTACCATTCTGCAGGATATACGGGTTAATATCATGCGTATTCGGCCAAAAATTGGGACGATAATAATCCTTCATTTCCGATTGCGTCAGCTCATTCATGTATTCTACCAATTCGTGCTTGCTGTTGCGCCACGTATAATAAGTGTATGATTGAGTGTAGCCCAATTTAGCCAATTCCTTCATCACTTTCGGTTTAGTAAAAGCCTCGGAAAGGAAGATGGTCCCGGGATATTTCTTTTGCACTTCTGCAATACACCATTCCCAGAAATTGAAAGACTTTGTATGAGGATTATCCACCCTGAATATCCTTATCCCCTGCTCACACCAATAATCCAGTATACTTTTAAGTTCTTTCCAAAGATTTTCCCAATCGTCATTCTCAAAATTGATGGGTAATATATCCTGGTATTTTTTTGGCGGGTTCTCCGCGTATTGCACGGTCCCGTCCGGTCGCCATTTAAACCATTTGGGATGCTTTTTTACATAAGGGTGGTCGGGCGAACACTGAATGGCAAAATCCATTGCTATTTCCAAACCATGCGCAGCTGCTTCTTTTATTAAATGTCTAAAATCGTCGAGCGTACCAAGGTCTTTTAAGATATCCTTATGCCCGCCATCTTTCGATCCGATGGCATAGGGTACGCCGTCGTCGCCGGGCAAGGCATTAACTGTATTATTTTTGCCTTTCCGGAAAGTTTGACCGATGGGATGTATTGGAGGAAAATACAAAACATCGAAACCCATTTCGGCAACTCGCGGCAATAAGGCTTCACAATCCTTAAATGTGCCGTGCCTTCCTTCGACAGTCGAGGCAGACCTTGGGAAAAAACAATACCAGCTGCTGAAGGCGGCTTTCTCCCGGTCAACATATACTTTCAACTCACGCAGGTAGGTAGTTGCATTCTCCAAATTGGGATACCGGTCGATAAGATGATGAACATCTTTCCCTAATACCAGGTTCACCGCCAGATCGTATTTGTTTTCATCCCTCAGCGTTGCAACAATTTTATTGATGGTTTTTTGATCGGCCTTACTTGCCTGGGACAGCATGGCTTCTAAAAAGTCTGCACCGATCAACAACTCTACCCCCATGTGTTGTGTATCCTGGTATTTCTTTACGAAACCTTCGTGCCAGGTTAAAGGATGATCTACCCAACCGATAACGGTGTAGCTGTAAAAGCCAGTTTTCTCCACGCCAAACAATCCCTGCCAGCGGTCATTGCTCATCAGGTTCATAGGGACACGGAGCCAATTTTTATCGCTTTCGTGTTTATACAGCACCTGGCCTCGTACATGATCGTGCCCGTCGGTAAAAATATCGGCTTCAACCCTGATGCTTTCACCGGGAATCCTCTTGATATAAAACCTACCGGCGTCAATTTCGGGCGTAACATGCCCAACAATAACCCGCTGCAAGCCGTGTTTAGTCATTGGTTCGAAGAAATGGTATCAGTCGGTTAAAATTGATCTTCTATATAAATTTAGCATATAATTACCGGGCCGCAAGTGCGTACGGCCCGGATAATTAATTGATTACTAATTGCGTGAAATTCTTTCTCAGTTTTAACTGCACGGTTTTATCTGATGCGATCATAAAATCTTTCACCTCATGATCGTCAACAATGATCCGCGTCGGCTTAAATGGCAACCCTATTATGTTCATGTGGTAATTCTCATACCTGGGGGTATAAAGGCCCTCCATACTTTGTTGTATAGTAAGTTTATTTTCCTTGCCCCGTACCACAAATTTCTTTTCGAGATAAATATCCTGCTCATAAGCAAAGGTCTCCCCATAATCCTCAAAAATGAATGAATTAGCTTCAAAATCGCTGTAATAAACATTCATCTTCACCTCTTCTATCTCCTTTTCGCCCACATATTGCATCACAGGGTATTCCGGTATTACAGAGCCTGCCTTTACAAAAATGGGCATTGTTTCCAGCGGAGCCGCTACCATTAATTCTTTGCCGCCGTCAACAAGTTCGTGTGTCCAGAAATTATACCATTTACCCTTTGGAAGGTAAACTTTGCGGTCCTTTTGCCCTGCAGCCAGCACCGGGCAAACAAGTATCTTATCGCCATAAGTAAATTCATCCTGGCGGAAATGATTGGTCGGCTCAAATTGTTCGTGCATAACCACCGGGCGTACGATGGGGAAACCATAGCGATGATGCTCCCAAAATGCAGAATATAAATATGGTAATAAACGGTAACGTAATTCTATAAATTTCCTGTTGATGGATGTATATGGTTCGCCAAAACTCCAGGGCTCACGTTCCTTGGTATCGCCGGCTGAATGCGCTCGCATAAATGGCGAAAAGGTTCCCAATTGTATCCAGCGCGTAAATAGTTCGCCGTCTGGCTCTCCGCTAAATCCGCCAATATCTGTCCCGCAGAACGAAACACCTGATATGGACAAACGCTGGCACATGATGTTGCCCAATATCAAATGCTCCCACGATGCCACATTATCACCTGTCCAAACGGACGAGAAACGCTGAACTCCTGAATAACCGGCCCGTGTAATAGTGAACGGGCGCTTATTTTTCATGATCTTACGTAAACCCTCATAGGTGGCACGGACCATTTGCATACCATAAACGTTATGGGCTTTACGATGCGACCCACGTTGACCGTCGTATTGATGCCGGACATCATCAGGAAAAGTTCCTGTACCAAACACTGCAGGTTCGTTCATATCATTCCAAACGCCTGCAACACCTAATTGCACCAACTCATCGAAAAGATTGCCCCACCATTCACGCACTTCGGGGTTTGTAAAATCAGGGAACTGGCAGCGGCCGGGCCACACATGGCCCTCCATAAAGTAGTCATCGCAACGACGACAGAAATACCTGTTCTCCTTACCCTCTTTAAATACCGAATAGTTATCGTCGACGCGTATGCCCGGATCGATAATGACCACCGTTTTGAATCCCTGCTCCGAGAGTTCCTTGATCATCTTCTTAGGATCGGGGAAATATTTCCGGTTCCAGGTAAAGCAGCGATAGCCATCCATGTAATCGATGTCGAGGTATATGCCATCGCATGGTATTTTCTTTTCGCGGAAAGTTTTTGTCACCATCCGCACTTTCGATTCCGGATAATAACTCCACCGGCACTGATGATAGCCCAGCGCCCACATTGGCGGCATAGGGTGTGTACCCGTAAGCAAATGGTAGCGCTTTACCACGTCCATCATGTGGGGGCCGTGTATGTAATAATATTGCAACTCGCCGCCCTCGGCCCAAAAACTGGTCTTGGTCGGGTCTTCGGCACCAAAATCAAAGTCAGCTTTAAAAGTATTGTCGAAAAATATGCCGTGGGCGATACCTTCATTCAAGCTGATGTAAAAAGGTATGCTGCGGTATAATGGGTCCTGGTTCCATGCGAAGGAATACGCATCGGTGTTCCAGTTTTTTAATCGCTTGCCGCGCAGGTTAAGCTCTGTAGCTTTATCTCCCATACCAAAAAAACTCTCGTTTGAATGGCATGTTTTGGTGCAATAAACATAATATCCGCCAAATTTCACATTCTCTTCCCAATGCATGGGTACCGCATCTGAACTTGTTATAAAATTCTGATTATCAGAAAATGAAATAAAGAAATCCGTTTTCCGGATATGACAATTAATGATATTGGTGTAAACCACATATTCTTCTTCCAATTCATTCAAGCCGAATACCGAAACCTTTTTTTCGAGCTTTGGTACCGCATAGGAGAATTCGTCCAGGAAAACACCATGTGGTGCCAGCCTTACGCGGATTATCTCGTCGGTAACAACGGTAATTTCCACCTTGGCATCACCATCAGAGAAGTAGAATTTATTATTTTTCTGTTCGGCTGAAACCGGCCGGCTGAGGTATTTTTTAACTATCGGCTTAATTCCCGCTGCGGGGTTATTGACGTGGTGAAACTCATCTTCTTCCAGTTCGGCCAATTTAGCGGGTATTCCTTCGGGGTTTTGTATATTATTATCTTCCATTCAAAATAGTCGTATCGTCAGTATGTTAATGTGTATCTTTTACGCAATATAGGGATTGGAGTTCATAAATCGGGCATCATTTTTTATATGATGGGGTCAAAAAGATAGCTCTTTTTTGAACCCATGCTTACAATTAATCTCTAATCACCTTAAGGTCAAATCTTGTCAATAGTGGATATTTTTTTTCCATCCTGTACATATAACACAGATATGGCACCTAAAAACATAAATACTCCCGCCATAATAAGCGCATAAATAGCGTGGTTATGATAGAAATATTTAACGATGGGGCCACCGATGATACCATTGACAATTTGCGGGCCTGTAATGAAAAAATTAAATATCCCCATGTAAACCCCAATTTTTTTAACCGGGATAGAACTTGACAGGATGGCATACGGCATAGCGAGTATGCTGCCCCAGGCTAAGCCTATACCGATCATGGACAGCAGCAGTAAATAGTGATTTTGAATGAAATAAATGGAAATTAATCCAATGCCTCCCATAATAAGGGAGAATGAGTGTGTTTTCTTGCGGCTGGTTTTGCGTACTATGCGCGGTAGCAACAAAGCATAAATTGCGGAAACCAGGTTATAAACGCCAAAGCAAACATTTACCCAATTTGCTGCGTCGTTATACTGTATAGATGAGGTATCACCTGCTTTGATATGATAAACATGGTCTGCAACGGCCGGTGTTGTAAATACCCACATCGAAAATAGTGCGAACCAGGAGAAGAACTGGACAAGACCTAACTGGCGCATGGTTTTCGGCATATTTGCCAGATCTGAAAATATTTCTGCCAAACCATTTTTATGCTTTTCTTCAGCTTCATCGGGCTCATGAAACGATGCAAACTCAGCCGGCGAGTATTCTTTGGTCGATACCACGGTCCATAGGATACACCCGATCAAAACAGCTGCACCAACATAAAAGGAATATAATAAATTATCAGGAACGATCCCCGGCGCCGCGGTTTTGCCAATATGGAACCATTCCGCAAAAACATAAGGCAACCACGATCCAATTACCGCACCAACACCAATCAGGCAGGTTTGCATCGAAAAACCGATGTTATGCTGATTATCAGGCAAGTTATCAGCCACCAAAGCCCTAAAAGGCTCCATAGCCACATTAAATGAAGCATCCATGATCATCAGCATTCCCGCGCCGACCACGATTGGCGGAATGATAACTGCTAACGCTGATGAGTTGGGCATGAATAAAAGGGCAAGTCCCGACAAGATTGCGCCTGTTAAAAAGAAAGGGCGCCTGCGCCCAAGCCGTGTCCATGTACGATCGCTGTAATGACCGATGATAGGTTGTATAATCATGCCTGTAATAGGCGCTGCCAGCCAAAACCAGGACAAATGCTCTACATCAGCTCCGAAAGTTTGCAATATGCGGCTGGCGTTACCGGTTTGAAGTGCAAATCCGAATTGAATACCCAGGAAACCAAAGCTCATGTTAAATATCTGCCAAAAGCTAAGGCCGGGCTTTTTCTTGATCGCTAATGTTGCCATAATTGTTCTCAGGTTTATTTTGATAGTATAATTGGTTCAAAATCCAAGCAAAAAACCGCTGCTTGCAGGTAGGTCTATTGTCACACCGTTCATAATATCTTCAGCATTAAACTTTGCTCCGCTTAACAGGTCGGTAAACTCATGACTACCGCTTAGCTGCAATAACTGGAGCAAGTCGGGAGGTAATATTACATGTATGTTTCGCCGTTCGCGATTAAAATTGGTTATGACTAATATACGTTGTTTATCGGTATATCGTAAAAACAGGTACAACCGGGTATCAAATCCCGGTTGACGTTCATTAGCCACCATCAGTTCCCAGAATTTCCCTTCCCGTATTGCTTCGTTTTGCCCGGAGATGTTTAATAATTTGCTGTAAAAATTTCGCAGGTCTCTTTGGCTTCCAGACAATTGTGCCCCATCAAATTTTCCTTCATTCAGCCATTTCTGATGTTCAGGCACACCCCAGTAGTCAAATATAGTGGTACGGCCGTCGTCGTTGCTAAAACCCTCGTTACCGTTACCGGGTTCACCGCATTCCTGCCCCGAGTAAATCATAACCGGCCCGGTATTCATAGTTGCTGTTACTATCATTCCCGGAACGGCCAGCCATGGATCTCCTGCAAAAAAACGGGATGCAATACGCTGTTCGTCATGATTTTCCATAAAACGCAGCATATGCTGGTCGATACCGAAACAATCACGATTCCAGACCTGGTTGATTTCCCATGTATTAGCATCCGGCCAATTGCAGGTCAACTTTCGGAGAGCATCGTAAAGACCCACCTTATCATACAGGTAATCAAATTTACCGATAGAAATATAATCGTGATACTTGCCTATTTCGTAGGCTTCGCCAATGAAGATCAATTGTGAAAATTCAGCCTTAAGCTTCTCTATTATCCAACCCCAAAATTCAAAAGGCACCATTTCGACCATATCGCAACGGAAACCGTCGATACCCTTTTCACTCCAAAAGTGAAGTATATCATACATTTTATTCCACAGCGGCGGAATGGGGTCGAAGTAGGTTTTACGGTTATCCAGGTAATCCACACCGTAATTCAGCTTGAGGGTCTCAAACCAGTCGTTTATAGAGGGTGTGGATGTAAAGCGGTCGTTTCCTGTCGCTTTAGCTGGATTTTCGTCAAACTTTCCGTCTTTCAGCGGGCTATTAAACTCGTCCCCTCCGGGGTTATATCCGGGCGGAACAACGAAAGATTGCCCCGGCAAATAGTAAAAATCATTAGCCGGGCTAAACGCTTTGCTTTTATCATCATCCTCGCCAAAATCACGGACACCTCCTGGCTTTTGGTCAGATGTATAGGTTCGCGCCACATGATTGGGCACAAAATCCATCATAACCTTCAACCCATTATCATGTGTCCGTTTAATAAGCGCCTCGTACTCCGCTATGCGGTTATTTACGTCGGCAGCCAGGTCGGGATCGACATCGTAGTAATCCTTGATGGCGTAAGGCGATCCCGCGCGCCCTTTTACCACATCCGGATCATCAGGTTCGATACCGAATTGCGAATAATCAGTCATGGTTGCGTGTTCGATGACGCCAGTATACCAAACATGCGTAAAGCCCATTGCTTTGAGTTCCTGCAAAGCTTTATCCGAAATATCATTGAACTTACCTGAGCCGTTTTCCTCTATCGAGCCATAAAATTTATTTGCCTGTTTGGTGTTGCCAAACAAACGGGGCAATAGCTGGTAAATAATAAGTTTGTGATCGGCCGCCAATGATATGATATTAATTATGCTTCAACCAGCAATTCGTTATTTGCTTTTACTATCTGATCTTTACCGTAGATCGTCACCGTCAGTTCGTTACCAGACAGGTTTTTGATTTGCACCCCTTCTTTACCCACCCTGATGTTTAGCAGTGTACCACGGAAACCAATATGAAACGAGAATGATTTCCATTTTGCAGGCAGGAAAGGGTTAAACGACAATTTTCCATCCCTGACCCGCATGCCGCCAAATCCCTGCACCACGGCCATCCAGGTACCTGCCATCGAAGTGATGTGACAGCCGTCTTCAGTATCATTGTTATAATCGTCCAGGTCGAGACGTGACGTACGCAGGTAAAATTCGTAAGCCCGTGCCTCGTCACCCAATTTAGCTGCAATCACGGCGTGAACACATGGCGACAATGACGATTCGTGCACTGTTCTTGGCTCATAAAAATCATAGTTGCGCCGAATGGTATCAATATCGTATTTATCCTCGAAAAAGTAAATACCCTGCAAAACATCAGCCTGTTTGATATAGCACGAACGTAATATCCGGTCCCAACTCCATTTTTGGTTGATGGGTCGCTCGCTTGCAGGAAGGTCCTTTACTAAAATTTGTTCCTTATCAAGGTAACCGTCCTGCTGTAAAAATACACCAAGCTTCTCGTCGTAAGGGAAATACATTTTTTCGATAATATCCCTGAACCTGTTAAACTCCACCCTCTCATTCAAACCAATTTTATCACCCAGGGCTTTATATTTCGCAGGCTCCTGGTTCTGCACTTTAGCAGCAACATCCATGGCATATTGCATACACCAGCAAGCTATGGTATTAGTGTACCAGTTGTTATTAACATTGTTCTCGTACTCATTCGGGCCGGTAACCCCCAGCATTACGTATTGCCGACGGTCATCGCTCCAGTTAACCCGCTGCGACCAAAAGCGTGCGATCGCTATCAGCACTTCCAGGCCGTAGTCGGCCAGATATTTTTCGTCGCCTGTGTAACGTACATAATCATATATGGCATGGGCAATGGCGCCGTTACGATGTATCTCTTCAAAAGTTATCTCCCATTCATTATGACATTCCGTACCATCCATGGTAACCATCGGGTATAAAGCCGCACCATTCCTGAAACCCAATAATTTTGCGTTATCGATGGCTTTACCCAATTGCTTATAACGATAGAGCAACAGGTTGCGGGTAACCTTCTGATCAGCGGTTGCAAGGTAAAAAGGCACACAATAGGCCTCAGTATCCCAATAAGTGGAACCGCCGTATTTTTCGCCCGTAAACCCTTTGGGGCCGATATTCAGGCGATCGTCCTCACCGGTATAAGTTTGGTTAAGCTGGAAGATATTGAAACGTATCCCCTGCTGCGCCGAAGCGTCCCCTTCGATAATAATATCGTTGTGCTGCCACTTTTTCCCCCAGGCTGCAGCTTGTTCGGCAAGCATTTTTTCAAAACCCTTTTCGCTGATAACCTTTAAAGTTGTTTTCAACACCTCCGCCAAAGCAGCTGCCGGGTAATTTTGGGAAGATATATTGGCGGCGTATTTTATGACAGAAACAGGCTGCCCTGCAACTACCTCCAATGTAATAGCGGAGGCCACATATTTATCTTTTTCGATCTTTTTAGCGTCAACTTCTACCGGCAAATTATTTTGACTGACAGTAAACCTTTGCCCCGTAGCCACCTCGAAGCCCGTTTTTTTTGTACGGAGCTGTATATAACCTCCATTGTTCCAGCTTTCCCTGGTTACCTCGTCCCAAAATTTTTCATCGTAGTTTGAATCCTTATTGGCAACATCTCCGTCAACAAAAGGTGAAATAGTTATTGGGCCGCTATAATTAAATGGGGTAATAGTATACCTGATGGCCCCAGTTTCATCATCCACGATACTGCAAAAACGGGTAGTATCAACTTCTACCTCAATGCCTTTCGCCGTTTTGGCACGAAAGCTTCTTTTCAGATAGCCATCCTTCATATTTAGCTCACGGCGGAAAGCGATTACTTCGCATTTGGCAAGATCGAGCTGTTCGGCACCAAGCGTGATGTCTATTCCTATCCAATTGGCCGCGTTTATCACTTTTGCAAAATATTCGGGATAGCCATTCTTCCACCAGCCTACCCGGGTTTTATCGGGATAATAAACGCCGGCAACGTAATTTCCCTGTAAGGTTTCGCCGCTGTAGACTTCTTCAAAATTGGCGCGCTGCCCCATTCGGCCATTGCCCAAACTGAAAATACTTTCGGATATGGTATTGTATTCAGGCCTAAAGCCCTCTTCTATGATCCTCCACTCGTCAACTTGTATGTAGTCCTTCATTATAAATGTGATATGTTTTGTTCAATAGGGGTAATCATTTCCACCCAAAAGGAAGAAACGACCTGACTTTTAATGCTTTATAAATCATCTAACTTTTCTATACTCATTTTATCCAACCCGCTAATTACCAAATTAGCTTTACCCAACACCTCACGGGAGCCAATGCCAACTACTTTCATCCTGCCATTAATGGCCGCTTCGACGCCTGCTATGGCGTCTTCGAAAACCACACACTTTTCGGGGGCTACACCTAACTCTTCCGCGCCTTTTAAAAACACTTCCGGATCGGGTTTAGGTTTGCTCACCTTGTTGCCATCGATAACAACATCAAACAAATGCGCAATACCAACCTTTTCCAGTATGGTTCCCGAATTTTTACTAGCCGATCCCAAAGCTGTTTTGATGCCCGCCCGTTTGCACGATTCAACAAACTCCTTTGCTCCCGGCAATACTTCATCCGGTGTCATCTTATTGATCATCTCCACATACCAGTTGTTCTTCCGCGTCGCCAGCTCCTCTTTTTCAGCATCAGTTTTGGTTAGTCCGCCCCATTGCAAAATCAGGTTGAGCGATGCAACTCTGCTCACCCCTTTCAGCTTTTCATTATCCTCTTCGGTAAAATCAAACCCCAGTTCATTCGCCAATCTTTTCCATGCTTTGTAATGGTAAACCGCAGTATCCACAATCACCCCATCCAGATCAAAAATGCACGCTTTTATCTTATTCATTCAATTTTTACAGCAAACAACCTGCTGATTTTAAAGTAGCTAAATATATTTATTAATGTGTATTTTTTGGCAGTAATTCTAAAACTAATGTAGCTTTTGCCGGTAACGTAAGCTTTGGGAGGCTGACTGTCTCGCCCGTTATTACGTCTTTTGCTTTTTCGGCGCCGTTAATGCGCTCAGCATATCGTTCTGTCTTAACTTCCTGTTCTTTTTCACGGCTATTGTAAACGATCATTACCGTTTTTGCCGCATCATATCTGAAAAATACATACACTCCGTCTTCGGGTATGTATTGCATCATCTTGCCTGTTTGCAATGCGGTGGTGTTTTTTCGGTAATTAGCTAAAGCTTTAACATAGTTAAAGGCCTCGTTCTCTTTGACACTTCTGCCTGTGGGTGAAAATTTATTATCCTTATCGCCCGGCCAGCCGCCCGGGAAGTCCTCACGCACCAGCCCATCGGGGTTCGAAAAATTTTTCATCAGTATCTCATCACCGTAATACATCTGCGGCACGCCGCGCATGGTCATCAGCATAGCCATTCCCGACTTGTATTTAGTGAAATCCTCTCCCACTACCGAAAGGAAGCGGCTCATGTCATGATTGTCCAAGAATATAACATTTTTAGTGGGGTCTTTATAAAGAAAGTCCTGCGCCATTATTGAATACAAACGATTGACCCCTTCGGTCCAGCCTTCGTGTGCATTCAGCGCATCGTAAACAGCCTCTTTCCAAACCCCATCGGTTATCCCGGGCAAGTGAGTATCCAATCCGCGGTTTACCACATTTCCTTCGGTAAAAAATGCCTGGTTGGCCGCCGACCATACAAGGGTTTCACCAAATATAGATAAACGCGGAAACTCGGTCCGTACGTCTTTCGCCCATTTAGCCATGTATCCCGGATCGTTATAAGGGTAAGTATCTAGCCTGAAACCATCTACGCCCGAATATTCTACCCACCAGATATGGTTCTGCGTCAGGAAGTTTTGATAATAAGGATTATTTTCATTCATGTCCGCCATCCGGCGGTCGAACCAGCCGTCAAGCATTTGTTTCCGGTCGGACGGCGCAGCGTGGGGGTCCATTACCGCCGCATCACGAAAGTTTGATTTGGTATATTTCGGCCATTGGTGTACCCAGCTTTTCATCGGCATATCCTGTATGGTGTATCCTTCGGTACCGGCATGGTTGTGCACCAGGTCCATCACCACTTTCATGCCCATAGCATGGCATTTTTCCACAAACTTTTTATACAATTCGTTGGTGCCATAGCGCGGATCGATCTTGTAATGATCCGTAACCGCATAACCATGATAAGATGCGCTCGGCTCATTATTTTCAACAGCCGGCGTAAGCCAGATAGCGGTCACACCTAAATCCTTCAGATAATCCAGGTGATCCATTATTCCCTGAAGATCCCCCCCGTGGCGGCTGAACATTTTTGCCCTGTTAATACCAGTCTCCCGCATCCCGGCAACCGAATCATTTTTCGTATTCCCATTGGCAAAACGATCGGGCATAATGAGATAGATGAGATCTTTATTGGTAACACCCTGAGCGCGGTTTTCTGAATGGTCGCGTTTCTTCAATTCATATTGATAGGTAAGCGTTTTTTCGCCTGCTTTGGTAAATTTTATCGGGAACGTTCCCGGAGTTGCGCCTGAAAAAATGCGCAGATCGACAAATAAATAATTCGGATTTTCAACTTTATGGACCGCAATAAGCCTCACGCCGGGGTAGTTTATTTCCACTTTTCGCGAGGCAATATCATTGCCGTGTACTATCAGCTGAAGGTTAGGATTGCTCATGCCGGTCCACCAAAACATGGGCTCCACGCGCTCCAAAGCGGGAATTTGAGCTGAAACGCCCAATGCCACCACGAGGCAGCCGAATGTCAAAAAAAGTAATTTTCTCATACCAGGTTTATCAGGAAAAATAGCCGGAGGTCGATTTCGATCTCAACAGTCACGGCGTTTCAAATTTAATATAAAAATGATTTCCTGTGAGAAAAAGTGAAAATGATTGAGGAATAGAAATTTCAGACGTGTTTTAGTGATTAGCTTTGCATGATTGCTTAACACTTTGTATGCAACTCTATAATGAGACAATTTAAATATATCGACACAATGAAATCAATTTCCATCATTTCCATCCCGGTGACCGACCAAGAAGCATCCAAGCAGTTTTATTTAAAATTGGGTTTTAATCTATTGGTAGAAGCACCGTTTGATAAGGGCCAGAAGTGGGTTCAACTAGCATTCCCCGGCCAGGAAGCTGTATCCATTACGTTGGTTACCTGGTTTGATAATATGCCGGCGGGATGTATCAACGGGTTTGTTATAAACACCGACAACCTGGACAACGATATTAATGAGCTAACTGCAAAGGGTATAACAGTTGGAAAGGTCGATCACACACCATGGGGCAGATTTGCGGCGGTAACAGACCCGGATGGAAATCGGCTAAGCCTGCATCAAGCATAACGCTTTCCTTTATGGTTTCTCCATATTTATTCTTTCTGTGTACTCTGCGGTAAAAGTCCAACCGCAGAGTACACAGATAATTTTTTTTGCAGAGAAGTATTGAGATACTTCACCATTTGTCGATCCCTAATAATTTTCTTCCCAATGGGCTTAGTTCTGCAACCGGGTTCTTTTTCTCGCGTTCCATCGGGTCGCCCGGAAAGGCATAGCCCTGCATGGCTTCGCGGCTTTGCCAGCTGTTAATACGCCATTGACGCAACTCTTCATTATCTTCCTGGGCGGGCATCATCGCAATATATTGAGCAATACGTACTTTATCGCCGCTCCTGTTGGGGCGTATGCCATGTGGCTCCAGGCTATTGAATATCAGCAGGTCTCCTGCTTCCAGCTTAACCTTTACTATTTCAAAACCAGTAGTATCTGGTTTATAATGATCCCGATCGGCGGGTTGCATCAGCTTCCAGGCGTCATAGGTGCGATAAAGCTCAGGCACACACTGGAACCCGCCCATATTTTCATCCGTCTGGTCGGCCAGAGCTAACACGCCCTGTACGTTTTGCGGCTTGGTTTCCGGATCGTAATCCCAGTGGATAAATCCTTTGTATTCAAAGCCGGGCCTTAACGGAAAATTCAAATTTGCACGGTCAATAGTTACCCACAGCTTTTCGGTTCCCCAAACATCCGCAAATGCCTGGTGGACTTTTGGATATTGCCTGTTATCCCACATGTATTGCTGGTTATATATTTCCACCATGCCGGTATTGTTTAACTCCGTCATCTGCATTTGTGCGTTGGGTCTTTTGTACCAGCTTTCAATATCATTCTGATCCTTATCTTCATATTCCCACAGATAGTCCGCAAGTTTCTTTGCCTGCTCTTTCGGCACCGCATTCTTAACAACCACATAGCCATTCTCTATCCAAAATTTCCAGTCGGCCTCGCTCAAAACCCGCAATGGTTCGCCGTTACTACGGTCATTTAACCTTAGCTGGCTCGATTTCGCCGTCGATGGATTGCCAGGTATTTCCTTATGTGCATTCTCTGGGGTCATGGTCATAGCGCCCATGGTTTGATTTTCAGTTTTCATATCTGCTGTTGATTTACATATCAAAAGTAGTACTGATATATGCGGCAATTGTACTTTGCAATGACCAATATTTGCTCTGTATTAACATATTACATAATTTTAAATGAATTATTAAGGCAATCAAGATGAATGAAATACAATTAGAACAAGTTGTTTTTGAGCCCGGCAAGTCGTTTAAGCTATTTTCTCCCCGCCTGCGTAATACTTTTTTATGGCATTACCACCCGGAATATGAATTAGTTTATGTTGAGGCTGACGCAGGGATACGCCATGTTGGCTCGCACATTTCGGGTTACACCCAAAGTGACCTTGTTTTTATTGGTGGCAATCTTCCACATCTTAATTTCGATTATCGCTTGCGAAGCGATTATCACCAGGTAGTCATCCAACTGCGCGAAGATTTTATGGGCGGCGCCATAAGCATGTCGCCTGAATTTTCTGTCATTAACCAGCTATTTAAAAGGTCCGCCTCAGGCATAGCTTTTAATGGAAATACAAAAGCTATCGCCGCACAGAGGCTTAAGCAATTACAAAACTTGTCGTCCTTCGGTCAATTAATGGAGTTAATAGACATCTTCCAATTCCTGGCAAATTCGACGGAATACCAGGTGCTTAACGGCGATGATCTGAGCCTTCGGTTTTTTTTGAAAGATAAGATACGCATGGGTGCGATATACGAATACATCGATGCCAATTACAACCGTAAGCCCGATGTGAACATTGTGGCCGACAAGGTACACCTTACTACACCCGCATTTTGCCGTTATTTCAAAAGGCAAACCAATATGACATTTACAGATTTTGTTAATCAATATCGTATCGATATGGCAAAAAACTTGCTGATGCAGGACAAAAATATCACTGAAACCTGTTATGCAGTTGGGTTCGAAAGCCTATCCTATTTTAATAAATTATTCAATAAGATCGTCGGAAAGAATCCGTCCGAATTCAAAAGGTCATGGCCTGATAGCAATGCTCAACTACACTGATCAGCTTTAAGTAGCAATTTACAATAAGTTAAATATCAATTGTTTATATATAATTTTTACCTTTTATGGTACCAAAAATTGTTAATAACTATTGTTGAACCTATTCTATTTACCCCCGTATAAAGTGGTGTTTAACAGAACATTTTGTTGCCGAACGGGCAATTTTATACGACCGGATGATGAAAAGAGAAATTACCGCACTGTTATTACTTTCAGGCTTGATGTTTTATTCCTGCAAAAAAACGGCAGTTCAACCAGATACCGATGGCATTACCATAACAACCCCTGCAACTTCTACATCGACAACAGGGCAAACAACCACAGGCAGCAATGCCGACGGACCAAGTGTGACGGGCCTGGTGAGACTCAAAATGAGCAAAGACTCTATCAATACAGATGGGATTCTCATCAATTTTAAGCCCACTGCTAAACCGATATATGTGATAGGCGAAGATGCACCTGCCTTGCA
>Ga0310811_10000061_pt1 | contig 174045 bp, 201 predicted proteins | sample YCmetagenome_FD_207642 | JGI IMG/M metagenome (GOLD analysis project Ga0310811, IMG submission 207642) | Soil microbial communities from experimental microcosm in Duke University, North Carolina, United States - YC | ecosystem: Engineered > Artificial ecosystem > Soil microcosm > Unclassified... | reverse complement strand
AATCGCGCTAAGATGCCGACCATGGAAACTAAAAACCCTTCGAAAATCCTCGTCGTCGACGACGATCCGCGCCTGCGCGATCTGCTGCGCCGCTACCTCGGTGAACAGGGCTTCAATGTCTATGTTGCCGAGAACGCGCCGTCCATGAACAAGCTCTGGGTGCGCGAGCGCTTCGACTTGCTGGTGCTCGATCTGATGCTGCCCGGCGAGGACGGCCTGTCGATCTGCCGTCGCCTGCGCGGCAGCAACGACCGTACGCCGATCATCATGCTGACGGCCAAGGGTGAAGACGTCGACCGTATTGTCGGGCTCGAAATGGGCGCCGACGACTATCTGCCCAAGCCGTTCAACCCGCGCGAACTGGTCGCGCGGATTCACGCGGTGCTGCGCCGCCAGTCGCCGTCGGAGCTGCCAGGCGCGCCGTCCGAGACCACCGAGGTGTTCGAGTTCGGCGAGTTCGCGCTGAATCTCGCCACTCGCACGCTCACCAAGGCCGGTCAGGAAATCCCGTTGACCACGGGTGAGTTCTCGGTGCTGAAGGTGTTTGCGCGCCATCCGCGCCAGCCGCTGTCCCGTGAAAAGCTGATGGAACTGGCACGCGGTCGTGAATACGAAGTCTTCGACCGTAGTCTCGACGTGCAGATTTCGCGTCTGCGCAAGCTGATCGAACCTGATCCGGGCAGCCCGCGTTTCATCCAAACCGTCTGGGGTCTCGGCTACGTGTTCATTCCTGACGGTGCAGCCTGAGTTTGTTCTCACCTACAGTTTTTGATTTCAAATAAGAAGGGCCCATGCGGATCGACCGGCGCCTCCTGACGCTCGCGTTCGGCGGCCTTTTCTGGCGGACCTTTCTGTTGATCGCGCTGTTGATCGCAGTCAGTCTCGCCGCGTGGTTCCAGAGCTTTCGGGTGATCGAACGCGAGCCGCGCGCGCAGCGCGTGGCTTTGCAACTGGTCGCCATCGTCAAGCTCACGCGCACCGCACTCCTCTATTCCGATCCCGACCTGCGGCGTGCGTTGCTGCAGGATCTGGAGAGCAATGAAGGGGTGCGCGTGTACCCGCGCGAAACCACCGACAAGTACAAACTCCAACCCGACGAGTCGCTGAACCGGCTGATCGAGCACGACATTCGCGGCCGTCTCGGCGACGACACGGTGATTGCGCAGAGCGTCAACGACATTCCCGGCGTCTGGATCAGCTTCAAGATCGACGACGACGATTACTGGGTGGCGCTCGACCGCGATCAACTGGACAACGCAACGGGCCTGCAATGGGCCGGCTGGGGGGTGTTCGCGCTGGCGCTCTCGCTGTTCGGCGCGGCCTTCATTACCAGTCTGGTGAACCGTCCGTTTGCCCGGCTCGCGATGGCTGCGCGCAAGGTCGGCTCGGGCCAGTCACCGGAGCCGCTGCCCGAGCGCGGCATGGGCGTGGCCGCCGAAACCAATCGCAGTTTCAACCAGATGGTGCAGGACCTCGAACAACTCGAGGCCGACCGCGCGCTCATGCTCGCGGGGATCTCCCACGATCTGCGCACCCCGCTTGCACGGCTGCGGCTGGAAACCGAGATGAGCCCGTCCGACCAAGCCACCAAAGACGCGATGGTGGACGACATCGAGCAGATGGACATGATCATCGGCCGGTTCCTCGATTACGCCCGCCCGGTACAGCGTGTGCCGGAACCGGTCGATCTGTCGGTGATCGCGGGCGAACTCGCGGCGCGGATGCAGAGCGAAGACAGCATGCGCCTGATCACGCGGCTCGCTCCGTCGGCGGTGATCGAGGCGGACGAGACCGATATGCGGCGGGTGGTTGGCAATCTGCTGGAAAACGCCCGCAAGTATGGCCTGAGCGACGGCGACGGCATCCCGCATGTGATTCTGGAAACGCGGGTGTCGCACTCCCGCGTCGAGTTGTCGGTGGTCGACGAAGGGCCCGGGATTCCCGAAGATCAGTTGTCCCTTGTCACGCGGCCGTTCTATCGCGTGAATTCGGCGCGCACCCAGGCAAACGGCACGGGCCTTGGCATGGCCATTGTGCAGCGGCTGGTAGGCCGTTATCGCGGCGCGCTGCGCCTGCGCAATCGCACGCCGGGTCCGGGGCTGGAGGTCACCATTGAATTTCCGCTCGCAAAAGGCGCTTGAACCCCACGAAGGAGCACTCGCATGAAAACCGTCGGCGATAAACTCGAAGCGTTCACCGTGACTGCCGCCAAGCCCGGTTTCAACGATTACGAAGAAAACGGCATATCGGCGTTCGAAGAAATCACCGAACAGTCGTTTCCCGACAAGTGGAAAATTATCTATTTCTACCCGAAGGATTTCACGTTCGTGTGTCCGACGGAGATCGTTGAATTTGCCAGACTCGCGAAGGATTTTGAGGAGCGCGACGCCGTGCTGCTAGGCGGCAGCGTCGATAATGAGTTCGTCAAGCTGGCATGGCGCCGCGAGAACAAGGATCTGAACAAGCTCAACCACTATTCGTTCGGTGACGTGAAAGGCGAGTTGATCGACCAGCTTGGTGTGCGCGACAAGGAAGCCGGCGTGGCGCTGCGCGCGACGTTTATTGTCGATCCGGACAATACGATTCAGCACATCTCGGTCAATAACCTGAACGTCGGCCGCAACCCGGCAGAGGTATTACGCCTGCTGGATGCACTGCAAACCTACGAAGAATGCGCTTGCAACCGCCCCGTGGGCGGATCGACGTTGTGATGCAACAGGTTCGATAAAAAACCCGCGGCGCCTGAAAAGCAGCAGCGGGTTTTACGAGGCCCATAAAATCGCACCCAACTCCTAGTTTTTAATCAACAAAACTACGGCCTGAGCTTCAATCCCTTCGCCACGGCCGAGATATCCCAACTTCTCATTCGTCTTGGCCTTAACGTTAACGCGCTCGACCGGCAGGTTAAGGTCCGCGGCGATGTTAATCCGCATTGCTTCAATGTGAGGCGCGAGCTTAGGCGCCTGAGCAACCACACTACTATCCACGTTAGCGATAGAAAATCCACCCGCCGTTACACGGGCAAAACACTCCCGCAGCAAAACCCGGCTATCCGCGCCGGCGAATTTAGCATCGGTATCGGAGAAATGACGCCCGATATCGCCCATTGCAGCAGCGCCAAAAATGGCATCGGTAATCGCATGCAGCAGCACATCCGCGTCCGAATGCCCGAGCAGGCCGCGTTCGTAAGGAATCGTCACCCCGCCAATAATCAACGGACGGCCCGGCACCAGCGCATGCACGTCATAACCCTGCCCAATTCTGAAATCCATATGCGTCAAGTCCATTCATTTAAATTCGATTAACCGCTCAGGAAGCCGAAGCCGGCCGGGACAGAATCGCTTCGGCCAGGTCGAAATCTTCCGGATAAGTGACCTTGAAGTTGCGCAAACTCCCCTGCACCAACCTGGGCGCATGACCCAGCCACTCGATCGCGCTCGCTTCGTCGGTCAGATCGTGACCGTCCGCCTGCGCGCGCAAAATGGCCTCGCGCAACATGCCGATGCGGAACATCTGGGGCGTCTGCGCCTGCCACAGGCCGTCGCGCGCCTCGGTGCGGGCAATCCGCCCGTCCGACGAACCGGCATCGATCCGCTTCAGGGTATCCGCAACCGGCAGCGCCATGATGCCGCCCACCGCGTCCTCCTTCAGCGCGGCGACCAGCGCGCGGATCAAGCCAGGCGTAATGCCGGGCCGCGCGGCGTCGTGCACCAGCACCCAGTCGTCGTCGTGCGCACCGAACTCGGCCAGCGCATGCAAGCCGTTCAGCACCGACGCCTGGCGCGAGGCCCCGCCGGCGCGGCGCACGGCAAAACGCAGCCCGCTGAAGCGGCGGGCGTCAAAGTGCTGGTCGTCCGGGGCAATGACGACCAGCGTTTGCGCAAACTCGCTGCAGGCGTCGAACGCCGCCAGCGAGTAATGCAACATGTCGCGACCGGCGACAGTGCGATATTGTTTGGGCATCGCGGCGCCGGAACGGCTGCCGGTGCCAGCGCACGGAATCAGGGCAAATAGACGGGAAGTCACGAGTGCGGATGCCGCGAAGTGAAAGTAAACGACGGATTTTATAATAGGTCCTTCGCATCTACGCCCCGACACGCGTAAACTTGCCGATCACGTGTGAGCCCGAGGCCGTCTTTTCTCTTCTATGCCAGACATCGCCGCATCATCGCAGTACTCCCCGCCCGTCGCGCTCGTCAAGACCGGCCAGCGTTTTGCCTTCGACGGCACGCACGGCTCGTCCGACGCGCTGCTGATCGCCCGCTACCATCTCGCCTATCGCGAGAAGGTGCCGTTGCTGGCCGTGGTCTGCGAAAGCGCCGTCGACGCGCAACGCTTGTCGCAGGAGATCAGCTTTTTCGCGCCCGAGGCCCGGGTGCGTTTGCTGCCCGACTGGGAAACGCTGCCTTACGATACCTTTTCGCCTCACCAGGATCTGGTCTCCGAGCGCCTCGCCACGCTGCACGATCTCGGCGAGGGCCGCTGCGACATCCTGCTGGTGCCGGCCACCACCGCCTTGTACCGGATGCCGCCCGCGTCCTTCATGGCGGGCTACACGTTCTCGTTCTCGCAAGGCGAGCGCCTGAACGAAGCCAAACTCAAGGCGCAATTGACCCTGGCCGGCTACGAGCACGTGAGCCAGGTGGTGCGTCCCGGCGAATACTGCGTGCGCGGCTCACTGCTCGACCTCTTTCCGATGGGCTCGCCGTTGCCGTACCGGATCGACCTGTTCGACGACCAGGTCGACTCGATCCGTGCCTTCGACCCGGATACGCAGCGCAGCCTCTACCCGGTGAAAGAGGTGCGCCTGCTGCCCGGCCGCGAATTCCCCTTCGACGAGGCCGCCCGCACGGCCTTTCGCAGCCGCTGGCGTGAAACTTTCGAGGGCGATCCAAGCCGCGCGTCGATCTATAAGGACATCGGCAACAGCGTGCCTTCGGCGGGCATCGAATACTATCTGCCGCTCTTCTTCGACGAAACCGCCACGCTCTTCCACTATTTGCCCGAAGGCGCGCAACTGGCGTTCGTCGGCGATCTGGATGCGGCGATCAAGCGCTTCACCAACGACACCAGGCAGCGCTACAACTTCCTGTCGCACGATCGCGACCGGCCGATTCTGGAGCCGCAGCGTCTATTCCTCTCGGACGAGGATTTTTTCACGTTCGCCAAGCCGTTCGCGCGACTCGTCCTGCCGGCCAACGCGGGCGGCGGCTGGTCGACCCCGTTGCCGAATCTTGCGATCGACCGTCACGCGGAAGATCCGATTGCGGCCCTGCGCGCCTATCTGGACACCACCCCGAACCGCGTGCTGTTTGCCACTGAATCGGCCGGCCGGCGCGAAACGCTGTTGCAGTTGCTCGCCGACAATCATCTGCGACCGGCATCGAGCGACACCTTCCAGAGCTGGCTCGCCGGCGATACGCGTTTCTCGCTCGGCGTCGCCCCGTTGGCCAACGGTTTTGCCGTGCCCGCGGAGGGCATCGCGATCATCACCGAGACGGAGCTTTACGGGCCGCTCGCGCGCCGCGCGGGCCGCCGCCGTCAGGAACAGGCGAGCAACGTCGATTCGATGGTGCGCGATCTGTCCGAGCTGAAGATCGGCGATCCGGTCGTGCATTCGCAGCACGGCATCGGCCGCTATATGGGCCTCGTCACGATGGATCTCGGCGAAGGCGAGACCGAATTCCTGCACCTCGAGTACGCGAGCGACAGCAAGCTCTACGTGCCGGTTGCGCAGTTGCACGTGATCTCGCGCTACAGCGGCGCGGATCCGGAAAGCGCGCCCTTGCATTCGCTCGGCTCGGGCCAATGGGAAAAGGCCAAACGCAAAGCCGCGCAGCAGATCCGCGACACCGCGGCGGAACTGCTGAACCTGTACGCCCGTCGCGCGCTGCGTGAAGGCCACGCTTTCGCGCTCGAACCGAAAGACTATGTGAAGTTCGCCGAGAGTTTCGGCTTCGAGGAGACGCCGGATCAGGCCGCGGCGATTGCCGCAGTGATCGGCGATATGACGAGCGGCAAACCGATGGACCGCCTCGTGTGCGGCGACGTCGGTTTCGGCAAAACCGAGGTGGCGCTGCGTGCGGCGTTTATCGCGGTGATGGGCGGCAAGCAGGTCGCGCTGCTCTCGCCCACCACGCTGCTCGCAGAACAGCACACGCAAACCTTTAGCGACCGGTTCTCCGACTGGCCGGTGCGGATTGCCGAACTGTCGCGCTTCAAGTCGACCAAGGAAGTCAACGCGGCGATCCAGCAGATCAACGAAGGCACCGTCGACATCGTCATCGGCACGCACAAGCTGCTGTCCTCCGATGTGCAGTTCAAGCGGCTGGGGCTCGTGATCATCGACGAGGAACACCGTTTCGGCGTGCGTCAGAAAGAAGCGCTGAAAGCGTTGCGCGCCGAAGTCGATGTACTCACGCTCACCGCCACCCCGATCCCACGCACGCTCGGCATGGCGCTCGAAGGCCTGCGGGATTTCTCCGTGATCGCCACCGCGCCGCAAAAGCGCCTCGCGATCAAAACCTTCGTGCGTCGCGAAGAAGACAGCGTGATTCGCGAAGCCATGTTGCGCGAATTGAAGCGCGGCGGCCAGGTGTACTTCCTGCATAACGAAGTCGAGACGATCGAGAATCGCCGGCAGATGCTCGAAACGCTCGTGCCAGAAGCGCGCATTGCCGTCGCGCATGGTCAGATGCATGAGCGCGAACTCGAACGCGTGATGCGTGACTTCGTTGCCCAACGCGCGAACGTTCTGCTGTGCACGACGATTATCGAAACCGGTATCGACGTGCCGAGCGCCAACACGATCCTGATTCACCGCGCCGACAAGTTCGGTCTTGCGCAATTGCATCAGTTGCGTGGCCGCGTCGGTCGTTCGCACCACCAGGCGTACTCGTATCTGCTGGTGCATGACCCGCAAGGGCTGACCAAGCAGGCGCAGCGCCGCCTCGAAGCCATCCAGCAAATGGAGGAACTCGGTTCCGGCTTCTATCTCGCGATGCACGACCTCGAGATTCGCGGCACAGGCGAAGTGCTCGGCGACAAGCAATCGGGCGAAATCCAGGAGATCGGTTTCCAGCTCTATACCGACATGCTCAACGACGCCGTCAAGGCGCTCAAGGAAGGCAAGGAACCGGACCTCACCGCCCCGCTCGCGGCGACCACGGAAATCAATCTGCACGCCCCCGCCATTTTGCCGGCCGACTATTGCGGCGACGTGCAGGAACGCCTGTCGCTCTACAAGCGCCTCGCCAATTGCGAACACAACGATTCGATCGACAGCATTCAGGAAGAGTTGATCGATCGCTTCGGCAAGTTGCCGCCGCAGGCACACGCGCTCGTCGAGACACATCGTCTGCGATTGGCGGCCAAGCCTTTGGGCATTTCGAAAATCGACGCGGGCGAAGCCGTGATCGGCTTGCAGTTCATCCCCAATCCGCCGATCGACGCCATGCGGATCATCGAGATGGTGCAGAAACACAAGCACATCAAGCTCGCGGGCCAGGACAAGCTGCGCATCGAAACGCGCAGTCCGGATCTGGCCGTGCGTGTGGCGACGGTCAAGGAAACCTTGCGCGCGCTCGGCACGCCCAGTCGCGGCACCGCTGCCACGGCGGCGGCGCGCTAAGCTGTCGCTGGATGTTCACGCGCCGCTATCACGCCAACTTCGGCGTGCATAGCGGCGTCGCGACGGATACCCGCGCCGGCACATGAGCCTGATGCAAAAAAACGGGTACGTCTAGCCGTTTTTCGCTCATGCTGCGGTGCGCAAACGCGCTCCGCAGCATACGGGTGAAGGTTTTTTGGGTATGATCGAAAGACTCAAATGCTGGAGTCTTGTCATGTCACACGTCGCTGAATCAGCGCAGTCCTCGCAAACGCCCGCCTCTGCATCGAATTCTTCCTCGCCTGCCTCGCTTCCCTGGGTCACCCGTCTCGTGTCGATGGACACGGTGAGCCGCAATCCGAATCTCGGCCTGATCGAAACCGTGCGCGACGAATTGCGCGCGGTCGGCATCGAAGCCACACTCACCCACGACGAAAGCGGCAAATGGGCCAATCTGTTTGCAACGATTCCGGCTCACGACGGCGAGACCAACGGCGGCGTGGTGCTGTCGGGCCATACCGACGTCGTGCCGGTGGACGGTCAGCAGTGGGACAGCGATCCGTTCAAGCCTGAAATTCGCGGCGATAAACTGTATGGCCGCGGCACCTGCGATATGAAAGGCTTCATCGGCGCCGCGCTTACGCTCTTGCCTGAGATGCAGCGCACGAAGCTCGCCAAACCGATTCACTTCGCCCTGTCGTTCGACGAGGAAGTGGGTTGCGTGGGCGCACCCCTCCTGATCGCCGATCTGATGAAACGCGGCGTCAAGCCGGACGGCTGCATCGTCGGCGAGCCGACCAGCATGCGTCCGATCGTGGCGCACAAAGGCATCAACGCGTATCAGTGCTGCGTGCGCGGCCAGGCAGCGCATTCATCGCTTACGCCGAAGGGTCTGAATGCGATCGAATACGCCGCGCGCCTGATCTGCTACATCCGCGACATGGCCGATCAGTTTCGCGAGCAAGGCCCGTTCGACGAACTGTATGACGTGCCCTTCACCACCGCGCAAACCAGCACGATCGTCGGCGGCAATGCGATCAATACCGTGCCGGCCGAATGCAAATTCCAGTTCGAATTCCGCAATCTGCCCACGCTCGACCCCGAACCGATCTTCGCGCGGATCGATCAATACGCACGCGAAACGCTACTGCCGAAAATGTTGCGCGAGCATCCATCCGGCGCCATCGAGATCACCAAAATCGCTGCGGCGCCCGGGCTCGATTCGTCTGAACAAGCGGCCATCACGCAACTCGTGCGCGCGCTGACTGCCGACCAGGACAAGCGCAAAGTCGCGTATGGCACCGAAGCCGGGTTGTTCTCGCTGGCCGGCATTCCGAGCATTGTGTGCGGCCCCGGCGACATCCAGCAGGCCCACAAGGCCAACGAATTCGTGGCGCTGGATCAGCTCGTGGCATGCGAACGTTTCCTGCAAAAATTCATTCACAGCATGTCGGTCGACGCCCACGTGCACTGAAACTGAGCGCGGCAAAAATAGTCTTAATCATACCGAGGAAAAACCTAACCACGCCATGTCAACCGCCACGCCGCAGCACACCGACCATACGATCGACGGTGAGCCGATCCCCACACTCGACGACATCGCCACGCAGCACTTTGCCTTGACGCCGTGGGTGACACGAACGCCGGTGTTCGACCGGCTCGATTTTCCGTCGCTGGAAGGCACGGTGGTGAACTTCAAGTTCGAGTTGTTGCAGGCGGGCGGCAGCTTCAAGGCGCGCGGCGCGTTCACCAACCTGCTCGCGCTCGACGAAGCGCAACGCAGCGCGGGCGTTACCTGTGTTTCGGGCGGCAACCATGCCGTGGCGGTCGCCTACGCGGCAATGCGCCTTGGCATCAGCGCGAAGGTCGTGCTGTTTCGCGCGGCCAATCCGGCACGCGTAGCCTTGTGCCGGCAATATCGCGCGGAGATCGTGTTCGCGGAGAACATTGCCGAAGCATTCGAACTGGTGCGCCGTATCGAAGCGGAAGAAGGCCGCTACTTCGTGCACCCGTTCAATGGTTATCGCACCGTGCTGGGCTCGGCCACGCTCGGCTATGAATGGGCCACGCAAACGCCCGATCTCGAAGCGGTGATCGTGCCGATCGGCGGCGGCGGGCTCGCCGCCGGCGTAGCCACCGCCATGCGGCTCGCCAATCCCAAGGTGCACATCTACGGCGTCGAGCCCGAAGGATCGGATGCGATGGGCAAAAGCTTTGCCGCCAATCACACGATCAAGATGGGCCACATGCACACCATTGCCGATTCACTCGCGTCGCCCCATACCGAGGAATACAGCTACGAGTTGTGCCGCCGTCATATCGACCGCCTCGTCACCGTCTCCGACGAGCAGTTGCGCGCGGCCATGCTGACCTTGTTCGGACAACTTAAGCTAGCTGTCGAACCAGCCTGCGCCGCGGCTACGGCAGCGCTGCTCGGGCCGCTGCGCGAAACACTGCAAGGCAAGCGCGTCGGCGTGCTGCTGTGCGGGACCAATACCGACCCGGTCAGTTTTGCCGCGCATATCGAACGGGCGCGCCACAGCCAGTCACAGTTTCCAGAATAGAGCCCATCCGCTCTTTCAGCTTTAGGGGACTAGCCTATCGCTCTCAGATTGGTATGATTCGATCATCGACTTCTGGGAGGAACATCTATGAGCATGATTAAGGAATTCAAGGAATTTGCCCTCAAAGGCAACGTAATGGATCTGGCTGTCGGGGTGATTATCGGCGGCGCATTTTCCACAATCGTCAATTCAATTGTTAAAGACCTGATCATGCCGGTTGTCGGCGTTGCTACCGGCGGCCTCGATTTCTCCAACAAATTCATTCGCCTCGGCGATATTCCAGCGAGTTTCAAAGGCAGTCCGGAATCGTATAAAGACTTGCAGACGGCAGGCGTGGCGGTGTTCGGTTATGGCTCGTTCATCACGGTGGCCATCAACTTCGTGATTCTCGCGTTCATCATTTTCCTGATGGTCAAGTTCATCAACAATCTGCGCAAACCGGCTGAAGCCGCACCGGCGGAACCGCCGCCAACGCCGGAAGATGTCGTGCTGCTGCGCGAGATCCGCGATTCGCTGAAGAACGCGCCGCCGCGTTAAGGTTTCCGCATCGAGCATTGGCACCGGTGCATTAGCCGGTGACAATGAAAAAGGCCTGTAGCGCGAAAATCGCCACAGGCCTTTTTTCCATCCTGCACGCCAGTTATCTCACCTCAGTCTGGGCGGAAAGTACAACTAGGCGCCCTTAGCGGCCGCATCCTTTTCGCCCTTATCTCCGCCTTCGCCCTTTTCCGCCTTCAGGTTCAGCGCGCTTTCAATCATCGTTTCGAGCTGGCCGAAATTGACGGGTTTAGTCAGATGCGAAGTAAAGCCCGCGCTCAGGCAACGGCGCACGTCTTCGTCGGTACCGAAGCCGGTCAACGCAACCGCCGGCGCATCCGAATGCTCGCGGAACGCCTTGACGAAATCGAGACCGGTGCCATCCGGCAAGCCCACATCGCTGATCACCAGATCGAAGTTCTGCAACTGGGTGGCGGCCAACGCATCGTCAACCCGCCCCACCACGGTCACGTCGTGCCCCAGGCTGCGAATCAGCTGCGCCATCACCTCGGCGGTATCCACGTGGTCTTCGATCAGCAGGATGGTCAGCAATCCGGGCGGACGCACCTCATCGGGTGCGGCGACAGGCGTCAGCTCCTCCGGCGCGGCAGCCGTGGGCAGCGTGATCGTGAAGGTCGCGCCGCAGTGCGGCCCCGGACTCTGTGCGATCACCGTACCGCCGTGCACGTCGGTCAGCGCCTTGGTGATCGCGAGACCCAGGCCCAGGCCGCCGAATTGCCGCGTCATGTTCTGATTGCCCTGCTCGAAGGCATTGAAAAGCTTGCCGATCTGCTCGGGCTCGATACCAATGCCCGTATCCTCGACCGAGATCTGCACGTGCATGCGTTCATCATGCGTGCGCACGTAGATATGACCGCCGTCCGGTGTGAATTTGACCGCGTTGCGGATCAGGTTCCACAACATCTGCTGCAGCCGTGCGCGATCGGCGAGCACGTAGTGATGCTCGGCATTCTTGTGGACGTGTACGTCCTGCTGCTTGACCTGGATCTCGCTGCGGAAGAGTTCGAGCACGCTGTCGATCACCTCATGCACGTCGACCGTTTCGAGCGACAGACGCAGCTTGCCATTCGCCACACGCGTGAGGTCGAGCAGATCGTCGATCAGACGCGCTTCGAGTTCGACGTTGCGGCGGATCATGCGCACGCTCGTGCGTGCCTGGTCGGGCAGACCCGGGATCATCTCCAGCACGCTGGCCCCCGCCAGCACCGGCGTGAGCGGTGTGCGCAATTCGTGCGACAGCATGGCGAGGAAGCGGTCTTTCGCACGATTGGCTTCTTCCGCGATCTGGCGAGCGGCCTGCTCCGAGGCGAGCAGGCGTTCGCGCTCCTCGATCGCCTCGCGCTGGGGATGAATATCCGTGCAACTGCCGAACCATTTGCTGATATTGCCCTCGGGGTCGCGCATGGCGACCGCACGGGCGTCGAACCAGCGATATTCGCCGTCATGGCGGCGAATCCGCAGTTCGTGCCGGTAATCGCCGGCGCCGTCCGTCACCGCCTTGAGCCAGGTCCGGCGAATCTCTTCACGATCGTCGGGATGCACCGCTTCGAGCCATGCGAGGCCATACGAACTGCTTTCCGACAATCCCGTGTAGTCGAACCACTGCTTCGACAGGAAATCGCAATCGCCCGCGGCGTTGCAGGTCAGCACGAGGTGCGGCAACGCCTCCGACAAGGTCCGGTAATGCTGTTCGCGGTCACGCAACAGCAAGGCTTCAGCCGACGCCTTTTGCAGACGCACCTGGGAAAGCACGCGCTCCACGGCTTCCGGCAGGTAATCGAGGTAATCACCGGATTTCGGCACCACGTCGGACACGCCCGCGCGTAACGCTTCGATCACGCGCGATTCGTCAGTGAAACCAGTCACGAGGATGGCAGGAATCCGCACACCTTCGGCCCGCAAACGGCGAAAGAAGTCGAGGCCGGTTTCGGGCCCGCTCAACTGGTAGTCGAGCACCAGCAGGTCGGGCGCGCCGGCAGCAAGCCGCTCGCGGGCCGTGTCGACACCGGCGCAGATGGCAACCCGGCAGCCGGCGCGTTCGAGCGATTTGCGCGCGAGCCGCAGGATGCCTTCGTCGTCATCGACGACCAGCACATATGCGGCGGGTTGCGTGGACACTTCTTCGGTCATGCGGAGTCTTCTTTCGCTAGGTCTGATAGGGCTATCTTGTCATGAGCCGCTTTCGGCGCGCCTTCACCTGCGCCTTCCGTCAAGGCGCGCCCAGCCGGTGGCCCGCCGGCAGTTTGACGACTTGCAGGAAGAAGCCGAGACGGCGCACGGCTTCGATGAAGGCGTCGTATTCGACCGGCTTGGTGATATAGACATTGCAGCCGAGTTCGTAACAGCGTTCGATTTCGCGCGGATCGTCGGTCGTGGTCAGCACGATCACCGGCACCGCGGCTGTCTGCGGCGAATCCTTCAGACGCCGCAATACCTCGAAGCCATCCACCCGCGGCATCTTCAGATCGAGCAGCACGACGAAATTCGTCAAATCCTCCCGAGGCGGGTAAGGACTGGCCGCAGCGTCCGCGGGCGCCGGGCCGAAGAAGTAATCGAGTGCCTGCTGGCCATCGCGAAAGCGCACGAAGCCGTTTGAAACACCGGCACGGCGCAAATTGCGCTCGACCAGCGTGGCGTGGCCGTCGTCGTCCTCGATCAGCACGATGCTGACCGTTTCCCCGTGACTCATATGCCCTCCGGGCTGACAATCCGTTTTTTGCATCATGTTTTAGCTATCCCCGCCTTTTTTCCCGATGCCTGCCCTGACTCAATTGCGCGCGGGCTGTTCCGGCAGCACGACGAAAAAGGTCGATCCCGCCCCTTCCGCCGACTCGACCCAGATGCGCCCGCCATGCCGTTCCACCATCCGCCGCACCACGGCGAGGCCCACACCGTCTCCGTTCGCGACGTCGCCGTGCAAGCGCTGAAAGGCCCGGAACACCTTCGACATATACGCCGCCGGAATGCCGAGGCCGTTGTCACGCACATAATAAGTGCGCGTGCGTAACGCGCGCGGTTCCGTCTCGTCGACCGGTTCCGGCTCCAGCGCGCCGATCTCGATGCGCCCATTACGCGCCGGATCGAGATAATTGAGCGCATTACCGACCAAATTGCTGAAAATCTGCTCGATCGCACCCGGGTCGCCCCACGCCGGCGGCAATTCGCGCACGGTGACCACGGTCGCCCGCTGGCTGATCACGCCCTGCAACGCCTCGACCACCCGTCCCACCACGCGTCCGACACTGACCCGCTGCCATTGGTATTCAAGCCGGCCGGCACGCGAAATCCGCAAGAGCGCGTCAATGATCGCCGCCGCCTGCGTTACCGCGGCGCGCAGATATTGCAGAGACTCGCGCACGTCGCCGTCAAGGATATGCACCATGCGCCGATGCTCGGACTCCGGCAGATTCGCCGCCTCGACGATGCTGTCCAGTTCGTCACACGACACCTGCAATTCTTTCGAAAAGCCCTGCAGATTCACCAGCGGCGAGCGCAGATCGTGCGATACGCTGTAGATGAACATTTCGTTGTCTTGCGTCTCCTGGCGCAGCGCTTCATTCACACCGGCCAGCTCCCGCGCGCGCGCCTCGAGCCGCGCTTTCAGCAGGGTCTGCTCGCCTTCGGCCTCGCGCAGGCGTGCACCCGTCTGATGCAGCACCGCGTCGAGCGCGGCAATTTCGTCGCTGCCGGACAGCGGCGGAGCCAGCTCCCAGCCGCGGCCCAGACGTTCGGCGTTGTCCGTCAACACTTCCAGACGCCGGCCGATACTACGCGCAAACACCACCGCGGTGACCGCCCAGATCAGCATCGACCCCAGCACGGCCGCGATCAGCGCGTACTGCTGGCGTTCATGGCGCCGTGTCAGGGCCGCGGATCGCTCGGCGTCGAGCCGCGAGGCTTCGCTGCTGAATTCGGCGAGCTGGTCGCGAAACAACGCGATCTGCGAAGGGAGCCCGCCAGTATCCTGCGCCGCAAACGAAGTCACGTTGTGTCCGGCGCGCAGCGCCTGCGCGATCGCATTGGCCTGCTCGCGATACGCCTCGATCGCCTGTTGCATTCTGCGTACGCGTTCGGCCTGCTGCGGCGTATCGGCCACCAGCGTTTCGAGGTTCGAAAGCCGGTCGCCGAGATCGACCCAAACGGTATGACGGTCGATAAACGACGGATCGCCGACGACCATACCCGTGCGGACCCGCGCGGCCTGACGCAGCAGCGGATCGACAATGGCCGACGACTGATAAAGGATCTGCTTGCTGTTGCTGACCCACTGCGCGGCCTGCGCCGTTTGCTCCTGGGTATCGAAGAGGACGCCCAGAAGCGCCAGCTCGACCACGCTCGGCACTGCAATCAGCAGCAGACCCTTGGTGAATAGTTTCATGTTCGCCCGAAGGGTCGTTCAAGCCGCGGCGTGCCTGCCGGTCGTGCATCGACCACGCGCGTCGCCGCGCCGCGCGGGCGGCCCGTTGCGATGCGGGATTGGCGAGCACGCCACGGTGCAGCCGGACGGGCCATTATCGACGTGAATGTGAGATATTTCAACGTAGTGACTGGATGCGCTCGCCCACACAAAAATGACTTTTTTATTGATACAGGATGTTTTTTCGGCGGCGCCTGAGTCTATGATGGAGACAGATGTGCTGGGAAGCGAAAGCGCGCGGCGAGGCGGTTCGGCATGATTCGTGCGGGAGGCGGTGGGGCGGCGTAGGCGTCGAATCACCGTGAATCCGGCCTTGTCGTATGCTATAAAAGATCGACGTGCGGCGCGCGAAGCCGGGAGTTGTCGCATGAGGACGCTGCGTTTCTTGCAATTCTTTTTCAGGCGAATTTTTATGTCCTTCCCGAAAAAGCGTAGACGCGCGAAGGTGGACGGCGATGAGTCGTTCCTCGCGGTACTACGGCATTTCAAGCCGTTCGGTCAGCTCGACACCAAAATTGCCCGCGCCCGCGCGCAAGACGAGCCGGTGCTCTATGCGCATGTACTGCCCGGGCTCGACGTTCTGCTCTGCAGCGTACGAGGCGCGCAACCGCCCTATCCCGCGCCCGCGGAATTGCGGCGGCGTTGCATCGAATCCATTACCAATGCACTGGAGCAGCCGCTGGATGGGCTCGAGAACGGCGGGTACTGGTATGAAGCCGACGGCTTCGGTTTTCTGGTCTTTGCCAGCCGGGCTCGGGGCAAGATCCTGACGGAGTTTGGCGCCACCCGCGTTGGCGGCGCCCGGCGCGGGGTTCGCCGGCAGGATGCCGCGGGAGATGCCGCACCGCGCTCGCTCAGGTAGTTCTTTCCTTCCTTATCGGCGCCAGCGTTTTCAGCCACGCGGCGCCGATTCCCCGTCTTTCTCTTTCTTTTCCTCTTTTGCCGTGGCACGCGCCGCTTGCGCGATGCTCACGCCCAACGGCCGCGGGTCTCGGGCAAAAAGCCTCAACTCCCTTTGTATTCGGCTGCCGTGGCCGGCGGCATGACGGCTGGCGCAGGCTTCTTGCCGGCCGCAGCCGGCGAATGCGCGTCCGTTGAGGGCTTGTTCACAGGGGCACCGTCGAGGGAAATAGCCGGTTTGGGTTGCTGCTTCATGCCCGGCGGCGGCGCGCTCGGCGCCTGACGAACCTGCGAGAGCAACTGCGCGCACGGCAGCGGCTTGTTATTGCTAGGCGCGAGCAGCGGAATCAGCGCCGCAAACGGATTGATCAGACCGAGCCCGATCGCGGCGCCCCCTCGCAGCGCCAGCGCGGCGGCATTCACCCCCACGTGCGGATCCTTGAACGTTCCCTTCACATACAGCGGCGAGCGCAGCGAAAACACCCGGAAGCCCTTGGTATGCGGATGCACGCCAAGATCCATCGACTCGTCGCGCAAATTCACATTGCCGTCGATGTCGATCACCGCGTCGTCCGTGTCGAGCGCGAAGACACGCGAATCCAGCACGCCGTTGGTCGCGACAAAATCCGCCGCCGCGCAGTTGATCTTCACGTCGCGATTGCCAAACAGTTTTTCGTAGACCACGTTAGCGACGTTCAGGCCCGCGGCTTCCATCAGCAGGCGACTCACCGTCCCGTCGGTCACCAGGGCCTTCACCTCGCCGTTCGAAGTCGCTGCCAACGCCGCCGGCGAATTGCCGGTCGCGCTCAACGCGGCGTCGCCGTTGATTTCACCGAGCGCGTTCTGCATCGTCTTGAAGTTCGGGAACAACTGCTTGAGCTTCAGATGCCGCGCCGAGGTCGCGAAGCGGCCCTTCAACGGTGTCGTGCTGCCATCCAGATGAATATCCGATGACAGCGAGCCGCCGGCCACGCCGAACTTCAGCGGTTCGAGCGACAGCACGCCATCGGTCATCACGACGTGCGTGTACAAGTCTGTGATCGGCAGGTTGACGTCCTTGACGATGCGGCGCCCGGTGAACTTCACGTCGGCGTCGATCGCTTTCCAGCGGTCGGTGCGAAACTCTTCCACGGGCAGCACCTTATTGCCGGGTTGGGCCGTCGCGTCGCCGCGCTTCGCCTTGCTGGCCTTCGAGTCCGCGCCGATGATCGGCGCCAGATCGGCGAATTGCAGCAGATGCGACACCAGTTCGCCCTGCAACAGCGGACGAGGCTCACGTGCCGTGTAGGTCAACGAGCCATTCAGATCGCTGCCGCCCACCCGTCCCGTGAAATTCTCATACGTGAAGACGTTGCCGCTGGACTTGAACTGACCGATCAGGCGTCCCTCGGTCGCATATGGCGGCGTGTCGGGCAAGGTCACGCCGGTCAGCGAATACAGGCGCGCGAGGCTGTTGCCTTGCAGCCAGAGGCGTAAATCGACCGCGGCAAGATGCGCCGGATCGGTGATCGTGCCCACCAGGCCGACGCGCAGGTCGCCGGCCTTCACATCGGCCTGCACCGGGAACGGACGGTTTGCGTCCTGCAACGCCAGCACGCCGCCGACCTTGCCGCTGCCGGACACCGGCGTCTTGTTGTAGAACCCCTTGACGGTCCAACCAATCGCGTAAGTCGGGATCGCCGGTTTCGCGCCGTTCGCCGTGCCTGCGGCGCTGCCGCCCGAGGCCACCGCGGCACCGCTGGCCGACACCCCTGTTGCTGCGCTTGCTGTGCTGGCTGCGGCGCTCGCGCCATTCGTACTACTTGCGCCATTCGGAGCACTTGCAACCAGCGCGTCCGAGGTGCCAATCGCCGCGCTCGCGCCCGAAGCGGCGGCCGCCGTCGACGCAGCATCGGCAGCCGCCGCGGAGGCCGCCGCAGCTTCCGATGCGGCCTGCGCATTCGCCTGGGCGGCCAGCTTGCCGGCGCCCGCCTTGCCAACTGTCTCCGCCGATGCGGTGCGCGACGCCGCCTCCTGCTGCTTCATCACCTCGCCGATCGGAATCGGCTGGCCCAATGTATCGACGGCGACCTGCACCTCGACCTTCTTCTGCTGGTCGGACAAGGCGACGTTGCCTTTGGCAAACGCGATGTCGTGCAGATCGAGCCGCCATTCGGAAGGCCCGCTGGACGACGCCAGTTTGAAGGTCCAGTTGTTGCGTCCGTCGAGCAGCCGTTCGAGATCGACCGACGGATTCACGAGATTGATCGCGGGAATCACGATATCGTGCGCGAGCAGCGGCAGCACCATGACCTCGAAGTCGATTTCATCGAGCGTCGCGAAGTGCGGCTGTTTGGCCCAGTCGGGATTGCCAATCGTGATATTGGCCGCCGAAAAACGCGGCCAGGGCACCCAGCCGCGCCAGCCCGTCTCGCCGACCGGATGCCGCCAGCCGACTTTCAGATCGCCGTTGATCGCGAACGGCCGGCCGATCGCCTGCGTGACCTTGTCGTCGATGTAAGGCCGCGCGCGGTTCCAGTCAAAGGTCAGAATGAAAATTGCCAGCGCGACAATCAGAATGACGATGATCGCCAGCAGCCATGCGATGATTTTTCCTATCCGCCTTCCAATCGTGCTCGACACCGCCATTGAGAAACTCCGCCTTTGTTCTTTGTTGTGCTTCAGGCAGCATGTATCGTGCCTGGTAATATTGCCTTAAGGGTGCCGTTTTATCATGCCGCAGCGTCCGCGGGCGAGTTATCTCGCGGCTTAACTCGTGGCTTACCTGTCACCCAAAATGTCAATGCGCGTCAATGCATGTCATGGCACCCCTGAATTCACGCAAAAATTCACCCACGGCCCAACCATGACCGATGTTCCCTTCGTCCTCGCCGACGGTATCGTCCGGCGCGATGCCTTGCGCGGACAAACGCTGCTGCACCCCACCACCTTCGCCCTGCACGCCAGCGACCGCGTCGCTGTCACCGGTCCGTCGGGTTCGGGCAAGAGCGTGTTTCTGCGGGCCCTCGCCCTGCTCGATCCGCTCGATGCCGGACGCATCATGTGGCACGGCGCTCCGGTTGAGCGCGCAGCCATTCCGAGGTACCGGCGCAACGTCGCGTATATCCGCCAGCGGCCCGCGCTGCTGGACGGCAGCGTCGAGGACAATCTGCGATATCCGTACGAACTGCGCGCCTATCGCGACGTGCGCTTCGATCGCGCACGCGCCGCGAGCCTGGCCGCTCAGGCAGGCCGCGGCAACGACTTTCTGGACAAACGCGCGAGCGAATTGTCCGGTGGAGAGGCGCAGATCACCGCGCTGATCCGCGTGCTGCAACTTGCTCCCGAGGTGCTGTTGCTGGACGAACCCACCGCTTCGCTCGACCCGGAATCGTCCCACGCAATCGAAGCGCTGGTGCAGGCATGGTTCGCCGCCGATCCCGCCCGGCATGCATCGATGTGGGTATCGCACGACCCGGCGCAAGCCGCGCGCATGAGCGCGCGGCACCTCACGATGCGCGCCGGCGTGCTCGACGAATCCGTGGCGACGCCGGTGCAGCAGGAGCTCGGCCAATGACCTTGCAAAATCTCAGCCTCTGGGACGTCGCGATTGCCGCACTGCTGATCGTGGTGAACGGCGTGGTGTCGGTGGCGCTCAAACTGGACCTCGAACGCAAGCTCGCGTGGGCCGCGGTCCGCACCGTCGTGCAGTTGTTGGCGATCGGCTATGTGCTTGGCTGGGTGTTCCGTTACGACCGCTGGTTCGTGGTGCTGCCCTTGATGGTCCTGATGACGCTGATCGCCGGTTTCGCGGGCGCACAGCGCGGCAACCGCACCTACGCGGGCCAGCGTGCGGATAGTGTGCTGTCGATCTGGATCAGTTCGTGGCTGGTGGGCGCGGTGGGCCTCTTCGTCGTGATCCGCATTCACCCGTGGTATGAGCCGCAGTATGCGATTCCGATTCTCGGCATGATCCTCGGCAACACGCTGACCGGCGTATCGCTCGGCATCGAGCGGATGACCGAGGAACTGACCGCGCGGCGTGACCGTGTGGACATGGCGCTCGCGCTCGGCGCAACCCGCTGGGAAGCGGCGCAGGCGCCGGCGCGCCAAGCGGTGCGCGCGGGCATGATGCCCACGCTGAATCAGATGGCCGTGGTCGGCGTGGTGAGTTTGCCGGGCATGATGACCGGGCAGGTGCTGGCCGGACAGTCGCCATTGCAGGCCGTGCGCTATCAGATCGTGATCATGTTCCTGATCGCGGCCGCGTCGGCCTTGGGCACGGTGGGCTCCGTGCTGCTCACCTATCGGCGGCTTTTCTCGGCGGAGCACCGGTTTCTGTCGGCACGGCTGGTAGAACGGGCGGTGAAGCAACGTTGAGGCGGCAAAGAGGCGCGCCGCGCAAGCTTCGGTTCAGCGCGCGCCCGTCAACGTTTCGCAGTGACCGTCAGTTCGGTGCCGTCATTAAGTGTCAGCGTTTTCGTCGTGCCATTGGTCGGCATCGTAAAACGCAGAATCTGGCTGACGCTCACCTCGTTCGGACACTTGAGCGTTTTGCCGCCGCTCGTCACAGTCTTCACGCCATGCGGCGTCTGCGCCTGAAAGCTCAATTGGACGGACGCCGTGCCGTCGCCGGCGACCACCGGCGCAAAGCGGATCTGCGTTTGACGAATCATCGCGCCGTTGGAATCGGTCGGGAGCGACGAATAATTCGGGCAGCTCTCCGCGGCGGGTACGGGACCGCCCGGCGGCACGGTTTTCCACGTGAAGTCGTCCGATTCGCCGGAGCGGATCGTGCGGGTTTCCTGTGAGTTGCCGAACTGTTTCGACGTAACGCGAACCGTGTAACGGATCGGACCGTCGAGGGCCGACTGTGACGTCACCGTGATCGGCGTGGCGGCGTGAGCCGCCGTCGCGAGCATGCCGGGCGCAAGCGCGCATGCGAGAGAAGCAACAACTGAAACGGCGGAGAGTTTGAAGCTGGAGCTCATACTGTCACCTCGTTGTTGTACCGCTGCGCGCCCGCTCAAGCGCTACTGCCGATACACCGCCTGACCGAAACCCGATTGATGCCGGGTCCGCGAGACACGCAACTGTTTTAGCATGATGCCCCACCAGTCTACCGCCAAGCGGCGCCGCGCGCGCCTCATCCGAATCGGGTATTACCCCGCTTGCAATGAGACGTTTTCTGCGCGCGCAATCTGACAGAACCGCTCAACTCCGGGAAAACCTGCCCGGTTCAGAAACCTGTCAGCACCAGCTTGCCGATCGCGCGTCCCTCCTCGAGCAGCCGATGCGCCCGGCGCAGATTCTCCGCGTTGATCTTGCCGAGTTCCTGACCGACCGTGGTGCGCAATGTGCCCGCATCGACCAGACGCGCCACTTCGGTCAGCAGCTTATGCTGCTCGATCATGTCGGGCGTACCGAACATGGAACGCGTGAACATGAACTCCCAGTGGAACGCGGCGCTTTTCGCCTTCAATAATTCGACCGGCAGCGGCTGGCTATTCTCGACGATCGTGCAAATGCCGCCCTGCGGTTTGAGCACTTCGGCGGCGGCCGGGAAATTCCTGTCGGTATCGTTGAAGATCAGCACGTAATCGACCTGCTCGATGCCGAGTTTTTTCAACTGCGCGGGCATATCGCCGAAGTGATCGACGATATGATCCGCGCCCAGCTCGGTCGCCCACTTCGCCGATTCGGGACGCGAGGCGGTCGCGATCACCTTCAGCTTCGCCAGTTGTTTGGCCAGTTGAATGCCGATCGAGCCGACTCCTCCCGCCCCGCCGATGATGAGCACCGTGCGGTCTTCGTCCGCGCCTTGCGGCGAGACCCCGAGGCGATCGAAGAGCGCCTCCCAGGCGGTGATCGCGGTCAGCGGCAACGCGGCTGCGTGCGTGAAATCGAGCGACGCCGGCTTGCGCCCGACAATGCGCTCGTCGACCAGATGGAACTCGCTATTCGCACCTGGCCGCGTGATGCTGCCCGCATAGAAAACCGGATCGCCGACCTTGAACAGCGTCACGTCCGGCCCGACCGCCACCACCGTGCCGGCGGCATCCCAGCCGAGCACGCGCGGCGTTTTCTCGACAGTGTCTTTCGGCGAGCGCACCTTGTAGTCGACCGGGTTGACGGAGATAGCTTCGACCTTCACCAGCAAATCGCGGCCGCTGGCTTCGGGTTGGGGAATCTCGACGTCGACCAGAGACTCGGCTTGATCGATCGGCAAATAGCGATAGAGACCTACGGCTTTCATCACAACTCCTGTCGTTTCAAATGAGATTAAGAGACCGACGATCGATTGCTGGCGGCGCCTTACCGCCGTGACTGCCAATCGACCGCATTGACGTCATGCTAAGGCGGTTCTTATTCTCATAAAAGCGCCATAATGACTGAAACATCTTTTTGGATTTCAGAAGAATGGCCCATTCTGATGACCCGGCACAACCCGCCGCCAAAGCCAGCGTGAATCCGCGACACAACGAGCGTGAGCGGCTCGATCTGCTCGACGTCGCCCTGTTCGTGCGAGCCGCCCTGCTCGCCAACGTGTCGGCGGCCGGCCGCGAATTCGGCCTGTCGGCGGCGGTGGCTAGTTCGCGCATCGCGCAACTGGAAAAGCGCCTTGGCGCGCGGCTGCTGCACCGGACCACTCGCCGCATCAGTCTCACGCAGGATGGCGAGGTGTTCATGACCCGCGCCCAGACGCTGCTCGACGCGGCCGATGCCGCCCGCGCTTCGGTGGGACGCGCGCAGGCCGAGCCGCAGGGGCGCTTGCGAGTCTCCATGCCGTCGTCGTTCGGGCGGCAGCATGTGTCGCCGGTGATCAGCGAATTTCTGCGCCGCTATCCCGGCGTGAGCGTCGATCTACGGTTGACGGATCAACTGGTCGATCTGGTCGACGCCGGTATCGACGTCGCAATCCGCGTCGGCGTGCTCAAGGATTCGTCGCTGGTGGCGCGGCGTCTCGCCGTGAACCGGCGCGTGCTGTGCGCCGCCCCCGCCTACCTCGCCGCGCACGGCACGCCGCACCATCCTTCGGACCTCGCCCGGCACGAATGCATGATCCTGTCCGACCAGCGCGACTGGGCCTTCGTCACGCCCACCGGCCCGCTCGAAGTGCGGGTGAGCGGACGCCTCGTCGTCGACAACGGTGAAGTCATTCGCGACGCGTTGCTGGCCGGGTTCGGCATCGCGCTCAAATCGACCTGGGATGTGGCGCCCTACCTGCGTAGCGGTGAACTGGTGAGCGTACTCGACGCCTATCCGCTCGCGGAGCAGGTAGCGATCTGGGCGGTCTGTCCGAGCCGTGCGTTCGTGCCACCGAGGACACTCGCATTCATCGAGTTCCTCGCCGCGCATTTCGGCGATCCGCCGTATTGGGATGTGGAACCGGAGTGAGCCGCTCCGCTCAACGCGCGTGGCGCACCGTCAGTGCTAGCCGCGCCCGCCACCGCCGGTTTTGTGATCGGAGTTGACGTCCGCGTGCGAGTCGTTCTGGGTTTTCTGCTGATACTCGTCGCCGCCGCGGCGGTCCGTGTCCTTCAGGCCGCGCTCGATATCGCTATGCGCCTGCTTGCCGACGCCGCGCGGACCGCCTTCATGCTGCGACTCCGGATCCTGATCGGCCTCGTGCGGCAACGGTGCCGACGCCTCCTCGAGAGGACGCTTCTTCGTGTGCGGATCGGCCTGCTTGTCGCCGTCGGATGATTGCGGTGAGGTCTTCATGGTTTGCTCCTTTTTCAGGTTGGATAACGCAGGCTGGAGCCATTCACTGAGCTTCGTCCAGACGTTTTTTCATTGCCGCGGTAATGCGCTGACGCGTCTTCGCGTAGCCCTCCCACGGGTCGCGCTTCAGATCCTTGAGACGTTCGTGCACGTTTTCGACGGTCCACTGATCGCCGCTCGTCGTGGTCGCGACTTCGTCCCATGCAAGCGGCACCGAGACCCCCAGCCCCGGCCGGGCGCGTGCCGAGAAAGCAGCTACCGTGCTCGAGCCGCGGTTGTTGCGCAGGTAATCGACAAAGATCTTCCCCTTGCGATTCTGCGCCCCCATCTTCGCGCTGAAATGCGTGGGCAACGTCGTCGCCATATGCTGGGCGACCGCTTGCGCAAACGCTTTTACATCGTCCCAGCCGGCGTGCTTCGCGAGCGGCACCACCACGTGGAAACCTTTGCCGCCGCTCGTCTTGCAGAACGAGGTCAGTCCGAGCTCTTCGAGCAGTGATCGCGTCAGTTGCGCGGCTTCGATCATCCGCTCCCACCCGAGCGACGCGTCGGGGTCGAGATCGAACACCATGCGATCCGGTTTTTCGATGTTCGACACCAACGCATTCCAGGTATGAAATTCAACGGTACCCATTTGCGCGGCGCCGACCAGTGCCTTGAGTGTGTCGACCGTGATCAGCGGCGGATGGCCGGGGTCGAGCCCGGGATGCTGCGTGACGTTGGGGATCGACAGTTTCTGGCTGTGCTTCTGGAAAAACAGTTCGCCGCCGATGTCCTCAGGCGCGCGCACCAGCGATACCGGCCGGTCATGCAGATGCGGCAGCATCCAGTCGGCGACCGATTCGTAGTAGTGCACGAGATCGATTTTCCAGGCGCCGGTGCTCTTATCGATGATGCGGTCGGGATGCGAGACGCGCACGCCGGCGACTTCGGCTGGTGCCGCGGCATTCTTTGATTTCGACGTGCGCTTCTTCGGCACGGTTTCGGATGCGGCATCGGTTCGCTCTTGCACGTCGGCTCCTTGACGAGGATCTTCCTTGATGATTTGCCGTGCCGGTTTGTCGTTACGCAGACTCACGAACGATGCCTGCCGCACAATGCCGTCGCTCGTCCATTCAGCGAAGTTGCATTCGCAGACGAGCACCGGCTCGACCCAGTGCACCGGCGTGCGGCTGCGCTCGCGCGGCGCGCTGGCAAACGGCATATGCCTGGTCTCGTGCGCGTCGAGCGCCTTCTTGACCGAGGCCAGCAGTGCAGCGTCGAACCCTGTGCCGACGCGTCCTGCGTAGCGCAATTTGCCCGCGTCGTCGTAGATGCCGAGCAATAACGCGCCGAACGCCGCACGGCTGCCGGACGGCTCCGAATAGCCGCCGATCACGAACTCCTGGCGCCGCCGGCACTTCAATTTGATCCACGCGGACGAGCGCCCCGACATGTAGCCGCTATCGCGCCGTTTGCCGATAATCCCTTCGAGCGCTACGTCGCACGCGCTCTTCAATAGTTCGTCGGCAGTGAACGCGAAGTCGTTGGAGAAGCGGAGCACGCCGCCGTCGTGCTTGTCCCCGTTATGCTTATCCTTGTCGTGCTTATCCATCACCGCACGCAAAATCGCGCGACGCTGTTCGAGCGGCACATTGCGCAAGTCGTAGCCGTTCAGAAACGGAACGTCGAACAGATAGATCACAATGTCTTGCGGACGGTTCGAATCAAACGCGTTCTGCAGCGCCTGAAAATTCGGCAGACCGTTTTCATCGAGCACCACGGCTTCACCGTCGAGCCAGCCGCTTTCGATGTCGAGTTGTTCGAACGCCTTCACCTGCTCGCCGAACTTCGCGGTCCAGTCGTTGCCCGCGCGCGTGAACACCTTGACCGCACGGGTCTTCGCTTTTCGATCGATGCGGGCTAGCACGCGATAACCGTCGAACTTGATTTCGTAGGCCCATTCGTCGCCGGGTGGCGCGGTGTCGACGAGCGTCGCCAGTTGCGGCTTGAACGTGGCGGGTAACGCGGCTTTGACCGCGCCTTCGATCGAGGGGGAGGCGATAATCGCCTGCGTTGTGCGCGCCTTCCTGCTTGCGCTTGCGTTCCCGTTTGCAGACTCGCTTGGGGTCTTCGTTGCGGTCTTCGTTGCGGTCTTCGTTTTCTTCGCGCGCCCGCCGGGTCCGAGCCGCCCTTCAGTTGGCGCGCTGCCGTTCAATACGCTGCCTGGCAGCGCCGTTACGACGTCGTATTCATTCTCGCTACGGGCTTCGTCGTCGCGCTCCTTGATCAGCAGCCACTGCTCCTTGTCGCCGCTTCCGCGCATGTGGCTGCGCACCAGCGTCCAGCCGCCGTGTAGTTTTTCGCCGTGGAGATGGAATTTGAGCTTGCCCGCCTGATACGACTTCGCGGCTTGCGCTGCGCCGCCGTTCGGCTCCCACGTTCCCCGGTCCCATACGATCACCGTTCCCGCACCGTAGTGCCCCGGCGGAATCTCGCCTTCGAACGAGCCATATTCGACTGGATGATCCTCGACATGCACCGCGAGCCGCTTCACCGACGGGTCGAGGCTCGGCCCCTTGGGCACCGCCCACGACAGCAAGGTGCCATTCAGTTCGAGCCGGAAGTCGTAGTGCAGGCGCCGTGCGTGGTGCTCCTGAATCACATACGCCAACGCCTCGTTCGATGCGCGCGCCGCCGTCCCGCGACCCTTCTTACGCGCAGCGGCGCCCGGCGGCTCCGGAGTTTCGTCGAAGCGCCGCTTGCGGTTGTACAGATCGAGCCGGTCTTTCATGGCGGTGAGTATGTCGTGGGTCGAGCCAGCGAGGGGTTAGCGGTCCGGCGATCGATCAGGCAGCCGCGCGCCGTTTGTGTGCCGACGGCGCCGCCTTCGCACTGGCGCCGCCCCGCTTCCCGCCACCGCCTCGGCTCGTCCCTGCCGAACGCGCCGCGCGCGGCTTCTTACGTGCTCGCGTGGCCGGTTCGGCATCCGCATCCGCATCGGTGGTATCGGCAGCCTCGTCGTCATCGTCCGTCGCGTGCTTGCGCGCACCCGCCGCCGGTTTACCCTTGCCACGGCCCAGGCTGCGCTTGAGCAGGTCGGATAGATCGAGAATATCGGCGGATCGGCGCGATTCGCGCGGCGCTTCGACATCGGTGATTTCCTCGGTCTTTCCCGCACGAATTTTGCGCTCGACCAGCGCCATGATGTCGTCGTGAAACGTATCGTGATACTGCGACGGGTCCCACTTATCGCTCATGTCGTTGATCAGCTTCTTCGCCATGTCGAGTTCGCGCGCGCTGACGCCGGCCGCCTTCATCCCTTCGGGCGGCAGTTTGAACTCGTCGAAATCGCGGACCTCGGCGGCCCAGCGCAGGGTATTCAACGCCAGCATCGGCCCGACCGGAATCAGCGCGGCGAGATGCTGCTTGTTGTGCAGTACGACGCTCGCCACGCCGATCTTGCCCGACGCTTTCATCGCTTCGCGCAGCAGCGCGTACACCTTTTCGCCCTTGCGATCGGGCGTCAGGAAGTACGGCGTGTCGAGATAGAGGAACGAGATGTCCGGGGCGTCGACGAATGCGAGGATATCGACCGTCTGCGTCGACTCGGGATTGGCCGCGCGAATTTCATCGTCCGAGAGGACAACGTATTTGTCCTTTTCGTACTCGAAACCGCGCACGATGTTATCGCGCGCCACCTCCTTGCCGGTGCGCTTGTTGATCTGCTTGTAGCCGATCGGATCGATCGTGCGCTTGTCCAGCAGATTGAAGCCGACTTTCTCCGACTGCGTCGCCGGATACAACTGCACCGGTACGTGGACAAGGCCGAAGCTGATCGCGCCCTTCCATATCATGTGTGCCATCGTGCGCTCCCCAAGGCCTAGGATCTTGGGTGAAGCAGCAAGCGTGCCACGATTTTCTATGCTGTCACGGGTGCGCCGCCGCGCGGGCTGTCACGGTTTCTGGCGCAATCGCCGCCCGCGCAGCACCGGCTCACACGGGCAGCGGCTGTAAGTCTTGCGTGCTGTCGGCAAAAGATACGGCGCTGATGGAGGCTTCAACGGTGCGTGTTGAGCGGTGTTCGACATCCGCCGATCTTCATCCACCGCTCGCGGGTTCGAGTTCGACCGGCACTGCGGCAAAGCCGCGAAACCGCACGCGTCCGCCGCGGGTCGGTTCGCCGTCGAGACGGTACGCCGGAAAGCGCTGCACGAAGCGTCCAATGGCGATCCGCGCCTCGAGTCGCGCGAGCGACAAGCCCGCGCATTGGTGGATCCCGAAACCGAACGCCAGATGGCGGTTCGGATCGCGGCGGATGTCGAAGCGATCGGGCTCGGCGAACTGTTCAGGGTCGCGATTGGCCGCGCCGATGCACAGCGTGACGGGCGTCCCGCGTGGCACTGCCAGACCGCCGATCTCCGTGTCCACGGTTGCCATCCGGTTGCCTAGCTGATTCGAACTCTCGAACCGCAAACACTCTTCGACCGCCGACTCGACGAGCGACGGTTCGCGCTGTAAGGCAGCGCGTTGCTCCGGCCATTCAGTGAGCGTAACGAGACCGTTGCCGATCAGATTCGTCGTGGTCTCGTGGCCGGCGTTCAGAATGAAAATGCAGTTTTGCAGCATTTCCGCTTCCGATAATTGCTCACCGCCCTGCTCGCCCTGGATCAGGCGCGTCAGCACATCGTGCTGCGGATCGCCGGGCTCGCGCCGGCGCCGCGCCACCAGATCGCGCAAATAGTCGATGAATTCGCTAACCGCGCGGTTGCCGCGTTCGAGTTGCGCCTCGCTTAGCGACGGTTCAAGCGCGCCCAGTATCGCCAGCGACCAGTCGCGCAACGGTTCGCGCTCGGCGTGCGGCACATCCAGCAGATTGCCGATGACCTCGACCGGAATCGCCGACGCGAACTCGCCGATCAGATCGATCCGGCCACGCGCCGCAGCGGCATCGAGCAAGCCGTCGACAAGCCGGATCAGCCCCGGCTCCATGGCCGCGATCGCGCGCGCCGTCAGCGCGCCGGCGATCAGTTTGCGCACCCGCGTGTGCCGCGGCGGATCGTTGAAGACGAGGCTGGTGGTGTGATGGGCGTAGAGCGGAGAGTCGCCGTATTTCGGCTTGAACTCGACGGTCTTGTCGGAACTGAACGTTTTCGGGTCGCGGTAGACCGCTTGCACGTCGCGAAAACGTGTCAGAAACAGCGAGCCGTCCGGCATGCGTTTGACCGGTTCATAGGTACGCAACGCGTGGTAGACCGGGTACGGATCGGCATGGAAGGTGGGGCTCAAATGGCGCAGATCGAAATCGCGCGCGAGGCTGGACGCGTCACTGGCGGTCGCGGGGGGCATGTCTTGTCTCCGTGTGGTAATCCGCCGCTTCGCAGGCGTCAATGCGTGCCGTGTGCGGCTCGCCGCGCGTCTCCTGGGCGCTTGCGGAACCGACCAGGGACCGCTCGCCTGCGGGGCGTCGTTCGAAGCGCCAGTATGACGCGGCGGCTCGATGATTGCACGGTGGAATGCCTGGCGGCACACGCGATGGGCTGCCTCGCGGGTTTCCATGCCGGTCCGGCTATCCGCGCCTAACGGATAGCGCACGGGTAGCGCACCGCCGAACCGTTACAATGGCGGGATTTTCCGCGCGAACCGCGCGCCTGTCCCTTTCTGCGTCAATGCGTCGTCGTCCATGAACCTCGTCATCCAAAGCACCGCGCCTCTTTCCGCCGACCACCACAAAACGCTCGTCGCCCTCGCGCGTGGCTCGCACGCCGCCGTCATCGACGCGAACGCGATTCGCATCGCCAACGCGAACCTTGCACAGCGCGCCGACCTCGAGGTGTATTGCGGCACGCACCAATTGGACTACGCGTTTGTCGAACCCGGCCGCCAGTTGCGTGACTTCGGCCTCGTCGCGATGGACATGGACTCGACGCTGATCACGATCGAATGCATCGACGAAATCGCCGACTTCTGCGGTTTAAAAGCGGAAGTTGCAGCGATCACTGAAGCGTCGATGCGCGGCGAGATCAAGGACTTCAACGAAAGTCTGACGCGCCGCGTGGCACTGCTCAAGGGACTCGACGCCGGCGCGCTCGAACGCGTTTATGACGAACGGCTGCAACTCTCGCCCGGCGCCGAGCAGATGCTGGCCGGTGCGAAAGCCGCGGGATTGAAAACACTGCTCGTGTCCGGCGGATTCACGTTCTTCACCGAGAAACTGAAGGCCCGGCTCGGTCTCGATTTCACTCGCGCGAATACGCTCGAGATCGTTGATGGCAAGTTGACCGGTAACGTGATCGGCGAGATCGTCAACGCTGACGTGAAAGCACGCACACTGCGCGAGACATGCGCCCAACTGGGTATCGAACCGACCCGCGCGATTGCGATGGGTGACGGTTCGAACGATCTGAAAATGATGGCCGCCGCGGGACTTTCCGTCGCATTCCGCGCGAAGCCGGTAGTGCGCGAAGCGGCCAGCGTGGCCTTCAATTACGTTGGACTGGATGGGTTGCTGCGGTTGTTCTGAAACTTTGGTTTTGCGTTGGCCGGCGCAATGGCGGCCAACGCGGAGACGAGTTATTTTTTCAGAAACCTTGTTCAGAAACCAATTGCAAACACGCCCAGCATGTAGATCGCTGTGGCGCATATCACGACGGTTGACCATTTCAGAACGCGGGCGTAATTTTCGTCAGACTCCAGATACGTAAAAATTTTGTGCATGAGTGCCTCCCGTAAGCAGACCAGTATAAAACCTACGTTATCTAGAAAATCTAAATCAGGCGCACGTGCAGGATTGCAAACAAAATAGCAGCGAGAGATGTGGTGAGAATCGAAATCCCAATCGCCACGCGCGATAACGCCCCTGCGACTGACCGTTTCTGTCTGTCATGAATGCACGTAGCCATCCGCTCGTGATGTGCATTCACGAGGGACGACATCACGATCGTCGAACAGACGAACGCCAGCACGCAGAATCCGGCGATAGCAAGCGCGAGAATAGCCGCCACACCGCTTCCCCGCTCGAGCGCGTTCACCGCCTCATAAACCGCAGCCGCACATAGCCCGATTGCGCACCAGAACAGTTGACCGTCTTGCACCGATGCGGCGATCAACCTCTTCGCGATGCGCCAGCCGTGCGTGGGTGCGACGAGCGCCAGCGTAAAGATCGGGCCGACAATCGGCACGCCAAGATTCAGCAACATCCAGAAAAATAGATTCATCGAAACTCACCATCGTGCGATATTCGTTAGTCACGGTACGCACCATCGTAGCGTCGAGATCCGGCATCGACCATTCGGCCGAATGGTTAGGCTTACTGCTTATCTTGACAAACTAAAAAGCCCATCGGGCACCGGTCCCGATGGGCTTGGTCAAGCTTCAACAATCAGCCTCGCAGCTCAAATACTTACCCCAGCGCCACCAGACACTGTTCGATATCCGCGCGCAAATCGGCCTCGTCTTCCAGACCGATATAGAAGCGCACCAACGTACCGCGATACGGCCATTGGCCTTCCGTGCGCATCGAGGCGACGTCATACGGCATCGCAAGACTGTGCGCGCCGCCCCAGCTCCAGCCCAGCGAAAACAGTTCGAGCGACTCGCAGAACGTGTCGATTTGCGCGGCGCTGTACCTTGCGTCGAACACCACGGAGAACAAGCCACCCGCGCCGGTAAAGTCGCGCTTGAAAAACTCATGCCCCGGACAGTCGGGCAAGGCCGGATGCAAAACCGCGGCAATTTCCGGGCGCGTCTTCAACCATCTGGCCAATTCAAGCGCCGCCCGGTCATGCTGCTCGAAACGCAATCGCATGGTCGGCAGGCTGCGCAAAATCAACGAGCAATCATCCGACGACACACCGATACCCGTGCGCATGCGTGCTGCCTTCAGCTTCAGATGCAACTCGCGATCGACGGTGATCGTCGCACCCATCAGCACGTCGCCGCCACCTGACTGGTACTTGGTCAAGGCCTGCACCGAGATATCGACGCCGTGGTCGAACGGCCGGAAACCGAGCCCCGCCGACCAGGTGTTGTCGATCGCCGTGACAACGTTACGCGCGCGTGCAGCCGCGGTAATGGCCGGCACGTCGGGTACTTCCATCGTGACCGAGCCGGGTGCTTCCAGCCAGATCAAACGCGTATTCGGCTGGATCAGATCCGCGATCCCCGCACCGATCATCGGGTCGTAGTAGCGCGCGGTAATGCCGAAATCGCGCGCCAGCCAATCGCCGTGGTCGCGGTTCGGCGAATAGACGTTATCGGGAATCAGCACGTCGTCGCCGGCCTTCACGAGGCCGAAGTACACGTTCGAAATCGACGACAGCCCCGATGGCTGCAACAGCGCGTGATTGCCGCCTTCGATCGTGGCAAGGCGCTGCGCGAGCGCCAGCGAAGTCGGTGTGGCGTGCAGGCCATAGCGCCATTGCGCGTCGTTTTTCCAGTCGAGCGCGCGCATCGTCGCGAGATCGGGGAACACGACCGTCGAAGCACGCGTAACCGGCATCGAAAAAGATTCGAAACCCGGCGTGAGTTGATCTTCGGCACGCACGACACGGGTTTGCAGGCTGCGTTTGAGTTTGGATTGGGTCATGTTGTAGATAGGCCTCACTCGCCGGTTTGCAGATTGCTGACTCCGCCGACGGCGTGAGCGCCATTCGTCGCCGCAGCGGGTGTTGCGGCACTGCTGGCATGCGGCGCGACCGCTGCGCCGGCTCCGGCTGAGGCGGCCGGCACGGGCTGCCCGGCCGCCAGCGGTTTCAGATCGAACGCCTGCGGGTCGGAATCGTCGACGTTCATCCGGTCGCCCGCCACCGAACCGTCGGCGGCAAACTTGCCCACCCAGTTTCCGGTGATATGCGTGCCGTCGTTCGATTCCTCGACTTCGAGCGTGTCGCCATCGCGGTCGCCCGCGATCAGGATCACTTCGCCGGTATCGGTGTACTGATACTCGCCGTGCACGCCAGCGGGGTCGTCGGTTTTCGCGCCGAGCCGCAACACGATCTGCCGCGTGCCCAGCGTACCGACGTAGCGCGGAAACTTCGCGAATTCAGGGCTTGGCTTCAGCGGCAACTGAATCGGCGGGGGTGCCGCCAGTTCCTTCACCGCGTCGCTTTCCGCCCATGCCTGCGCGGGCAGCATTGCTCCGGCGCCGGTACACAGGAGCGCGACTGCGCTCAATACGGCCCAACCGCGCCGACGCATCGCACCCTTCATCGCTTTTGCTTCCTGCATCCGTTCATTCCTTGTTGCACGATACGGCTCGATGCCCGGTTTGTTAGCCGCTTGCTACCTGCCTGCTACCTGCCTGCTACGTGCCTATTGCCCGCTCACTGCCTGGCTTGGTTCAGCAGAGAGGAGCCAACGCGTTGCTGCGCGCCGCGCGGCCCCTGCCCCTGCTTCAGACCCGTTCGAAGATCGCAGCGATACCCTGCCCGCCGCCGATACACATCGTCACCAGCGCATAGCGGCCGCCAATCCGCTGCAATTCATACAGCGCCTTGACGGTAATCAACGCACCGGTCGCGCCGATCGGGTGGCCGAGCGAAATACCCGAGCCGTTCGGATTGACCTTGGCCGGATCGAGGCCAAGCTCCTTGCTGACCGCGCATGCCTGAGCGGCAAACGCTTCATTCGCTTCGATCACGTCGAGATCGGCAACCGTCAGGCCCGCGCGCTCAAGCGCCTTGCGTGTTGCCGGCACCGGACCGATACCCATGTATGCCGGATCGACACCTGCGTGGGCATACGAAACCAGCCGTGCCAACGGCTTGATGCCGCGCTTTTCAGCGACGCCGCGCTCCATCAGCACGACCGCGGCGGCGGCGTCGTTGATGCCCGACGCGTTGCCCGCCGTGACCGTGCCGTTTTCCTTCACGAACACCGGCTTCAACTTGGAGAAGTCTTCCGCCGTCGCGTTCATACGCGCGTGTTCGTCCGTATCGAACACGACGTCGCCCTTCTTCGAGGGAATGGTGATCGGCAGGATCTGATCCTTGAAATAGCCGCTCGTAATCGCATGGGCCGCACGGCGATGCGATTCGAGCGCAAGCGCGTCCTGCGCTTCACGCGAGATTTCGTACTTGCGCGCGACGTTCTCGGCGGTCACACCCATATGGATCGACTGGAACGGATCGTTCAGCGCCCCGACCATCATGTCGACGAGGCGCGCATCGCCCATGCGCTGACCGAAACGCGCAGCCGGCATCGAGTACGGCGCGCGGCTCATGTTTTCCGCCCCGCCGCCGATCGCAATGTCGGCATCGCCGAGCAGCACGCTTTGCGCGGCCGAGACGATGGCCTGCAGGCCCGAACCGCACAGGCGGTTGACCGTCAACGCCGGAGCATGTTGCGCAACGCCGCCGTTGATCGCCGCCACGCGGGCCAGATACATGTCTTTCGGCTCGGTATGCACGACGTTGCCGAACACCACGTGGCCCACTTCGTCACCCGACACGTCCGCGCGCGTCAGCGCTTCACGCACAACGCGTGCGGCAAGGTCCGTTGGCGGAAAATCCTTCAGGCTGCCGCCGAAACCACCGATTGCCGTACGCACACCGCTTACCACCACTACGTCTCGTTGCATCGCCCGCTCCTCTCTTTAGTCTCCGAAGATGATCTTGCCTTGGCCGGGCTGCGGGGTGCGGCGAGCACCTCGCAGCGCGTTACCGTCAGCCGGCCAGGATGTGTTCGACTGTGGCCCGCAAAGGGATCGGCGCGACCGCGCCGTAACCTTGCGTGGACAGTGCAGCGGCGACGTTGGCATAACGCGCCGCCTGAAAAGGATCGTCACCCGCGACGATGCGCGCGATGAACGCGCCGCCGAAACAGTCGCCGGCGCCGGTCGCATCGACCGCATCGACGACGTGGCCCGGCACGACGCGCCGCTCGTCGGGCGTGGCAATGTACGAGCCTTCCTTGCCAAGCTTGAGCGCCACGACGCGCGGACCGCGCGACAGCAGAAAGTCGACGATCTCGTCACGGCCGGTCAGGCCGGTGAGTTCGGTCACATCGTCCCAGCTCGGCAGGCAGATGTCGGTTTGACGAATCGCCTCGAGCATCACCGCGCGCGCTCGGGCGAGCGGCCAAAGCTTCAGGCGCAGGTTGGTGTCGAAACTCACGCGCACGCCGTTTGCCCGCGCATGTTCGATCGCCGCGAACGCCGCGTCGCACGCGCTCACACTGATCGCGAGACTGATGCCGGACAAATGGATGACTTTTGCCGCGGCGATCGCGTCGAGCGGCAAATCGTGCGGTGCGTAGCGGCTTGCGGCCGACCCCGCGCGCAGGTAGTCGAACGCATGACCCGCAGGACCGTGCGAGACGAAATAGACCCCGGTGGACGCGTGCGGATCGACGCGCACCAGCGACGGGTCAACCTGTTCGCGTTCCCACAGATCCACCAGCAGGCGCCCAAAATGGTCGCTGCCGACGGCCGACACGAAACCCGTCTTCGCGCCCTGCCGTGCTGCCGCGATGCAGAAGTTGGACGTATCGCCGCCGAAACCTTGCAGATAGTTCGGCTGATCTTTAGCCGACTGGTTGAATTCGATCATTGCCTCGCCGAGCGCGAGGACTTCCAGAGGCCGGCCATCCGGCGTGCGGGCCATACTCACCGTCATTGCTTAGACCTCGCCCCACAGATCGTGGCCATCGGCACCGGTGATCTTCACCGAGACGAAATCGCCGACCTTGTAACGTTTGGACGCCTTGGTCGTCGGCGCGATATACACGACACCGTCAATCTCGGGCGCATCCGCCGCCGTGCGGCCGATGCCGCCGTCCGCATTGATTTCGTCGACCAGCACTTTCAGCGTCTTGCCGACCTTCTTCGCGATCCGTTTGGCCGACACTTCTTCGGCCACTTCCATGAAACGCGCGCGACGTTCTTCACGCACTTCATCGGGCAATGCGCCGTCGAGTTCGTTGGCGCTCGCGCCTTCGACCGGCGAGTAAGCGAAACAGCCCACCCGATCCAGTTCCGCCTCGCGAATGAAATCGAGCAGCGTCTGGAATTGCTCTTCGGTCTCACCGGGGAAGCCGGCGATGAACGTGCTGCGGATCGTCAGATCGGGGCACATTTCGCGCCACGCCTTTACGCGCTCCATCACCTTTTCGGCGTTCGCCGGGCGCTTCATGCGCTTTAGCACTTCCGGATGCGCGTGCTGGAACGGCACGTCCAGATACGGCAGCACGTGGCCCTTGAACGGACCTTCGGCCATCAGCGGAATGACTTCATCGACGCTCGGATACGGATACACATAATGCAAGCGCACCCATGCGCCGTATTGCGCCGCGAGTTCGCCCAACGCGGCCACCAGATCGGTCATGCGCGTCTTGATCGGCTTGCCGTTCCAGAAACCGGTGCGGTACTTGACGTCGACACCGTACGCGCTCGTGTCCTGCGAAATCACCAGCAGTTCCTTCACGCCGGACTTGAACAGGTTCTCCGCTTCGAGCATCACGTCGGCGACCGGGCGCGACACGAGGTCGCCGCGCATCGACGGGATAATGCAGAACGTGCAACGGTGGTTACAGCCTTCGGAAATTTTCAGGTACGCATAGTGGCGCGGCGTGAGCTTCACGCCGGCGGCCGGCACCAGATCGACGAACGGATCGTGCGGCTTCGGCAAATGGTTGTGCACGGCCTGCATCACTTCGCCGAGCGCGTGCGGACCGGTCACAGCCAGCACCTTTGGATGCACTTCTTCGATCAGGTTCGAGCCGCTCGCGCTCTGCTTTGCGCCGAGGCAGCCCGTAACGATCACCTTGCCGTTTTCGTTGAGCGCCTCGCCGATCGCGTCGAGGCTTTCCTGCACCGCTTCGTCGATGAAGCCGCAGGTATTGACGACGACGAGGTCCGCGCCGTCGTACGTGCCGGAGATCTCGTAACCCTCGGCGCGCAACTGCGTGATGATCTGTTCGGAATCGACTAAAGCCTTAGGACAGCCGAGGCTGACGAATCCGACCTTCGGAGTAGAAGGCGTCGGCACGGCGGGGGAAATGGTCTGCGACATAGGTGGGTCCGGCGTATAGCGGTAACGACAAATGGGGACGGTGCGGCAAGGCTGAGGGTCCAATGGCCATCAAGACCACAGCCCGGACAGCGTCCCGCGCACGCAACCCTTCATTGTACCGCGCCGAGGACCGCGTAGCCGGTCAAGTGGCGAGGCAGTGCCGGTTCGGGCAGACCGGAAGCCGCGTGCTGATGTGCCGGCATCGAACCGTCGACTGCGCGCGCACTTTCGATCACCTCAAGAATCTCGCGAGAGTCGTGCAGGCGCCGGATCGCCGCATGCAGTTCGGCGGCCTGCGGCCAGGTCCGCTTCAGGTAGCTGAGCCACATTTTGACGCGTCCGTGCTCGTGGCGGGCCGCGACGCGGGCTGCCAGCTTTCTCAGATAGCCGGCCAACTGACCCAGCACGGCCGGCCATTCGTCAGCGGACGGCGTCCGGTCCATCAGTCCGCGTATGCGCAAGGCGAGGAAAGGATCCGATACGGCACCTCGCCCGATCATCACGTCCGCGCAACCGCTGACCGCCCGGCACAGCTCCCAGTCGGCTACCGTCCAGACTTCGCCATTGGCGATGACCGGCACGTCCACCGCGTCGTCGATACGCGCGATCCATTCCCAGTGTGCCGGCGGCCGGTAACCATGGTCACGCGTTCTGGCATGCACGACAAGGGAGGCCGCGCCGCCTTCGGCCAGCGCCGTGGCGCAGTCGATCGCGAGCGACGTATCGGACACGCCAAGCCGCATTTTGGCTGTCACGGGGATGCCGGCAGGCACCGCAGCGCGAACGGCCGCAACGATCCGGTTCAGTTGTTCCGGGTGAGCCAGCAGCATCGCGCCGCCGCCGTGCCGGTTGACGACTTTGGCGGGACAACCGAAGTTCAGATCGAGTCCATGCGGCGACAGCCGGGCCGCCTGGGCCGCATTTAGCGCCATCCATTCTGGATCGCTGCCGAGCAACTGGATCACCATCGGCGTGCCGAAGGGGGTATGGCCCCCGTGCAGGACTTCGGGCGTATCCCTCTCGTAGACACGCTCGGGAAGCACCGAACCCGTTACCCGGACGAATTCAGACACGCAGCCATCGAATCCGCCGGTGCTGGTCAGCACGTCGCGCAATACGTAGTCCGCCAGCCCTTCCATGGGCGCAAGGAAAAGCTGGTGGCTCATGCGAGAACGGCGCCTAAGCTGCGGCCGCGAATCTTCCGGTCAGCCAAGGCTGACAGATCCGGCCTTGGGAATCGAAGGCGTGAGTGCGGCAGGGGAACGGAAGCGGAAAAGGGTCGGCGACATGGACGGTAGACGGACAGGCACGCAGCGATGGCGATAGCCACAAATGGAATTGAGCGGGGGATGTGAGACGCGGGGCTACGGGATCCAGGAATGGATCATGAGGATCGCCTGGACCACCCCGGGCCAGCACATGCAAGCTGCAATTGTACCGCGCTCGCGACTGTGCGCTTTCGAACGGAAGGCGGGCAGCCGGGCCGTCGCGCGGCAGTCGCCGTCACCCCCCCTCTGGGGCAAGGTGCACGCGCCGCCGCCGCGTCCATGAGGCGGGCCTCCAGCGGGCGCGCCGGTCGCATCAGCGTTGGCGTCGTGCTTACTTCTTCTCCGGCTCCGGATTGCTTTGCGGATTAGCCGGCGCGCCCGGCGCTCCAGCCGCGTTCACCGGCCCGCCGGGCGTGAACGGAAAAGTCGCGAACATCGATTTCGCCTGGTTCTGCATCTGCTCCTGCATTTGCACGAACACACCGTCTGGCGCGGGTTTTCGGGGTGCTGCAACGCAAACCTACACTAAAACCTGACCCAAAAATTTACCGCTTTTCGGCAGATAGGACATGTTCTCGCATGAATGCACGCATCAATATAGCAGAGAGGGTGCGGCCACAGGCGAGCTCAAGCTGAGCGTGCAGAACGGCAAGGCGAAGGGGGTCCAGCTCACCGACCGGCACGTCCAGAAGCGACGAGCGATTGAGTGGCGAGAGTGAGAGGAAAAGCGCGAGGGAGTGTGAGTTTCTGAGCGTTTTCATACGCCCAAAATGTAACACGCCCGACTGAGCGGGCGTGTTGTGGAGGGTTGGAACCAGAGCCGGTCAGGCGGTCGGCTCGGGAGCCGGTGCTGCGGGCGCTGCCGGGGCCGGATCGGTCGGCGTTGCGGCACTGACAGGTTCGGGTGCCGGAGCCGGTGCAGCTTGGGCCGGTTCAGGCGTCGACGGTGCGGCGGGCTCGTTGCGGATGAACTTGTCCTTCAGAGCGTCCAAGTCCTTCAGTGCCGCGTTGCCGACGCTGCCGATCTCCGAGCTGACTGCCGCCAAAGCTGGATTGACATCGACGCTCGTGATGAAGGTATGCAAGGCGCTGACGAACTTTGCACGAAGCGCGGCGGCTGCAAGCCAGAACTCGTCGTATTGGCCGTGAACCTCAGCCGCAACAGCCTGACCATGCACGAACGTGTGGAAGATGAACACGCCCGCGAGTGCCGCGATCACGACGTTGATGCCGACCGGGACGAAGAACTTCAGCGCGGCGACGACGAAGAACGCGACGAACGCTGCGTAGTGGAGAAATTTCAGCACGTTTGCTTTCATGCTACTGCTTCCTTCTTGGTAAGGTTGAGGACAAACTTCACGATGGTCTGGGCGTTGGTCTCGTCGAACGAGTCGAGAATCACGTCGTAAAGGTCGCTCGACTTCGCCTCAAGCACCCACTGACGCTCCTGATCGAGCATCGCTGCGAGACGCTTCGCGTGAGGTTTTGGATCGGGCATTTCGCCCTCTTCGACCTCCCGCGCAGCTTGCAGAACCCGTAGTATATATCTGTCAGCGATGACTGATAATGGATTGTTGATAAAAAGGGACGCATACCTCCATCCCCGCTCTTTTGCTGCCGCCTGGAACTGCTTGATGCCCTCCGGCTCCATCACGACAACCACGTTCTTGCCCCGCGACAGCGGATACTCGAACTGCAACGCCGACGCGCCGTAGAAATTGCCGCCGAAGTTGGCCCACTCAACGAAGCGCCCCTGCTGCTGCAACCGCTTGAACTCGGACTTGGAGACGAAGAAGTAGTCCTTCTCGTGCTGCTCGCCGGGACGCGGCGCCCGCGTCGTGTGCGAGATCACACGCCAGAACCCCTTATCGACGAGCATTCGTTCCAAGGTCGACTTGCCCGCGCACGACGGGCCGGTAAGCGTGATGATCACTTCACTTCCTCTTCTTTCACCGCCAGCTTGGCAGTCATGAACTTTGCAAACTCGACCAGCGTCAGGAGCGGAATGTCCTGGTCGTAGCGATCGAGGACTCGAACCGTCGCCGGCATGCCGCGCGGGCCGGCGTGAATCACTTCGCGCCACGGGAAGCCGGGACGGAGCTTGTTGAAGTCGTCTTGCGTCATGCTGCCTGCGCCTCCGCGCCGTCAACGCGAATGCCCGTGTTGGGAATGACTTGCACCGCCCTGTCATCCCAACATTCGATCATCCCGTAATCCTTCTGACAGGTGACTTCGAGCTTGCGGCCGAACTGCTCGATACAGAAGCGCTCGATCGCCAGCTTTGCCTTTGCCGCGTCGTGACGGCGGTCCATCATTTCGCGATAGCGTTCCGCGTTCTCGTCGGTCGGCTCGAAGTATTCGGGGCAGTAGACGCGCGCAGTGAAGATGCGCACATTCTGACCCTGCTCCAGCCAACCGCGCACGCGATCGACCATTGCCTTGACGGGTGCGCCGATGTGGCCGGCTCCTTTCCACCCGTGGTATTCGACCAGCGTGCCGTCGAGGTCGACGCCGATCCATCCTTTGCTACCCATGACGCTCCTTTACCAGTGGAGAAATGCTGCGAGAAATTGAACCCCGCCCCGCGATACGAGACGGCGCTGATTGCCCTTGCCGCGAAGTTGAATGCTCAGCTTCAGCGGCGAACGCTCGCCCGACTGCACTTTGTTGATTTCCATGTCGTCGGGCAGATCGGCCAGGAGCTTTTTCAGCTCCCCGACCGTCTTTGGGGTATGGACTTCGTGGAGCTTCATGGTCATGCCGCCTTCACTGCCGCTTCGAATTGGTCCTGGATGCTTCGCAGGCTGTCGGCTGCGGACTTGTCCGTGCGATAGCCAGCCTCGACCATGCGCGGCAGGAAGAGCGAGTAGACGCCATCGTTTTCGGCGGGCTTCATGATCGAGTTGGCGCGCACCGCCCAGACCTTGCTCAGATACACGCTCGGGTCGCGCTCGATTGCGTCGCGCAGCGCCTCGTTCTTGATCGTCACATCGACCACAAGCCGCCCGCAGGACGACTGCATCTTGATCGAGCCGGGACGGCCTTCATTCTTCGTGCCGACCGTGCCCGGAACGATCTCGGTTGCTACGAGGTCCACGTCGACTTCGAGCTTCAGCTTCACCTGCTCCTTCGACGTGCCGTCCTTCCAGATCGCTTTGGGCGACTTGATGATCGTGCCTTCCTTGCCCTGCGCCAGGAGTTCGCGGTAGTGCGCATAGGCTTCATCGAGCGAGTGAACGATGCGCGTGTCGATCGGGATCACCGCGGCGCCTTTCTCTTTCATCCCCGCGAGTTGGTCGGCGAGCGCACCGAAGCGCTCCATATACGGGGTGTCACACTTACCCTTCGGCACAGCCATCGAGAGCGGCACCTGATCCCATGCCACCATCATGGGGCGCTGGCCGGGTTCGAAGTCGCCGCCGCTGAGCACGCTGTTGAGAACACCGTTGCCCTGCTCGCGCGGGAGGATGTTGTCGTCCGGGCCAATCACGAGCATTTCGCCATGCAGCTCGTATCCGGGCTTCGTGTGGTGGCGGATGATGCTTGCCACACCGGGGAATTTCAACGGGTCGAACGGCGAGCCCTGACGGCTGCGGATGGCGATCGATCCGTCCTCGTAATGGTCGACGTTGACGAACATGCCGTCAGCCTTCTCCTGCGAGAAGACGCCGCGCGCCCAATCCCATTGATCGAGCTTCGCAGCCTTCGGCAGCGAGCATCGCATGTAGGGGAACTCGGGAATCAGACCGGGCTTGACCTTGTTGACGGTCGACTCGCCGAAGCCAGCACGCAGGTCCATGTTGAGCACGCGAGCGAAGAGCTGCGACGACTCGGCGTCGAGACGGTTGATCTCCTTCTCGATCTCAGCTTGCGCGTCATTGCCAGTCAGTCGCCGGCTCGCGAGCCCGTTGATGACGTGCCAGGTCGTGTCGTCGAACTGCGCGCCCGCATCATCGTCGGTGCCCGTGATGTCGCGCCCCTTGATCCCGGTGACGCCATACGAGACAGTTGGGTCCAGCGCCGCCTTCAGCACTTGCTGCATCAGCGAGTCATGGATGTGCTCGCCCAGAATGGCGATCTTTTCGTTCTTGCTGGACGTGCTGGCGATTTGCTCGATCGCCTCGAAAACCTTCACGCTTGTATAAGTCATCTTTGACTGATTCCTCTGGTAAATGTCAAACCGCAATTCCCGCAACGCGACGGGCATATTCGAGCGGGGTTTCGTCTTTACGCATTGGCGGACGCACCGCGACCGGCTTCTGCACCACTTCTTCCTGCACCTGGGTGACTACTGCCGGCCTGAGAACCGCTGGTGGAGTCGCCGACAGCGGGACGTTCTGCTTGATCCGCATATCGATGCCGCACTTCAGCATTTCCTGGTCGGAGTGCTCCAGTAACTTCAAGCGCGGGACGAAATACAGCGCCCGCCCCGCTTCTTTCTCTGCCCGTTGCATTGCCTGCGCGGGGCAGCACTTCTTGCCAATAGCGGCCGAACAATCAGCGAACTCGGTCGCAAGCCGGCCGCTCTTGCGATCCGCCACCCGCTTCAGACAGGCCGCGTATGACGGACGCGAATTCGTGACATTGCAGTGCTCCAGGTAGTAGGCGTTATCGCCCGCCGCCGAACGCTCGACCGGATAACGTTCCAGGTCGATGAACTGCGCTCTCTTTCTCATGACTCTCCCCACAAAAGGTCGTCTACCAGGCGCCCCAATCTGGACGCGCCTCCTGTCTTGCTGCCAACGCTCGAAGCTGTCCCGCAAACGTCGCCCGAGCAATCAGCTTCTTCGACTCCTGCTCCAACACCTGCGTCAGAACGCTGTGCAGCCTGAACTTCGCGTCGTATTCGACGAGCTTTCGCACGTCTGGCGACATTCCGGCGAGCAATGCTTCAGCGCTCACCACGCGCCCCACGCATCGCCACGCTCAATCTCGACCGGCTTCTTCGGCGCCGGCACGTCGTCAGCAGCTTCCAAGACCGCATTCGACAGGTCGATGTCTTCGAGGTCCGCCCACATCGACTTGATGTGCTCCGCGCGTGCCGCTCCGTAGTGGTCGACAAGTTTCGTCAAGAACTCGTCTGCCTCCAGGTCATACCCGGCATCGGTCATCGCACGATGGAACCCGTGCTTCACCGTTACCGTGTTGTATCCCTTGCTCGATTTGGTCTTCTCCGCAACGACCGCCTCAACCCCATTCCAGGCAGTTGTGCCGCCATTGAGCGTGTCAACCTTGATGTCTGGGCCGGCGTCGCGCTTCTTGAACACTTCCATCGGCCCCCATCGACGCACAACCCGCGTCACGCCGTTGAACTCGATGCCGATCGCTTCGTAAAACTTCGTGCCGCCCTTATGCTCCATGTAGCGAGGCACAACCCGCACGACAGGGAGCCCACTTGGTCCTGTTCGCATAAAACCTCCCTCTGTATATCAGCTACGACTGATATTATGCCCGCTCGATGCAGGCGCTACAAGCGACCGTCACTTGTCCCGGTAGGCGATGTGTGCAAGCGCCTTCAGCTTCGCCGCAGACGCGAGAGACGTGACGGTCTCGGCCTTCCAGAAAGCCTGACGCACCACTTCGGCCGGAACCTCGTTCGGGTCTTTGTCTTTCGGTAGCATCGCAATGCGAGCCGTCAGTCCAACACCCTTCACCTTCATTGCCGCATCCACCGCAGCTTCGATCGCCTTACCCTCTCCATCCCACATGAACGTCACGATGCGCAGCCCTTTATCCTTCAGCGAGACGAGCTTCGCAAGCTGGCTCTCTTCGTCGCCGTCCGACAGGTGTTTGCCGAAGCTCCCAATTGCGCCAACCTCGCGCAGTTCTGGCGCACCGTCGAGTGCGATTCGGATCGCTGCAACGTCGAACACGCCCTCCCCGACCACAACATGCGACGCGCCGAGCGCGTTGTGCCCGTTGTAAAGGTGCGCGCCGGTCGACGCGAACCCTGGAGGGAACAGGTAGCGCTTGTCTGACGCCCCTGTGATGTCTCGCCCCTGAAACGAAACCATCGTCCCGTCGAGGTCAAAGACGGGGATGATGATGCGCATCGAGTAGTCCTGAAACCGATTACGCCCGTCCGCGTCCGAATACCAGAACTTGCCCCGCTGACAGAACCGGAGCCCGAAATACTTCGCGTAGTCACCGTTGATGCCGCGGTTCTCCAGATACTTCAGGTTCCGGCCGCTGATCGGCAGCGCATACGACTCCGGTATCTTCAGCTTCGTCTCCTTGACTTCTACCGCCTCCCGACGCAGTGGGCGCCAGCCCTGCTCCATCGCGAACTTCTTGATGTGGTCCACCGCGTCGCGCGCAGTGGCCGCGCCAATACCGTTCTTGATGAACTTCCACTTGTTGAACTTCTCTTCGCACGAAAAGCAGTTCCCCAAGCCAGTCTCGGCATTCAGGTAGACCTTCCACGAGTCCTTGCCGCAGCAGGGGCAGGTCTTGACGTTGAGCTGCACGCCATGCGTGCCGCGCGTGCGCTTGTATCGGAAGCCCTCGGCGTCGAGCCACGACTCCAGGTCGATCTGCTCAAGGGCTTCCTCAAGCTCCCGATTGCGCTCCGTCATTCCACACCCAGAACCGCTTGCAGGAACTTCATCTTGGCGAGGTCTTGCTTGATCCGCACCGTGAAGCCGCCCGCCTGGTTCCGCGACGCCGCGAAGTAAAGCCGGAGCTCGTTGTTGTCGCGCTCTTCGTCCGTGATGTTGAGCGAGATCACCAGGTCCGCGATCCGAATCTTGTTGAAGTCTTCGGCGACGTGCTCGGCCTTCGCCACCACCGACTTGAACCCTTCCCGGTTGGTCTGCGTTGCGGTCAACACCGCCGCGTTTTCTTCGAACGCAATCGCACGCAGGCCCACGAAGATGCTCTTCGAGTTCTCGATCGGATCGTTCGTGCGGTAGTCGGGCGCCATGATGTCGCCGTAGTCGACAACGATCATGTCGTATTTGATGCCGTTCGCCTTTTCCTTCTCGATCAGATGACGCAGCGCTTTCGGCGTCAGTGAGCCGGTCGGGTATTCGGCGATGTTCAGCAGACCCGCCTTCGCGCCGGCCGCTTCGATGCGTGCTTCGACTTCCTTGATGTGCTTGATCAGGTCGGTGATGGCCGTATCTGCTACGCACGCATCCAGGCGCTCGCTGATGATCTCCTTCGACACTTCGAGCGTGACATACAGCACCTTCAGGCCGGCGAGCGCGGCAGCTTGCGCGAAGTTGATCAGCGCGGTCGTTTTACCGGCCTTCGCCCCGCCCATGAGGACAGTGAGCTCGCGCCGGCCCCAACCGCCGTGATAGAGCAACTTGTCGAGCTGCAACGAGCCAGTGGAGATACCGGTCGGTGGCAGCTTGCCCATCGCCTTGTCGTGCCGAACCTCCGAGCGCTGCTTGATGTTCTCGAAGTAGTTGTAGACATCGGTCGTCATGAGCATGCCGACCTGATTCGCCTTCTTGATCAACTCTTCGACATCGTTGTAGCGCTTCTTCTCCAACATCGGGATCGAGTCGAGAATCGCCTTCGCAAGCGCCTGGTGCCGCACGAACTCCGCGACCTTCTCGGCCGCGTAAGCGCCGCCAGTGATGATGTTGTCGCGCGCCCGCTTGTATGCAGCCACGACCTCCGGCATGGTCTCGGGCCGGATGACGCCGCTCGCCTTCTTCTCCTTCAGCAGGTTCATCAACGTCGCCGAATCGGGCGTCGTGTTGTATTTGTTGAAGAAGTCGGTTGCGATGGCGACCAGATGCGCCTCCCCCGCGTTCTCGAAGTAGTCGGGCTTCAACACGTGGCCCACTTGGCGCATGAAGTCCAGATCCTTCAACGCGTGAGTCGTCAGTTTCGACTGGAACTCCGCGTCAAACTCGAACTTCACAACCTCTTCCTTCTCTGCTACTGCTACCGCTTCCGTCACGTCACTCTCCCATGCAAACCATCATGGGCGCATCGCGCCCGCCTCTTAGTGAACTGTCTCGTCCGTTGCTTCGACAGTCGGCTCCTTGCTGCGCAAGTCGATCGGGTAGAAGCCCTTGATGGCGTGTTTGAAGAAAACGACATCCCGCGTGCCGTGATTGACGGTGCCGGTGCGAATGGTGATGGTGAATTTATCGCTGTGCGTGACCGTGCCATCGATCGGCACGTCGTCGTCCAGGAACGTCACGCGAATGCGCGCTTTCGACTTCTCCAGCTCTTTGAGAAAGAACTCGTGACCCTTGAGCTCCTGATTGTTGCGACCTGCGGATTGAGACTTCCGCGGTCCCTTGCGATGCAGCGTGCCCTCGCTGCGTGCCATACGTTGCCCCTCTACTGCCTGCTCACGACGCACCGCGTCATAATTCTGGGAAAACAAGGTAATGCTCCTGTCCTGGTTTGAGTTGAAAAAGCCCGACCGGGCGAGCTGCAAATATACCGTCAGTTACGACTGATTCACGAGGCGCATTGAATCGCGCCGAATACGATTGCCTGACCGAACTCCCGGATCGCGCGCTCAATACGCACTGCGCCCCGGAGATACATAGCCGTATGCAAGGCGAACTCCCTTACCGGGGATCGTTTGACCATCTTGATCACGCGATCCTCATACTCCTGTTGGTCCGGCGCTCCGACGTAGTTCTCGACGCGGTAACGCGGGTGCGTCGCGAACTGGAACTTGCCGCGCTGTTCCATCGCCCACGCGTCCAACAGATCGATCCAGAGGTCTGCGTCAGAGTAGATGTGTGCCGGTCGGGGCGGCTGCTTCCAGCCACGCCGCAGACACCACTCCATCGCATAGCGCATTGCGAAGTCGTAACGCACGCCGGCCTCGTCGCACTTCTGACGCAGCGTCCAGAACGCCGTCTTCTCGCGCGAGTCGATGAAATCCTTGCCCTTGAACCCTTTCGACCACATCATTCCCAAGTCTTTCGCTTGTGAAAGGAACTTGCCGTAGGCTCTGCTGTAGCACTGCGCAAGGTAATATGTCGCTTTAGTAGGATGCCAGGGCCGGTAGTCAAACCACTTCTTGCCGAACAGCTCAGCTTCTCGACGTAGCGCCTGGAGCGGAATGTGACTTATGGCAAGCAGTTCATAGAACTCCCGCCTGAACTCCCCGCCGAAAAATGAATCGTCGCGCATCGCGTAAGTTGGGGCCGCGCCCCTCTCCATGTAGTCTGTCACTTATGACTGATAGATTGTAGCTGTCTTTTATCTATAGAAGCAACTACTCGGCCCCAAGAACCGTTCGGAGCAGCTATGAATCTAATTTCCGTCGTAGCCCTCGTCATTATCGGCGTCGGCGTCTTGCTACTACTTCTGCTACAGATCACCCGACGCAACACTTTCGAGGAAGAGCGACTCATTTGGAAACAATTGAGCTCCACGAGCCCTCGGGAACTCCGCTACGCCCCCGAGCGCGCTGGCCCTCCCCGTAAGCCGGATGAAGATGATTTTGACTATGCATGCCGGAACCTCTCGTATTTACAATCGCATCTTCAAGACAACCTGAACAAAAACCGCGCCAAGGAGCGAGTCACGCTGATCATGCAGGCAGTGATCTCGCTTCTCGTGCTTTGCTCGGCCCTCTACATTATTGTCTTCCTCAAAGACGCCGAGACATCGGTAAAAGACTGGGCTTACGGCGGTGCCGGCACCGTTATTGGTTTCTGGTTGCGCTTCTGACCTAAGCGGCTTCCCTCTCGTATGCCTCGACGATTTCCTGAACCAGCCCGGAGCGCACCACGTCGCTGCGGCCGAACTCGACCACCTTCACGCTCGGGATGAAACTGACGCGCCTCACGGCGTCGACCAGACCCGATTCACCGCGGATGTCCTGCTGACGCACGTCCCCGTTGACGATCACCTTGCAGTCCTCGCCGATGCGTGTCAGGAACATCTTCATCTGGGTCGGCGTTGTGTTTTGCGCCTCATCCAGAATGACCCACGCGCTCTTGAACGTGCGCCCACGCATGTATGCGAGCGGCACCGCCTCGATGTTGCCGACACGCAAGTGGTATTCGAAGGCGCCCTTCCCCAACCGATGAATCAGCACGTCGCGGAACGGTTGCAGATACGGGTCAAACTTCTCTTCGAGCTCGCCGGGGAGAAAGCCCAGATTCTCGCCAGCTTCGATCGCCGGCCGGGTGATGATGATCCGCTCGGTCTCTTTCGCTTCGAGCGCCTGTGCAGCCAATGCCGCCGCGAGCCACGTCTTGCCCGTGCCGGCCGGGCCGGTAGCAAATGTCAGGGTGAAGTGTTTGATCGCCTGAATGTAGCGCTCTTGAGCGCCGGTCTTCGCGCGGATGGGCGAGTTGTCTCGCACAAAGCGGCGCGGTTCTGGCATGTCGTCGTAAAAAAGGGCGTCGTTGTCGGCTTCTCGCCGCGACGCCCTCGCTTGCTGCTTCAGTTGCTTCTTTGCCAAGCCGCGCTGTGCCATGAGTGGATTGCCAAACGAGTTACAGGGAGCCTCCAATATAACTCAGCGTTGACTGACAAACAACGTAGATTCGCCAAATTTTCAGTGGATCGTCGCACCGCGCATCGCCGGGTCGATCTCGTCCTCGCTCCGGTAATACCACTTCCCGCCAGCGACGGCGTGATCGCGGACCTGGATGTAGTCGAACGTGACAGCCTTCGTGAACGTGTCGACGTTCGCGATGGCGAAGCCGTTGTGCCAGCGCTCCCCTTCGCAGTAGCTCGCGCTGCGCTTGTGGCCGCTGCCGAGCTGATGCCACTCGTATTCGCCGTAGACCGGGCTGAACTCGGCCCAGACGACATGCTTGTGATGGTGGCCGTTCACGCCGGGGAGGCCCATGTTCCGCGCGTGCGGGAAGTGGTGGATGAGGACCGTGTTGTAGAAAATCTTGTAGTTGTTCGCGAGCTCCTTGTCGAAGTCGCGTTTCGTCCAGGCCGCTAGGTCGGCTCTCGCCGTGTAGTTGATCTCGAACTGCTCAAGTCCAAGCAGCTTGCTCACCGTGAACCCGTGCAGGTCACTCAGGACGGCCCGTAGAGCCGGCGTCGCGTCTGCAAGGTGCTTCAGCAGACGCGCTTCGTGATTGCCCTCGATGAAGTCGTGCTGCGCATTCGGCGCGGCTTCACGCGTCGGCCCGAAGATGCGCTCGTGCGCGAACTTGATGCGGCCGACGACATCCCACTCGCGCGGGTCGACGCCATACTTGCCGAACTCGGGCAGGTCGAAGATGTCGCCGCCATAGATCACGTTGTCCGGCTGGATGCGGCGAATCACATCCAACCAGACCCGCAGGAAGAATGGATCGATCTCCGTATCATGGAAGTCGGAGCCGATGACCATCGTCTTGAACCGGGCGCCGTTCTCCCGGATGTATCGATCACTCCAATTTCCTCGTTCCGCGTTCAGCTCGCGGTAGTTGTCCACCGAGGCGTGTTTGGCGATGGCGCGCTCGTGAGCGTGCTGCGCGCGGCTCAGTTTGATGCCTGCTTGGCGCTTGAACTCTTCGAAAGTGCCGAAGTGGCCGTTCCATACGGACTCGGCAATTCGCCCGTGGACGCGGAAGTAATTGCGTGTGACAACCTTGTCCTCGTCCAGCTTTGCCACGCGGCGAAGCTCTTCAATGCACTGGTCCGCAGTCCAATTGTCCGTGATTTTCAGGGCATTCTCGGACATTGGAATGTCGAACTTCTTGCCCTTCTTCTTCGCCGCCTGTTGCTGCATGTTGCTTCCAAGGTTACTCAAAGCTGACAGTTAAACTCCTTTAAAATCTGTCAGCTTTGATCGATTATTGCGAGTTGGCTTGGTCTTTCAGGAAACGCTCTACCGCGTCCACGAGCTCGTTGTGTCGTTCCTCAAGTTGGTTGTATGTCTTGATGAGGTCGAAATTCGAGTCGAGGAAGTCGGCGATCGAGAGCGCCGGATCGGTGTCTTTCTTCGCGCTATTGGGCAGCGGAAGAGGCTGCAATGGCTGCGCTCGCACCATCGCTTCCTGTGGTGGAACGAACAGCTTTCCCTTCGCGGGCGGCGTTGAGCAAGCGGACAGTGCCAACATCGAGGTAAGCAGGACCGCACTCCAAAGCGTCTTTTTCACTCGGTTTCTCCTTGTAGACATACCGGACCTGAGTGACCACACGCTCGTGTGCAGCCGCCTTGTCCGCATCGACGGCAGCGCCCACCGCCGCCACTTTGTCCGCAATCGCCTGGCTGACCTGGGTCGATTGGACGATTTCGTTGGCTGTTTCCTTCTGCGCCTTCACTACCTGGCTCACCTGAGCCGCCTTATCGTGGTCGCCTCGGACGTAAATACCGATGCCACATCCAATGACGACGGCGATGAGGCTCGCCGCCAGGATTTCCGAAATGGTGTTCACTTCGTCTCCTTGTCCATGAAGAGATACTTCTCGCGCCGGCTTGTCGGAGGCACCACATTCGCCACGTAGCCGCGGTTGATCTGGAAGAACGACTGGCCGTAACCCGACACCGCCGTCTTGGCCCGGAAGCTCGTGCGCTCGACGTTGCCAAACCACACGTTCGGATTGCACCCGCTCGTGTGCTCGCAAAGCGCCCTGTCCTTCAGGACGCCTCCGAGCCCGCCGTTATATGCGGAGAACATGAAGGCCATCCGGTCGGTATCGGTCGCGCCGAAGTGGATCGAGTGGTAGAGATTCCGGTCGTAGGCGACAAGCGCGCCGAGCTGCATTTTTGGGTTGAATCGGTCGCTCCACTGCCAGTTGGCAAGGGACTTGTCCCACGTCTTTGCAGCTTCGAAGTTGTTGAACTTCTTCGTGACCGTGAGCTGGCCGAGACCAAACCCGTATTCGCGGGCAGTCTTGAGCTCAGCCCGCGGGTTCCAGCATTTCGAGGATTGGAGCGTGACGCACGTCTCCTGCTCAACCTGGGCGGCAAGCATCGACGGCGTAGACATCGTGGGCCAAAGCGCCGTCACCTGCGCGAGCAGGACGGGAATGTAGACGGTCGCGAGCTTAGGAAGCATCGCTGCCCATCAGTGCGTCATCCAGACGATCAGCGCGCCGACAAAGAACATCGTCGTCGTAGCCATCGTGCAGATGGTGATCGCCGCCGCGATCGGGTTCAGCTCAATGACATCAAACAGTCGGCGGGGATTGAAGTGGGGAAACAGAATCAGCCGCATCCAGTGCGCGACGCCGACAAGGGTGACGCAAAGCGCAAGCGCATACGCGAGCGTCAGAAGCACGCTCATGTCCGTAGCAAGAATCAGCAGCGACGGCACCATCAGCACGAGCAGACGGTCGTCGATGATGGTGGTGAGCCATTTGAGAGCTTTCATCGCGACTCCTTAGTGCGGCAGCTTGCCGCCAAGCAGGTATCCAGCCGCGAGCGCGCCGACGCCGATCTTCCACACGGCATCGATGATCTTGCTCCACAGGTTGTCGACCGTCTTGTCCATACGGTCCAGCACGTGCCCGATGCGGTTGTGCTGGACCGCGTGCTGCGTCGCCGTCATGTCACCGAAATAGACGGCAAACTGCTCCTTGATCTGGTCCGAGATTTCGTCCCGCACCTTGTCAAGCATTTCGCGAACAGTCTCTTCTGCGACCGTCTTCGCCAACATCTTCATCAGCTCCAAATCCTGGTTGGTCTCACCCATTCCGACGCTCGCTCGCGGTTTAGATTTCGAAGAGCCAATCCTATGTCAAAAGCCGACGAATGTCAATCAGCGATGACTGATACTTAGATCGCCTTTATAGGAATCGTCTTTCGCAGCTTGGGCCGGCGAATATCTCCATCGATATGCACCATGATCTTGCCGGTGAGCCAATACAAGGCGCCGGACATGACCGCAGTGTTGAACTGAAATTCGTTCTCGCACGCCACATCAAATGCAGCACCTTCCTGATACATGCAGGCGCCGCCGCAAAGCTGGAGCACCGGGCAATGAGCGCAGTTCGGACGCTTGGACCAATGCCATGAGGTATCCACTGCGACCGACTCGAAGTCGCTTACATGGCCGACGCCGTGCTTACCCTTCGCGCCGACGTTCTGACATGTCATGACGTTGCCCTTCAGGTCAACCGCGAGCTGATCGGGCCGATCCATGCCGCACTTCTGCCACAGGGCGGTCGACGGCCGCTTCTGGCGCAGCGAGTCGATGAAGTTCGCCGCCTTGGCCGCAATCGTGTTGTCGTAGCCGCCAGGCGTGCGATTCACGAGCGCGTTGATGATGTTCCACTGGAGCTGCGAGTATTGCGCCTGCGTCCAGGTAGCGTCGTCTGTCCGGCCGTCCGAGTGCGGGTGAACGATACCCTCGAACGACGCCATCACCGTCTCGCCGATCTTTTCGCTCAACCACTGCCGGGGCGAATCGATGTCGAGGTTTGCCGGCGTGATGACGGTGTTGAACGACATCATCCCCTTGCGGCCGATGCGTTGCCACAGCTTGCGCAGCATCGCGGCCTTCTCCGGGTCGTCGAATGGGTCCGGCCCGCGCAGGTGTTGCGCCTTCGCGTCGTGCGATACGACGATGTAGATGTTGTGCCTGTCGATGAAGTCGATCTTCTCGTCGTCGAGCACGCTACCGTTCGTCACAACCAGCATGTGCGCATCCGGGAAGCGCTCGCGCATCGCCGGAATCAACACCTGCATGTGCTTCCAGTAGGCGAATGGCTCACCGCCCCAGAATTCGATCTTGTTTGGCTTGCTTTTGAGCCATGAGTCAAGATTTGCGAGGAAATCTTCCGCGTCCTTGACGTTCGAGACCGTTGCGTCTGGAATCTCCGACGACTGAAGGCAATAGGAGCACGCGTAGTTGCATTGCAGTCCGAGCTGGATTTTCAGGCGAACCGGCGCCCCGTGCTTCTTGCCGGGGCTGTCAGGCGAGATCGCGGTTGCGACCGGCCAGTTTCTCGCCTTCTCGTCGTAATCGAGCGGGACCGGGTTCCCGGCCTCGTCCGTCAGCGTGCTCGTGTGCGGGTCGTATAGGAGATATGAAACCGACCCATCCCCGCCCTGCATTGTCAGGCGATACATTACTGGACACCTACCGTAACCGCGCCGACGCCCGAGTAATACCGGTAGCCAGCCTTGACAGTGATCGAATCGCCCGCGCTCAGGAGGTCGGCGCGGACCTGAACGGAGCCCTGCCCCTTGTCGTCGAGCTGGAGACGACGCTTGTTGAGATAGCCTGCCGAGGCTTTGAGCTCCAGCGAGACAGGGAGCGCCAGCGGAGCGCCGTCTTTGTCCGTGAGCTGCACGTCAATCGTCGCGACGCCATCCGGGGCGACGGTGGCAGGGCCGGTCAATTTCAGACTCGTGAACTGCTTGCGCCATGCGCCCGAGTTCGGCTCGATTTCCGTGAGCGTCACGTTCGAGTCCACTTCATGCGCTGCGGTGAACAGCACATGACACTCGTCGAACGACTTGACGTTCCGGTGCGGGACGAAAACCTGGATCAACAGCGAAGTGTTCAGGTCGCGTGCCACTTCGCTCAAGCTGCGCTTGCCCACCTGGCTGTGTGCGAAGACGTTTGCCACACCGGGTAGCATGACTCGACCGGGATCAACGACCGGGTTGAACCGGACGGCATAGAGGGTGAAGTCCCAAAAGTCGGCACGCGCCGCGATCTCCGCAAACGTCAGGCTTGTGGATTCATCGCCGATCGACATTTCGATCTTGTCGCTTGCATAGTTGACCTTCGACGGCAGGTCATGAGGAAACGCTTTTGTGACAAAGTTCATTCGATACTCCGAAAGTTGATCAGATTCTAAAGCCAAGCCGCCGAAATATCAATCAACGTTGACTGATAGTCCGGCCCAGGCAATCGACTCGTAGTCGAACGCGAACTCGTTCACGCGCGCACCTACGACATATCCGTTGACGATGATCGGGCTTCCTTCTGTCACGGGAAGGTAGAGTTGCGTATCGGGACCGTAGGACGGGTCAGCGACCACCGCTTGCCCCTTCCAGCCGTCAATGTGCGCGTATTCGAAGCCGTCGCCCACGAACATGCTGTAGTTGTCGCGAAGGCCGGCAAGGTGCCCGATTCGCACTTCGAAGCGCCACTGATCCGGGTTCGCGCACCACCACCATTCGTCGCCGTCCTGATCGCGCGCCCAGAGCATGTGCTCTTCGCTCCAGCTCAGAGAGCCGTCCGCGAACGTCATCATGCGTCGCTCGCCGAGGACTGGCCGATCGATGTCGACGACTTGCACGGGGCCATACACGCCCATCACCATGTCGCCAATCTGCACGTCCTCGATGTTCTTCCAAGACCCGTCACCCATGAGGACTTGCGATCCTGCCGGAAAGCACGAGCACGGGCATTGGCAATTGCAGTTGCAGTTGATAGCGTTCGGCCCGCGAGGTCCGGGAGGTCCGGGAGGGCCTGGAGGCCCGTAACCGCCTCCCGGACCCGTAGCGCCCTGATAGCCCGTTGGTCCGGTCGGCCCTGGGGCGCCGGTCGCCCCGGTAGGCCCTGTGGGGCCGGTCGGCCCAGGCTTCCCGATCTTGATTGCGCCAAGGTCGGTGCCATTCGCGAGCTGATAGCCAGTGACCGTCGCTGTGCCGTTGGATTGCAGCCCGCCGTTCGCGACGAGTTGGCCCGACATTGTGCCGCCCGACTTCATGATTCGAAGCGCAATGACGGCCTGCGCAAAGGCGGTCGTCGCGAGCTGCGAGTTGTTTGTCCCCACCGGCGCGGTCGGCCCCTTCGGGACTCCTGTGAATGCGGGCGAGTCAAGGTAAGCGGCAACGCGATTCAGGTCAAACGCCAGCGTCCAGGTTGCAGGAGAAGCGCTGGTCAGTTGGTAGAGCTGGAGCAAGTCCGTGCGAAGACAGAACATACCGACCACGAGATTCGTTGTCGGAAATGCCGTGCCTGCACTGGCAGACAACGCCGTGCTGTCGTTGTTCACCAGCTCGCCAATACTACCTTCGAGCGTTTCCGCGCTCGACACCATTGTGAAGTTTTGCATGTGACCTTAGCTGCAATAGACCGCGAATCCTGAAAGGGCTCCAGGCGGGCCTGGAGGCCCAGGTGGACCCGGAGGCCCAGGCGGACCCGGAGGTCCATAAGGGCCGGGCGCACCCGTCGGGCCACGCGCCCCGGTAGTCCCTGTGGGGCCGGTCGGACCTGCGGGGCCGACTGGACCTGTAGGTCCAACGATGAGCGCGCCCAAATCCGTCCCGTTTGCGATCTGGAAGCCGGTGACGGTGCCACTAACGCCGCTCGATGCGCGGAAATTGCCGGCGCTCGCGGGTGCCGAACTCGTGATCAACCCCGAAACTGTGTCGGTCGTATTGGAGACGAGCAGCGCGAATAGAGCCTGAATGAAAGCGGTTGTCGCAAGCTGGTTCGAGCTGTCGAATCCGGCCAGGTTGGAACCCGTCGTTGCGGTCGGAGCCTGCGGCGTTCCCGTAAATTCGGGCGAGTCCAGGTAGGCCATCAAGCCGCTCATGTCGAACGCGAGCTTCCACGTCGGCGCCAGGTCCGTCAGCTCGAACAGTTGGTTCAGGTCCGTTCGAAAGCAGAACATGCCCACTTGCAGGTTCGCGGTGGGGAATGCCGTTCCGGCGTTGCACGACAAGACGGTCTGGTCATTCTGAAGGAACAACGCCAGCGAGTCCTTCAGCTTCATGTCCGCGGTGACGGGCGTGTATTGCTGCGTCATGCCAATCCCTTCCAGTCGATTTTGCTGTAGTCGAATCCGGCCTCATTCACGGATGCGCCGACCAGGTAGCCATTGACGATAATTGGCGGGCCATCAGTCACAGGAAGGTAGAGCGGCGTCTCGGCGCCCCAACCTTGCTCCACCACTACCTTGCGCTCGACGAAACCGCTGACGTTCGCAAACAATACGTCGTCGCCGGAAAGCACGCTGTAGTTGTCCCTCAAGCCGCCCACCTGCCCTACCGCAACCTCATAGCGCCATTGGTCGGGATTCGCTGACCACCACCACTGCTGATCGCCACGCTTGGCCCAAAAGCAGTGCTCTTCGCTCCAGAGCAGCGAACGATCGGAGAAGCCCATCATGCGGCGAGGCCCCAACGAAGTAACGTAAAGGTGCTTCACGCGCGCAGGGCCATCAACACTCATCACGAGGTCGCCCGCGCAGACGCGCTCGACAGCCTTTGTAGTCCCATCCGCCATGAGAACGGTCGCACCTGCGGGGAAGCAGCAGCAAGGGCATTGGCAAACGCAGTTGCAGTTCGACAGGCCGGAGACGCCAGTAGGCCCCGGAGGTCCAGGTGGCCCCGGAGGTCCGTATGGACCGGCGTAGCCAGTCGGACCAGTTGCGCCGGGTGCGCCGGGTGCGCCGGGTGCGCCCGTAGGTCCGGCCGGACCCGCTGGACCGGTCGGGCCTACGAGGACCGTGCCAAGGTCAGCACCGCTCGCGATCTTGAATCCGGTGTTTGTGACGGATGTGCCGGCCGACTTGAATGATTGAGCTGTCAGCAGCCCATACATTGCGCCGCCCGTGCGCAGCAGCCCGAATGCGGCGACCGCCTGCGCGAACGCCGTCGTCGCGAGCTGGTTCGTGTTGATGTTCGATGCCGGGGTGGGCGCTGTCGGAATGCCGGTGAACGTCGGCGAGTTCAGGTAGGCGCGCGTGCGGTTGAAGTCGACGAGAAGAATCCAGCTTGGAGTCAGCGAGCCGTTTTGCACGGCATACTGATAGAGCTGAAGCAGGTCCGTGCGAAAACAGAACATCCCGACCTGAAGATTTTTCGTCGGGAACGACGTGCCCGCGCTGTTGGACATCGCGGTAAGGTCGTTGTTGGTCAGTTCCACCAACCCGTTCGCGATTGAGTCGCTAAGTTGGATGTTCGTGAATTTTTGCATGATCTGTTGTCACTCAGTGGTGACTGATTGTATCACGCAACGCCAACAGCTTAGTAGCCGTGCGCCGCCCAACTGATCGTGCCGGCGACGTTCTGGCCCGTTGTCGGATCGACGAGGATGACTGTGAATCCGGTGTTCGTCGGGGAGCCAACAAAGCGAGGAACCGCCAGCAAGTCCGTGCCGCCCTTCAATTGCAGGGTGATCTCGGGCACTTTGTGATACTTGCGGTTGAAAGTGACCGTGACACCGCTCGCGGCGTTCGTGATCGTCGCCTCGCCGCTATCATTCACGTCTGGCACGTCAACCGTAATACTCATGTCGGTCAGCACGCCGCGGTCGAGCGTGAACGACTGCACGACGGCGCGGAAAAGCGCCTTCTGGTAGGTGTATGTGCCAGTGATGAAGGGCTTGAAGTTCGAGTAGCCCGGAGGCGACGACGCCTGAATGAGCGCACGGAATGCGTCGTCATCGAGCGAATCGGTCGTAATGGAGAGATTCGAGACCACGCCGTTACCGTGGCGTCGATATTCCTCCAGCAGGTTAAACGCTTCCGCCTGTGGAAGCGTCGTCGCCTTCGCGAGCGCATCCTTCGTCTTGAAACCTTCGCTTAGCAGACGAAGGTATTCCACCGTGCGGCCGAACAGCTCCGCCGTGGCAATCGCTTCGTCGATGCCAAGCGAAGCGTTCTTGACGATGAAGTCCTCGGTCGAGAAATTCTCGGCGAATGGCAGCTTGGTTGCCTGCGCATACTTCTCCAGCACCGATACCGCCTCACTCAACCTGTGAATGATCGAACGGGCGAGCGATTCGCCAACTTTGACACTCTCGTGCGGCCGAAGGCCATAGTCCTTATCGAAACCAGACTCGACAGCCGCGAACGCTTCAGCAAGCGGCAGCGTGAAGCTGTTTCCCTGGAGCTCCTGCGCCTTGATATGCTCAACGACGTGCAGGATCGACGAGGCAATGTGAGTGTAGGCTTCGGCCGTTCGCCACGATTCGGGAATCCCCTTCCCGAACCGCTTCAGGTAGTCGTCTGAAGCCTGAAAAAACTCAGCGAGGGCCTTCGACAGGTCGTTCCCATACTGATCGGCAATGGAGAAGCCGTCATGCAGGTGAAAGTCCTGCGCACGCGCCAGCGACTCGCCGACGACAATCGGCTCGTGCGGATTCTTTACGAACGAGCGCGTGACACCAACCTCGGCAGCGCTGAAGCTCTCGGCGAATGGCAGAATTGGGTGGTTGCCGTAGCGCTCAAGCGTGGAAATCGCCTCCGCGATCTGCCGCACCTGATTGCGCAAAAGACTATCACTGACATGGATAGCCTCATGCGGGCGCAAGCCATAGTTGCGAACAGCCGCCTCAGCCGTCGAGAATTGCTCTGCAACGGGCTTTGTTGTCGCCTTACCGAGGCGTTCGACGTTAGTCCACCCCTCGGTCGTGCTGACCGTGTAGTTCGAGTCGTAGGACGTGTTCCACGACTTCTGCCCTCGATAATCCGTCCAGCCAAAACCACTCCCGGCCCACGTGTAGTAAGGGCCGGGAGTGTTCTGGACGCTGACTGTCGTTGGTGTAGTCACGCGCTGGTCAGTCAGTTACGACTGACTTTCAGGACAAAGTAAACGTGAAGACTGCCGTCAGGGTGTCGTTCGCGCCCTTGTTGACCACCGGAAAGCTCACATGGTCGAACATCGTGCCGTTCGCTGCGGCATTGAACACGCCAGCTTCGGTGATTGCCGCGGTTGCCACGCCGGGGTTGAACGTTGCCGTGAACGAGAACTGCTGCGTGCCCTGCGTGTGCGCATATGTTGCGGCCAGACGCGAAACCTCGGTTCCCAGGGCGGTGTCGCCGGCAACCGGAGTTGCGGTGCCCGTCCCGAGCGCGATGTAGCCCATGCACGCCGGCCGGCTCCCCGCGTTGCCGATCGCGTCGCAAATGAAGTCGAAGCCGTTCTGGACGATGATGTTGTCCTTGTGCATGACTTCATTCGTGCCATCCTCCTTCTGGAGGATCAGGGTCAGTGCGCCGTGAACCTTGGCCTTGCTGTGTGCTTCCATTGAAAGAATCTCCTTTAGGATGCGCGGATTATCAATCAGCTACGACTGATTGTCAAGTTAATAGAGAGCCACCGTTGTGAAGGCTCCCTGCGGCAGCAGGCTCTCGGTGTCCGAGTTGACCTGCTGGCCGTCCATCGAACCGACGAAGATGCTGCGCGTCGCTTGTCCTTGGTTGATCGCCACAAGGTATTGAATTCCGGTCGTCAGAACGAACGGCACATATTGGCGATACGCCTTCCCGTCTTCGAGATAGAACGCCTGCTTTTGAGCCGAGTAGCCAACACGCAGTAGCGCGCCATTAGCGCCGGTCAATGTCAGAAAGATGCAATCGGCAATCTCTTGCGGCGCAACCCAGAACGAGGTCGAGAAGACGGACGGCACGTTCACAGCCCACTTCACGAACGTCGTGTCGACGACATCGACGCCCTGCCCGAAGCGGCCCTTTCCGTAGCTAACGCCGAGGGACTGCGTAGGCTGATCGCCCTGCAATCCCTGCAACGTTCCATTGAGCCCAAAACCGTCGACATCGTTCGGTTGAACGCCCTGGAACAAAGAAATCTGGGCGAACCCGTTCATGTTCGTCAGCGTCCCGGACGGGAGCCAACTTTGCCCCGCCTGCGCATCGCCCCACGTGAAGTCGGCGCTATCCCATGTCAGCCCCGTCTTCACGGCGGCGTTCAAGCCGACCGAGACGGTGTTGTTCGCCGTGAACGTATCCCCGAGGTCCACCGCCATCATGTATTCGCCCTGCGTCACGCCGTCGTCCATGACGAGTTCGCCATCTTCGACCGTGAAGCCGAAGGCGGTGTCGGGGAAATTGTTCTGCGCCGCATCATCGACATAGACGACGTTGGTATTCGACGGCTGCGCGACGACGGCAGTCGAGAATACCGGCGTGTCACCATAGATGCCCGGTGATGCAACTGCCTTGATCCAGAATGTCGGCTGGCCGGAATACCCAGACGGCATCGTGTAGGTCGTCGCTTTGACCTGCGTTACTAGAATCGATGTGTTCCACGTCAACCCTTGGCGAATCTCGTAATACTCGATGTTGTCTTCCGGGTTCTTGTTCCAGACGAACACGAGGGATTGATACGACTGATTTACATCGAATCCCGTCACCGCAACCGGCGCGTTCAGAGTGACGCCCACCTCCGCGGCACTCGTGGAATAAATCTTGGCGGTATTGATCGCCTTGATCCAATACTGCTTCTGCCCTGCGGTCGATTCGTGCGCCGAGAACGAAGTGCCCTGATAGTTCGTCACCAGAACTGTGCCGTCATCCCAATTGACCCCTTCCCGAATCTCGTAACCGGCAAGGTCGACTTCGGTGTTCGGCGACCACTGAAGCAGAATGTCCGACACGCGAACGGTCAAGGTGAAGTCCGCCACCTGAGCGGGCGGCAGCAGTTGCCCTTGAACGGTATAGGTAATCTGCGGCGCGAGCCCGTATGGAGCTTTTGCCCCGACGACATCCTGCGCCTGCACCTTGAAAGTGACTACCTGGCCCTGGTTCAGGTCGATCGTGGCCCGGTCGTATGCCTTGTCGGTCAGCAGTTGCCACGCCCCGCCGTCCACACTCGTATAGACGGACGAGTTCGCGTAGGTGCTCTGCGCCGACGAGAACGACACCGTGACATGGCTGCGGAAGTTGTTGCCCGTCCGGTAGAGCTCTTCGGTCACGCCGGCAATCGTCGCCTGCTTGACGGTCGGATCGAGCGCAGAATAGTCCGGCTCCGGGGCCGCGCTCGCGCCGGAAAGATCGTAGATCGACGGGTTGTATTCGATCGCCGTGATGTCGCGCCGGTAGTCGGTCGTGCCGCTGATTGCCGTGACGCGGAACGGCTTGCCATACTTCCCGACCGAGCCAAACATCCAGTTCTGGAACTGTGCGGGCGCGGCCGGCAGTGGCGACTGGAGCGTGAGCTGCGTGTTGCCGGTCTGCCCGTTGTTCACGACGCCGACCGTGATCATGCAGTCGGTGTCGTAGAGCTGGTAGGTATATCCGTTCTGGAATGGCGCGGTCGAATCGACCATGACGCCCCACAGGCCGGCATTGTTGTAATGCGTGCCCGTGACCTCGAAGTCCCCGATCAGCGCACCGCCTTGATATGCCCAGATGCGGCGCACGCGCTGAACACCGTCGAACCCAGACAGCCAGAGCACGTTGCCCGACATGCCGACGATCGTCCCGGCGTAGCGTTGCAGGCTATCCCACAGAACCATGAGCTGATATTGCAGCCCCGGCGTCATATCAACCGGGCGGTCGAGCTGCACGACAGTCTGCGTCGAGCCCGCAGCGAAACGACCGCCATAGCCCCAATCCGGCATGTCGTGCTGCACGAGAATCACATCGCCGACCGTGCAGGCGACTGCTTCGAGCGGCGCACCGAACTGGATCGTCTGAGTGACGTAGCGGTTCAGGTTGAGCTGGAACAGCGCTTCCTGATACGCGCGCTGATAGTCGACAATGCCGATCAACTGAATCTGCGCAGTCTTGGGCGCGCGGCCAGCGACGATCGCGGACGGGTCATAAACCCGAACACGATGCTCCTTGTAGTGGTCGGTCTGGTCGTAATATGCGACCTCGATCTCGTTTGCGCGGTCGGTGATGCTCGACCACGACTCCTGGAAGGAGCCCTCGATGATGTTCGCCACCGAGAACATCATGACCGGATCGGCCGGCCCTTCGATCGCGATCGTGTAGCGGGTGCCAGCATTCACAAGCTGCCCATGCCCGACACGCAGCACAATCTGAAGCGCATCCCAGAGGCTCTGCTGCTGATCGATGACGCCGTTGAACGTCAGCCCTTCGGCGTTGCAGAAATCTGCCCACCGCTTGAACGCGTCCAGGTCGAGCCGCGACGGGTCCATGCCGCCGCCGTATCGCGTGTTCGTCATCATGTCCCAGACGATCCACGCGGGGTTATTCCAATTGCTGTAAACCCATTGCGGAACATCCGACCAGGACACGTCCACGTAGCCCCAAATCAGCTTGCCGTGGTTGAGGTAGGTGACGTTCGGGATCGATGAGAGCTGATTGGTAAGCAGCACTTGCACCGCCACGAGAGCGGTGTTGTTGTAGCCAACCGAGCCGTAGGTGATCTCGTTGATGTCCGAGACCGACACGATGTCCATCGTGTATTGATCCGACAACGCGGCCACGTTCGACGTGCGTCGCATGCGGATGTTATACATCCCGGTCGGAACCTGCTGCGACCAGACAGACATGCGCACCGCCGAGCGGTTGTTGTCCGAAATCTGGATCACGCCCGAGTAGCGCGGAATCTGCATCGACGCGCGATTGCCCCACACGTTGATGCCGACGTAGTTCCGATTGATCGTATCGAGGTCTTGCTGGCTCACCGGCCCGTAATTCGGGTTGCCCGTGGAGTCGCTGTAATACCAGTTGTAGGTCGGCGGAACTTCGGTGTATTGCCACCCCCAAGGGCCATTCGTTTCGACGACATACATATTCGACGTGTCGTCGTAATAAAGGTAGTTGGCCGGAGGCGTGATCGTTGCCCACACCCACTGCATCGTCTCGATGGTTGTCGTGGGCGTCACCGATTGCCAGGCGCCCGTCCCGAGCGGTGCGAACTGCATTTCCATTTGGACGGAAATGCCGCTGGAACTGCCACTGTTCTTGTCGACGTGGTAGAGACCGTCCGGCGCCACGACGTCCACGCGGAACGCATCAATCGGCCCCTGGGTCGTGTAGTAGACCCATTCCGTCGTCAGAGTCTCGTTGAAACTGAACGGCGCGATGTTCTGTGAGAATCCGGGCAGCGGTTGCTGCTGCGGATTTCCCGGCAACGTCCACACGTTGACGTTCTGGTAGAGCGTGTAGTCGTTGAAGTCGAACTGAACGTCCGTAATGCCAGCGATCGGCCCCTCGCCGGCCGCAATCAGCATGTGCAGGATTTGTGTCGCGTAGCCCTGTGGATCGGTCGCGCCGTTATCCACATACATATCGATGATGTTGCCGGCCATGCGAACGGTCCCGTAAACAACCGGGACCGGCGTGTTTTCGAGCGACGTGTTCTTTGCGCCGTCGATACCGTAGGTTGGCGACGTTTTGCCCTGATCCGTGTTGGCTTTGGGCGCGGGAAGAAGCGCATTAACGAGCAGCGTGCCCGCGATCGTCACGGCCATCGAGGCGGCAACGCCAGCAGCGGCGCCCGCTACAGTGCCGAAGCCGCCGTATGCCGCAGCAGCAGCGCCGCCCGTGTAGACGGACGCCACAGCAACCGCGATCATTGCGATGATGCGGAAAATCCCCTTGCCGCCGCCACCACCGCCTTGTGGGACGGGACAAAGCACGATGTTGTCTGTCGGTGCCAGATACGTCACCGGGAAGTTATCCGGCTCGACGACCTTGCCATTGATCGAGACAACGTGCTCGATTGACCCTGCCGGAAAATAATCGGCAAGCGTGAAGTCGCCGACCCATTCAATCTCTTCGCGAACGTGCTCGCGAGGATTGAACGGGTTGACGATACGAATGACGGGAATCTTACTGGACGGCTTGAGCGCTACGAGGTCCGACATACTTATAGAATCCAACGAGACGAAGTTTCCAATTCGCGATCGGCTCGACGAGAACCCCGCCGCTGCGCTCCCATGAATGGATCATTCGGTATCGGTCAAGCATGTAGCCCACATGCGAGACATACCGGCCAATACGAAAAAGCGCGACAGCGCCGCGATCGCATTTCGTCTCTTCCCACTGAGGCAGGGCCTCGCCGACCAGCGCCGCAACAACTCCTTGATCGGAGTGCGCACCGAAGTCGGGAATCACAATGCCGTCACGCCTCGACATTTCCATGACGAGCCCGTAACAGTCGAACGAGTCAGGACCACGCCCGCGCACCTTGAACGGAACGCCGATGAGGTCTACGTGGTTAGCCGGCATACTGGAGGTTGTTCTGGTTGATCGCCGGGAAACCGCCGAAGTTGATGGTGTTGTTGTGAGCTGCACACCCATTCGGACCCTTGAAAGAAAGGTCGCAAGACGGGTTCGGGCCGGTGTAGCCGCACTCGGCGCTCCTGTATCGCCATTGGCAGAAGTCACGCGTCTGCGTGCGGCGCGGGAATGTCTGCATGACGGTGTTCTCTGCGCCGAGCGTGAAGGTGCAGACGTATTGCTGCGCGGTGGCGCCGACCACTTCGAAATATTCGACGAGCTCCGGGCCTTGCCCCAGGTTGCCGGCGTTGATCACGTAGACCGTGACCTTGAAGCCGATGCCGCCGCCGTAAGCCTGCATGCGCGCCTGAACCGCCCGCGAATAGTCGTTGATCGAGAGCTGGATTGTCGGCTGCGCGTTCGCCTGCTCTTTCAGTTCGATGTCAAACGACATCGCCTGGTATTCGTTGCCGTTGAAGTCGATCGGCTCATCATTGCGCACGACATACAACGTCTCCACCAGACTGCCCGACAGCGGATCGATTACCTGAATGTCGAGCGCGATCAGCCAGGGATTCCCCGACGAGAGCTTGTTCTTCTCGATGACCGATGCAACAGACAGGGATTTTTGCGTCATGGCTTTTGCGGGCGGCAACGCCGCCCTCGATGAAGGAACACTAACGCAGAATCATATATCAGTCATCTGTGACTGACAAGACGATCACGCTTCCTGAACCTGATAGCTGACATCCCATAGCTGCGTCGTGCCCACACCGACGTAGCGGAATTTCAGCGAGCCACCCACAAACCGAACCTGATACACCTGCTTGTCCTGCGGGCACGTCCAATCAAAGATGACCGAACCACCCATGACGGATTCGTAAAAATTCGCCAGCGTTTGCCGATCGGCGTCAGAGATCGACGTGTAGCCACTCGACCAGGTGCGGCGTGGCGGTCGCGTAAACTTCGCACGCGAGACCACGTAGCCGCCATCCATCTTCGTCTGTAGCGACGGGTCTTCATATTCGAGCGCGAACTTGGACGAGTCCTCGCCCGTCGACATCTTTGTCGTAACCGCCTCCGCGGTCACGATATTCGGAAATACCGGGTTAGCCATCAGCTTACTGCTCCACGAAGGTTGTCACGGAAGGTGCCAGGCGTGGTCGCCGCATTCAGCACAACATCGAGGATTGCCTGACGGCCATCCCACCGGACGTTGCCCTGCTGCGCGCTGACCTGCTGGCCGGTCTGATTGATCACGTTCACGTTCACATTCGGCGCGGCCCCGCCACTCTGCGAGGACGAACCGCCGCCCTTCATCGTGACAGGAATGCTGCGGCCGTCCGGCAGTGGCACATATGCCTCTGCCATCGAACCTTCGCCGAAAAGTGCGAGTTGCGGGCTGTCCGCGATGCCCCCGTTGGCATACTTGCGCAGCGAGACCTCGCCGAACTCGGTCATGATCCCGCCGTTCGCGAACGCTGTCAGGTCCATGCCGGCGCTCGTGCCGAACAGACCGCCAGAGCCGCCAATATCAGCCATCGTCCCGGTTGTGGAAAAGCCGTAGTCACCGGCACTGCTGCCGCCGCCAAACAGGCCACCAAACAGGCCACCCAAACCGCCGCCGCCACCACCACCGCCACCCATCGATTGCAGCGCTGCCGCCGCTTCCTGCGCTGCCGAAGCCAGGGTTTGAAGGCCGGTCGTCGCCTCTGCGGATGCCGCCGTTTCAGTCGCGCTCTTCGCCGCCTGATCGCCAAGCGAAAACACGTTCTTGGCGACCTGTGAGCCGAACTGCGTCAGACTGCTCGTCGTCTGCTGCACCGCCGCAGTGATGCCGGACGCAGCAGTGCCACCGGGTCCGACCAGCGTGCTTCCGAACCCCATCAGCGCGGACGTGCCTTGCGTCGCCAGCGCGCCAACACCGGCCGGCAATGTGAACTGCGGGCCATTAGCGGCAGGAGTTGTGTCGCCCGTTACATAGTTCTTGACCAGATTACCGAGTCCGCCAAAGAGGCTCTTCATCGGGTCCGCGAGCGCCTTCTGCATGCTGTCCCGAAGCACATCCATGCCGATCGACTCAACGAACTGCTGCCATTGGAATTTGCCGGTCTTGACGAAGTTCATGAACGTGTCCATGAACTGATTCGACCAGGCAACTTCCTGCTGGTCGATTTCGTCGTCGGTGTCCTTCCACTTCTTCACCATTTCGTCGAGCGGCGTCTCCATATCCTTCTGGTATTGACGCCACAACGTCTTCATGTGGTCGGCGAACGCCTGCGCGTTTGCCTGACGGGTCGTGTAATACTCCTGCTCGATCTGGGCAAGGCGCGCTTGCTTCGCCTCGTCCGTCAGGTCGCTGTTCGACTGGATGTCGAACGACTCGGACGCGAACGTGGCATCGAGGTTGCTCTGACGCGCCTCGTATTCCTTCTCCTGGGTATTGAGCGTGTTCTGATACTTGCGCTCCGTCTTGGCCCGCTTGGTATTTGCCTGCTCGTCGTCAAGCTGGTCGTTGGCGTCCTTGTCCTTGCTGCGCAGGTCGGCGCTGTAGGTGGACAGGTCAGTGCGCGCCTGTTCGAACAACGCAGCATCCTTCTGCATGCTCCAGTCGGCGAACGCCTTCGTGCCCGATTGCAGACGCTCTTCTGCACGGGCCATTTCCTTTTCGAGCGCCGTGAACGCCGCAGTCTGCTTCGTCAGGTTGCCGCTCGTCAGACGGCTGAGTGCGTCATTCGCGGTCGTTTCCGACGCCGCGACGCGTTCATTCGCGAAGGTCAGCGCCTTCTTCTGTTCAGCGTATTGCTCGACCGCCGCCTTGGCCTGCACCCAGGCTTGCACGTCCGGCGCCTGCTCGTTGAGCGTGCCGTCTGCATTCTTCCAACGACGCTTGCTCGGATCGTGCCCGATGTCGAAGTCGCCGCCAGCCCACTTGGCTTTGAACTCGTTCATGGCTTGCGTCAGGAACGAGTCTGAGTCCGGCGTGCGCGTGAGCAGCGACGCGAGACTGTCTACGTCGTTGAGCTTCGCCGCCGTGAGCTCGGCGAGCGACTTCTTATACGGGTCTTCGTAAGCGGTTCGCTTCTTGCGACCGCCCGAGTCGTCGTCGAGAAGCGCCTGCATGCCCTTGCCAGGCAGCGAGCTAGAATCCGGCACTGTGGGCGTTTGCGTATGCGGCGCACCAATACCCATGCGGGCCATTTCCCGCGCGTCAGACGTGGGGTCTTGCTGCGACGCCTGCTTGCCAAGGTAGAGCGCTTCGTCGCGCTGCCACTTCTTTTCGGCATCGGAGCGCTCTACCTTCGTCTGCGCCTGCGCGTTGGCGATGACGTTCGCGTCCGGGATGGGCACCATCGAGCCGTCCGCGCTTTGAACCCATTTCACGCCCTGTCCGGTGAACATTCCCTTCAGCGTGTCCTTGAACACCTGAACGAACGTCTTCGCCTTGTCGACGAGGCCGCTGAACCAATGGTCGAGCCATTCGTCGATGCTGTGACCGCCAACTTCAAGACTGCCGATCAGCTTCGTCAAGTCCCAAGCCAGCATCAGTTCGCCGACAAGCGGAATGGCGCGCAGGACGGCCTTGCCCATCAGGCCGAACGCTTCCACAACAGTGTTCGTCAGAGCTCCAAGCGAGCTGACGAGCAGTGGCGCAAACTTGTTTCCAAGTTGCAGAATCCATTCGCCAATCGAGGTCAGGATCGGCAACTTGAAGGCGCCAAAGAACGAGGCGACGCCGGTCGTCTCCGCGCCGAGCGCCGCCGCACCCTCTGCGGCAGTCTTGGTTGCGGTGCCAAACCCGGCCATTGCCGAAATGAGCTTGCTGAAGCTGCCGAAAGCGCCAGTGACGCCCGCAATAGCGAGCTTGATGCCGCCCAATGCCGCGCCGACCGCGGTGATCTGCGTGATGAACGGATGGTTGGCGGCAATCTCATTCATCGTCGCCAACAGCTTGTTCAGCTCGGTCAGGACGCCAGTGATGGCCGGCGCAAGATCGCCACCGACAGTCCGGGCGAGGTCGCCAAGCTGCTTCTGCGTTTGCGCCCACTGACCGTTCATCTGCTGCATCCGGTCAGCCTGCACCTGATCGGCGCCCGCCGCATCCGTAATCGTGCGCTGCTGAGCGTCAGCACGTGCGGCCATTGCCGGGTTCATGCCGACGCTAAGCGCCGTGACCGCCGTATTCCGAATGCCGAGCGGCATCAGGAACTTCATCAAGGCGTTCTGCTGCGCGGTCGGGTCGTTGATGTCCGCGTTGCCGAAGTAGTGTGCGCGGTTCTTATCCTCCTGCATGTAAGCGAGGATCGTCGGCAGCACCTTTTCGGCGAATGCAACAGGGTCGGACTGAGCGAGGTCTTGATGCTGGAAGCCGACCGTGCGCAGTTCCTTGAGGGTGCTCCTGGCACTCTTGCTTTTCAGGTCAAGCCCGTCAAGGTTCAGCACGCCGGCTTCCGCGAGCTGCTTGGCCGCATGGTCGCTCAGCGGCGCACCGGAGGCATACGAAGCGAGCGCGCGGAACGCCATACCCACCGTCGACGCACCGCCCGAAGCGCCACCGCTGCCACCACCGGCAGTCATCATCATGTCGATGACCGACGCAAGGTGTTCGATACCCTTGTCCGAGAGACCCTGGAAGAACGGCTGATCGCGACGCGCTGCCGATTCGATGTCATTGAGCTGAACCTTGCCGCCCGTCGCCGATACGATGCGCTGCATGAGCTCCATCGTCTCGTTCGTGCGCTGCGGGTTGCCAATTGCACCGCGCGCTTCCGCAACGCCGTAGAGGTTCCGAATGGTCGTCTGAAGGTCGCCGTGAGCGAGACCCATCGCCTCAAGGTTCTGGGCGACTTCGATGGCCTTGCCTAGCGTCGCGTCGATCGCTTCCGTGTTGTTTTCGCCGATCGACGAAATGGCCGACATGCGCGCCTTAACGGCGTCGAGCGCGGTGATGAAGGGGTTGATCTTCGAGAGATCGAACGCCTTCTGCATGTATTCGGCTTGTGCGGCAGGCGACAGGTTGAGAGCCTTGAGTTGGAGCTGCTGCTGCTCCATCTGGCTTTCGGCGCTGATCGCCGACTTGAATCCGGCCTCGATCTTGAACGCCGCCCACGCCGCCCCGAGCGACTTGAGCATCTGGGCCTGCGCCTGCATTGCCGCGTTCTGCGCTTCAAGGTCGGCCTGGCGCTGCTTGGCCTGCTGTGCCGCAAGCCGAGCCGCTTCCGCTGCGCGCTCTTCCGCCGCAGCAAGGTTTTCAGCAGCCTTCGCGGCGCCCATTGCCGCGACCTGCTGCTTCACGAAGTCATCGCCAGCTTCGAGCGACGCGACAGCCGCGAGGTGCATCGCCTCTGCGGCCTTGTCGAGCTCCGCGCTGACCTCGTTCAGCGTAGCCATGATCGGCAGGCTCGCAAAGCGCTGCTCTGCCGCTGCCGCTTCGTTCGTTGCGGCCGTCAGAGTCGCGAGCGCTTCGGCGTCGCGCTGAATCGCGGCAATGCGGCTTGCGCGCTCCCCGTTCTCGCGGTTGATCTCCTGAATAAGCTCACCGATCGCGAGTGCTTCGAGCCGAGCGGCAGTCGCGTTCTGTTCGAGCCGGTTCGCTTCCTGCTGCGCCTGCTCGGCATTCGCCAGGTAGGGTGCCGAAGATGTGGTTGCACCCTTGACGTAAGAATCCTTGCCCGACGTTGCAGCGGCCTTGCGACCCTGCGCCAAGATGCGCTCTGCAATAGCCAGGTCTTCGTCGGCGCGCACGCGTGCGCCCAACGCGCGGTTTTCAAGCTCGGTCGCCAGTCGGTTGAGCTCGTCATACGTCGCACTACGCTCGGCGATGATGCGCTTGTTCAGCGCAATCTCGTTTTCCAGTTCCGAGACCTTCGCCGCGGTCGCGTCTTCAGCCGCCTTCTTCGCGGTCGCCGCGCCTCTCTTCTGCGCAGCGCCAAGCGCATCGATGCCCGAGATTGCCTGTGCGATCGACGGCTTGAGCTGCGCCATGCTGACGCCAATACCGTCGAGCGCGCTCTTCAGCTCGTTGTTCCGACCGATCGAGAAGCTGGAAGACAACTCCTTGATGTTCGAGCTGGCGTTCTTCGCCTTGCTCGCGACCGCGCCAATCTTGTCGACGGCGCTCGTGATGCTCTGGGTAAAACTGGCAAGCGACGACTCAAGGCCGGAGAACCGCGCTCCGAAGTCCTGCATGTCCTTCGACAGTGCGCCGATCGACTTCTCAAACTGATCGGCGAACTTGCCGGAATCCTGGAGCGCTGCATTCAGCGCCTTGATGAATGCACTGGCCTTTTCCGTCTTGGCGGAAAAACCATTGTCGTCCAGTGTAAGAGTGACCTTGATGTCGCCGCCAATACCGCTCATGTTGCCAAATGCCTTTAAAGTTTGCCGCGAATCGGCTGTCTTGCCATCGCCCTCAGTTCTTCAAATCCAGCCCGGTCTCGAACCGGCGTATCCTCGTTGCGAGTGATCGTTCCGATCTCCAGCACGAGCTGCTTGCGATGCTCTGTTGCGAACGGCCCGCCTTGAGCGGCCAGGCCGGTCGTCAGCGCTCGCATATCCCTCTGGGCCATGATTCGTTCTATTTGCTCTGACATGAGCCAGAAGGTCTTCATGGGAAGCGCTCTGACTTCCCACGGCGTCATCGAGTAGAAGTGACAAACCCGACAAAACAGGAAACCGATGTCGATTTCAGTGATTCGCGGCTTCTTTACTTTCCCGCCGCTTCACCCTCTTCGACGGCCTCGTGCTCGTCGTCACCACGAACGAACGCGGTGAGCACCTGGAGCTGCGCGAGCGGAATCTTGCGAAGCACTTCTTCCGGGCAGCTCGGCAGCGAGCGACGCAGCATTTGCACCGTGGCCGCGACCTGCTTCGGGATGCTCTTTTCGTCCTTGAGCGCTTCCGCTTCCGCGCTCGTGACGAGGAAGTTGTCGACCGTCATTTCTTCGATCGGATACTCCTTGCCGAAGAGCTTGACGGAACGACGCTCTGCCACGAGCTTGTCCAGGTTCAGAATCTTTGCCATTTGCTACTCCTTCTGCTGAAAGGCCCCGCTCATAGCGGGGCCAGGTTGCTTGGTTAAACGACTATCCGTCAATTACGACTGATTATTGACCCACAGTAAAAAGCAGGCCGGTGTTCGGGTCCGGGTAGCCCATGAAGTCCACATCGAAGATGCGCTCCTTCTCCAGGTCGTAGGAGAAGTTCAGGGCGCCCGACGTTGCGGCCAGCGGAACCACGAAGTCGTCCGACACGTCGCCGTCAGCCTTGTCCACCGGATGCAGGCGCAGCGAGCGCGCCAGGTCGAGCAGGTTCGTGCCGATGCCCGTATTCACCGTCACGCTCTTCTGTGTGGGGTCGACGCCGCCCGCCAGCGTTGCGCCGGATACCGTCACGTTCGAGCCCGACGTGCCATTCGACAGCGTGAACGAGTTGCCGAGCACGCCGGCCTCGCCCGTGGTGCCGTAGAGCGCCGGAGCGCCGTAGGTGATGTTCACCGCCGAGCCGTTGACCTGGTAGCTCGCGACCGTCAGGTTTGCGTCCTTGCTTGCGCTCAGCACGGCAGCGAGGTTCTGCGCCGTCGCTTGCGGAGTCGAGCCGATCTGCACGTCAGTCGGGTTGACCGCCGTCGTCTCGAACGTGAACGTCACGCCATTGACGACGATCGTCTCGCCCGAGGTCGGGACGGAGGCGACGTTGATCGAGCCGGTTGCCGGCGTGCCGCCATTCACCGACATCTTGGCGCCTGGCATGATCAGGCACAGGTTGTCGATGGTCGTTTCGGCGAGCGGCACCTTCACGTCGACCGTGCGGCCCATGATGTATTCGTTGATCGGCGTCTTGCCGAACTGATCGACCGTGACCTGGTGGGTGTCGGTCTTCACCGTCACCTGAACGCCGCCCTGGGTGTAGCCAAGGTCAACGTTGTCATAGATCACCTTGCAAACGCCCAGGCGGACGTTCTTGGTGTTGCTCATTGCTAAATCTCCTTGCAAGAAGTTCAGTCTGTTACGACTGACGGAGCATATCACACTTGCAGGAGTTTTTCCAGTCAGTTACGACTGACATTAAATGTCAAGAGCTTGTTGCGGCGGCCACCTGATTCACGATCCGCTCCTTGAGTGCGTCGAGTGCGCGCTCCATAAAGCCGCCACCGACCACTACCGAACTGCCCTCCTGCTTCTCTTGCGAGCGCTCGCCGAGCTGCAATGGACCGACCGGCGTCAGGTGTTCGTGCATTTCGTAGGCATAATCCCCTACCGTCTTTCCCGGCCGGTCTGGGACCGGCATCGACATATCGACGTAGACCGACACTTCCTTGCGCGTGAAGCGCCCCGTCGCTGCATCGCGCCCTGATCCGCCCTCGTCGATCTTGATCGCCTCTTCGAGGTTGCCCTTGTCGATTGGGGCCATCTTGATTGCGAGCTCCTGAATCTCTTTCGCGCCTTCAAGGATCGCCCCAAACGCCCGCCGCTTGGTATTCGAATCGATGTTCAGAAGCATTTCCTGCGCTTCGATCGCGCCTGTTACCACGATACCCATTGCTCAGCTCTGCACGAAGTTGACATCGAAGAAGCACGTCCACTCGATAAAGTTGCCGCGCGAGAGCGGAAACGCTACCGGGTCGGCGTGCGGTCGGCAATAGTTGAAGAATTGATTCTCCACCTGGGTCGCCGTCATCGTGATCGAATCGACGACCTGCTGCATGAGCGCCTGCCCGTCCACATAGTCGTTCGAGCGCGTTGTGACCTGAAACTGGCCCTTGAAATAGCCGGGCAACTCGTAGTCGATTGCCGTGCCGGTGATTCGGTTGCGCAGCAGAATGCCGCGCGCACAGTCCGCGGGCATGAAATCAACGAACAGGGACGTTCCCTGCTCGCCAATGTTCTTGGTCTGGAGAAGGTTCGCAAGCGGCATCAGGTTCATGGCTTTGCCTCAGTTCGATTGCGGGTAGACGCTGGCATGAACTTCGTAGTGGTCGAGCCGGCCCGTCAGCGCGTGCTGCGGGAACATCGCCTCGATGCGGTAGCTCACGCCGTCGATCGCGAAGATGTCGTTGCGCACTGCGGCCGTCGTCGGAGCAAGCAGGATGACGGCATCTGCGACGAGTTCTTCAGCCGCCGACCGCGTTGCGGACGCATGCGTGCTCAGCGGCGTATGCGCTTGGGCTGGATTGAGTTTGACGATCGCGCACGGCTCGGAAACGCCGACGCCTGGCTTGCCTTGCCCAAACACCGTCTTTGGCCCCGCCTTGTAAAGGACGCACGTCGAGTTAGGGCGAAACATAGCTGACAACCCTCGCAGTCGCATTAGGATGGAAGATCGAGCCGCGGATCGACGCGAAGCTCGGGTAGCCGTCCGTCTTCCCACTGATCGAGAAAACGAGGCCGTTGTTCGTATGGTTCGGGTCCGCGTATTGGACCATTGCCAGGTCGCCGTCCATATGCGCAAGATCGAACTCAATATCGTTCTGGTAGCCGAAGTCGCGCACCATCGTGCGCATGAGCACGGGCGCTTTCCACATGCGGCCGGACGCGTCCGCAACCTTGAACTCCGGCTTCTCCAGCTTGCGCTGAAGCAGGAGCCCGACGCCGCCCGTGGCCGTCTTGAGCATGCTCGCGAACTGCTGCGTCTTGCCCTTCAACCGGTCGACGAGCGAGCGCTGGTTCGCGCCCGCGATGCGCTCAATGTCGTCGAGAAGCCCTTCAGCGGCCGTCCGGGCATCCCTGAGAACGCGATGATCGGGAGCCGCATTCGGAGCGCTCAGAAACGCGTCGATCTCACCGCGCGTCTGTGCGATGAAGGTCTTCTTCAGCCGGTTCGTCACTGTCTCGAACTCGGTCAGCAGGCGTGGCGACACGTGCGCACCCGGCGCCTGCATCGAGAAGTAGACGCCCGTGATGCCGTAGAGATAGGCGTCATAGAGCGCCATGACGGCGCGGGTCAGCGCGTCGTAATCCATCACGCGCGCCCGATCATCTTCGTGTTCGTCAGGAAGTAGCTCAGATACGACATCGCCTTGCGGCACGCCGGTAGCTGAAGCGGCTTCGCTCCGCGGAACATCTGTTTCGTCTGGCCGATCGATTCAACCACGAGACCTTCCTGCCGGCGCTGCTCGATCGGGTCCGGTTGCAGGATGTAGTCGGCTTCCGCAACCTGCGCCTTCTGGAGTGCAATGATGAAGCGGTTCGGGAGCTGGCTGAACTGCTGCGGTGTGAGCAGCCCGAGCATCCCGTTGAACATGAATAGGCTGTTCGTTGCCGCGTATTGCGACACGTATTGCCCTTCCGGGATGTAGTTCAGACTGTCTTGGCCGAAATTGACGTTGGTGTTCAGCAGGTAATAGTTGAGTCGGACAAGGTGATCGCGGGCCTCGATCATTGCTGCGGTGCGCGCATCTTCGTCGGCGGCATCCCACCCCGGACAGTTCGCGATGAAGCGTCGCGTGAGCTGCGCCTGCGCATAGGACTGAAACGAGTTGAGCCCCATCACAAGCACGTCTACCGGACGCAGCACGTAGCTCGCCGAGAGCATGAACGTGTTGCCAAGCGCATCGACACACGTCAACTGGATCGTGCGCGAGCCGAACGTGCTCTGGTCGATGTCCGCGACATTGTTGTCGGTCGTGGAAAACGTCTGGATCGCATTGCTACCTGCCGGAACCGTGATCGAGACGGACGTTTGGCCCACCGTATAGCCAGGAACGGGCGTCGACGGAATGATCTCGGTGTCCGTCTGGTCAACCACGCGGTAGTTGACCGTTGCCGGCTGAACTGGATTGCCCGAGTCGTCGAGCAGCGGAATGTCGACCGTGACGGCGGTCCCGGCGAGGTAACTTTGCATCATTGCGATACGCCTTACTCAGCAGCGGCGGCTTTCACGAGAGCATCGATCAGGCCGCGAATGGAATTGCTCTTGATGCCGAACGGTTCCGCCAGCTCGCGCAAGCCGGTGATGCCCTTCTCGTCGGCAACCTTTTCCAGCTCGGCTTCGGTGAACTTCGGCTTTTCCTTCTTCGGTTGAGCGGCAGCGGCTTTTTCCGCCTCTTTCTGCTTCAGCACTTCGAGGTCCGGTGCCGGCGTATCGGCTTCTTCGAGCAGCCGCCTAGTCACGCTCGACGTTGAACCGTCTTCCCATTCGCACAGCATGACTGCGGAGACGCGCACGGCGTCGATCTCCAGCACATCACCGACCGACACGCCGTCCTTGAACTGGATCACGCCCATCTGGCCGCTATAGCTTTCCCAACCGGGTTGAGTGAGTCGGAGTTTCATTCTTCCCCATCAGTGGTTAATGCCGGACGAGCCAATCCCGTCCGGCGCCCGAATCAATGCTCGGCGGTTTGGTCCTGCGTGAAGACCTTCGACTCGACGCCATCGACGCCGGTCGTCGACGCGGTTTCGGCAGCAACGCCGGCCGCTACGACTTGCGCAGACGTTTGACCCGCGCCGGCCGCGACAGCCGCCGACAGCGCATCTACGCCATTGCCGAGAAATTGGTTAGTGGGATCGGTTTGGTCCACGATCGCCCCGCCCTGCCACTCCACGGTGAAGAGAGCGGCGATGCCAGCGGCCGTGTTCGGGTCCATGTCCGAAACGGACACGCCACCCGAGAACTCCACTGTGCCGAGGCGACCGGTGAAGCCCGTGTAACCGGCCTGAGTCAGTTGCAGTTTTGCCATTTCCTTTCCTTGATGTGAAAAAGGCGGGATTGCTCCCGCCTTCTATTATCAGTCATTTACGACTGATAACCAACTTAAATGTTGGTGACGCCCGTGAGACGACCGATCGAGCGCGTCGACTTCAGCGCGAGACCGCAATACCACTTGACGCGGATGCGGGTTGCATCCTTGTTCTGCACCGTGCCGATGTTCTCGACAACGAAGCCGGCGTCGGGACCACCGAACAGGCCGTGCAGACCGTCCTGCTCGTTCAGGCGCAGCGCGTAGACCGAGCAGGTGTTCGCGTTCGTGCCAGCGGTTTCAGCGCCCGACAGGTATTCGTTCATGATGACCGGAATACCGTTGTGGGTCAGCATCGGGCGGCCGAAGTTTTCGAGCTGCTGCATCACAGCGTCCGTGCCGTAGGTGGCGCGGAGCAGTGCGCGGAAAGCGCGAATCGTGCCGCGGCGCATCACGATCACGTCCGGGCCGTTCGGCACCGAGTCCACGAGCTCGTCGAGCATCGTCAGGGTCAGCGGGTTGCCGTTCGCGCCAGCCGAAATCGTCTGGGTGCCACCAGCTTGCGTTGCCAGCACCGGCAGACCGTCGAAGCCCTTCGCGTTCACCGAAGAGTCGCCCGTCGCCATTTGCTGACGGAAGGCCATCGCGATCGCCTTCGCCTTCTTGGCGATCTGGATCGCCATCTGGTCGTTGGTGTCGCTCTCGACCGTTTGCAGGAACTTGTCGATGTCGACATCGCCTGCCAGGATACGGAGCACGGTCGTCACTTCCGTGAACGTTGCAGCGCTCTCGTTGGTCGTGTCGTTCGGCGACAGGAAATCCACACCGCCGAGCGTGTTTTCACGGTTGTAGACATACGCCTTGCCGTTGGTGCCGACGAACGGCAGCACGGCGAACAGGTCGTCGCGGAAGATGATCTCGTCGATGACGCCAGCAACGAGATCGTTGTTGCTCAGCATATCGGCGTATTGTTGCAGCAAAGGCATCTGCTCTAATCCTTTAACTCAAAACAAAAGAAGTTGAACTGTCGGCCTAAGTCGCTCTAGTCACCGATAGCTGCGGAATTTACCACGTTGCGGCGCGATTGTCAATCACCTATGACTGATACTCGCGCCGCAAACGAGGGTCGGTCGTCAGCCGATCTTGCCCAACTTGCCCAGACCGGCAGCGATACGGCTCACGCCGGTCTTCGCCTGCTCCTGACGACGCTGCACAGCCTCGCGGGCTGCGCTCGCCGGGGCGCGGTTGTCCGAGCCAGCGCCCGACTTCACCTTCGCCTTGATCAGATGGTCGCGATCCGGGTCGGATTCGACGATCTTCTTCAGGGCGGCTTCGAACGCCACCGGCTCGCCCGACGCGTCGACGATCGCAGTGCGATTTGCGGCGCCACGCGGCTTGTCGTAGCCGATCACCTGACCATCCTTCACGTCGAAGTAATCGCCGTAGACCACGCGCGCCTTCGACGGCGTGAGCGTGAGTTCCTGCGCGATGAATTGCGACTGGCTGAACTGCGTGCCAATCGACAGTTCGACGATCTGGCTATCCTTCGAGGCGAGCTGGTTGCGCAGGTCGGCAATCGTGTCCTCCAGACTCTTGACCGCCGTCTTGTGCTCGCCCGCCATGCGCTCCTTCAGACGTTCCCACTCGCCCTTTGCTTCGAGCGCCTTGGTTTCGTCGTCCTTCTGCTTCTGCACCAGAGCCTTGATGGCGTCGAGACCGCCAAGCTCTTCGAGTTGCCCGAGCACGGACTTCGCCGCGTCCAGGTCTTTCCCGAGCTTTTCGATCTGCTCCTTCTTCTTCATGTTCTCCTTGAGAAGGCGGGCTTCCTCGTCGGAGGGCTTCTTCGCGGCGGGGTCGCCTTGACCACCCTGCCCACCTTCACCGCCCGACTTGCCCTTGCCGTCCCCGGCGCCGCCCTCACCGCCTGGAGCGCCACCTGCCGGAGCACCGCTACCGCCACCACCTGCACCGCCGCCCGTGTCACCGCCTTCACCTGCGGCATCCATCAAGCGTGCCTGGCCCATCATTTGTCGCAAAAGCCAACTCATACGTTCCTCATTCGACCGTTCTCTTGGTCATTGGGGGTTGAAAAGTGGCCGGCGTTCTCTTGCCGGCCGGTTTTAAAATCAGGTCGCGGCGACGACCTCTCGTGCAACGTCGCGCGACTGATACTTCGAATACTCCTGATTCGGGTTGTCCTGGTTTGGATCGACCGGCTCAGGAGGCCAGTTCTTCAGGTCCGCCAGCATCTTCGCCTTCAGGTCTTTCGCGAGCTGCGGGAAGAGCTTGTCGATCGTCAGCTTCATCTGCTCCTGACGAACCGAATCCGGCGCCTCGATCAGCATCAGGCGAGCCGCGATGTCGAACTCGTCGTAGAGACCGCGCGTGTCGAAGTTGCGCGGATACGAGACGAGCGGGTCAGTCACGCTCTTCTCTTCGCCATTCCAGAGCGCGACGAGCGCGACGATCCTGTTCTCGACAGACTCCAGACTCGACGCCTTGGCCGACAGCAGCGCGTTCACGCGCTCGAAGTCGTATGCCTTCGCAACGCCCGAGCTGTTGTCGATCCCGAGCGCGTTATCCTGCTTCGTGCGTTCGCCCGCCAGGCCGACCGTGTGGTAAATCTCATTGATGATCTTATTGACGACCGCCAGGATGATCTGCGCCTGCTTCGGGTCTGGCGACAGATAGAACGGCTGCTGGCCGGACTCGCCGTCATAGAGGAACACGCGCTTGGTGCCCATGTCCATGAGGGTTGTGTAGTTGTCCGACCCAGGCAGCACGTTCTGGGCCGGCATCGCGAGCTGGCTGAACGTCTGGTCCTGAATGATGGCGTCGAGGTTCGAGAGGTAGTTTGCTGCCGCCCGGTCGAGATACACGATGTCCTCGATCAACGCCGGGACGGTGTATTGCTCGTCGGTGATCACGTTGTCGGCGAGGATTACCGGCACGACGCCGAGTTTGTGCATACCCTGCCCGACCTCCTTGATCACGACGCGACGACCCTCTCGCACCTCTTCGAACAGACGCCACTCGGTCTTCGTCCACAGCCGATACCGCGTCATCACGTCGCCTGTGGACGTGAGCGGGTCGCCGTCGTCGCGGTAGGCTTCGGCAATCAGAATCCAGTTGAGCTCGCCCTGATCGTCCCACGAGTAATCGAGCATCTGGTCCGGCGTGACGATGTAGGCATACGTCTGATAGCCGGTCTCTTTCAGGTCCGCGAGCGACATGGCTTCGCCGTTCGACGTGTTGTCGACAACGACGCCGATGCGCCCAAAGATCGATGCCTTCTTCGAAATCTGGCGCGAAAAGTCGTCGATGCCGAGCCCGTTGCGCGTCGCCCTGGACCAGAACGCCTTCACCGAGGCCGGCGCGTCGGTATCGTTGCGGGTGATGACCTGCTTGAACAGATACTTGTTCAGGAGGTCGACGACTTCGCGGGAATGGTTGAAACGATACGCCCGCTGCACGCGGTCGGCGTATTCGCGCATCCCTTCCTTGATGTATTGGAAGATGTTCGCGCCATACCAGTCGCGCCCGCCCTCGTAGGTCTGCTCCAAGAGCTGCCAGTGCGCGAGACGGTCCTCGTATTCGGGGTGGCGACGCGAAATCAGCGCCTTCAGTTGCTTCTGAGTCGCATCGAGCGGAGCGAGGTCGATCGAGCTTTCCGCGTCACGCGGATCGACGACGATCGTCTGGCCTGGACTGAAGGCGAACTGGCTGTTCGCGGTGAACGTTTGGATGCCCATAATCTTTCCAATTCTCAGTCACCTTTGACTGATTGTCAAGTTAAACGGAAATGCCCCCGATCTCGATCTTGCGCACCGGGAACTCGATCTCAATCGCGTAGCCCGCGGCGTCAGCCGAGTGCTCAGTGCCGGCGTCCTTGTCGATGTCGCGAGAGCCAGGCTTGTAGATCGTCTGTTCGAGCGAGTTGATGAAGTGCTTGCACCGCTCGTCGATGCGCAGCTTGACCGTGCCATCGGCCGCGCGCAGCAGTCGGTTCACGGCGTTCACGCGATCGGCGACAAACGGGTGTTTGCGGCGATACTTGATCTTGCGGAAGCCCTTCTCCCGCAGAATGTCGAGGTCCGTCTCGCCCCGCGCGTGCTGGCGCTGCCCGCCTGCCGGGTCGGGATAGACCGTGATGTTGTTCTGATGCTTCCAATAGCGCTTGTCCAGCTCGTCGCACACTTCCTCGGTGTTCGAGCCGAACAGCACCACTTCGTCCACTGCCCACACTTCGCCGTTCTTCTGCGGCTGAAACACGACCGTCGACATCGGATCGATGTTGAAGTCCATGCCAACCCAGATCGGGAGGTTCGGGTTGAACTCGTATTTGCCAACGTGAACCTGCCGGTCGAACGGGTAGTAGACGCGGCCAGACATCACTTCGAAGGACGCCAGAAACTCCTGCTTGAACGACTTCTCGTCCATGTCCTTGCGCGCCGCTTCAATCTCCGCTGGTGGGATGAACGGCGAAGTGATAGTCGGAAACTGCCACGACTCCCAGATGCCGCGTGCGCGTAGCTTCGCGTCCTGACCGTTCTTGTAGACGGTGTAGAGGTAGTTGTAGGCTTTCGGTGTGCCGATGAAGATCGCGGAGCCGCCCCGGTCAGCCAGGGTCGGGCGCAGCACCTTCGTCCACGTCTCTTCGGTCATGTCCTGGAACTCGTCCAGAACGATGAAGTCGATACCGACGCCGCGCAACGAGTCCGGCTTGTCGGCACCCTTCAGCTCGATCCGGGAACCGTTGATGAGCGTGATCGAAAGCGTCGTCTCGTTGATCTTGCGCACCCACCGACGCGGGATTGCTTCCAGCAGGTCGGTCCACATGATCTGCTTTGCCATGCGGTAGCTCGGCGCCACATACCAGACCTTTTGCCGCTTCTTCTTTGCGGCCCACTTGATCATTTCGACGCGCGAGAGTGCCGTCTTGCCCCAACGGCGACCGGCGACCACCACGCGGAAGCGCGCGGGCGAACGATGCACCTGCCATTGCTTCTCGTGCAGGGAGAGATTGACGCGCATTGCCATGCGTGTCAGCCCTCTTCAACGATCTCGTCGTCTTCGTCGTCGGCGTCCGATTCGTCGTCCACAACCGACTGATCGGGCTTCGCCACTTCGATGTCGAGACCCATTTCTTCCGCCAGCAGACGATCGCGCTCGCGAAGCTGCTCGATCTGCTCTGGCGTGAGCTCCTGGATTACGAGGTCCGGGAGTGCTTCTTCGTCGACGTAATCGTCCTTGTCCAGGCCCAGGCACGCGTAACGCTCTTCGCGTGCCTTCCTGAGCGCGTTCATCGCCAGTTCAAGCGCCTTGACGTTGTTGATGATGGCGCCGAATGGGGTTGCGTTCGCCTTGGCCTGGACAATTTCCGCCCAGGTCAGCTTCGCCAGGCCCGCGGCCATCTTGTAGTGCTCTTCCTTGGTCTCGCGGATGCGCTGAGCCAGGAGTGCAGCTTCCTCCTTTGCGGCCTTGCTCACGGCGTCTTCGGCCGCGGCCCGGATGTCTTTCGCCTTGTCGCCCTTCTTCAGGCCGATCTTGTTGAAGTGGCGCGTGAACGCCGACTTTTGCAGGCCATACTTGGCGCAGAGCTGCGGCAGCGTAATCTCGCCGGCACCCCACAACGCTTCGGCTTCAGCCCATTGACGAGGCGTCAGCCGCTTTCGAGGCTTGACTGTCTTCGCTGCTGCTTCGGCCGTCACTTCACTCATTTCCAAAAATCAAAAAAAAAAGGGCGCTGGAGTTGCGCCCATGCAGGGGAGGAGAGTTCCATGCAGGTAGCAACACTAACAAAAATCACGTCGAATGTCAATCAGCGATGACTGATTGTCTTTCAAAAACTTCGACCTGTCGGATGAAGTCCGCCGCAGCCGCGTATGCGTGCGCCGCACTCCGGTAGTGCCGTGTGAGCATCACTTCCTCGCGAAACCAGAACACCGCCGTTACGCTGTCTTCCTGATTGCTGACGAGGCAGATGTTCTCGATCCGGGATCGGGCGAGCGCTTCTGCGTCCCGGTCGCTGTCGCAAAAGCTGGAGCCGGGACTCCCCTCCCACTCCCTTAACCTGGGGTCAGCTTGGGGTCCGGGTATGAAATCCAGGTTGATGATTCTTACCTGTATATCTTTCATAGAAGAGGTTTGGTTCTTATATATTTATAGAAACGCGACTCGAACCCAAGTTTTGGGGAGGACGCCCCAAGTTGATCACCGGATGAACTCTTCGGTCACGACATCCCGGCTTAGCTCGTCTTCTTCGACCGACACGATGTAGGTTTTCGAGGACGCGGAATCGCGCGGCCCCATGACCTTCAGCCCGAGCTCGGTGGCGACGACCGTGCGGCGGGCGTGCGAACCGCGCTTTTCCAACTCCTGCTTCACGATCAATCCCTTGGCGATGAGCGCCCGGATCGAGAACTGGAGCGACTGCTTGGTTGTCACGTAAGACAGCTTTGCGAGAATCTGGTCCAGGTCGACGGCGGTCCCGTCTTCATTCTTGCGAATGATGATCGACATCAGCTCGTGCTGCTTCTTCGTGAGTCTGAGGTAGGGATTGCTCATAAGAGGTCCAATCGAAGCGGTTGGTCTGTTGGTTGGTTGTCGAACGCGAGAAGCGGTATGCGGCCCGGTAAATCGCGCGCAGCGCCCTTCGCAACGTCGTAGTCGGGATTGATGTAGAGCCCGTAGAGTGGACTTGCGAGCGTGAGTTGCTGGATCGACTTCACGAGGTAGCCGACCGCCATGCCATCGACGCGCTTGGTCCCGTTCATCCGGTTGTCCCCCGACTTCTCCATCGACGACCACGAGTAGTAGCTCTTGCGCAGCTCCGCGACGCACTTCTCGCGCACCGGACCTGGCATGGCGTCGAGCTCAGCCATGATCGCCGTGTAGTCCGAGGGCATCGCCTCGAACCAGCGCCGAAAGAGCGCCAGGCCCTTCTCGTAGTTGGCCGAGCGCTTTGGGCGCGTGAACTTGACGCCCGCCTTCGCCGCGAACGGGTTGAACTTCGACATCGAGGACTGGAACTCAATCTGCCGGCACCCGGACATGCGCATCATGAGGTTCTGCATGCGGTAGGCGATCCCGGCACCCCGGAACATCGTGTCCAGCACGACCCGGCTGTTGGTGCAGGAGGTCGCGTTGAGCCACTTCGCGCGGTGCGTGTTCATGAGCTTGGTGTCGCGCCCGTCCTGGTTCGGCCGCATGTGTGGCATTGCCTCGTTGCGGCCGGACAGCAGCATCTTGGGCACCGTCATCACGCCCACGCCGATCGTCTCGCCGTCGAGCGCGCACCGGAAATAGCGCTCTCCAATGCCGAGGTTCGTCGCCTTGTAATGCAGCTCGTGCAGCAAGTCCCAATCCGCCTTCGTGCCGCGCTCGACGTAAATGCGCGGCAGCAAGGACAGGCGGTGGCCGGCCGGGATGTCCCGCCGCTCCACCAGGAAGTCCGCGTTGTCGACGACGATCACTTCTTGCCCTTCTTCACCACCTTCACGTCGGCCGGCAGCAGAGTGCCGGACTCCTGAAGCGGCTTTTTCGTGCCCTTGAACAGGTCCGCGCCGCCGAGCGAATCATTGAGCTTGCGCGCGATGTCCATCGCGTTGCCGCTACCCTGCTTTTCCTTGCCCGTAACGGCGCCAGGGTTCAGTGGTTTGACTGCCATTTGAAAATCCTCTCGATCTTGGGAATGATGTGTTGATGCGTCCAGATGCTCGACGCAATGCCTAGACAGCCAGCCGCGGCCGAGACCCAGAAGGTCGTCAAGCCGCCCGTGGCCGCGTAGCGCACGAATGTGAAGTTGCTGACGCTGATCCAGAACGAAGTCACCACTGCCCAGACGTAGCGCCCCTGATTCACGTTGCGCGACTGGAGCCCGAGCAGGAAGACAACGAAGAACGACGCCAGGAAGAGCGGCACGTAGCTCAAACGCAGCACTCCACCAACGTCGTCGTGACCACCGCGCAGCCGGTCGGCGGGAAGTCGTCATCGTCGATCCACCAGAACGGGTCGATCGAGCCGAAGTCGATCCAGCCTTTGCTGTCGACCCAGGCGCCGACCAGCAGAACGGCGATCACGAGAAAGGGCAAACCGAGAACGAGCAGCATCAGTCGAACTCCAGTGACGAGGTAATGCCCGCGTTTTCGAGGATGGCGCGAAGCTGAGCCTCCGTCCGAGCGCTGGAGAAACCACCCACCATTGCGCCATCGCGGTAGATGCGCATGTTTGGGACAGCGCGCACGTTCTCCTGCGCGGCAAGCTCCCGTTCGGTGCCGGCGTCGACGCGAGCCAGGTCAAACGGCAACTCCATTGCCAGCTTCATGAGAAGCGGCTTGAGCTGCTTGCAGGGACCGCACCACTCCGCCCAGAAGAGAACGACCACGGGGCTCGTTTTTGAGCGCTCCAGAACTTCCGCACGAAAGTCTGGTGTCTTCACGTCGAAAATCATTGCGGAAGCCCCTGTGCGTCTTGTAGCGCGCCCTCGCGATACCCTTCGGGCACCCGGACGAGCGAAATCTTTTCGCGATAGCGCTTCTCGATGATCAGGTTCGGCGCCAGGTCGTCCTTCATGTCGGTGTGCGTGGTCGCCACGAGCACCGTAGCCATCTGCCGACGCGCGATCTTCTGGAGGTTGAAGGCAATGACCTTGGCCGTTGTGCGGTCGAGCACAGCCAGAAACTCGTCTGCAATCCACACGTCCGCGCCCGACTCAATCAGCTTGGCGAGCCGGAACCGGTAGCGTTGACCATCCGAGAGCTCCGCGGGCTTGCGCACGAACAGGTAGGCGTCGTTCAGGCCGGCGATCGACAGCAGTTCGAGCGCGTGCGTCGTGTCGCGGCCAATCTGGTCGATCAGCGGCACGTCGCGCAGCTCCACCTTGTCGATGTCCGCGACATGCGCGCCCGCCTTCTTCATCGCCGCGGCGAGCTCACGCAACACCGTCGACTTGCCCGAGCCCGACTGGCCGGTGACGTAAACCACGTCGCCCTGCTCTATCTCGATCTCCTGGTTGTCGAAGACGACGAACTCCTTGTCGTCCAGGCCAAGACCAAATGCTTCCGCGATTTCCAGCACGCGGGGGCTGCGCTCGACGCGCGAGGCGTAGCGCTTGTCGATGGTGTAGATCATTCCGAGTCCAACTCCGGCTGCGTTGCATTGATGCGCGCCCACCACTTCACAGCTTCCGGGTTGTCCTGCCAGAACTGGCAAATCGCGTGGGCGAAATGTGTGACGTAATCCTCTTCTTCCAGCTTGTGCTCCGAGCGGTCGCCGATTTCCCGCGCCCAACACATGCCGTGCATGACTTCGTGGATGAACGTGTCGGCAAGGTTCTGCGGCTTCTGGCCGGCACCGATCAAGATGCGCTGTTCGCTCGGACACGTGCTGCCGAGAAAACCGCCTGCCTCCGCGTGGTCCTTGTCGACCACCTGAACGTCGAACCAGAAGTTGCCGATCTTGACGTTCTTCGGGATACCGATGTAGTGCAGCTCAAGGCCATTCATGCCGCCGCTCCGATGAATTGCTTTGCGTGGGCCTCGAAGGCGCTCGCGCCCGTCAGCCCTGTCTGGGATTCGATGAGCGCCATGAAGCGCGCAATGACGCGTTCAGCGGCGCCATTGATCGTCTTGAAGCCGAGAGCCTTGTCGATCTTGACCGGCCGCTTGTCAGCTTCCTCGACGTGCGCGGCCGTCTCCGACGCCATCCGCACCGCCTCCTGTTCGACATTTGCGACAAGCGCGTCCGCGTTCAGCTCGCCCAGATCGACGGAGAAGAATTCGAGCTCCTTCTTGTCGAAGATGCCTTCGAGGTCGAAGTCGAGCGATTCGAGCTCCTTCTTCAGGAGGTCCGTGTCGATGTCGCCCATCGCGACGCGGTTGTCGGCGAGCCGCGCGGCACGAACTTCGTCCGGCGTCAGGTCGTCGCGCACAATCACCGGAACTTCCGTGAGCCCAAGCGAAAGCGCGGCCAGGCGCCGGCCGTGGCCGGCAATGATCACGCCGTCCGCATCGGTGACGATCGCGGTGATCCAGCCGAACTTCTTGATCGACTCGGCGATTTTCTTGACTTGCGCCTCGTCGTGCTTTTTCGAGTTCAGCTCGTAGGGCTTGAGCCAGTCGATCGGCTTCTTGACCGGCTTCGGAGTCTTCACGTCGCTCATGCGGCCTCCAGATACACGCGGAATTCGTCGATGCTCATCACATCGACTTCCTCTTCGTCATCCGGCGCTTCATAGTTGCTGCCGTCATCGCACGAGTCGCACTGAAACGGGTCGTGCTGACGGTTCACGCAGCTCCGGCATTCGGGATAGCCCCGTCCGTTGCAACGAGTGTTCATGCACCCACCACCTGCCAGTCGCCAGCAAGCACGTCCGTTTGCGACGCGAGCCAGGGCACGAAGTCGTCCTGTGCCGTCTTCATGCCGATCCAGGGAAGCAGCTTCTTGCCAGCGACGGCCGGCACGCCATGCACCGCGTATTCGTCCGGGTAGACGAGCACGAGGAACATGCCCTTGCCGTTCCAGCCTGCGCGGGCGATTTTCTGGCCCGCCTTCAGTTGCAGCAGGGCTGCGGAGAAATCGAGATTTGCCATTTCACGCACCTTTGAATGCGGACATCAGTTGAACGAAGGCATCGCCCGCGTTCGACAAGCTGTCGCCCCCGGTGAAGCCGTTTTCCTTCATCGTCCGGTCGATGATTTCGGCGATCCAGCTCTGGTCGTCGACCGGCACCTTGAAACGCATGACGACATGCGTTTGCGCGGGCCGCTCTTTCGGAAGCGGTGCAGGCGTTTCGCTCGTGTCGTCGGGAATGTCGAGCTCGTCGAACTTGATGTCGACGGCGGAAAAGATGGAAGCGAAGTCCGCGTCCGAATACGGGAGGAACGTCGCGAGGTCTTCCGGGCTCCCGAGCGATTCGAGCAGCGACGCGAGTTCGAGCGTGTCGTCCGCGCCGTAGCGGCCGTTGTCGACGATGCCAATCTCTTTGGCCTTCCTGTCGTCGACGTGTCCGACGTTCACGATCGGCACTTCCGCCATGCCGAGCCGGATTGCCGCTTCGTTGCGGTGTTGACCGCCCAGGATTTCGAGCGTGCCGTCGTCCAGCTCACGCACAACGACCGGCTTGAACATGCCGAGCCGCTTGATCGACGCGTCGAGCTTCGCTTCGGCGTCCGGCCCCATGTGATTCGTGTTCCACGGGTTTGCCTTCAGCGTGCGCGGGTCAATCGACGTGAATCGCGGTGTCATTGCCACGTGTTTCCTTATAGAACCTTGACTGTCAGTCGTAATTGACTGACAATCTACTCCAAGTGAACACCATTGGCAAGTCCTTACATGGCCGAAACCGTCATCATTGCGTCGAACGCGGTGGTAGCTAAGCTCCACAACCCATCACGCGAAGCCAAGCAGGCAGTCCAGTCGATCCTGAGCTACAAGGTGGCCGGCGCCGACCAGGATATTCGGGTGATCAATGGGTCTTGGGACGGTCGCAGCTCATTCTTCGATTTCCGTCTCGGCACCTTCCCTGCCGGATTCGTTCCGCTTGTCGCCGCGCATCTGCGCAAGCGCGGATTCGACGTGAAGCAGGCGAAAAAGCCCCTTCCGACGCCGCTCGGCCCTGTTCGGCCTGTGATTGACGCGTTCGGATACGGTGACGAGCGCTATGACTACCAGCCGGAGATCATGGACCGGCTCGTGCAGCACGGGCAGATCATCGCGCAGGTCGCAACCGGTGGCGGCAAGAGCCGGATTGCCCGCATGTGTTACGCGCGGATCAACCGGCCGACGCTTTTCCTGACCACGCGCTCGATCCTGATGTATCAGATGAAGGACGCCTTCGAGCGCGACATGGGAATCCCGGTTTCCGTGCTCGGCGATGGCGAATTCGGGCACACGATCATCGACAGCGACGGCAACAAGCGTCAGGCGATCAAGAAAATGACCGTTGGCATGGTCCAGACGCTCATTTCCCGGCTCGAAGTGAAGACGCTCGCGGGCGAGTTCACCGCAATCTACGAAGCGCAGCAGAAGAAGGAGCAGCGCCAGCTCGAAGCCGAAGAGAAGCGGCTCAAGCAGCTCGGTCTGAAGCCCGCGGATGTCGCTGCCGGCCTCAAGGTGTTGCGCGCGAGTCAGGAAAAGGTGCGTCCGAGCGCCGACGCGATGAAAAAGCAGGCCCAGGCCCGCGTCGACAAGCAGGCGGCGATCCGCGAGCAGACCATCAACCTGCTGTCCAAGTTCGAGTTCGTCATCGGCGAAGAAGCGCACGAGGCTTCCGGCAACTCCTACTTCGAAATCCTGCGTCACTGCAAGAACGCCTACTACCGTCTTGCGCTGACGGCCACGCCGTTCATGAAGGACGATGAGGAATCGAACATGCGCCTGATGGCGTCGTTCGGCCCGATCGGCTACCGGGTAACGGAGAAGATGCTGATCGACCGCGGCATCCTCGCCAAGCCCTACTTCAAATACGTCAGGCTGCGGCAGCGCCCGCCGATGCTCACGCGCACGACAGGCTGGCAGGCCGCTTACAGGCTTGGGATCACGGACAACGAAGAACGCAACGCGGCGATCGTCTACGAGGCAATCCGTGCGGCCCGCCTGAACCTGCCGGTGATGATCCTGATCCAGCACAAGACGCACGGCCAGGCGATCCTCGAAAAGCTGCGGGCGGCAAGCATCCCGACGCGGTTCATCATGGGCGAGAACGACACCGACGAGCGCAAGGAAGCGCTGACGCAGCTCGCAGACGGCAAGATCAAGGTGCTCATCGGCTCGACCATCCTGGATGTCGGCGTCGACGTGCCGGCCGTCTACCTGGTCATTCTCGCGGGAGGTGGGAAAGCTGAAGTCGCGCTGCGGCAGCGCATCGGGCGCGGTCTTCGCGCGAAGAAGACTGGACCGAACGTCGCGCTCGTGGTTGACTTCGATGACCCGTTCAACAATCACCTGAAGAAGCACGCACAGCAACGCGAAGAGATCGTGCGCACCACGCCGGGATTCGGCGAGAACATTCTGCCGCCGGGTGTGGACTTTGACTTCGCTGGCCTGGGTTTGGCCGCTTGACAATCAGTCGTCGCTGACTTACAGTTAAATCCTCTGCTGACGGCTCCGACACATGATCGCAACACTCACACTCAACGCATTGGTTGTTCTGACGATCATCGTCGGTCTCGTCAGCACCCACAACGAGCTGTTCATTCTCGGATTACTGTTTCTGAAGGAACTGCCGCAATACCCGCCGCTCTACGTCCTTCAGGCGCAATACGCTCTGCAAAAGCTGATTGGCGGCGACAGCGACGATGGTGAGGCATATAGCGGAAGCTCGATCGGCTTCACGGCCGGTCTGGAAGATCCGTAGCTGCGCTGAATGCCAGGCATTGACATAGCCGCCAGTCACACGAAGGCCCGCTGAAGAAGCGGGCTTTTCATTTGGGCTCAAGGAATTGTATATTTTGCGCCGGTCGCGCGATGTGCGCGGAAATTCGGGGAACACGACAATGAAGAAACTGATCATTGGGGCGCTGCTCGCCGCGGCGTCCTCGGGTGCGTTCGCAACGAATTGGGTGACGGCAGCAGAAGCGCAAGGCAACAACCAGCGCATGAGCTATGACGCCGACTCAATCAAGCACGACGGCGATTTCGTCTCGCTGTGGGTTCGCTACGACTACGGTCAGCCGACCAACATCGGGCTCGCGCGCCCGGTGCAGATGGCAATGGCGAAGTGGACGCTCAACTGCGCCAAGGACACCTACATCGCCCACGACATGAACTTCTACGACGCCCAGAACGCGCTCATCCAGCAGCCGGCGAACGCCGCGCAGGCGACGCCGGTCGTCGCTGTCGCACCGGGCACGATGAACCAGTTGGTCGAACAGGCAGTGTGCAAGCGGTAACGGCGTAGAATCGGCGCCATGTCTGTTCGGGAGAGCTGCCATGCTCAACTCGGAAGAATGGCGCACTGAAGTCCTGCGCAGAGGCGTTGTCATGTGCCGCTCTTGCGGGTCGCGGAGCGTGACAATGGGCGCCTGCGCAGTCGGCGCGAAGACCATCCATCAGGAATACACCTGCGAGGAATGCGGGGACGAGTTCACCGCCATGTATTCGCTGCTCGGCTGCTACGACGGCATCGGCAACACCTGACCCGCCTGCAAGCGCTATACTGTATATCCATACAGATAGCCATGACCGACGATCCCCTTGAATTCTTCATGGAGCGAGCCGCCATCATCGAGTTCGATGGTGGATCGCCGCGGCATGAAGCAGAGTTTCGCGCTGCCGTGCTCACCGTCCGATTCTGCGACACGCGGGGCCTCGACAAGCCGGAGCACCCGCTGATCTGGTTTTGCACCCTGAATCGGGTATATTGGTCTGCGGAAACAGAAAAACCGGAAAGCGGCTGGAAGCCGTGGAGTTGACCATAGACCAAACGGAGCGGGGAGCAGGATGAGAAGGGTCTTGAGCATGATCGTCGCCGGCACGATCGCTGTGTGTGCGGCGTCGTCGGTGCAAGCGGAGGATGAATCTCAAGAGGTCTACGCCGTCGCCTACGTGAACGGGAACCACTACCAGGAATACGATGTGACGACGCGCACCATCTACGTCATGGGCGTGGTGGACGGCTTGGCGGGGTCATTCACGATGGGCGGAAGCACGCGTCGAGCGAGCGCGCTTGGAGCGTGCTTGAAGGGCCTTCCGGGCGCCCAGGTGCGAGCGGTCGTCGACAAATACATGACCGACAACCCTGCTCATTGGGACTGGTCCATGCCCATCCTCGTCTACAACGCCATCAACACCATGTGCAAAGAGCGCGGAACGCCTATCTACCCGTGACCTGGCGAGACCGCCCAAACCCGAGCGCGGCGGGCCGGTCGTATTCCGAGTGCTTGATCTTGAGCCAGTCGCGCGAGCGGCCCTTCTGGTAGGTGGACTGCAAGCGCTTCGCCACCATGCCTTCCATGCCGTGCTCGATCACCTGCCCGAAGACCCATTCGCCGGCAGTGACGATGCTGCTCACGACGACAAGCGTCTTCGTGGTCTCCAGGCAATCGGCCAGGACTCGCTTGCGATCGACGAGCGGGAGCCCGCGAATGTCGCGCTTCCCGGTCGCCAGTATGTCGAAGATGTAAAGACGCGCGGGATGCAGCGAGGCAGCAGCGCGCACGTTCGCTGACACCGATGTGCGTGCCCGGATTTGCAGACGGTCGAACGACGGTTTGCCCTTCGCATCATCGACGGTCAGCTCGGCATCGCACACGAACGATCCCGGCACCGCGGAGACGGCCGCAACGATGTCTGGAAATGAGCGATTGAGCGAATTGCCGTTACGGGAGATCAGCTCGACGTGCTCGCCGGTCTTGCGGATCAGCGCCCTGAAGCCATCGTATTTGAGCTCGAACAGCCATGCAGGGTCCGAGAACGGGCTCTTGCGGATGGATGCAAGCATCAGGTCGGTATGATCGATCGGACGTGTCAGCGGCACCCCAAGCGCCTTCGGCATATGGCCTACCTTCTACCCGAAACCTGCCTTGCGCGAATGCGCTATATTTACTCGACCCACAGAAACGGGGAAAAATAATGGGCAGGGTGAAGCTGACGAAAGAAGAACGATTTGCGCGTTGCCGCAATCAAGCCGCAACGCTTCGCAGGCACATCGCGCGGTGCGACCCTGCCACACAAAAGGACATTATCGCGAGGCTGCGTCGCGAATGCGAATACCTCGAAAAGAAGGCGGCAAATCTCGACCCGTCGAAGCCGAAGGATCAACGGCGCGAAAATCTTGTGAAGCCGAATGGCGCCCCAAAGACGCGGCAGGAACTTCTGCTTGAACAGATTCGGCGGGAGCACGGTCCAAATGTCCAAATCGAGTTCGTAGTTGAGCATGAGCCGAAGTCTGTCTGGACTACCGGGCAAGCTGGTGGTCCCGGCACGGGCAAGCGTCGCTGAGCGGCACATAGCCCGCCGCAGGCGGGCGCCGGGGCGCGAGCTGCGCGGTCTTCGTGCCCACTTCCCCACGCCCCAACTACCCTTCCCCCTTCCCCACGCCCCTATGCCTGCATGCCAGGAGGTATAAGGAGCGGTGTGGCATGGTCCCGGCCCGGATGTATAAGGAGTCGATATTTGGCACCCGGAACGAGGAAGGCAGGGCCTCCGCGCCCCTCGGCGTTTTCTAGGACTTTTTCCCTGGCATGTTGCCCTAGCGCGACGCCTCACACTTCCCGATCGGCGTCAACCATTGCCGGCAAGTGTTGCATGCCTGTCACGGTTGACGCCTGCTCCAATTCTGCTTGCGTCTCGCTTGTCTCTACCGTATGCCCGGTAGCGATACCGGGCTATGTCTGTCTGCTTTGACTGATTCACGCGAAGAGTTTAACGAACGCTTGGGCGCGCGGGTTGTCTGCTGCAATGCTCATTTCGTCGTTACGCTTGCCCTTCACTACTTGCGCAATGCCCATTTCACGCAGACACATACGCGTAGAGCCCGATTGTGAGCCCGCGGTCCCTACGCTGCTATTCATGCGACGCACAAGGGAGGCTTGCGGTTCAAGCTCGGTATATTCGACGTTACGGGACAGGGAGACCAAACCGTCTTTGATGCGCAAACCGCCCAATGCGCACAGGTTCTCTCCGATGGTCATTGTGTAACCGTCAAGCTCGCGTTTAATACCTTGCCCGATAGCACGCGCGGTAGAGACAATCTTAACGAGTGTTTTAACCGCAACGAAGTCAACCGGGTTTTGCTTGCGGTCTGCAATCGCGCAGTTTTTCAGCATACGTTCGAAAACTTCTGAAAATTCAGCACGGGCAAAGCATGCGTTAAACGCGGCCCGGTCCCGGATGACGTTCTTTGCTGCGGTTTCGGTATCAGCGCTCTTTACTTCGGTGTTACGCGCGACGAGGACCGCGTTAAACTCTGCTGCGAAGTCGCGCGGTTCGTTGGTCGTTTCGGGCTTGGTTTCGGGCTTTGCGGTTTCGTGCATGGTTGCGCCCTTGCCCTTTGCAGTGGAGCCCTTTGCTGCGCTCTTACGCGGTGCGCGTGCGGGCTTGGTTGCTGCTGCTGCGCTCTTTGCTGCTTCGATAGCTGCGAAAGTCGGGAAAACGAAAGCGTTAGCGGTTTGCATGGTCGTATCTCACACTGAGAGGGTTAGGGCACATCGCCCGGTTGATTGCGCTGTTTCGTTAGCGCATGTCGCTATCTTAGGTCAGTCAGTTGCGACTGACAAGGAATTTTTTCGTGTTGTTTTTGCGCGGATTGCTTGACGGCGTGTTTTGGCGGCGCTATTTGCGCGTGCGCGTCTGTATGTAATGGCGACAGGCGAGCGACCGGCGACCGGGTGGCGCGTGCGTAAGCGTGCGATGCGTGCCACCTGCCTGTCTCCGGTGCGCGTCGCGTGTCTGCCGTGGCTTTCGCGTGCGCCCTGCCCGCTTGCCATTTGCCACGGATCACATGCGCGTATTTTTCAGGAAAACGGATGTCGGCGCCGGCAGGCATTTCCGTGGCACCGGGCAGGCATGCGCGTATTTTCCAGGAAAAGGCGTGTCGCCGATGGCAGGCATTTCCACGGCATTGCCACGGCACGCCGGCCACAAGACGAGAAACGTGCGTGGGCCATCCTTGTCTCGTCAGGTCAACCACGCACGCGCTTAAAGGCAGTAGCTCAACACTTCCTCCAGTTCCGTCTTCTGTCCTTGCTGGTTACAGATACCGGTCGTCCTTCATCATGCGGCTGCGTCGAATGCCGGCGCGGGCCGCGCGGATCGTCTCCTGTTCTTGCAGCTCGTCGAGATACGCCATGTCGGCTTCGATGGGCATGGCACCGATGTGCGAGGTCAGGCGAGTGCGTTGGGCGATGGGCATATTGCGCAAGACGTTCATGTTGACTTCTCCTTCTCTGGTTAGATTGTCGTTCAGTTACGACAGACACATTGTGCAACCTGAAAACTGGCGATGGTCAGAACTTCACCGGCGACCTGAGCGAGGCGATACGCTTGGGCATGCGGCACTCGTCGCCGGTCCACCACTGGCGAATGCCACGAGCCTTGTTGAACAGAATGTCGATCAGCCCGCACCACAACGCGCCAATGCCAACGGCTGCGCCAATCACGAGTGCGAATGCTGCGATCCATTGTGCCAACTCTGCTGCCTGGTTCATGTTCCCCTCTCTTGAAAGTCTGTCAGTTGCGACAGAACGAATATTCGCACCTGCCGCATGGATTGAGTGTGGCTTTCTTCTAGTCGCCGAAGGTAGAAAAACATCCTTGCCGTCGCCACGGCAAATCCGTGGCATTTCTTTCTCCCGGCACGCTCGCCGGGATGGTCCTTGCCGTTACGACAGCGACGGCACCGTCCGATACGGGTCGATGCTCACCAGATTGCCCATGTCGTCCGTCGTGAACAGTCCGCCATGTCCATCCCACACCTTGTAGAGAAAGCCAAAACGGCGCGACAGGACAGGCAGCACTTGCGTGAATTTCATGTTGTTCCCCTCTGGGTGGTTGCGTTTCGGTAGTCGTATGGTCACAAGCTCAATGAGGCAATGGTGCGGCGCGTTGCACGTTGCCGTGGCCCCCGCTGGATGTTCGCCGGGCTGGCAATGCCACGGAAAGCTCGCCGTTCGCCGCTTGCCGGGCCGGGTCCGCGTGCTACGCTCTCTGCATCACATCGACATGCGCTTTGCCGCCACCTGCCGGCGCCTCTCGCGTGAAAACTCCAGGAAAGGCGGTGTCGGCGTGCGCAGGCGTTCCGTTCGACCGCGTGCCGGTGCGTGCCAGGCTGTAAGGACTCGGCGGAAAGTGGATGTTGGCGATGGCGGAGGCCCATTGACGCTATAAGGCAAACCCATCACGCCTTACATACCCCCTGCCCTACATGCCTCTATGCACACTCATCCACTCTCTGTCTCTATTGACTGACTGTCTGGCGAGGCACGTATCCATCCTTCTCTTTCCGTATCCACTGTCTCGTCTCCTTGCTCCACGTGTAATCGTCATCCTCTCCGGGCATGTAGAAGTCGAGCGCCGCGAGTGCTCCGTGTCCGTAGCCTCTGTTGTTCATTGCGTCCGCGATCGTCTTTCCGGTGACGACTTCCTTGTCACCGCCGCGCCAGTAAAGCGTGAATTTCATGAGCTCTTCCTCTCTTACGTTGGAACTTGGAGTTCGACTTGGGGCCGGACGCGTCTTCTATATCTTTAATAACGCTTCACAACCTTTCTTTACTTAAAACTTGAAGGAAACTCGGACTTGGAGTCGAGTTCTGGAGATTTCTCTCCGGCTTGAACAAAACTGCCCCGGTTTCCTGAAACCTTGTAGCGATTGCTTATACCGGGCAGGCTTGCGTGATCTCCCGGCGTGCGATCCGGCGTTTCACGTTCCTGATGGTCTGTGCCTGCTGGCGTTCGATCTCGCGATCTACGCTGGTCTGGAGTTTTCGCTCGAACGAGCGGTCGATCTCGGAGTCGATGATGTCCTGCACGCCGATGCTGAAGAAGTCTCTCCAGTCCGGGTCATAGGTGCGGGCGCCTTCCCTGATAAGGCTGTCGAACGCGGTGTAAGCCACAGTGCTTCCCTGCATGGTTGGTTCGGGCCGACACAATCTGTCATCGATGACTGATTGTTTCGTAAACCGGCAGGCGACGCAAGTGTTTTTGTCAGGCGAAGCTGACTGATGGATTCGGGTCGTTTAAACGCGTTTTGAGCGGTTCGCGGTTCGGGTAATGTGTTGACCCTGACCGATCGATTGGAGCCGCTTGTGGGTCGATCTGGTTGGTTCCAGCGGGTGCTTCGGTCGCTTAGATATGAACCCGAGAACAGGTCAAAAGTGGATTCCCAGGAGTCTACAAGCGATACAAGGTTTCATGCCGTGAAAACAGGCGAAAAGCCGTTTACATTCAACGACTTATCCGTGGCTTGGGCGGGGGAATTTTGAAACCGGGTCTACTGGCTGTAGGAACCCGGTTGAGGCTGGCGATTTCAGATGTGTTCTATGCCAATCCCCGCCACGACGCAGCCAAGAAGAAACGCGGCTACCGGCAACCACATCAATACGATGGCGACCCAGATCCAGAACTTGGCTCGATAATCACCGCCAGGATACTCCAACCATCCACCTTGCATATAACGTGCAATAAACATTGATGGCACTGCAAGTGCGCCAATAACGAAAATTGCCAACGCCAAGAGCCCGAACGGCCTGAAGCTGGCAAATTGAGCTTGCTTTTGCACGAGAGCCTGCAAGAGGCCAAGCATTGCGACTGCGCCGCCACCATTCAGAATGGCAGAAGCCTTCGCGCTTTGAGTCGCGAAGTCGTTCATTTCGGATCGGAGAGCAAGGTTGCGCTCGTGCGCAAACTGCGTCCCCATGTCGTCGTCCCCTCTTCTCATCTTCGATGATCAGTGCAGGAAGAGCTTCGCGAGCGCAGCGCCAGCAGCGAGCAGACCGGCACCCGCACCCATGAAACCCGTGGCGTAGACGAGCGGCGCGTAGCGGTTCTCGCGCTCGATCTTGATCGTCTCCTGTGACACCTTCATCCTCTCGTCGATGATTTTGAGGATTTCGGCGTTCATCTTGGCGATCTCGGTTTCGGTCTTGACCGTATCCAAGCTCGGCTCCGGTGCGGTATGCGGTGTGCTCATTATAGGTCGGATTCCCTTGTTGGTTGCGACAGGGTTAGTGTCGCAACCGGGAACAGGCGTCGGGAGCTGGTTGCTGGCTACTTCTGCGGCGGGTTCGAGACGATCAGCCACTTCTTGCTCGTGGCACTCCAGACCCACAGACTTTCGCCAGGCTTCACAGCCGGGATATTCACCCCTTCCGGGTAGTTGTCCACGAGCCGGCCATTCACATCGCGAATCTGGTAATCGCCGTCCTTCGGTGTTACGGGTGTTTTCAAATTGCCTCCGTTTTTGGCTTGAACTTTCACGGCGTTATCCTACCAGCGCGCGGCTTTCGGCGTGATCGAACTCGGGCCTGTCGCGGCAGTTCGGGTTCAGCGTGTGCAGCGTCCGCAGCCCGTCCTCGTCACGCGTGATGATGCCAAGCGTGTAGCGTCCGTTCGACAGCGTGCGCGTGCGATCACCTTCCAGCGCGAAGAACTCGTCGTAGGACAGGTGCGACTTGGCCCGGTAGGCGCCAGTAACCGTCAGCCACCCGTGCGTGCCGTGCGGTGGCAGCTCACCTTCCAGCGTCAGACCCAAGCGTTCGAGCCACGCCAACAGGTGCTCGCGCTTTTCGAAGGCGGTGTGCGGCCCGTGCTGGTTCTGCACCAGATACCAGTAATTGCAGGTGCGCTCGTGGCCCTGCTGGTCGAGGCTGATCACGGTCAGTTTGTCGAAGGTTCCATACATAGCGTGCTCCCGTCTGTTGCGATAACGCAATTGTCGAAGCCCGGTATTGGCTCGTCACCGGGCAACGCTGGCGATTGCGTCCGCCTTCTCGAACGCCTCGATGGCGTAATCTAGGCGTCCGGCCTTGATGTTCTCGCTCACGACGGCAAACCACGCCACCGCAAACGAGTCGTCGACGAATGACATCGTTTCCTCAACGGTCTCGCCGGCCAGGAACCCGTTCGTCAAGCGTTTGCGAATCCGGTAGACCACCCGATTCATGCTGCGACCGCCTGCTTGCCGTAGCGTTTCAGCCCCTCTCTGACGAGCGACCCGATGGCGTTGAGCACGCCGTTGCCGTCCTTTGTGTCGAACGCCGGCAGCGAGTCGATCGGCAGCGAGCAGCCCGACAGCCCGAACTTTGGATCGACGTAGACCGTCTTGACGCCGGAGGCGAGCAGTGCGCGCCGCGCGTATTCCTCAAAGTCGGTCGTGTGGCCCATCAGCTCGTTGCAGGATGCGAGCTTCTTCTGGATCGACTCCAGCTTCTTGACGGCCACCTTCAGCTCTTCGAGGCCCGAGCCAACGTGCGAGTGGTATTCGATGTCGAACGCGTAGGCTTCCGCGAACGAGTTGCTGAACCGGCAGCGGATTCGGATGTCGCCCATGTGCGAGTCACCGAAGGCGTTCGTCAGATAGTTGCGCAGTTCGATCGTGATCCGACCGAATCCGTATTCCGAGTCACCGTAGCAATAGGCGAATGGTTCCTTTTTGGCGGTCATTTTCCCCTCTCTGGGTCGGTTTTCGGTATCGAAATGATCGCAACCGTCGCGAGGCGACGGTGTGGCAAGTTACGCGGCGAGCACTTCCGGCATGACGACGGGCAGGCTGCTGGAGCCCTCGGGATCGGACAAATAGTCGAACGCTCGCGAGAGCGGAAGCCCACGGTGCGCGTAGGCGTTCAGAGTCGCAATTACGCAGGCTTGCAGGTGATCGGCATCGCGCAGGTGCGGCGAAACTGTTGGATCGAAGAACTCGACCGTGACGGCATTCTCGTGCAGGCGCAGTTTACCCAGGCGAGGCGGCAGCGCACGCGTGTCGTCTGGATGCTCGAACTTCACAACCAGGACGTGCGAACCATCGGCGCGCTCGTGGAGCCGGTAGAGGCGCAGATGGTGCTGGCGATAGGCGCGTGCGTGAGCTTGGCGTTGTTCGGCGTTCAGGTTGAGGCTCATCGTTTTCCCGTCTGGGTTCGTTGTCGATACAGATATGGTCGCAACGCAGACAAGGAAAGGGGGTGGCGAACTACATCGCGCCGTGGCATCGCAATCGGCCGGCGCGAAGCCGGCGCGAGGCTATGCCGCCTTTGGCAGCACGAGGAAAACACCCCGCTCGCAGACTTCAGTGTTGAACGCTTCCTCGCCGGCCTGGACGAGCGTGTTGATTGCGTCCGCTCCGGCTTGCGCTTCGTCATCCGCTTCCATCTCGATTGTGTGGCGGACAACTTCCTCGATCGTAACGACGAATTTGGGCATGGCTTTCTCCTTCTAAAGCTGATCGGGAATCACTTCCAGAAGCCAGGGTTCGGGACGCTCTGCAAGGCACGGCTCCGAAGCAGGCTCTTTTCACTGTTCAGTTGGCTCTGCGTGAGCCCGATGTGACCGGAAGTGCTCGGGTTGAAGTATCCCGGCATCAAGTCCTTGCGCGCAGATCGCTGGCGATACAAGCGCATGTAGTGCTCGGTTGACTTGAAACCGCGGATCGGATGGCCGCTCTTTGGATACGCGCTCGTCGCGGCCGTTGCGAGCAAAAGCAAAACTGCGAGTTTCCGCATCGTGTGTCTCTGGTTCGTTGCGACAGGTGAATGATCGCGCCCGGTAGCAGGCGCGAAAACCGTTGACGTTGGCTATCTCGCGAAGTGCGCTTCGAGCTTTGTGTGGATCTCTTTTGCGACTCCCTGCCACGCATCGGCGCCGATCATCGGGTTCTCGCCGAACGCCTCGCGCAACTCTTCGATCGGCGTCTCGGCGACCTGTCTGGCGTGCTTCGACAGCACGTCCATCACGAACGCCTGCGCGAGCGCGCCGAAACGCGAGAACTCCATAATCTTCGTGACGCATTCCACGTTGGTCATTTGCTTTGCCTTAGCTGTTGAGCCATTCTTCGTAGGTCTTGACAGCCCAGCCGAGCGCTTCGGCGTTGGCGACGTAAATCTGATACTCGTCGTCGTTTGAGCCACGCTGCTGCGTCTGCCAGTCAGCGTTCGGGATGAGTCGCGGATCGTCCATCTGGTCCCTCGTTGTGTCGTTGCGGTAGAGCTATAGTCGCAACCGGGTATAGGCGCGTGAACCGTCGGGCTAGGAGAAGTAGCGATAGACTGCGCAGTCGTCAGTCGTCGCCATCCGCCCCTCCGTTCGCCACCACTTCGTCCAGTTGATCCTCATCGAGGTCGTCGCAGTCGAAGCTGCCGTCCTCGACTTGGTAGCATTGCTCCAGCTTCGCCTGGTGCTCGTCGCGCTCGTGGTGGCGATGCCGGTGTTCGTTCGCGAACGCGGCCGGCGCCCACAAGATCAGTGCGCAGATCAGGATCGTCTTCATGCCTGCCCCGTCTCTTCCCGATAGTTCCTCCGCGCACCGTCCAGCAGTGTTTCGAAGTCCATGCCGTTGCGGTCGCACCAGTGCATGAGGTCGGCGAGCAAATCGCCAGGCGCCTCGTCCGCTTCGCAATTCGTCTCGCCCCTGAACGCGCGCAGTGCAACGCCGGCCCAATACGCGCGGGCGTCATTCATCCGTTCCGGGTCGGGTGGCAATTCACGTTTGTCTGTCATGCGTCCTCCATCAGAATGAATCCGCAGTAAGCCTTGTCGCGCACGATGATCGCGGGGTGGTCGTATCCATCGGCCGCGCTCGTCGTCGCCTCAAGAATCCAGCGGCTCGCGTCCCAATCACGCCAGCCAGTCGTTTCCAACGCCTGCTGATAGTGGTAAAGCGACCGGAACTCGACCGTCACGGTGTGCAGCCACTCGAAGTGACGCACGCCAAGCAGTGCGATCTCATAGTCGCCCGCGTCGTTGGCAATCTGCTCCTGCTCTTTCTCGGACAGGTTCGACGGATACGGGAACGGATAGCCGTTTCTGAGAATCAGTTTCATGCCGCTTTCTCCTTCAACGTCTTGCCGGGTTCGCGGGTCCGGCAGAATTCAAGCCACGTGCAGCCGGTCGCCTTGTGCGCCTTCACAAACTCGTTGCGCAGGTCGGCATATCGGATGGCATCCTTCAGCGTGTAGGGGTGGCTGAAGCGGCCTCGAACAGTCGCGTGCGTGATCCCGTTTTCCCAGGACCAGATTCATGCCGGCCTGCCACACGATGTGATGCGTATCGTTCTGGTAGAGAATGGTTTGCCTGTGCATCGCGTCACCATTCGATTTCGATGGACTCGATCGCGTCTTCCGCGATGAAGATTTCGCGGTCAAGTCGCCCGCCGTCTTCCGCGGTGAGCGGGTCCGGGTGCCAGAGGTTCAGGTGAAGAACGCCGGTCTTGCGCACGCTTTCTTCCGTGCTGAAGCTGCCGCCTCGATAGAATTGCCCGCTCTTTGTGCGGACCTGGAACACGTATCCCGCACCGCCGTGCTCCGGCTTGTCCGCTTCGTGCAATGCAGCCTGAACGATGCTCATGGGCGGCTCCACAGTTCGGACAGGGTGAAATGCGTCTGGTGGAGACCCTTGCCGTTCTGATGCGACGGCAGATACCAGGCATCGTCCGCTTTCACGGTGAACTCGAACTTCAGGTCCGCCAGAGGCTTGCAGCGGAACCAGACGCCCGCCTTGATCAAACCATCCGCAGTGGTGCCCGCGGCGAGAGCTCCGGCGATCGTGATCTTCACGGTCTTGCAGACATCCGGTTGCGGCTTGTCGACATAGGCGAGCGTGTCGCACTCCGGGCAGCGCCCTACCGGCGACGGGTCTCCCGGCGTCAGAACGCAGTCCTCGACATTCCGCGTCGCGCTGGCAGGCCCTTGCCAATCGCAATCGCTGCACGAACAGGGCGCGTCGTCTTCGACGCCATCAACCATTGCTGTGTATGTTTCGGTCGTCATGTTTGACTCGTTGTGTTGTTTCGGTATGTGTATGGTCGCGATTGCAGACAGGACTATCAATCAGCTACGACTGATTGTCCTGTCAAACCGTTACTCGTCCGAGCCGAGCAGCGTGGCGGCTCGCGTCTGCGCGGTCGCCAGCTCGCCAAGCGCCGTGCGCAACGCCGCCACTTGCTCCGCGCACTCTGGCGCATCGGTGTAAATGTCAGCGGCAGCAGCCGAATCAACAGCGCCGGCCGCTTTGCACAGGTCTTTCAGCGCCCGGATAGCGTCATGCCGATCAACGATCGGCTGGCCCCACTTCTCTACGATGTCGCGGATGACCCAATCGAGCAGGATCGCCTGGCCGGTCGTGCAACGGCCCCAGATGGTCATCCCCATGAAGTCGCGCGCCACAATCTCGCCGCGCTCTTCCAGCTCGCGCGCAAGCTGGTCGCTGACGATCCAGTGCTCGTATGCCTCGTTTGTATGAGGCTGTATGTCGTTCCCGTTTGCGAACGACTCCAGCTCGCCCTCCGTCTCCAGGTGTTCAAGGTAGGCTGTCAGCAGCGCTTCCTTGTCCTCGTGGTCGTAGCACTCGAAGCCAGCATCCGTCAGCGCCTCGACGAGCTTGGTCCGATCCCACTCCTGGCGCAGATAGTCCTCGACCGGCTCCTTGAAGTCGTCCTGCACGCACAGATCGCGCAGCTCGTCCTCGTCGATGTCCAGCGCACGGGCGGCGTCATAGTTCCGCGCAAGATCGCCGATAAGGCTGCTGACGCATGCGAAAACATGCTGGCCGACGAACGTGCGGCACTTTTCCTGGAGCTTCGATTCGCTGTCTTTCATGGTGTCCTCTTTCGCGCACATCGCGCGTCGTTGTTTCGGTAGACGTATATTCGCGCCCACGCGTAGGAGCGTCACTCATCTACGACTGATAGCCTGCACAAAAGCCAATCAAAGATGGCGAGCCAGCTCCTTCCCCACGACTTCAGCGAGGCGTTCGTCCCGCTCCTTCAGCGTGACGCGCTCGCCGGCCAGCATCCACTCTTCCGCCTGATCGTAGGACTCGGTGATCTCGCCGGACTCCATGTTCTCCCACGCGTCGTTGATGTCGTCCGACCACTCCTTGATCTTCTCGATGGCAGTCGGGAATGACATTTCGTGCGGAATGCCCAACAGGCTCGCGTTGGCTTGCGCGATGGCGTGGCGGATGTCGTCAGTGAGTGTCATGGCGTTGTTCCCGACTTGGCAGGACGTTCAGAAAACCTTCGAAGCGCTTCCACAGGCTCGGCCGGCGCTCAATGTTGCGCGCCAGCTCTTCGCGCGTCATACCCTCGCGCACCAGTTCCATGAAGACTTCGTTGGCACCAGCGATGTTGCGCTGCTGATTGTAAAAGATCGCGAGCTGCTCGTCATCGGTCGTCACGCCTCTTCCTCCACGAGAACGCCGAAATACGCGTAGCACTCTTCGCCCGCTTGCTCGCTCCAGCGCCGACGAAGATCGAGGTCCGCGAACAGCGCGTCCGCAGCCTCGTGCAACGCCTCATAGTCTTTGGGCGTCGCCTGCTTGTCGCCCATGTAGCCGGACCATCCGTTGATCTCGTCGTGCAGTCCATTCAGGACCGCATCGGAGCGCATGTTCCGGCAGAGTGGAACCGCGAACGTCTCACCGCCAAAGCCCTGAAAGTAGTCGAGCAGACACGTATCGAGGTATTTGATGTTCATAGTCTTGTCGATATTGGTTGTGACAGACATATGCTCTCAACCGGGTATAGGCGCGACCAGTCAGTTTTGTGGCGATCGTGAAGGCGCGCTATCAGCGCACACTGTGGATGGCCGCACGGGCGCACTGAATCCCTATAACGAACGCGCCAGCGTCCCGACCGCCTCTACGCTTCGCTCGAACTCGCATGTCCAAGGGTGGCCGTAGTTCAGCCGGACACAATTTCGGAATCCGCGTGTTGCCGAAAAGATCGGGCCAGGCGCAATGCCGATGCCCTGCTCCAGCGACAGCTCGAAAAGGCGTAGCGCGTCGGCCTGCGGCGGCAACTCCAACCAAAGAAAATAGCCTCCCTGTGGGCGCGCAACTCGCGTCCCAGACGGAAAGAATCTTTCGACGGCCTCCACCATCTTGTCTTGTTGAACGGCAAGATTTCTCCGGAGTTGGTGCAGATGGCGATTGTAGCCGCGACCCTGCAAAATATCGGCAATGGCCAACTGTGACGGCACGAACGTCGATATATTGGTCATCCACTTCGCCCGCGCGACCTGCTGCGTGAAGCGGCCCGCCGCAACCCATCCCACGCGATAACCTGGCGCGAGGCTCTTTGAGAAGGAACTGCAATGGAGCACCAACCCTTTCCGATCGAATGTCTTGGATGGGCGCGGACGCGACGCTCCGAAATACAGTTCGGCGTATACGTCATCCTCGATCAGCGGCACGTCATGAGCGGCCAGCAGTGTAACCAATGCATTCTTCGCCGCGTCCGACATAGTGACGCCGGTCGGGTTCTGAAAAGACGTCATGAACAAGCACGCGCGGATTGGATGCCGCTGAAGCGCGTCAGCAAGCGCTGAAAGATCGAGACCTTCCGTCGGATCGATGGGAATCTCGATGGCCTTCAGTCGTAGCCTATCGAGTATCTGAAGCGTTGCGTAGAAAGCCGGTGCCTGGATTGCGACCGCATCGCCGGGACTGGTTACGGTCTGCAAACAAAGCGTCAGCGCTTCCAACGCTCCATTCGTCACGACAACTTCATCGATTGGCACCGCGATTCCCGCATCTAGGTAGCGACGGACAATCTGGCGCCGCAAGCTCTCGTCACCGAAGTGCAGTTCGATGCGGGTCGCGCCGGAACGCGTTTTGCGCATGACCGATGCCAATGCACGGTCGAGCCGATTCAATGGGAATGAGTCTGAACTTGGAAGCGCCGAGCCAAGCGGCACAATGTCGGGATTCTCGATCGAATCCAACACCCGAAACACGAGATCGTCTGAATCAGCCGTCAGGGGCACGCATGTCGGTCGGACGATCGACGATCCAAGCAATGTCTGACAGGCACCCGGCACGACGAAATAGCCGGAACGAGGCCGCGCCTCAATGAGGCCGTCGCGTTCCAACAAGTAATAAGCCTGAAACACCGTTCCCGCGCTCGCGCCATACGACTTGGTCGCCTGACGCACAGACGGGAGACGCATGCCTGGGACAAGATGTCCGCACCGAATTAGCCCGGCAATTTGCGCCGCCAGTTTCTTGTAACGCATGGTTCGAATACCTTCGCCGCATTGTCGGTCGTCCGGTTGCCCCCTTTGAATTTGCGACGGTCAATGGTGGCGAGGGCGCCGCTCGACATGGGTCGGTCTTATTAGAAATTAGTGGCAGAACAGAGGCTCCTCGTTTGTCCCGCTGGTGTGCGCCACACTTTGCGCTGTCGCTCGGGCAGAAAGTCAACCTTAAACGATGTATTACCACCTAAAACGCCCTTCATGTCAATAGGTTGTCTTGCCACTATTTGGGTGGTATATGATGGGAGGAATGAAGTGCATCAGGAAGAACAAACACCACTGTCAAAATCCGTGGGGAAAGCGATTGCAAACCGCCGGGTTCTGGCGAATCTGACTCAGGAGCAGGTCGCCGAAAAGCTAGGGATCGGGCAGGAAGCTATCTCGCGGATGGAGAGAGGCGTTGCGAGTCCAACGGTCACCCGTTTGGCGGAGTTGGCCGACATATACAAATGCGATCTCAGTCAGTTGCTTACTGAAGCCTCGGATCGGGAAGACGACCAAGCCAAGATCATCTCCGCCATCATCGGTCGGTTACCCAGTAACGATCGACTCCTACTGATCGAATGGCTAAAGGCATTTGCCGACAGGCTTCTATCGGCGTCTAGACCAAATTAGACCCGGTAAACTTGCAATTTCGAAGTCTTGGTTAGCGAGTGTCGACGCAATGAACCACCTCGTTCGGCATCTCGCGCCCTCTGAAGTCTCCCCGCAAGACGTGACGGTCCACCGCTCTCAAGGAATGCCTCCAGCCGGGCAATAGTCAGCGCGCGACTGTAAAAGAAACCTTGTCCAAAATCGGCTCTGGAGGCGTGGAGTGCCTGGTGGTGAGCTGCGCTTTCGACTCCGTCGGCCACGAGCATGGCGCCTACGTCGTGAGCGACATCGGCCATCGTCGCAAGGCGCGACACGCGCTCGTCGCTGTCAAGAGTGAGCACCTGCCTGTCCATCTTGATCACATCGAAATCGAAGTTCCTGAGCAAGCGGAAGTTGATCGGGCCTAAGCCGGCACCAGCGAGCGCAAATCGAACCCCGTCTTTCCTCAAGAATGCCAACGATTCCAGCACCCGTGACGCGGTGTCCGCGCAATCACTCTCCGTTACTTCCAGAACCAGATGGGGCAATATTCCATTGGCCGACTCCTGCACGTCTGATACGAAGCTGTCGGCGGCCATTTGAGCAGCGGAGACCTTCACCGAGATATAGAACGAATTCGCAACGCTCAACTCGGCGAAATCGCGGGCTACGGCAGCAAGCATGAATCGAGTCAGAGGGCCAACTACTTTGCTGTGTTCGAGACGATTCATGAAATGCGCTGGCCCTCCCAGACCAAATTCAAGATTGTCCCAACGAAGCAGCGCTTCAATGCCGACGCACTTGCCAGTGCGGATACGGATCACTGGCTGATACTCCAGGCGAAACTCTCCGCGCTTCAATCCTCGTCGAGCTGCGCGAGCAAGTCTTGCATCCGGCGTAAATTGCCATCTGTAGAGCGCCCAACATCCAAGGACTAGCAGACAAATAAGCCCCAGACCGAGCAACACGTAGGCGCCGAAACGCACGGCCCAAGGATCGAAAGAAGGTGCACTGATCGCTTGCGACGACGGCTCGACAGGAAATATCCTGCTGCCCTGCACAGGCACGACCCGCTCAACACACGCGCGACCCTCTCCGCATTCGGCCAGAATCGGCAACCTTGGCGCCGATTGGATAGCATCCCCAGCAGGCGCCGACACGGGCGCCGGGGCCAACGCGTCCATGCTAAACGGCACGCTGGGCTGAGCCACGATAGAAGGGCTCACTGCTACGGAAGCGTCAGGAATAACGTTTGTGTCGGCCATGCTGCCAAGCGCCCCACCGCCGATCTCCAACGGGTCGAGCATTGAAATGCAACGCAGTTGGTGAATGTCCACCTGTCCTATCAGGCCTGCGACCGGCCCCGCCAGCGTTGCGGGTGCCGGTAGCATGACGGGAAGCGTGCAGACGGTGCCGAATTGCAGACGCGCAACGTGCTTCGGAGCAGTCATCTCCGACAATCCTTGCGCAAAGGCCGCGATCCGACGCCCCACGTCATCGATCACACTACCCGGGCTCGTGTTCGCATGCGCGGGAGGTTCCAATGCGGCGAGAAGAAAAAGCATGACGAACAGTGATTTAGTCATGCGAAAAGATGGTTTATCGCCCGGTCTCACGGCGTCACGTTGGTGGCTTATGGCAATCATTCTTTCTCTATATGCGCACGATGCGCTTGGCTTTGTCGGGCGGCTCGTCGCTGCGTTCCCAACTGTGAATTTCAGAGTAGCCGTGCCGCGATGGCGAGCCGCATGGGCCGTGCAAGAAAGTATCCCTGCGCAGTTGTGACGCCCAGCGCCTTCAACGCATTCAACTCGTCGGCGGTCTCGACACCCTCCGCGACAATCGTGCTGCCCGTCTCGTTGGCGAACGAGACCATCGCCGACACAAGTGCCCGTCTGTTGGAATGGACGTCGATGCTTCGGATCAAGCTCGAATCAAGCTTGATCAACTCGGGATGCAGATTGATGACGTGCCGCATGTTGGCGAAGCCTGCACCCACATCATCCACAGCAATCCGGACTGAACGGCGTCGCAGCGGTTCGAGCACCCGGATCAGTTTGTTGTAGTCGGGGACGCAGGCATGTTCCGTGATCTCCAGGACAATCCGATTGGTCTCCATGTCGGCAAACACATCCTCGAGTTCGCCACTCAAGATTGTTCCCGGGGACGCATTGACCGCTAAATAGAAATCCGGAACCGCCGCCAACCCCGCAAGTGCCTTGCGAATTGCCTTGAGTTCCAGAGGCACGGTCATGCCGACCTTGACAGCATCGGCGAACCACTGGCTTGGCGCACGCGTCGGCGTGACTGAGAACCGAGATAGGCACTCAAGGCCGACGACGCGACGAGGGTCCAGCGAGTAGATCGGCTGGTAAACGATGGATGGCTCGTCTGCTTTCAGCACATCCTGTATGCGCGCCATCGTCGCTTCACGTTCTCGAACAAGTGTGGCGTTTGGCACTTTTATACCCAGCGAATCAGATGGAGCCCTAGCGTCCGATTGGGCATCACGAAAAAAAGCGCCGCGTAGACGGCGCCCAAAAGAAACTTCCAGTTTCGAAGTTGGCCAACTGGAAATTCCGAGGCCATAGCAACCAGGTCGCTTCACGACGTTGGGGACGTATTGCTTGACCATTCAGGCGCCGGTCACCAAACGCATATACGGAATTGCGTTCGGCGCTACCTCTCCTCCCGCGCGTGACCATGACGGTGGTGGCACATCGGTCCGCTGTTTGGTGTGTGGCACCGCGTATCACGCGCTCGTATGGTTAGCAGTGTGAAGGATGGGGGTGCAAAAAACAGACTCAGATTTACGCAAGAAAAACTGCATCAGACGTGACGCCCGCCGCGCGCATCGCCCAATTAAGCGGCGCGAACGCGTGTTCAAAGAATGCGACCGCCTGGGTGACGGCACGCCCGAATGAGCTAACATACTGGCGCCCACAGACAGGAACCCAAACACGAAAAGGAGAATTTATGGCAATGTCGGAACAGAAGAGAGCAGCCTTGACGCGCATTCAGCAGGCGCAATCACGCGCGGCATACGAGCAAGACGTGTGGAGCCGTGCAATGAAGTCTCACGGCGATTTCATCCAATCCTGCCTCAACGCCGGGATCGACTACAACTCGGCAAAGCGCCAATTTGCGGAGATTAACCGCGACCACCAAGAACGCTTCTCGAAGGTTCTGGAGGAAATGTTCGAGGCAGAAAAGGCGTATCGCGAGACTCCGTGACGGACGCTCGACTGACGCGCGCACAGCCCGCGACGCGGGCTTCCTCAATGCGGTCAATATCAACACATACCCGAACCGCGCAGCCCGTCTAAACGCGTCTAAATCGGTCCCGCCTCGGCGCTTTCGGAGCAAAAAAGAAGGCGACCGAAGCCGCCTTTCAAAGCACCGAAACGCCACCAAATTCTGTTGTTGACCGTCCCATACGCGAGCGGCTTTGATCGACGGCTCGCGTATGGGACGGATGTTATCCGTCCCGTCTGCGCGCTACTCCGTCTTGAGGGTCAGCCCGAGCTTCGTCAAGATCGTCGTCAGAAGCACGCTGTCCGGGTTCGGCTTCATGACGCCTTTCTCGCGAACCGTGAGCTTGAGCAGCGGAAAGAGCTGGAAAATCTGGTTCGCTTGCGCGCTCGCCGTGCCCGGTGCATACGGACGGGCGAGGTAGTTCTTCTGGAGGTTGCCGCCGACGCCCGAAGACAACTGGCCGTCCTCCGCGAGCACCTTGAAGGCGCGCTGCATGTATTCGTTGAGCTTGCCGCCGTTGCGCACCCATCCGAAGAGCTGCACCGCCTTCTCGCCGACCTTCTTGGCCGTCTTGTTCGGGTCGTCCAGATCACGCAGCAGCGCCGAGCGCTTGGCTTCGAGCTCTTCCGGCGAAAGCAGCGCATCGGCCGTCTCCATGATCAGGTAGTCGTGCGCCTTGTCCCCGAGCTTCGCCATGATCTTCTCCGACTTCTTGGCGAACGGGTTGCGCAGCACCGAAGGTGTCTTCGGCTTGCTCGCTTCCGCGGGTGCCACCTTCGTGCCCGCCAGGTCCGTTTGCGGGGCGTCCGACGCTTCCGCCTTCTCGTCGCCCGCGTCATCCGTCGAAGCACTCACGTCGCTCGCCATCGAGCGCATTTCCGCGCCGGTCGGAAACGGCCAGTGAGGCAAGGGAGTAACTGCCGGGGTTTCGGGCGTCGCGCTCGCGTCCGCAGCTTCGGGCGCTTTCTCGCCCGCGCCCTTCTTTTTGGAGCGACGCGGAAGCGAATTGACCACGACGGCGGGCGCGCTGCTCGCGACCTTCTCGGTCTTTCCGGCGCGGGCGCTCTTCTCTGCCGGCGCTTCGATTTCGGCGGGCGTCTCGTCCGCCTTCGGCTCGATCATCCCGCTCGACATGACGGGCGCACTGCCGCTCTCGGCCATTTCCTTCATCAGGTCGTCGAGAATCTGGTTCTCGTCCACGCCGCGCGCTGCGTTGATAGGCGCCTGAGTCGTCGTTTGAACTTGCATGGTGTCACTCCTTAGTGAGTCGTTCGGTTTCGGTTTTTGTTTTGTCGCTCAGTTGCGACAGAACGAACTTTAAAGACCCAACTTTGGCAGTAGTGACAGGCGAGGCACGTTTCCAATGAGGTCGCCAGAAACGAAAAAGGCGAGCTCGCGCCCGCCGTGGATACAGTCGCCCGCTTGGCGCGGGCCTCAGTCAGTGACGCACTTCGTCTTCGGTCATGTAGCTGCCGGGGCTGCGGTGCGCCGCATGGTCCAGGTTGTCCAGGCACTTGCCGAACGCGATCATGTGCGCGCTGCGTTGATCCGCCGCTTCGTCGTGCCCGTAGTTGTAGGCGAACTGCATGATGCCGCCGATCCAGCTATTGCGGGTCTCGTCGTCAATGTTGCTCGGCAGCGGCGTGCCGCGGTTCTGGAAGCCGATCTCGGCTTCCTGGCCGACCATCCTGCACATTTCCAGCTTCTTCGCTTCGTTGCCGTAGCTGAAGGCGTGCGCGGCGTTGGCGGACAGTGCGATCAGGGTTGCGATCAGAGTTTTCTTCATGGGCGGTCTCCGCGTTGTTCGTCATGAGAGACATGATCGAGTGCTGTTCTTGGACCCACAACGGGCTTGCAGGCAAAAAGAAAGGCGGGTGATCCCCGCCCTTCGAGATCGAGCCGCATGATAGCGAAGCTCGATGCGCTTGCCAACAGTCACCTATGACTGAGAATGCCGGCGCTTCAGCCAAGCCCCAACGCAGCACGAATGTCCCGCTGCGCCTGCGCGTAGCCTTCGCCATAAGCGATGTTGGCGATTCGGGCCGCTCGTTCGCAGTCTTCCATGTTGGAGAACCGTGAGTTCGGCGAAAGGGTGCCGCCGTAGTAGCTGCACTCCACTTGATGACACCCTGCCACATACGGCTTCCCTTCCGAGTCGTGTCCGGCCTTGAACGGGTCACGCTTGCTCATCATTCACTCCTTTCCGGCCACGCCGCGAAGATTGTCCAGTCGTTGTCGGGCTTGTAGAACCCGCGCTCCACGCCCGCGAAGAAGCACGCCATCATGCGCTCAACGTCATACTCTGCCCCGTGCGCTAAGGACGGGTCGTAGGGCAGATTGAGCGCGAAGCAGAGCTCGCCAAGACGCGGTGACTTCCCGTCTGGCGTCGCCCATCGCGCATGCGTCAACGTGCAGAATCCGATCAGGTCCGGCTTGACGTGCAGACCGAGGCGCTTGAGCTCGCCATTCGTGAACGGCGCGTCGAACCCGCCGTTGTGCATCACGATCAGGTCCGACTTGTTCAGCTCTTCCACGAGTTTCGGCGCCACGTCGACCCACTTGGGCATCCCGACCAGATCGTCGTAGGCGATCCCATGAACCGCCTGCGCCTTTGCATCGATGGCGCGCTCGGGGTCGATGCGCGTCACGAACTTGTCCACGGGCTTGCGGGTATCGAAGTCGTAGTGCAGCAGGCCCACTTCGATGATCCGATGGCCGTCCACCCATTTCAGTCCGGTGGTTTCGGTGTCGTATCCTGAGACGATCATCCCGCCGCTCCTTTCCGCTTCCTGCGCTCGTGCAGCTTCACTTCAAAGACGGTCACAACGACGAGCGTCGCGACGACGCCAAGTCCAACGCCGAAGAGAAACGTGTCGACCACGTGGCCCAAAGTGCAAAACATCGTCATGGCTCGCCTCAGTCGCAGGTGCCGCCGTCCGAATCCGTCTCGGCCGGCTCGTCAACGATGGTCGTGATGGCTTCCTCATTCGGAAGGCGGAACTGCGTCTCGGGCGATCCCATGCGCTCGATGGCGGATGCCAGACCGGCGCTTTGCTCCGGCGTGAGGGCGCCATCGGTCAAGTCGGTCCCGACAATCGGAGCGAAGAACGGCCGCAGAATCTCCTGTGCCTTGTCCTCACCCATCGTGCTTTCGATGTGTGCCTGCGTTCGCGCCAATGCCGCCCGCCAGTCGAACGAGCTCGACTGCGACAGGGCTTTGCCGCTGATCTCTGCGGCGAACCGCAGAAGGTTGTTGACCGGCGCTTTCACTTTCGAGCGGTTGGCTGCAACGACGATCTCTCGTGCCGTGAGACCGTTGATACGAAGGGACATGCGAATCTCCTTGATGAAAATTGCGGTATCGGTCAGTTACGACTGATACCGCATTGAAACCTACAGGTTGTGGATCGTCACTTCACATTGACCATCGGGCGAACATCGCCAGTGCCGACGATCATGGTGCAGCCCTGATGCGAGGCGCACGCCTGCAACGCCATGTTGTATTCGTGTTGCAGGTAGGCCGGCGTGAGCGATTGCGTCAGCTTTTCGTTCGCCTGGGCTTCCTGCTCTTTCACCTGGACGAGCTGCTTGGCGGTCTGCACCTGCTTTTCAGCCATGATCGAATTGCGGATCGCGTCCTCGACCGACGGGTCGGTGTGGATCGTCCGCACGATGACGTTCGTGACCGTGAACGTGTTCGGGTTGTCCTTGTCCAGCCGCGACTGCAACTCAGCCTTGATCATCGATTCCAGCGGGCCACGGTTCGTGTGCAGCGTCAGACTGTCGAAGTGCGACACGGAGTCGTTGATAACGCCCGAGGCGACGTTCTGGATCAAGACGTAGCCCGGACGCACGAAGCCCTCACCCGAGAGTTCGGCCGACTGGCCGGCGCGGCTCGCCTGGAAGTTCGGCAACGCGGCCGGGTTCGCGCGATAGTAGATCGTCACGTCCAAGTCCTTGAGCGTCAGGTTGTCCTTCGCCCGCGGAGTCAGCCCGCCGATGTCGACCGTCGTTTCCTTCGCCGTGTAGATCGTTAGATGCGACAGGATCGCGGTGTAGAAGCCTGGCTGCTCGACGGTCGGCTGAATCTGGCCGAATTGCGTGCGCACGCCGACCTCTCCCGAGTCGATGAAGCCGCAGCCGGTGAAGAAAAACGGCATCAGAACCGCCAAAACTACGAGAATGAGTCGCTTCATGTATTCCTCAAAAGATGTGATCGACCGTGATCAGGACGTTGATTGCGATGACGGTCAAAGCAAGCGCAATCACGAAAAGGGCCAAACGCTTCGTCAGCGTCCAGGCGACCGCGCGAGTCTTTGCGAAAGGCGCGGCGCTGACGACGCGAATCAGCCCGTAAAACATAGCCAGCAGCAGCAGGCCGATGAACGCGACGCGAACGATCACAGCGCCACCTCTTCGAAAGCCTCGTGCTCGGGCGACACGATCTGGAATTCGCGGCGAAAGTCCTCGCAACGAACCCATTCGGGATCAGTGGCGCCGGTATCGAAGTTCACGCGAGAGGCGCAGACGCTCGTCACGTAGTAGATGTTGCCGGTCAGCTTTTCGCGGATGGGGTCTCCCGGCTTCAGGACTTCCCACAACGGCGCGACTGGCGTTCGCATATGCTTTTCTCCTTTCGTTCAGTGCAAATAGTTTCGTTTCGTCTCATCGGTGAGCATGGACAGCTCAACCATCTTTTGCGGCGCAAATTGAGGCTTCGTCTTGACGAGGACCGAGTGATCGACAAACTTCGTCACCCCTATGCGCCAGATCGCCACGAGCTCGTAGTCGTGCTTGTAGACGTAGAACCGGACAAGCCGGATGGAAGGCGTCGTGACCAGATGCTCGTTCCAGATTTCGACATCGATTCCGACTGCGGGGCCGTCAAGCAGGTCTTGTGGCGGACGCCAGAAGATGTGTCCTCTGCTTTCCTCGATCTCCTGCTGCGGGTATCGAGCCTGCGAAGAAAACTCCAACAGGCTTGTGATGCCGCTGGCTTGCCAGTCCTCATAGACCCAGGCTGGAAGCTCAACCCGACGAGCCAGGACCGATCGCTCGCGCGACAGTTCATACATCCCGAACTTCCTGTCCCGACCAACATCGATGAACAACTCAATCCCGCCTTGCTCCAACATGCGCGGTTTTGCACCGCCCCGCGCGAGACGAACGTCCATGACGCCTCCTATACGTCAGCTATGACTGATATTCCGGTTAATTGAGCAGATCGAGGCAGCGCGAACGCAGCCACTTCATGTCGTCCAAGCTCGGACGCCGGCTCTGCGAGAATTTCATGGCCTCCGGGCGACCGGCCGGCAGGAAAAGATTTGACCGCGATTCCATGTCCTGGAACTGGTGCAGCCCAAGCAGCACTGGCTCGCCGACCGTCACTGCTCGCAACGTGTGAATGTCCGATGTGCTGTTGAAGTAGTGACTGCCACGACGATGCCGGGTCGCGTGCGGCACAAGTCCGGCTGTCGCGGCCGGACGGAACGAACGCGTCTCCGTGTGGTAGACATGCCGGTCCCATTCGCCGCCCTCGCGCTCGCCGAACTTGATCTCGTCGAGCTCGCCGGCAAGAACAACGGTGTCGAACGCGTAGCGGTGGGTATGCGGATGCAGAAGGAAGCCCGAGAAGTCGTTGGAATCGCGCTCGATCAGGTAGAGCTTGAGCGTGACCTTGGGGCTACGGTGAAGGCAGAGGTAGTGCATGCCGTCGATGATGTGATTCATCACCGAATGGTTCATCATTTCAACGAGGTCCATTTCGGCAAGCATGGTCCGAGCCGATTGCGGTGTCATGATCTCCAATTCCCTGAAAAGTGATGCGCTGACACTCAGCGCTGACTGATATTCTACAGAAAAAGAAAGACGACGCAAGCGCGTTTGACGGCGTTTGCGTCGTTGCCAGGTTCAAACCGCCTTGATCGGGATCGTGCGGCGCCGCGGTGTTTCTTCGTGCTGGAGCAGGTTGCCCCAGATGTCGCGGCGCTCCGGTGGCAGCGTGGGTGCGCCGATATACGTCGGGATGAAGCCCGTCATCCGCTCAAAGCTCAGAGCGAACAGGACGATGTTGTCCGAGTAGGAGTTCGCGCACGAGGCGTTCCAGTAGTCCCCTTCGAGGAACATGCACGAGCCCTTGCAAAGCTGAAGCACCGGACAGCCCGAGCAGTTCGGCCGATTCCGCCAGTGAGCAGCTGAATGCACGCGCACCTGATCCATATCAGCGATGTTGCCGGCGCAGTGCGATGTGCCGTTCGGAGCCGTTTCCACAGCGCTCACGTTCTGGCAGGTCAGCACGTTGCCGCGCAGGTCGATCGCCAGCACATGCGGGTCATCCATGCCGCACTTCTGCCCCAGGAAGCGCGCCTCGCGATGTGAGAGGACGCTGCGTGTGAAGCTGTCGATCTTCTCAATGACGCCGGGAAAGCCAATGTCTCCGCCAGTCGAGTAGATGTCGTTGAACGCTTCACGCCGGAACGCGAAGTGCTCGGCTTTCGTATCCAGAGAGCTGCCGTATCCGCCTTCGTCGTAGGCGTCGACCACACTCCCCTCTCCGAGAATCACGTTCGGGTCGCCCGTGAACTTGACGAAAAACTCGTGGATCGCCTTGCGACTCGTATTTGCGCGGTTGAGCATCGCATTGAAGGAAATCCGGCCAAGCGGCCTGAGCGCGCGATACAGACCGAGAATCGCCTCACGCGTCTCGGGCACTTCGAGAGGATCGGGGCCGCGCACGTGCTGACCCGGACCATCGTGCGAGATTGCAACCGCAAAGCAGTTGCCAATCAGCCACGACGCGATCTCTTCCGTCATCAGGGAGCCATTCGTGATGATGGAGTAGCGCGGCTTCGTCTTCCACTCCCGGAAACGTTCGTTGATGGCTTCCACAAGCGGACGCAAGGTCTTGATGTAGACCAGAGGCTCGCCGCCCCAGAATTCGATCTTGAGCCCCGCAGCCTCGTCAAATTCGAGCGCGTCCAGGCGACGCATGAAAGCCTCGATGTCCTTGCGGCTCGTCTCCGGTGGGCGTTCGACAAAGCGTTGCGAGCAATACTCGCAGGAGTAGTTGCACGAAAGCCCGAGCTGGATCTTCAGCAGGCGCACGTGACGCGACTTCGAGAGCGGCGCGTCGATCGAGAATGGAACCGCCTCGGGCCGATCTTCGACCCGCTGATCGGCGCCAGGATACTCGAACACGGTGCCATTCTCCGCGCGCAGCGTATTCGTCTCGTTGTCGTATTCGAATTTGGCTCGCGTGCCGTCCTGCTTGGCCGCGATGATTGTAAAGAGCATGGTTACTCCTTGATATGAAGGGCGCGCGCCGATTCCCATTCGAGCGCGGTGTAATCAAAGGCGAACTCGTTGACGCCGGCTCCGACCACGTAACCCTCAACGATGATTGGCGAGCCGCCCGTGACCGGCAGAAAGATCGGCGTTTGCGGATTGGCGTAAGCAAGGTGGGTCACTTCCCGCTCAACAAATCCGTCCAGGTGAGCGAACTCGACGCCGGGGCCACCCATGAGCGAGTCGTTATCGCGAAGCCCGCCAATAACGCCCATTTCGACCTCGCGACGCCAGCGCTCCGGGTTGGCAGACCACCACCATTCACGCGCACCGCGGCGGGTCCAGAATGCGTGCTCTTCCGACCACGCGAGCGACCCGTCGCCAAACGCCATGAGACGGCGTGGGCCGACAATATCCACGTGCAGGCGCTCGACGCGAGCTGGCCCGAGCGGACCCATCACCATGTCGCCGGACTGGATTGTCTCAATGCGACGCCACGTGCGGTCAGCCATAAGAACGCGGCTACCGGCCACAAAGCAGCAGCAGGCGCAATCGCAGTTGCAGTTGCAGTTGTAGGAGGTCGCCCCGGTCGTGTTGCAGTTGAACGCGGCTGCGTTCTGGGTGCAGTTGTAGGTGCAGGCGCAGTTGCAGTTCGGCTGAAGCCAGGCGCGTGAGTCGCAGTTCGTGCAATTGATAGCGTTGCAGTTGTTGCAGTTCGCGCTATACGAGTTGCAGGCGAAGCAATTCGAGCACTGGATGTTGCCGCAATTGCAGTTCGTCGGGCAGTTGCCGTTTGAACAGTTCGCGCAGTTGTTGCAGTTTCCGTTGTTGCAGTTGCCGTCCACGTTGCGCTGATACCAGGCGCGACCGTGCAGCGAGTTCAGGTTCGCAACCCCGTCCTTCGTGTTGTTGCGAACCCAATTCATGTCCATGTAGGCGTTGGATGCCCATCCGATCTCGCTATCGATCTGCGAAAAATAGATGGTCCCACTAGCGGGAAGTGTCATTGCAGTTTTTTCTCCAATGCAGTGACTCGCCGACGCAGCGTCTTGACCTCGGCACGCGCCTTCTGAATTTCGGCGCGCGTCTCAACCACGAATTCCTTCAGTGCCTCGATCAGCAGCGGCGAGAGCTTGTCGTAAGCCACCGTGTCGTATTCGACGCCATCTGGCGATACCGCCGTTGTCGACACGGCTTCCGGCAGCACACGACGCACGTCAGGCGACATGACCCCGACATCGCGCTTGCCCGGCTTGCCGATGATTGCGTGATCGCGCCACGTGAAGCGCACGCCATTGAGTGACAACACGCTGTTGAGCGCGTCCTTGATAGGCTCGACGTCCTCTTTCAGACGCGGGTCCGAATACGCACCGATGTTCCCGGCTGCGATCATGTCGCCCGTGCCGGTGTTGACATACCAGCGCCAGGCAGAAGCGCTCCACCCGCCGATGCCGAAGTAGCCATCGGCGCGCAGGTGCATTTGCAGACCCCAATTGCTCTGGCACAGGAACGAGAGCGCCGCCACGTTACCGTCGCCCGTGCCGCCGTTGTTCTGGATGGTCATCGACGAAACGTTGCCGGAAGTCGTCGAGCCAGCGGTAGGCACACTCGTTACGTGGCCCGTGAACTGACCGCCAGCAACCGGGAAGTAGTTGGCGGGGTTGAAATTGCCGGTATCCCACGGGGTAGCGCTGCCGAAAACCGGCCGCACAGCGAAGGTCGCAACGTCATTCGAGCCATACGTGACTGGCGCTGTAGCCGACGAGAAGTCGCCGGCCGTAGCAGTGTTGCGCTGAAGGATCATCGAGCCGCCGCTCGAAATCCATCGGAAGCGGCCCGCACCGTTTGATTGAGTCGAGTCGAGCCACGCAAGCTGTGGCGCTGCGTAGTTGAGGGAGACCGTGCCAGTGTGCGTGCCGCCAGCCAGCGGCATATAAGAAGCCGCCACGTCCTGCGCGAAGATCGGCGTCTTGTTGAAGTCGCACACGAGCATCCAGACGCTCGGCGAGGTCGACGTGAGTTGGTAGAGCTTGTTCAGGTCTGTGCGGAAGCACGGCATTCCCACATACAGATTCGTAGTGGGAAATGCCGTGCCGGCGTTGCAAGAAATCGCCGTTTCATCGTTCGCCAGCAACAGGCTGAGCGAGCTAAGCAGGCTGGTGTTCGGATCGACGTTTGTGAAACTTTGCATACGCTTTAGACGAGAATCTGTCAGTGTTGACTGATTCTATCACGCGGTTTAGGCAGCAAATATAAGGTTTGGACCAGGCCGGCGTAAATGCGCATGATCAGCCCGCCTTCTGCCCCATGATCAGTGCCATGCCGCCCATCATGTCGAACTCACCGGGCTCCAGCTCGGCGACGCGCACATGGTTGTATAGCTGCGTCTTGTCGACAGGCAGCGAATCGACAAGCGTGGTCGTCGTGCCGTCGCGATGGTTGAAAGTCGCGCTGATCGTGTCGCCGGCATGCAGCAGAATAGGAGCGATGTCCTTCTCGTAGATGGTCTTCATAATTTCCCCAGTAAAATCACTCAGTTACGATTGAGTGTCGGTTTCGCGGTCGCCTGCGATTGCCGCGATTGGAGAGCCTTCGGCACCCAACGCCGTCAAGCCGGCGCGCATCACCGTGTGCGTCGCGTAGGCATTGATCTCAACCTTCGCCTTCTGCACGGTGTTCTCCATGTGCTCGCCGAACTACTTCAGGACGAACGGAAGGTTCGAGACCAACTCCTGCCGCGACATGCGGATGTGCCCGATCAGTTGGTCCTTCTGCTTCTGGCTGATTTTCATTTCGTTGATCTGCTCGACCAACTTGTCCAGGTGCTTGAGCGCATCACCCAACGTTTCGCGTGCCTCGCCCTCGAACTGGTCGATCCGCCGCTCCGGCTTCGGTAGGCCCGGAATCATTTCGTGGTTCCGCTCCACGAGCGTGCATTGGACGCCCATGCCAACGTTGAAGCTGCTGACGAACTCGGCCCATTGAGCCTCCGACAGGTCGACCTCGATATAGGTCTTGCCTCCCATCGCCCAATCCCGACTCAGACTCCGGTGCAGCTCGGACGCGCGAATCGTCACGCGGACGAAGTGCTGATGCTGGAAATCGGACCCGTAGAGCATGGCGCCGCCGCTGACCCGGCTGACCGCTATCTGGGCGAACGCCGGGTGACGCACAATGTCTTCTTCGATTCCAGGCGAGCTGCGATGCTCGACGGTTGGCTGCTGAATCTCTCTCATGCTGCTCCCCCTCACGCCCCCTTGACGCACAGGACTTGCTTCAGCGTGTGGACGACTTCGACCAGATCGGTCTGGTTCGCCATCACCACGTCGATCGGCTTGTAGGCGCCCGGAATTTCATCCAGCACCGCGTCATCCTTGCGGCACTCGACGCCGGCCGTCTGCGCCTTCAGGTCGTCCAGATTGAACAACTTCCGGGCCTTCGCGCGGCTCATCTGCCGCCCTGCCCCGTGCGAGCACGAGCAATAGGACTGCACATTGCCCTTGCCGCGCACGATGTAGCTGCGCTGGCCCATCGAGCCGGGAATGATCCCGAGATCGCCTTCACGTGCGCGAATGGCACCCTTGCGCGTAACCCACAGGTTCTTGCCGAAGTGGTTCTCCCGCGCAATGTAGTTGTGGTGGCAGTTGATTGCCTCCTGCGTGATCGAGAACTCAACCGGGATGTGACGGCGCAGCGCCGCGATCGTCGCATCCATCATGACGCGGCGGTTCTCCAGCGCATACTGCTGCGCCCACTCGACAGCCTTCACGTAGTCGTTGAAGTCTTCGGTGTCTTCCGGCAGATACGCCAGGTCAGCGTCGGGCAGGCGGATGAAGTAGCCCTCCATCGTCTTCTTCGCCTTCTCGATGAAGTAGCTGCCGATCATGTTGCCGATGCCGCGCGAGCCCGAGTGCAGCATGATCCACACATCCTCGTTCTCGTCGAGGCACAGTTCGATGAAGTGGTTGCCGGAGCCGAGCGAGCCGAGCTGGTGCCACGCCTTGTCGAACACCTTGTCGCCGAGCGCCTGCTTGATGCAGGGCGTGTCGTGGAACGCTCGCCACAGCGGGTGGACGCCTATGTCGTGTCCAGGCGGAAGGTAGCCTCTCTCGTGAGACCCGCCAGCGCCGAGCGGCACGTCACGCTCGATCTGATGGCGAATTGCGGTGAGACTTTCCGGGAGATCGCTCGCCTTCAGCGACAGACGAACCGCGTTCATGCCACAGCCGATGTCGACGCCGACCGCAGCCGGGATGATCGCCTTTTCGGTCGCGATGACCGAGCCGACCGTCGCGCCCTTGCCTGCATGCACGTCGGGCATCAGCGCAACGCCGTTGTGATGGATGAACGGCAGGCGCGCGATGTTCTTCGCCTGTTGCAGCGCTTCATCCTCAATATCGGTCGTCCATACCTTGATCGGACGGCCACCCTCTTCCTGAATGACTTGCTTCATGGTTCTCCTACCCGGTTAAAGTTCCTGATAACCCTTGCTCACGAGCCGGTCGCCGAGCTTCTTCATGAAGTCGGCCGCTTCCGCACTCGTGTGAAATTCCTTCACGGTTTCGTCGTGGTTCACTCCCGCGAGCCATTGCGTCACAGTGACCTTTTGCTCGCCCGCCACGCGCTTGATGACCATTACGGTGTCGCGAAGCACATAGGACCGCTTCTCGACCGTTTTATGCCCTTGCAACACTGCTTGCGATTCGCTCACCGCGGCAGTAACGTCGCGCGGGACGAGCCCCGCGCTGATGAGCCACACAACATCCATTCCCGTGCTGAACTGGTCTTTCGTCAGCTTGCCGTGATCGAGCCCGGTGCAAAGAAACGCGAGTGCGTCATAGGTCTTGCGGGCAATCTCATCCTTCAGCAGTGGCGGTTCACCGTTCATTAACTCCCTCTCATGCGCAACACTGCGCGAACAGCACTAATGGTAAAGACGATCGCCCGAACAGTCAATCAGTTGCGACTGACTATCCGGGCGCGTCTTTTAGTGCAGACTTAGACCAGCCTGCTTCAGCCGGAGAGCAGCGAAGTGCGCCTCACGAATCACGGAACCGACACAGTAATCCACCGCCTCGACCCGCTCTCCCAGGTCCGTCTTGTTGCGCTGGATGTAGCCGTGCGGCACATTCAGGCGCTCGTCGCAGATCAGGCCCAGGATCAGCGAGTTAAGGTGCTCGATATAGGCCCGGTTCGGCACAGCCTTCCCTTCCGCGTCCGCGATCTCGATGCCCGGTTGCACCAGCACAACGACGCCAAAGCGCTTGTTCGTGATGTCGAAACACTTCTGGACATACTGCGCGAACCGCTCCTGGTCCTCGTCGGACACGCGGTTGTTGATCGCTTCCGCCATCGTGTAGCCGATCATGTCGAGCGGGGTTCGGTCAACGATCACGGTTTTGCCGGCATGGCGGGCAAAGATCGCGTCCACCCGGTCGAGGATGATTTCCTGCTGCGTCAGGCGTTCCGCGAACGTGTGCTCCTTCGTCAGGTCGAACCCGAGCTTCTTGTTGATGGCGCTCACCGACGTTTCGACGAACTCGATTTCCGCCTGCTTTGCATACAGACGGGCAAGCGTCGTCTTTCCGGTGCGGTGCGCACCGCACAGTCCGATCATCATTGGCACTTCTCCTTCGACTTGTCGCAGTGGTGCGGCGGGACGATGACCGGCGTCACGACTGCACGCGGCGCGACAACAGGCTCGGCGATGTGCGGGGCCGCAACGGGATGTGCCGTCACTACTTCCACCGGGTGCGCAACCACGACCGGATGTGCCGCTACCACGACCGGGTGCGCTGCCACAGCCACCACCGCGTTCGCTTGACGCGTGTAGACAACCATGCCGGCGACGATCAGCGCGGCGAGCAGATAGGTGCGCAGCTTCTTCATGCCGACACTCCTTCTTCCAGCAGCTCGCGCTCCGCAGCCGTGTCGCGGTTGACCGCCTGCTCGTTGCTGAAGGAGCCTGTCTTGTAACGGCCCTTCATCTTGTCGGTGAGCTTCTTGACGTTGAGCGCGTCGACTTCCTCGCGCGTCGCGCCGATCGCATCCAGCCCGAGCTCGCGATACCAGCCGCTATCGCCGAACTCTTCTTTCAGGTTCGCCATATCCAGCGGTTCGCCGGTCTCGAACGACTTCTTGATCGCTTCCAGCAGCTCAGCATCTTCCGTGAAGCCGCCGAGCGCCGCGTGCAGCAGGCGGATGTCGACCGTCGCCAGGTCGGCGTTCGGGTATGCCTTTGCGAACATCAGGCGCGTCGTATCCGGGAGCTTGTCGTCGGAGCTATAGGTGTTGCTCAGCACGCCGTAGGCGAGCGCGTTGAGACCCGCTGCGGCGCTCTGCACGGCCGGGACGAACTTCGCCTTGTCGATCTCCTTGCCGTAGTAGACCGACCGCTTGAACTGATCCATGATCGTGCCGACAGCGACGGCCAGTTCCAGCATTTCAAGGAACGTGACCTTGTTCAAAGCGATGGTTTCCGGCTTGCTTTCCAGGGCCAGCACTGCTTCACGGTATTGCGTCGGATTCATTGATGAAACTTTCCTGTCTGTGGTTGATTAACGGAACTGCGGGCCGGCAATCCAGCCGACCAAGCTGCGACGAATACCCTTCGTCACGGGCGTGACCCGGTGCAAGCACCAGGACGGAAATGCGTGAACGTGGCCCGGAGTCTTCGGCACGGTCGTGGTCGAAATGCCGTTGAACTCCAGCTCACCGCCCTCGTATTCGTCAGGATTCGAGAGCGGCACGACGACGGTCAGCTTGCGCGGCGCATCGGTCTTCAGACCCATGTCCATATGCCAGTCGTAGTGACCGGGCTTTTCAGGCGAGCCGTGATAGACCGTGTATTGCAGCGAGTCGACGAATCCGAACAGGTCGAATCCGAAAAACTTCGCGTTCAGGTCTGCCGCATACCGGCCGAGCGCCTTAAAGAGCCAGTCCGACTCGGGCGTGTGATCGATCCAGCCGACCTCGGTGCGCCGAATCTGCGCGAGCACTTCCACGTTCGTCTCGTTGAAGACGGTCGCCTGCTGCTTCTGCTGCTTCTCGCCGAGCTCGATGATCAGAGCGATGTCTGCGGGATCGAACGCACCGCGCCAGCATGCGTAGCTCTGGTCGAACTGCGGCGGGCCGGGAGGAATGAGATAGCCGTTCACGCTGCCTCCCGCTCCAGCATTTCGCTTTCCACCGCCTGACGGAACTGGAACCAGCCCCGGAAGTTCTTGCACCACTCGCGCTCGAACGGCAGCGGAAAACCTTGATGCTCGGTCGGCGACGCATGCAGCGGACGCGAGCCAACCAGGCGCTCGAAGAGCCCCTTGTCCTTTTCGATGTTCGGCTCCTGGCCGTCGTGCGTCAGATACGACGTGCGGGCGCAGCGAGCCGCCGAGATTTCAGCGAGAAACCACGGGTTGACGCCGCGAACGTTGCGCTCTTCGGCGGTCACATACGGCAAGTGCCAGTTCTCGACATCGTTCTCGTTGTAGGAGCGGTAAGTCGGATGCGACGCCGCAATCGCGCGCTTCATCTGGATCGCCAGCTCGCGAATCTCCGGCTGTGCGTCCTCGTGATCGCGAAGCTCGAAGAAGTTCTCCCACTCCGTTGCCGTGACGACTACGCTGATATGCAGGAACGGCTCCAGCACGCGGTTGACGACCTGCTTGTGAAGGCCGAGCGCTGCCAGTGCTTCTGCCCGATCGGCAGCAGAGTTCGCCGCCCATCGCCAGTTAGAGACGCACGTCGCCCAATCCGCTTGCTCTGCCTTCGCCTGCATGCCAGGTTGGTTGAGGCCCCAATGGATCGGCATGGCCGGATCGTTGCGAACCTGCTCGATCATCTTGGCGACCGGGATCGCACGCGACGAGCTGGCGTTGCGGCTGAAGACGCGATGGGTCATTACTTCGCTGTGGATGAACCGCGGATAGCGCAGTTGCAGCGTCGCGAGGCGAATGCCGTGCGGGCTGATCGAATCCTCGATCATTTTGGCTTCGATTGTCATGCCGCCTCCTTCACAAGTTCGCCAGTCACGGCGATTGCAGAGTTACCCATCAGAATCGCTTCAACAGCCACATCCGGGCGGCTGTAGTTGTTGATGTCCAGCGTCAGACGCTCCAGGTCCGAGTTGCAGTCCGGGTAGTTGTCCGGGTTGATCTCGTATTCGAGCGTGTGCTGGATGGTGATACGTGCCCTTGCCATTTCAGTCCTCGAAAATCTTGTGGTCCTCCACTCGGACCAGACTGTTTGCGTCATTCACGTAGACGACGCGATGTTGAAAATCAGGAAGGTCAGCCGACTCCAGATGCGCGAGGCAGTTGACCACCACCTTGTCGCCCGGTGCGAACAGCCGCGCGGGCGGGCCATGCAGCGTGATCTCGCCGGGGTTGCCCTTGATCGCGTATGTCTCCCAATGCTGGCCGTTCGCCAGGTTGTTCACATGCACGAACTCGTAAGGCAGAATCCCCGCCGCTTCGAGCAGCCGCGGGCAGATGGCAATGCTTCCCTTGTAGTTCAGGTTGGCGTCAGTCACCGTCGCGCGGTGGATCTTCGCCCGCACGAATATCCGGCTCATCAACGGCGCCCCGAGCGGAAGGAGCTGTAGCCCGACGAGCGGTAGCTGCTGAAGCTGGACGACGAGCGATACGCGCTATAGCCGGAGGACGGCCGGTAAGTCGTCGTTGGCGCGCGGTAAGTCGGCGCAGGCGCCGGACGCGTAATCGTGACCGTCTTGTTGATGACCGTCGTGTTGCGAACGACCGGGGCCGGCGTGTAGTGATGAACGACCGTCGTGTGACCCCATCCGCCGAACAGATGACCCATCATGTAGCCCTGCCAGAAGCCGTCATTGGACGGCTGCTGCACGACCACGGGTGGCTGCTGAACAACGACCGGACCTTGAGCTGGCGCTGCTGCTGCGACGACAGGTGCCGCCGCTACAGGTTGCTGTGCATAGTCGTCGTGGCGGGAACTGCAAGACGCAATGGCTGCTACTGCGACGACAGCCACCGCTGCCGCCGCGATATACCGCATTCGCATGATTACTCCAGTTGGTTAATGGGCAACTACTGCCTTGTCGAGCTGCTTGGCTCTGACACATGGCTACCGCTGGCACTTCGGGCTATCTGCCCGACGCCGATCGACCGGCGCCATGTGTAAGAGTCCCGGTGTTGCGGACACCGGGAACCGGGCGGGCTGAATTACTGGCCCTTGTAGACCTTGGCCGGGCTGTTGAAGTCGTCCGGCTGTGCCTTGCTGCACGCCGCAACCGACAGCGACAGCGCAACCACCGCCATTGCCACCACGAACACCTTCTTCATGCTTTCCTCTCTCAGGTTAGGTTTGAAAATCTGTCAGCTACGACTGACAGATTGAATGTTACGCAAGTCTGCCCGGATATGCAATCAGCTATGACTGATTTACCACGTAATGCCTCAGTCTTCCCACCCGTCGAGGGTGCCCACCGAGTAGTCCACGACCTTGCTCTCGAAGAAGTTCTTCTCGCGCTTTTTGGACGGGTCAGAGAACTGCTCAACCCACGGGAACGGGTTTTTGATACCGGGATACAACGGCTCGATACCGATCAGGGCCGCAACCTCGTTTGCGCGCGACTTGCAGTATTCATCCATCAGCAGGTCCGACAACCCCGGAACGCCCTTTCGGATGATGTATTTGCCCCACTTGGTCTCCAGCTCGGTCGCCTCGCGCAGCAGCACTTCGGCGTCGCTGTAGAACGTAGGCCCGTAGACTTCCGGGTTCTCCACCTTGTGCGTGAAGTGCATGCGCTTGAACAGGTGAAGGTGCGTGATCTCATCCCGGTTGATGAACTTCACCATGTCCGAAGCGCCGATCATTTCGCCCATGCGCCCGAGCACGTAGAAGACCAGGAACGCGCTGTAGAAGTAGATGCCCTCCAGCGCCATGTTGGCGACGATCGCGCGGGCGAATTGGGCGTGCGACTGCTCTCTCGCGAGGATTTCCGCCTGCCGGATGATGTGCTCGTTCTTCGCCGCGAGAATCCCGTCCTGCTCGAACCGCATGTAGACCGCCATCGGGTCGGCCGACACCGTTTCCACGATCTGCGAGTAGGAGTCGACGTGCAGCGCCTCTTCATACGCCTGGCGCTTGATCAGCATCGTCACTTCCGGCGACGTGATGCAGTTGTCGATGTTCACGAGGTTGTAGAGCTGGATGCCGTCCAGGTTCGAGACGAACGACAGCGCCGAGTCGAACGCGTAACGCTTGCCCTCGTCGAGGCGCCGATAGCACGGGCCGTCTTCGGTCAGGTTGACTTCGTTGGCGGTCCAGTTGTTCGCGAGCATGGTGTTCCACATGTCTCGCGCCCACACGTGGCGCATGGGAGAGATTGCCATCAGGCGGGATTGCGGGCCGAACGCCAGGCGTCGGGCATTGATGATTTCAGAGCTACGGGTCATGCTGCACCAGGAGGTTGAGGGGTTGTTGCGATCAATTGCTGAAACTTTGCGAGCGCCGCCTTTGCGCGCTTGCCTTGGTCCTGTCCGCCGACTGCATAGAACTGGCACGCCGCGATGAATGCCTCGATCGGCTGCATGCCGTCCGTCACGTCGGGCAAAATCGCTGCGAACTTGCCTGTCGGGACGCGGTTGAGGATGCCCTCTTCTACCGGCGTCGACATCGGACGCGCTTGCTCGCGGGACGGCTCTACGCTAGGCGCGGGTTTCGCGCGACCGGGGAACTGAATGACTTCTGCCACTTTGGTTTCTCCGATAAAAAGCGGGCGACTTGCGCCCGCTCTTGATTGTATGTCAGTTACGACTGATTCTCACTGGCATGCTTCGCACTCGGGGTTGTCGATGCTGCACAGCTTGACTTCCGGCTCCGCGGTCGTGCTCGGCGCCGTCGACACAGACTGTGATTCCGTCCGCAGGTAGTAGGTCGTCTTCAGACCCAATTCCCACGCGGTCTCGTAGATGCGCGCCAGGTCTTTGCCTTTGGTCCCGCGCTTGACGAAGATGTTCGTCGACTGCGCCTGGTCGATCCACTTCTGACGGCGGGCCGCTGCCTTCACAACCCAGATCGGGTCGATTTCGAACATGCCCTTCGCCAGCTCGGGACGGCCATACTTCAGCGTCGGGTCGACCACCAGGAAGTCACCGGACAGGTTGGTCTTCGAATACACCAGATCGACAGCCGCCTCGATGCACGGCGTCGTGCCGGCGATGTTCGAGATCGTCGCGGTCGGTGCGATTGCCATGCAGTTCGAGTTGCGGATGCCAACCTGCTCGATCTGGCGACGCAGCGCGTCCCAATCCCGGTGCGGCCGGAGCCCGATGTCGCGTGCCGTGTCGATCGGCAGAATGCCTCGCGACCACTTCGAGCCAGCGAAGGTCGGATACGCGCCACGCTCGCGTGCCAAGCCGACAGACGCCTCGATGGCGTCATAGCTCCACTCTTCGAACAGACGATCGGCGAAGTCCAGGTGCTCGTCCGACTCGAAGTCGATGCCGCTCTGCACCAGATACTCCATGTAGCCCATCACGCCAAGCCCGACCGGACGGTGCTTCAGGTTGGACTCGCGAGCGCGCTCGGACGGATAGAAGTTGATGTCGATCACGTTGTCGAGCATCCGCATTGCCGTGCGAACCACGTGGCGGAACCGGGCGCGGTCCTTCGTCGGGTTGCAGCGCGACAGGTTCACCGAGCCGAGGTTGCAGACGAACGTCTCCGTGTCCGAGTTGTTCAGGGCGATTTCCGTGCAAAGGTTCGAGTTGTGGATGACGCCGACGTGCGACTGCGGGTTGCGGCGGTTCATTTCGTCCTTGAACGTGATCCACGGGTGGCCCGTCTCGAACAGCATCGTCAGCCACTTGCGCCACAGTTCGATCGCCGGCATCTGACGGACGAACTTGCCCGCGGCTTCCAGCTCCAGGTAACGCGCTTCGAACGCCTCGCCGTGCAGCTCGTGCAGCTCCGGGTATTCCTTCGGGCTGAAGAAGCTCCAGACGCCCCGCTCTTTCTGACGCTTCATGAAGAGGTCCGGCATCCAGCCAGCCGGGTAGATTTCGTGCGCACGCTTGCGCTCGTCGCCCGTGTTCTTCTTGAGCTCCAGGAAGTCGGGGAAGTCCGGGTGCCACGGTTCGAGATACGGCGCAAACGAACCCTTGCGCTTGCCACCCTGATTCACCGCCACCGCCGTGTCGTTGTAAATCTTGAGGTAAGGAACGATGCCGGAGCTGATGCCCGACGTGCCACGAATGTGGTCGCCTTCCGCACGCACGCGCGTCCAGTCGGTGCCGATACCGCCCGCATACTTCGACAGGTTGGCGCACTCTTCGATCGTGCCGAAGATCGACGCGTGCTTGTGCATGCCGTCCTCGTTGCTGATCGAATCGAAGACGGTATTGCCGTAGCACGACGACAGTTGCGAGTGGCGCGTGCCGGCGTTGAACAGCGTCGGCGTCGAGCTCACGAATTCGAGGTTCGACAGGATGTCGTAGAACTGGATCGCGCGAGCGGTCGGGTCGTCTTCGTTCAGCGCGACGCCCATCGCCACGCGCATCCAGAAGTGCTGAGGCATTTCGATGATGCGCCCTTCCGGCTTGTCGCGCAGGAAGTAGCGGTCTGCGAGGGTTTGCAGCCCCAGGTAGCCGAACAGGAAGTCACGCTCGGGCTTGATTGCGTCATTCAGGCGGTTCAGGTCGAACCGTTCGGTGTCGCCCATGCGCGGGTCCAGCAGCTCGGCGTCGAACGCCTGGATGAGGTAGCTGCGCAGGTGCGGATAGTGGATCGAGTCCGCCGCCTGCTTATAGACTTCCTGAAGCAGCAGGCGAGCCGCCGCGAAGTCAGCGTCGGGGTTGCCGATCGCAATCTGACCAGCCGCCGCGCCGATGGCGAGCCGGTGAATGTCGGAAGTCTTGATGCCGTCGTAGACGGCCTTCTCCACCGCCTCGAAGATCGAGGCCGGCGACACCGACAGACCTTGGCAGGCCCACTCGATGCACTTCAGAATCTTGCTGGAATCCTTCGGAGCGCGCGTCCCATTGCGCTTGATTACAAACACAGTATCGTCCTTCATAGGTTCGTTCACAGGGGTCGTTGATTATACGTCAGTCACTTACGACTGAATATAAGCGGTTGAAAATTACCAGTCACCTGCCGAGGGCGTCAGGGGTCTGTCCGGGTGAGGCTTCGGGGCGACCGGCATCTGCGTGTGCCAGTCAACGTGCGTCCAGTCTGTAGAATGCGCGTGCTGCATATACAAGTCCCGAAACACGCTTGCGCCCCGGTCGTCGATCGTCCGCTTCATCGCAGCCTGCAACTTCCCGTCTTCAATCAGCTTGCGCCAAACGTCGTCGTCGACCGCCGCGCACTCGTCGACCCATACGCTGTCGATCTCGAAACCGGTGATCGTTGTTCGTCCTTCGTCCCGCATATGTTCGGACACGGAAACTCTCCAATCTGTCATTTAAGACTGATTACGCGGCGATGCGCATCCCTGCCCAGAATGCCGCAGCCTGCTTATATTGATCGGTGCGCAGACCTGCTTCGATCGCCGCCGTCGCGTCCGCCAGATGCTCATTTGCGTCCGCAATGTCGCCCTTCTTATAGGTCTTGCCGTTCCGGTCGTATCGCAGCCACGGTGCCTCCGGATATTTCCCGGTCGCCCACGCGATCATTTCGAGCTTCGACGCGTCTGGCTTGCCGATTGCCGCCATTTTGACTTCGGTCGGCGTCACCTGGATCAGCGGCACCGGGCATGCGGCCAGAATGCCCAGGCAAACGCCATACGACGCCATTGCACGGGCCGATTGCGAGCCGACCGGCACTTCAGCGAAAGCCAACGCCACGTCGGTCAGATTGGTCATCATGCCCTTGTGCAGCAGACGCGCCCGCTCCAGGTCTTCAGAGTTCTTCCGAACCTGCTTGCGAGTCGCCTTATCCTTCTCCGGCGCTGTCTTCACGAGGATCAGGTCATACGGGTTCAGCTCCAGCGTGTCGGTATCGACGAACGCCTTCACGATGCCAAAGTTGCTGAGGCTCGGGTCGAGCCCTGCGATACGCAGCTTCATTTCCTACCAAGCTCCAAAGTTGTCGTCATACTGCCCCGCCTTTTCCTTCAGGCGAAGCTCTTCCACTGCTGCCAATTGCGCACGCCGCAGTCCAGCAAGCGCCTCGATCGAGTCCTTCTTGAAGATCGAGTCGAGCGCCGCACGCATCCCGTTGAACTTGTCGAGTGCTTCACCGACCGGCACTTCGATGAAGCGGAACTTCTCGGCGCCCGCGGGCGCCAGCGTGAGCACGAGGTCTTTCCCGTTCGCGAGGTATGCGCCCCTGAGCCAGAATTCCTCCAAGCCGATCAGACTTGCGATCATTGCGACGCCGCGCTTGCCCGTCGCGTTGAACTGTGCGGGGCCGGTCAGCGTCACCTTGAAGTCGCGCCACTCACACGCTTCCGTGATCAGTTGCGCGAGCTTCTGCCCCTCCAGGTCGGTCGTCTCCGGGTCGGGCGGATCGTCCACCCAGAACCCACTGTCGTCGAAATGCCCTCTTGCCTTCGTCATGCCCTTCTCTTACATAGCGTGATGCGTTGCACCTTCCACGCGTGACGTTTTCCCTTCACGCGTGACCGTAATGATGTTGTCGATCCAGTCGGCGAGGTTGTTGTGCGACACGACGATGACGGTGCCGCGCTCGCGCGCCTTCTTGTTCAGCATGTCCATCAGACGTTCGAGACCCGCGTCGTCGAGCGCGTGATCGATCTCGTCCGCCATGAAGATGTTGATGGGCTTCGTCGCCCGCGTCGCCACGAGGTCTTGCAGCGCGCTTGCGGTTGCGAGCCGCACCTTGCGCTTCTCACCACCCGACAAGCCCGCGAACCCGTCAGAGCCGTCCTCATACGTGACTTCGATGTTGAACTTCTCTTTGGTCTCGCCCTTCGCGGTGCGCGTCAGCGTCGACCAGACCGCTTGAATGTTCCCGTCCGACAGCACGCCCAGATATTCAGACGTGCGGGCGTTTAGGAAAGGTGTAACCGTGTCGAGAATGTGTGCGCGCACGCCCGCCGGCCCGAACACTTTCACCGCGTCGTTGGCGACCGCCAGGGCCTTGTCGGCCGCTTCGAGCTGCGTTTCGAGCGTCGCGAGCGTGCCTTCGATATGCTTGACGCCCGCTTCGCGCTCTTCGCGCACCTTGGTCCACGGGTTCGGCTCGGTCAGCTTCGCCTGGGCCTGCGCTTTGATCGTTTCCACCTGCCCCTTGAGCGAGGCAATCTCGCGCTCTGCCGTCTGCGCGGCGGTCAGAACCCTGCTGAGCATCTGCTGCTCGGCGCTGATAGCGCTCACGTCCGGCATCGACGCCTTGAACGCTTCGATTTCGGCCCGTTTCGCGTCGATTCGCGGCCCCATTTCCTTCAGCGCACGCGCCTTCGGAAGCAGCTCTTCCTTCGCCTTGCGCAGCCCATCCTCTTGCGCCGCCTTTGCAGCCGCCAGGTCGTGCTCGCAATACGACTTCCCGCATTCGCCGCAGGGAGTGCCAACGCGCTTGTCGATGTTCTCGATCGCCTGCTGACGACGCGTCAGGTCTTGCTTTCCGTGCTCGACCGCGGACTGCGCGCGCGTCTGTTCTCGCTCCATTGCCCGCAGCTCGTTTTGAATCGCGGTCAGCTTCGCCACGCGTTCGTTGTGCGCCGTCAGGTCGCGATTGATCTCGTCGATCCGGGCTTGGGTGCCGGCGACATCGAGCTTGGCTCGCGTCGTTTCCCGCTCCTGAATGCCCTGCTGAAGCGGCAGCACGCCACGCAGATGATCGCGCGCACGGTCCTTCCGGCCGCTCTCGAATGCAGCCTCTTCCGCTTGAGCCTGTGCGAGCGACGCTTTGGCATTCGTGAGGTTGTCACGCGCACTGACGACGCCCGATGCGAGGTTGTCCCGGCTGCTCTGCGCTGCGAGCGCCTTCTGACGCGCGATGCGATACGCTTCCGTCAGCACTTCGACGCCGGCCGCTTCCTCGATGAGCACCTTCAGTTGCTTGTCGGTCATGCCAGGCAGGTCGGGCATTGCCTCCTGCCCCGCGTAGACCGACGCGTTGAATACGTCCGCGCTACAGCCGACGATCGCCTCGACGACTGCCTGGGTCTCCTTGTCGGTGCCCTTGCTTATGTCGGTGCCAATGCCGGTCTTCAGGTCGCGTTGTGTGACGGTCAGTGCATTCTTGCCGACCGAATGCTTCCGATGCCGCACGATCCGGTATTCACAGTCGCCGTCGACCAGAACGACCGCGACGTAACAATCCTTCTTGATCTTGTTGTTGACCACCGAATCGCCCGTCACGCCACGCGCGGTGATGCCGAACAGGCACCACGAGATTGCATCCAGCAGACTCGACTTGCCGGAACCGTTGCTCTTGGCGGACGGCTCGGCGAGGTTGATGCCCTGCACGAGCAGCAGCCCGCGCTTGTCCAGCTCCACTTCGAACTTCCCGAGCTTAAGGAAGTTTTCGCCTTCGAGTTTCAGAATGTCCATGTCCGCTCCTTATTCGCTCAATGCGCCCGCGCGTGCTTCGGCAAGAATCTGCGCACACAGATCGTTGACCGCCGCTTCGTTCTCGAACTTCTGGGCTTTCACGTAGCCCGCCACACTCGCTTCGAGCGTCTCGCCCTTCGTGACTGTCACGGCGCCCGTCGCACGCGTCGTTTTCGCGCTCCCTTGCGGGATAAGCACGACTTCGCGCGCACCATGCGACGCGAGAAGCTCGCGCAGCGCGGCGACCTCTTTCGACTTGGCGCCCGAGTCGATGAACGCCCGGATGTAGTTGCCTTGCACCATCGCTGCGAGCTCCAGCTCGTCTTCGCTGCCGTTGATCTGCACGAACTCCGGTGCGTGCGACTTGCGCCACGTCACACCGTCTTCACGCACGATCAGAAAGCCCGCCTTTGTCCCCACGTCGCTCCACGTCTGGTGCGTCGTCGCACCGATCGACCAGACCTTGCCGGGAACGACTTCCTTGTGGTTGTGGTAGTGACCCGTGAACACGCGACGGAACCCGAGGCTTGCCAGGTATTCGCCCGTCAGCCCGTGATCGGGAATGCCGAGCAGCACGCCGTCGACGGGCGCATGCAGAACAAGGTCGACGCCAGTGCGGTCGACTGGATCGATCAGCTCCAGCTTTTCCTTGAGCTGACGCACGCTGCCGAACCACGGGACGACGACGATGTGGTCGTGGACGTGCAGACCGTGCTCCCACGAAGAGACCACCTTGCAGCCGACGTTCTCCAGCGCGGTCGCGGCGCTCGAAAGACGCTCTGCATCTTTCCCTTCGAGGTCGTGGTTGCCGGCGTCGATGATGATCTGAAACCCTTCCGCGATCAGTTCGCGATGCAGGTCGAGCACCGGGTTCAGCACGGTTGGCGCGAGCGAGCCGCGCACGTGGAAGGTGTCGCCCGCATTGACGATCAGGTTGCCGCCCGCCTCTCGCAGCTCGTTCGCGCACCGACGCAACTCGTCGAGCTGGAACTGAAGGCGTGTATTGACGCCCTTCTCGTTGACGGCATTGAACTTCTGCCAGTTATGGAAATGCTGATCGGATACGATCGCGTAGGGTTTTTGCTGCATGGCTTTCTCCTGGACAGTCATCTTTGACTGATTATCTGGCCGCGTAGAACAGGTGGTTTCCGATCCGCTCGCGATATGTGACTTCTTTCCGCCACCACGGTCGCGAGTATGTCGCGTGATAGTAAGTGGCTCCGTTCGTGATGTCTGGGAACCTTCCCGAGAGGACGATCCCTGCGATGCGCTTCGCGAGCGCCCATGAGTCGTCGTCCTGCATCACATACTCTTGCTTCACAGAGAAAATACCTCTGCGACGCTGGACATACAACGATGTCCAACTAAACTGCTTCGGCTTCAACACGACATCGCAAACCTTCTTCGGATCGTGATCTGCCCGGTTCATCGTTACCAGAGCCACCGCATACTGCCCTGGAATCGTTTCCCCTCTTGCTTCAAAAAACACGTTCGCCGCGAGACATAGAAAAGCGCTCGCCAAGACCATCAGTGACCTCCTTTTATTCTTTCAGCTTTGACTGACATTCTAACACACAAACCTGTAAGGATTGGGTCAGCGCAGACGCATCGCTTTTTCGATCGCCTTCGCTCGTGTGTCAGGCCGGACGCGGAACTTCGAGAGTGGCAGGCCCCGCTGAAGGGTCTCGTATCGGTGCCGGAATGAATGCTCGCCGTAGAAGTCGTCGATATGGGTTAGCCAGACCTGACGCTTGCCCTCCTTCTTGATCAGCACGCCGATAGCGAAGCAGCCGCGTGCCCGCGATTGTTCGAGCGTCCGGTTGTCGATGCACCACGCCCATTTGGCTTGGAAGATTTCCCGCTCTTTGCGGTGCGCGAGGTAGATGACCTTGCCGCTGTCCAGGTGATACCAGCGGCCGTAGAACTTGCCATTGACGGTGTGCGGGACGATTACCATGCGCCCCACCCTTCGTCGTATTGGACAGCGGTTTCGACGGGCGGGGGCGCTACGGTGTCCGGGAACTCGATGCGAACGCGTGGCGAGTCACCGAGCTCTTTCCATTTGCCAATCGTTGAACCGAACTTGCGATGCAAGTCCTTGACTTCCTGGATTACCTTGTCCAGCAGTTCGTTCGTGTCTGAATCGAACTGGTTTCTGCCGGTCTTCGCCTCTTCGCTGCGCAACCAACACAGCCAGCCGGCGTCGTCGATGATCACCTGCTGGACCGTCTTACCCTTGTGTCTGCCGAAGGTCAGCGTGTCCTCCAGCGTCAGAGTGCCTTTCACGTTCGCCTCCAAAGGAACCGAGGCGAACCCCGGTTCACTCGATTCTTTCGAGATAGACCACAACCGCGCGTTTGGTCGGAAGCGCGATGTGCGGCCCGTATAGCTTCCGAATGTAGGCGAAGAGGCGTGCGGACGATTCAGTCTTGTCCGTGCTGTGAACCTCGGTATGGTTCATTGCTGCGTGAGAGAGACAGAGCTCGCCAAGCAAGCCCGGTTCGATCTGCGTCACGCGTGCGCGACCGAATACAACCTTCCTCTTCCCTTCCATCAAAAAGACTTCATCGCCGACCGCGACCTTCTTGAGCATGCCGGTGCCGAGCCGGAACGTGTTGAACGCGCCCTCGAAGCCGGTCAGCGGCGGGATGAAGTCCAATACCAGTGTTTCCATAGAGCCCTCACAGTCGATCAGTGAATCGATCGACTATACCGGGCCAGCGAAACGCCTGGTTTAGGCAGCAGCAGCGAGAAGCAGGCTGCGCAGTTGGCTTTCCAGACCTTCCGCGCGAACCTTCTCGGCGAGCTCCTTGATGAAATACTTCTTGCCGTCGATCCACGTCACACGAGGCTTGCTGTATTCGAGCTTGCCTTCAGCGATCAGGTATTCGATCAGCGTGAAGTTGTAGTCAAAGTGCGCCACGCCCAAGTCGTCGAACGTCAGACGCAGATCGACCTCCTGGAACGGCTTCGTGAATTTCGACTTCACTACCTTGGCGCCCACGTTCTGACCGGCAAACTCCTTGCCGCCAGCGGCGTTCTCCATGATCTTCGAGCGCGACAGGGCGACGCGGGCCGACGCGTAGAACTCCATCGCCTTGCCGCCCGGTGTCGTCGTCGGATCGCCGTAGACGACGCCCGGTTTCGTGCGCGTCTGGTTCAGATACAGGAACGTCGCGTTCAGCTCGCCGGCCCAGAACGCTTGCGTCTTCAGCGTGCTCGACGTAACGCGTGCGAGCGCCGTCGTGTCGTTCATCGTGTATTGGTCGATCTCCTTCTCGGCTTGCGACTGCGGCAGCGCTGCCGCGATCGAGTCGAAGACCCACAGGATCGGCGCATCGGGCGCGATCACGCCAGCCTTGCGGAGCAACTGAGTGGCTTTCGTCGCCTTCATGTTGCCCTCTTCCCAAGTCTTCGGCCGATAGTAGAACCAATGCGGACGCTCGTCATTGAGACCGAAGCCCTTCGCCAGCTCGACGTTGAAAGAACGCTCCCAATCGATGAAGCCGGCGATGCCACCGAGCCGCTGCGCCTGCACCATCCACTTCGTCGCGAGCGCGGTTTTGCCCGTCGACGAGTCGCCATACATTTCGACCAGGCGCCCATACGGCAGACCGCCGTCATAGCGGCCCGAGATCGCCTTGTTCAGCGGGGGATACCCCGTGTCGATCCACTGCGTGACGGCCTGCTCTTCGTCGTTCTTGCCAAGCTCCTTCTCCAGCAACGCCAATGCGTCTGCCATGCTGCTCATTTTTACTGCGCTCCAATGAAAGGTCTGATGAAGTGATCGACGTTGTTTGCGATGCTGGAAAATCCGAGCTCGAAACACACGTCCTGAAATGCGCTCTTGTCGAACGCGCCGCGGTCGATTTCCACGGTTGAAGGGTCCGGCTTCTGCACGCGGAGAAGCTGCATGAGCCGGAAGTTGCGTCGATAGACGGTGCGACCTTCAGGGCTTGCCAGCCGCTCGTGCGCCTTCTTCTTTGGCGTCACCGCCCCGCTGTCGACTGCCTGCCAGAAGCGACGCACCGAGCCGAACTCCGCAAGGAATTCAGGTGCGCCCTTCTCACCGATGCCGCCCACGCCGGGAACCACGTCCGAGCTGTCGCCTTGCAGGCACTTGCCTTCGAGAAAGTTGAACGGCGTCTTGTAGCCGGTCTTGTCGAAGAAATTGCGCGCCGTGATGACATTGCGGCGATCGAGCGTGTCAACCCACTCCACGTTCTCCCGAATGAGCTGGAGCCAGTCGTGGTCGCCCGTGTAAAGGTTGATGTCGTTCGATGGGTCAGAAGCGAGTCGATCGACGAGATAGCCCGCCATGTCGTCTGCTTCATGCGTTGCGACGGTCAGTTGTCGGACGCCCAGAGCGCGAAGCGCCCGCACCAGAAACGGCTTTTGTCGTGCATACGACTCCTTCGCCGCGAGCTTCTTCGGGTCGTTACCGCGATTGGACTTGTAGTCCGGGTGCAGATCGAAACGCCACTGAGCGCGACCATCCCAGAGCACCTGGAACGTGCGGCCCGGTTCGTTCGCGACGACGTTGCGCAGACGGTTGAGAAAACCAAAGACCGCTTGCGTCTCCATATCGCCCGACTTCAGCTTCGTTGCGTGGTTGCATGCGTGACCCCAACTGTTGCCGTCGATGAGTCCGTGTCTTGCCATTTAACCTCCAGAGACAGTAAGGGCCGGACAGCCTTTCGACCACCGGTCCTTATCCGTCAACGTTGACTGACTATCCGAGCTTTACTGCTTCAGGAGCTCGTCCAGTTCAGCATCGAGGTCCACCGTCGCTGCCGCTGCGGGGGCTGCGGTTGCAGCAACCGGTGCCGCCGCTACCGTTTCAGCCGGGAATGCGGCCGGTGCAGCAGCAGCCGTTGCAGCAGCCGTCGACGCGGGCAGAGCCGGAGCCGCAGTGCGCGGTGCATCGGAAGCGCCCGGTGCAGCCAGCAGACCTGCGACCGTCTTGACGGCGATCTGCGCGCGACGCTTGCCTTCGTCGCTCGTCTGCTTCACATACTCGTCCAGGTTGTTGAGCTTGGTCAGTGCGTCAGCCGGGACGTTGGCCGGGTTCGGGGACGGAACCGCCGTGTATTTCGTGTTGAGACCCTTGCCGTCCTTGTTGATCTCCAGCTCCATTTCGAACGCGCGATGCTGCCAGGAGCCGACGATCTGAAGAACTGCGTTGAAAACGCTGCCGGGAACTTCGAGAATCTGCGGCGTGTTCGGCTGTTCGCTTTCGGGCAGAAGCACGTTCAGGAGGTAGACCTGATTGGCCTTTGCTTCAGCGAGCGTTTCGCGCGTAGCGTCGTCGACCAGCTTCGATGCGCGGGCCAGCTCGTCGCAGATTTCGCACGGCACGTTGTCGGTGCGGTGCGAGCACACGTAGACTGCCTGGACCGTGCCGGTCGTGTCCTTGATGTAGTGCTGACCGAACTCGCGCCAGAAGACTTCGCGTTCGGTTTCGCGCCAGCCGGGAAGGAGAACCACACGGTTCTTGCCGGGCTTCAGCTTCACGGTGCGACCGTGACGTTGGAGAGCTTGTTGCTTGTTCTTGACGAGGGCGAGAAGTTTGGACGTGTCCATGACTTTGATCCTTGAAAGAGAAAGAGAGTAAGTTTTCGCTAGTCTTGTCATCCGGCTAACTGCGCCCTCTGACAAGACTATTATCTGTCATCGCTGACTGACAATCAAGCGTTGCGCAAGGCGGCTTTTGCGCTTTCCTTCATGTCGTTGAAGGCGTTGTCGCGCGCCTGCTGCTCCATCACGCGCAGTTGACCCTGCATTTCGTTGCGACGGTCTGCGCCGAGCTGCACGAGCATGTCCTTGCGGTCGCCCATTGCCGCGACGATTGCCTTGTTCTGGTTCACGATGGACTCAGCCTCGATGACCAGATTCTTGACCTTCTGATACGCCTCGTCCTGCCGGACGGCCGACTCGATCATCTTCTCGGTCACTTTCTCGCCGGCAGCAACAAACTGGCGACGATACTTGTCGCTCAGCGACGCCTCGGTGAGCTCCAGCCGTTGCTTCAGCTTCGAATGCTGCTGCTCAGCCATCGCCGCCTGAACGCCGTAGAAAGCCCGCAGCCCCGCCTGTTGCATCATGTTCTCGTTGAGCGTCAGGTCGGATACGCGGGTATCCGCTGCCCACTGTTCAGCCGGGATGAAGTATCGAAGACCGAGCGGCGAGCGTGTCGGCGCGCTCTCGTCCGGTGCGACGCGTTCGAGCGTCGGTGCAGGCTCGACGGTTGGCGGAACAGCCGGCGTCGGCGGGACGATCGGTTGCTCAACAGCCGGTGTCGGCGCTGGAGTCGGTGCCGGTGTCGGCGTCGGCGTTGGCGCCACCTGGGGATTGCCGCCCTTCAGCGCGGCGAGCGCCGCCGCTTTCAGCGAGGCAGTGTCGGGCTCCGGCTGCGCGGGCTCTTCCGGGAAGACGGGCGGTTCCACTGCCGTGACCGGCTCCAGCTCTTCCTTCATGAAATAAGACTCCGCGGTCGGCGTCGGTGCTGGCGTCGGTGCTGGCGTCGGCTCAGGCGTCGGCTCTGCAACCGGCGCACTGACCGTTGCGGGCGCGGAGGCCGTCTCGGGCGTCGAATTCGCACGGGCAATCATGTCCGCCGCTTGGGTTTCCAGCTCGCTCATCAACTCGTCCAGCTCTGCATCCGAAATGTCGATAGGGGTCGACATGGTTACTCCATCAGGTTTAGGGTTGGGTTGAAATGATAGTGTATGTCAGTGTTGACTGATTGTTTAACTCAAAATCTCGGCAACTTTTTCGAAAATCTCCTTCAAAACTTCGATCTTGGACGGATCGAATCCGATTTGCTGCGGATTTATCCCACACACAATGCTCGCGTCGAGCGCCGGGTCATACAGCACCTTGCCAGCGAGCTCCGCGCTCGAACCCTTCAGTCCGGGCGCCAGATACTTGATCGAGGCCGTGCCGAGCGCGACGATGATCGCCGGCTTGATCAGCTCGATCTCGCGCTTCAGAAAGCCACAACACCCGTTGATCTGGGCGTTCGAGAGGAACTTGTCGTTCTTCTTCGCCTTGACCAGCGTCGTGTAGTAGCCCTCGTTCGGGTTCAGCCCGACCGCCTTGATGGTTTCGGTCAGGTAGGTCGCCGCGTCGCCCGTGAGCAGCTTGCCCGACTTCTCTTCCTGCCAGCTCGGGCAGTCCGTGACGACCATGAACTTGACCGTGTTCTTTGCCCGGACGTTCGGGTGCGCCTGCGCATGAAGATCGCACGCGGTGCAGCCCTTGTATTCCTGCACGATGTGGATGATCTTCGCTTTCAGGAAGTTCTCCGACAGGTCGGTTGTCCGGTCAGCTTTCACCGCGTCAACGATCAGCCCAGGAAGCAGGTCGATCTGGTCTTTGCGACGCGACAGGTCGCGCGGTCCCGGCGCACCAGGCGTCAGCTCCGCAAGCGCCCCTACCTTTTCGAGGTTCGCGACAGCCCGCGCGTTGATTTTGGAGCCTTTCTCGGCCGCTACGCGCTTGAAATGCTCTGCGTCGACAAACCGCCCGCCCTCCCGCGCTCGAAACTCGATGATCCGGCTCCCGATGTTCTCCGAGATACCCTTCACTGCCGAGAACGGCGCCAGGATGTGCCTGTCATCCTTGATCGTGAACTTGTTCAAGGACAGGTTCACGTCAGGCGGCAGCACTTCGATGCCGTATTTGCGCGCGTCCATCACGAGACCGGGCCGCTTCTCTTCGTCGACGATCGACATGCAAGCCGCGAAGTATTCGGCCGGGTAACGCACGCGCACCCACATGGTCAGGTAGGAGATCAGCGAGTATGCGCACGCGTGCGACTTGTTGAAGCCGTAGCCCGCGAACGCCTCCACCTTGTCGAACACGTTGACGGCGATACGCTCGTCGATGCCGTTTGCCTTGCAGCCGGCCACCCACTTGTCGCGCATCTGGGCCATCTTGTCCTTATCCTTCTTACCCATCGCCTTCCGCAGGTGATCTGCTTCGGTCATCGTGAAGCCGGCCATGTCCCGCGCGAGCTGCATAGCCTGCTCCTGGTAGATCAGGACGCTCGACGTGTCTTTCAGCGCGTTCACCATCGACGGGTGCTCGTAGGACGGCTCCATCTTGCCCTGCTTGATGCGCACGTAGTCGGCCATCAGGCCCGAGTCCATCGGACCCGGACGGTAGAGCGCGGTTGCTGCGGTGATGTCGTCGAATGTCAGGCGCTCGCGCTCGGCCAAGTCCTTCAAGAGCTGTTTCATGCCGCCCGACTCGAACTGGAAGATGCCCGTCGTGTCGCCCCGCCCGAACGCATCCATCACGTCCGGCTCATTCAACGGAATGCGGAGGTAGTCGACCGACTTCCCATGCCGCTCCTGAATGTATTGCTTGGCGATTTCGAGCACGTCCAGGGTCGACAGGCCCAGAATATCCATCTTGACCAGGCCCCAATCCTCGACGACGCGTTTGTCCCACGACACAACCGGCGTGTCGCCGCGAGTCTCGACCACTGCGCGGTTCACCAGCGGCTCGCCACCGACGACGACGCCGGCCGCGTGCTGTCCGAAGGACTTCATGACGCCTTCGAACTTCGTCGCGTGCGCCCACACTTCGGGGAACTTGTCCTTGAACGCGTCGATCTCCGGGACGGCCTTCGCGGCTTCCGTCAGCGACATCGGAATACCGTGCTCCTTCGGCACGAGCTTCGTGCAGGTGTAGTCGAACGGCTCCAACCCCATGATGCGCGCAGTGTCGCGCAGCGCTGACGCCGACGCGAGCGTGTTGAAGTTCGCGATGCCCGCCACTCGATCGGCGCCGTATTTCGCTGTCAGGTATTCCGTCACCAAGTGCCGCTTGCTCGACATGAAGTCCAGATCGGCGTCGGGCAAGTCGATACGGTCGGGATTGATGAAGCGCTCGAACAGCAGGTCAAACCGGATCGGGTCGACTTCGGTGATCCCGATCAGGTAAGCGACGAGCGAGCCGCCGACCGAACCGCGGCCTGGCCCGACCATCACGCCGTTCGTTTTCGCCCACTGCACGAGGTCTTCGACGAGCAGGAAGTAGCCGGAAAAGCCCATGCGCTTGAGCACGCTCAGTTCGTAACGCAGGCGCTCGCTGTAGTCCTTCAGGCGCTCCTTCGGTGGCAGATAGCCGAAGACCGGTGCGCCAAACCGACGGGTCCAGCCCTCTTTGCACTTCTCGACGAGCGTGTTGAACTCCGCGTCCGACATCTTGGGCAACGACACGTCCAGCTTCTTGAACTCGTAGTCGCACTTGCCGACGATCTCTTCGATCGCCTTCATACCCTCGACCCAATAGATCGGCTTAGCGAGCGCATAGAATTTCGCCGCCCGCGCGTTGGCGCCCTTTACGCGCTCGACCAGATGGTTCGGCTCCCGAAACCCGAAGTCCTTGACGAACTGGATCGAGCGCCAGGGTGCGTCTGTCTTCGTGTTCGAGGCGACGCACCCGAGAATGTCCAGACTCGCGGCATCCTCGTCCGTCTTGTAGAGCGTCGGGTAGCTGACGACCGTGCGTGCGCCGAGTGCGTCAGCCGTAGCCACCGCCCGCGCGTTCAGCGTGTCAAACAGGGGCGTGTTGACCGGCACCAGCTCCACATAGAGATCGTCGCCGAACTTCGTATGCAGCGAGTGAACGATGGCGCTGTGGTTCTCCATGTGGAACACATTGAAGAAGTCGCCCGTTGTCACCACCACGTCTTCGAGCGCCAGCACGTCGTCCAGCCCCACGCGCGAGTGGTAGTAGAAGTAGTCGGCTGAGTTGGCTTTGGTGAGAAGGTTCAGGAGCGATCGCATGCCCTTGTCAGTCTTCACGAAAACCTTCAGCGTGTAGGATGGGTTCGACTTTTCCTCTTCGCCACTCGACTTGGCAGGCACGCGATAACGCGGGTCTTCGTAGACCCGGAGCACACAGCCGACGATCGGCTTGATGCCCTTCTTCTTCGCCGCGTTCTGAAAGCTGACGGACGCATGCACAGACATTTCGTCCGCGAGCGCGACGGTCTGGTAGCCCAATTCCGCTGCCTTCTCGACGATGTGGTCGACCTGGAGCATCGATCGTCCGACTGAGAAGTCGGACCTTACATTCAAATGATGATTCAGATTCACGTTTGATCCTTCAACTGGATGGGTCGACCGCAGAAACCGCAAAACTTGTGGCCGTCATCGGTCGGCAGCGGCGGCAAGCTGAAGCCGACTTCAATGGGCGCTTCCATCCGTATCTGATGCCCGCATGCAGTTTTCCAGTCAGCGCCATAACCGTCCTGGTCGACCTTTCGATATTCACAGTTCATGGGTTTCCTTATGTATGTCATCTACGACTGACAGTCTATTTGCGAATCGCTGGATTGAGAATGAAGGACTTCCCGCTCGCCACGACGATGTTCATCGGCTGCAACATGGCGACCGTGATCGATACGTGCGACCCGGCCGTGCCCTCGCTCTGCCCGAGCCGTTCCATGAACGCCTTCTTGAGCTGCGCCTTCGTGAAGCCACCCTTGAGCAGCAAGTCGCACGCAACGTTCAGGAACCGGGGCGGGTGATTCTCGAACGGGTTCTCCCCTTTCGAGAGTGCGACGATCGCACGCTCGATCATGTTCGCTTTCGCGAGCACGAGCGCCTGCGCCTTCGCCTTGACGTTCCCGATGTTGGCGATCAGGTCCATCGTTCTCTGGTCGATCTCGAAGTCGACCTTGGCAACGACTGTCTTGCGTTCGATTGATTGCGGCAATGGCGCAGTCGTCGCAAGCGCGGTCTCCACGACGGCCGCTTCAGTCGGGTCCGGCGCCACGCCCATCTTCTTGCGCGCCTTCTCGTGCATATCGATCAGGTCTTTCACGTCGATGACAGTCCCGATCTCCGCGAGCGTCTTCAGCATCGCCTCGCCGCACTCCTTGTATGCGACGCACTGCTGGCAGTATTGCGAGTCAATCGCGTAGATGCTCGGGGACGCGAAGCATCCCGGAGCCTGAAGTTCTGGGTTCATTGCCGCCTCGATTACGCTCCGAAGATACGCTGCGCCAGGCCATTCACGACCGCCTGGTCGACCTTCGACAGCTTGTTCGTGAACGCGAGCGCGATGCCCTTGCTGAACGACGCCTTAGAGACGCCCAGACGCGCACCGTTGATCAGGGCGCGCGGCGAAATGATGTCGCTGATCTTCGAGCCGTCATACGCCTCGCGCACCTGCTTTGCGAACTGCGCCAGCTTTTTCGCATCATCCTCGACCAGACCCGCCTTCTGACGCAGAATGCGAATCTCATCCTTCTCGGACATGTATTTCTTGTGGATCGTCACGCCGAACCGGTCGAAGTTCGCCGAGTTCTGGATCGACGTGCCCTGATAGAGCCCGGTTTCGTCGCCTGAACCGTTGGTGTTACCCGTCGCGACGAAACGAAAATTCGGGTGCGGTCGAACGATGCGATTGGCGGCATCTGCCTCTTTGATGACCAGCGGCTTGCCTTCGAGCACCGGCTGATAGACCGACAGCACGTTCGGAAGCCCGAAATCGTATTCGTCGGCGAGATACGTCCAGCCGTTGAGCATCGCCATCGGCAGCGGCCCGAGTTCAAAGACGGTGTGACCGCCCTTCACCGTCCACTGACCGACGATGTGACTCTCTTCCGTATTGACCGTGTGCTGAACGCGCAGCAACGGGCGATTCGTGCGCGCACACACTTGCTCGAACAGCTCCGTCTTGCCCGAGCCCTTGTGACCCCAGACGAACACCGGCATGTCGAGCTCGAACCCGAGAACGACATCCTTCAGCTCTTCAGGGTCAAAGACGTAGCCTTCGTCGATTGCCGGCACGTAGTCCTGCTGTGAGTGCGGCGCGAACACGTTGATCGGAATGGGCTTGCCCTTCGCCGAGAGCGTCTTCTTGTCTGCTTCGAGCCCGAAGACCTCATGAAACGGACGTTTCGTCGCCGGGAGTGACAGCGAGACCGCTTCGGCCATTTCCGTGCGTGCAGCTTCAGCGGGCGCCTCACCGGAGAGTTCGCGCTTGCGCTCTGCGATCTTCACCTTCATGAACTCAGACAGCATCGGCGCATCGGGGAATTCTTGCTGGTAACGCTCGACCGTCCAGTCCTTGTGGTCGCGCTCCAGGTGCGTCTTGACCGCGTGAATCTGCCCACCGCAAATGCGGCACTGAATGGGTGTCTGGTCGATGGTGGCTTGCGACATGCCTCTTCTCCAATTTGTGATTCACAATGAATCTGCGTTTGTCAGTTACAACTGATATTGTGACGGGCGTCGCGTGGCCCGTCAATCAGCTACGACTGATGTCGATTACGAAAAAATGAGGCGCTTGAGCTGGTGCATCATCGTCTCCGCGAGCTTGTTGATGTCGCGCAGCACCACGTAGTCCGGGTAAAAGCGCCTCACCGAGTCGTCATTGATGCCCACGCCAAACAGTTTGATCCGCTTGGACGCGACGATATTCTGAACGACGCGCTTCAAATGCGACGCTTGTTCGTCCGTGTTGCCCATCGCTTGCGGGTGCCCGTCCGACAGAACGATCAGCAGCTTGCCCGCTTCCCGGCGCGTCAGTAGACGCATCGCCGCGACCTCCAAAGACTCACCATCGACATTGTTTCGGCGATGACCGTATGTTCGCAGGCCCGCGAAACGCGACTTCACGTCCGGCGTCATGTGCTCGTCGTATGTCTTCAGAATCGGCATGTAGAGCGGTTCGTATCGGCTAAAGCCGCCACCGCCGCCACCGTAGGTGGCATACGGGCCGACAGTTCGACGCTTGCGCGACAAGCCCTCCGTGCATTTGGCGAAGTCGGCGCCGTCGTGGTCTGCCGGCAAGCCCGTCGTGAAGCAAATGACTTCGCACTTGATCCGCATGCGCTCGAACACCGCCGCGCACGCATACGCCGCGTCAGCCGCGAGCCCGATCTTGTTGGACGAGCTCATCGATCCCGACATGTCCACAAGAATCTCGACCGCCCACTCCTTGCTGCGACTCTCTTCGCGTTTGCGGAAAACGCGCGTGTCACCGAATGTCAGTCGCGACAAACCAGCGCCATGCAGTCGGCCGCGCCGCTGACCACCCGCCCAGACGACCGCTGACCGTGCCGCCATGATGCGTTCCAGCTCTTTTTGAAGAGGCCCGACCATGTGATCGACGCGATCTTCCATCGGCTTGACCTCGGAAATCCACTTCGAGTTTGTGTCTAGGACTTCAATCTTGTCCAAGTCCTTCGTGTAGATCGAATAGCTCGCGCTCTCGGCGTAGTCGCGAGCCTTCATCGAAATCAGTTCGGCGAGCGCGTCGTCGAAATCGCCGGCCGCGTCCGGGTGAGCGAGCACTTCGATGCGCTTTTTGCCGCCGTCGCGTTCGCCCTCTCCCTCGCGTTCGCCGCTACCTGAAGCATCCGATCCCGATCGACCACCAGATTCGTCCTCTCTACCAGCAGAGCCCTCTTCCTCGCCAGCCCCGCTCGACGGGTCGCTTTCGTCCGAGCCCCCATCACCCTTGTCACTGTCGCCGCCATCGTCACCATCGCCGTCATCGCCGTCGCCCCCGGACGACGGGCTGTCATCTTCCGCGCCGCTCTCATCATCTTCTCCGCGTTCGCTGCTGTCGGGCTTGCTCTTACCATTCTGCTTGCCGTCGCCCTTCTCGCCAGAGCCGCTGCTCGAACCGCCATCGCCCTCGTCGTCGCCTTCTCCACCTTCCGACGATTCCGGGTCGTCGCTAAATCGATCCTTGACGAGCTTCGCCAACTCATACGCGTCAGCGGTTGACTTCATGCCCATAAATTGCGGACGCAGGTCTTCCAGCAGGTCCATGATCGGGCGCCAGAACGCTTCCGGCATCTCCTTCAAGAACTCCGTGAAGAGGTCTTGACCGGCGAGCGAGCGAAACACCGGCATAAGCAACGCTTGCTGCGCTAGCGCGACATCGCCGGTCTTCATCGCGAGCTGCACGGCCGGCTTGACGCGCTGATTCAGCACGAACTCGCCGACGCGGCGCAGGTTGTAGCCGGCACCGCGGAACTCAGCCGCCATGCACTTTTCGATGCGCGGGTCTTCGATGACGTTGAGCACCTTGCCGTGCCCCGACCCATCCGCGCGCCCGATCACCTTGAAGTCGCTAAACAGGATGTGACCGACTTCATGATCCAGATAGCCCTGAATTGCTTCGATGAACTCGTCGCTCGCGTCATCCGGGATGTATGGCAGGTTGACGCGCTTGATCTCGCCCGTCCGGGTGTCCGACTCCACGAACGCCTTCACTCCGCGCTGAGTGACTTTTACCTTCTTGCCCGCGAGGAGCTGCGTGATTTTTACGACCGCCTCTCGCATGATATGAACCCGGTTGTTCATTAGACTCTCCTGATACTGTATCCGTCACCTTTGACTGATTTTCTGCGAACTTTACATGCCCTTACTCGGACGCACAACTCTTTCCAGACATAAAAAAAAGACCTGCGAGGCCCGTTTCCGGCTACCATCGTCGCCGCCTCAGAACGCGATCGTTGCGGCCGACCCGCTCGTAGGGGCAATCAGAATCAACGCACCCATGACCGGGTGCAAAACCTTATGAATCAAGGTGGAGCCGACAGAGACCTTCTCCAGCACTTCACAGTCCCCAAGAATTTCGGCGTGGTCCTCCAAGTCGATGAGCGAAATTTTTGCTTCCACAGTCGACCCTTGCATCATGTTTGTCTGACTCCTTGTTACGTTGTTATTGCGTGCTCAAAGTATATATCAGCGCTGATTGATTTTTATACATACAAACTCAGCAAAATTCGCTTCTGCCAGCGACCCTCGCGGCACCCCGCCACCGCCTACACATGACGACCAACTCTTATCGACCAGCGCTAAGTGTTGTATCATTGTCACTAATCGCTGATTGACGGTTGCCATGATGGCGAACGCATTCTAGGTGCGCGCACCGTAGCGCGCGCTTCTATAATGCGCGTGTCTCATCAGTCAATATTGAATGCGCGTTAAACGCGACGACCCGGTGTGGGTCACACTTGCTAGGAGAGCCGTATGAGCACTACGACAAAAGAACAGAAGGAACAAAAGCTGGCGACCCATATGGCGCAGCTTGTCGAAATGACCGGCGAAACCAGGACCGCGATTGCCGCCAAAAGCGGATTCAAGCGACCCAACATCTTGTCGATGATTCTCAACGGGCAGACCCGTCTGCCGCTCGACAAGATTCACCCTTTCGCGCGAGCGGTCGGCGCGGACCCCGACCACCTGGCGCGACTGTGCCTTGAGGCATACGAACCGGATGTCTTCAAGTTGATTCAGAGCATGTTCGCGACGGCTGAGGATGCCGTCACGCCAGCAGAGTGGCAGGTAATTCGTGCCATTCGTGAAGCATCCGCGGGCGCAGACCCCGTTCCCACTCAGTCGCAGCTCAATGCGATCAAGAAGTTGTTCAAGGCGTAACACTCGACGTTCTCCGAACCTGCTAAGCCTCACCTGAGTGGGGCTTTTTTATTCCTAATTCAACTGACAGTTGGCAGATTACGGATAATAGCCACTTCCTGAGATTGTTACAAGCGGGTTGAAACTGTTACAAAAAGCAACTTCAGGTATGGTTGGCGCAACCGAACGTTGCTCAAACAGTTGCATCCGGCACGCTGCCCGCGATCGTGCCGACGACCCTCAAACTTTGTTCTCCATAGGGATGCACGCCGGTCATCTGATACCACTTCTCGGGGTAGCGCCTGACCCTGATGCGAATCGTCAGGGGTGTGTTTGACTGTGCGGCATTCACGATGAAGATGCGAAACGCATCGAAGTCGTCAGGGAAAAATTGACTCCATACATCATCGAGCGTGGTGGACGCTCCCGGTGTCTGAAACAGATGAATCGCTATTCCATCAAGGTAGGCTTCTCGGGTCATGATGTCGAAATCCCATAGCCCGACGTCCATTTGTCTCATGATGAAGTTGGCCCGACATCCGCATCCGCCTTTGGACACGCCGCGCCAAAGATTCAACCGCTCTATCTCTTCGTCTCCATACTGGAGCCAAATGTGGTTAGTCTGTAGAAATTGAGCTAACGCGCGAAGGTTCTTCTCATCGATCTGGCCGCCACCAAGCCACTTCGCAACAGCTTGAGCACTAACACCCACCGCAGTGGCAACCGACGCCTGTGTTTCGCCGCGCTCTTCCATCAGTTGACGCAAGCGACTTGCAAACGTTTCGCTTTCCCTCTCAGCCATCCAGGCTGTCCCTCTTCTTCGTTTTACTGTCCATCTGTAAGTTGGATACCCACCAACTGGGAGTTGAAAATTACAACCGCCCGCGTCCGCGCAGAAATGCTCACGCGCCAATTGTCAGTCTCAACTGACTGATGTAGCATACCGGCTCTGGTCGGTTGTGGCCTTCCTTATCGTCTGACGGAAAGTATCATGACAGAATCCGTAAAGCCAATCTATCTCAACCTTCAAGCTGTAGCGCAAAGCGTAGCCCTGTCCGAAACTCAAATCCAGAAACTTGTTCGCGAGGGAGAGTTCCCCAAGCCACGTCTTCTATCCAGTAGACGCGTTGGCTGGCTCGTCAGGGAAGTTGTGGAGTGGGCGGAAGGCCGACCCGTATCAGACCTCCTTCCGCCACCCAATACAGACTCTCGCCGCAAGCATTAAGAGCTTTGACTGGCAAGCTCTTCGAGTCTTGCCGCGAGCCTTGTCAGCCACTCGCGACGCTCCCGGTCGTAGGTGTATTTGTCATAGACACCCCCTACGCCGGGAATGACATGCCCAATGATAACTTCGCCAATTTCGAACGGGCATCCGAGCGACGACAGCAACGTTCTGGCCGTGCGGCGAAGGTCGTGCGGCGACCAGTGCGAAACGGGTAGTCGCTGATGCTTCAGGTGTGGCGCCGAGTAAGGTTGCATGTGGTAGACCATGCTCGATACCGCGTTTTGCGTGATCCCTTTCCCCGTGTCGGCACTTCCCGTCTTGTGACGGAACAACAAACCCTTCCCGTATCTCGCCATGCGTTTGCGGACGATCCCCTCGACGCGCCCGATGAGCGGCACGCGATGGTCGGTCGCCTGTGGCCGGTTGCGGTTCTTCGTCTTGCGCTTCGGGCAGGTCCACCACAGACCGTCACCCTCTTCCGAAACCTCACTGCCTTCCATTTGCAGAATCTCGCCACCGCGCAGACCCGTCCACAGATAGACGGTCAACACATCGGTGAAGAGTTCCGAGAAATTGGGTAGCCAGCGGATCAGCTCGCCCGTCTCCTTTGGAGACAGAACGCGCTGGTGCGTGCCGAAGCGCTCGCCCGCAATCACCTTGCCCTTGCTGCGGATGCGACCCTTCATGACCTGACGCCACCAGTTGTGCGTGTCTTCCGGCAGCTTGCCCGCGTCGATGGCATAGTCCCACGCGCGGGCCAGTTCGCCCCGCAGCTTGTTCGCCGCGACGGGCGTATCAAGACGTGACTGGATCAGCGCGAACGCCTCTGTGCGCGTTATAGACGCCGCGTCGCGCCCTTCGAGCGCACCCAAGTCCTTGACAACCGCGCTGCTGGTGCGAACGCCGTGCGCCGTGTAGTTCGTCTGGACGTGACCCTCGATGTAGTCATCGACGAGTTGCCGGACGGTGTAGGTCTGCCGTGTCAGCGCCGCGTTCCGCTCAGCCTGAGCTTCCCGTCGAGCTTCCCGTTTCTCCCCTGCCGGGTCTTCGCCCCTGTCACGAGCTTCACGCAACTTCTCCCAAGCCGACGAAGCGGCCTGGACCGAGGTTGCGGGCCACTCCCCGATCTTGACCTGACGAATCTTGTCGTCACTCAGTCGCTTGTATCGGTAGGTCCAGGTTCGACGGGTTTTGCTCACTTCGAGCCTCAGACCGGGACACCCGTCGATGGTCATGTGCTGACCCGGTTGCAGTTGCTTCGCTTCTCTTGCATCAAATCGCATACACGCCCTCCCCGTATAGCTTTGCAGCTTTTCGGTGTAGCTTTTTTAAAGGGGACAGATAGCGGTGTAGGTTTTTTCGAACACCTCGAAAAACCTACACCAGGTGCGTAAGTGTAGCGATGTTTTGAGAAGTGTCAATACCAACTGACTGACGGCGGTGTCAGTTCAGACTGATAGCCGGGAGAACCCCGTCACTGCTTGGGTTCCGGCTCGGTAGCCTTGTCTGGCGGGCTAAAGGGGAAAGTCTTAAACATGTTCTTCGCCTGGCTCTGCATCTGCTCCTGCATCTGCACGAACATGTTCTTTGACTGCTCGATATAGCTGGTCATCATGCCCTGCATCATCGGTGCCTGCATGTTCATGAACTGCGACCAGACTTCGGGGTTCATCGCCTTGCCTTCGTACAGATTCTTCGACTGGTCGGCGAGTTTCGCCTGAATGTCGATGAAGGCCTGGATGTTCTTCTCCAGATAGGTGCCCATCATGCCCTGCATCGCATGGCCGTAGAAACGGATAATCTGCGACAGCATCGACGACGAGAACATCGGCAAACCGCCGCTCTCCTCCTCGAGAATGATCTGCAACAGGATGGCGCGCGTCAGGTCCTCGTTGCTCTTCGCATCGATGACCTTGAAATCCTCCTGATCCAGCACGAGCTGCTTAACGTCCGTCAGCGTGATGTACGTGCTTGTCTCGGTGTCGTAGAGCCGACGATTCGGATATTTCTTGATCAGTCGTTCGGCTGTTTTCTTTGTAGTAGTCATGTAACGCCTTTGAGCGCGAGTTGAGCGCGGAAACGGCGTCATACCGACTGCGCAATCGGGTTATTGCACAGTCGAGACGCCGCCGGAACCATCTGAGTCGAAACACGCCGCCTTGTGAGCCGCGCGCCGCTGACTCAGCCCATATGCAAACCGCCATTCAGCGAAAAATCCGCGCCTGTGGCGAAACCCGATTCGTCAGAAGCAAGCCATGCCACGATCGAACCGATTTCGTCCGGCTGGCCGAGACGGCGCACCGGAATCGTCGCGACGATCTTCTCCAGCACGTCCGGACGGATCGACTTGACCATATCCGTGCCGATGTAGCCCGGCGACACGGTGTTCACCGTCACGCCCTTGGTGGCCACTTCCTGCGCCAGCGACATCGTGAAGCCATGAATACCGGCCTTCGCGGTCGAATAGTTGGTCTGGCCGAACTGCCCCTTCTGCCCGTTCACCGACGAAATGTTGATGACTCGCCCGAAGCCGCGCTCCACCATGCCGTCGATCACCTGCTTGGTGACGTTGAACAGGCTGGTCAGGTTGGTGTCGATCACCGCCGTCCAGTCTTCATGCGTCATCTTGCGGAACACGACGTCGCGCGTGATACCGGCATTGTTCACCAGCACGTCGATCTCGCCGACTTCGGCCTTGACCTTGTCGAACGCCGCCTTGGTCGATTCCCAATCGCCGACATTGCCTTCGGACGCAATGAAATCGTAGCCGAGAGCCTTCTGCTCTTCGAGCCACTTCACGCGGCGCGGTGAGTTCGGGCCACAACCTGCAACGACCTTGAAGCCCTCTTTGTGCAGCCGTTGGCAAATGCTCGTGCCGATGCCGCCCATCCCGCCCGTTACGTACGCAATTCGCTGTGTCATACACTACACTCCGTTTTTCGTTTTCGAGGCGCCGACCGGCGGCCTCTTCCCTCGCCTGATACTTCATCTCCACTGCCGCCGGGCGACCGGCCGACGAGGCCATTGCTCACCGCGCACCGCCTGCTATCTGTGCTGGGCAGACAATGCGCGGCAACCCTGCTTACAGCTTGCTAAACCCACCTGAACCTGCTTGAACCGGTTTGCGCCTCGAGTCTCCGTCATTGAGACCCGCGACTCGAGGCCCGCAGCCCCGTTAAGCGCGCTCGAGCGCCAGCGCCACGCCCATGCCGCCGCCGATACAGAGCGACGCCAAGCCCTTCTTCGCATCGCGCTTCTGCATTTCGTGCAGCAACGTGACGAGAACCCGGCAACCGGACGCGCCGATCGGATGGCCGATCGCAATCGCACCACCGTTGACGTTGATCTTCGACGTGTCCCAGCCCATTTGCTGATTCACGGCGCACGCCTGCGCGGCAAACGCTTCGTTGATTTCCATCAAGTCGAGATCGGCCGGCGTCCAGCCCGCGCGCTCGAGACAGCGGCGCGACGCGGGCACCGGGCCCATGCCCATGATCTTCGGATCCAGACCCGACGTGGCATACGCCTTGATGCGCGCGAGCGGCGTGAGGCCGAGCGCCTCGGCCTTCTTCGCCGACATCACCAGCACTGCCGCGGCGCCGTCGTTCAGACCCGACGCATTGGCCGCCGTCACCGTGCCCTCTTTCGAGAAAGCCGGCTTCAGACCCGCCAGCGATTCAGCCGTCACGCCGTGACGCACGAACTCGTCCGTCGCGAAACGCAGCGGCTCGCCCTTGCGTTGCGGAATTTCGACCGGCACGATTTCGTCGTCGAAACGGCCCGACTTCTGCGCAGCTTCCGCCTTGTTCTGCGACAGCGCCGCGAACGCGTCCTGCTGCTCGCGCGTGATGCCGTATTCCCTGGCGACGTTTTCCGCCGTCACGCCCATGTGGTACTGGTTGTAGACGTCCCACAGGCCGTCGACGATCATCGAGTCGATCAGCTTCGCGTCGCCCATGCGGAAACCGTCGCGCGAACCCGGCAGCACATGCGGCGCCGCGCTCATGTTTTCCTGCCCGCCGGCGACCACGATGTCGGCATCGCCCGCGATGATCGCGTTGGCCGCCAGCATCACGGACTTCAGTCCCGAGCCGCACACCACGTTGATCGTCATGGCGGGCACAGCCGTGGGCAAGCCGGCCTTGATCAGCGACTGACGCGCCGGGTTCTGACCGGAGCCGGCTGTCAGCACTTGCCCCATAATGACTTCGCTGACCTGCTCGGGCTTCAGACCAGACCGTTCGAGCACGGCGCGAATCACGGTGGCGCCGAGTTCGGGCGCGGCGATCTTCGCCAGCGACCCGCCGAATTTGCCCACTGCCGTACGGGCTGCCGATACGATCACAACATCAGTCATTTCCATATCCTCCGGGCACATCGGCCAAATAGGCCGTAGCCCGTCAAGTTAAAAATCTTGTTGCTCATGCGCCCTTGCCTTTCCGGGCGCGCATTCATACCGCCAGACCACCGCGCCTTGCGGCGCTAACCCTACTCCCGTTGCCGCACATAACGCCCCGGTGCCGGCTCGATGACGGGGAATTCCGCGGAACCTGCCGTAGCGCGCGGCTTGACTTTCTTGCCGCCGAACTGGTCGAGCCACGTGATCCATTCGGGCCACCAGCTGCCGGGCACTTCGACCGCCTGATCGAGCCACTCATCCGGCGTTTCGGGCAACGTCTTGACATCGCCTTGCAGCGTCCAGTAGCTGCGCTTTTTCTTCGCCGGCGGATTGATCACGCCCGCGATATGGCCCGACGCACCAAGCACGAACTTCAGCGGTCCGGCGAGCAGCGGCACCGACGCATACGCGGTTTGCCACGGCACGATATGGTCTTCGCGTGAACCGTAGATGAAGGTCGGCACGTCGATCTTCGAGAGGTCGACCGGTTCGCCGCAGGTGGTCAACGCACCCGGCTCGCGCAGACGATTCTCGAGATACGTATTGCGCAGATACCAGACGTACATCGGACCCGGCAGGCTGGTCGAATCGCTGTTCCAGTACAGCAGATCGAACGGCACCGGGATGCGCCCCTTGAGATAGTTGTCGACGACATAGTTCCACACCAGATCGTTCGGCCGCAGGAACGAGAAGGTATTGGCGAATTCAATGCCGCGCATGAGGCCGGGCGTGCTGCCGTTCTTGCCGCCGATGGTTTGCTCGCGCATCTGCACATGCGCCTCGTCGACGAATACGTCGAGCACGCCGGTATCCGAGAAGTCGAGCATCGCGGTGAGCAAGGTCATCGACGCTGCCGGATGCTGGCCGCGCGCGGCCGCCACTGCCAGCGCCGTGGCCAGCATCGTGCCGCCCACGCAGAAGCCCAGCGTGTTGATCTGCTCGCGCCCACTGATCTGGCTGACCGTGTCGATTGCCTTGAGGACGCCCTCGCCGATGTAGTCGTCCCACGTCTTGCCCGCGATCGACGCATCCGCATTGCGCCACGAAATCAGGAACACCTGATGACCCGAATCGAGCCCGTGCGCAACCAGCGAGTTCTCTGGCTGCAGATCGAGAATGTAGAACTTGTTGATGCACGGCGGCACGATCAGCAGCGGCCGCTCGCGCACGGTGGCCGTACGCGGCTTGTACTGGATCAACTGCATCAGGTCGTTTTCGAACACCACCGAACCTTCGGTGTTCGCGAGATTTTCACCGACCACGAAACGCGATTCGTCCGTTTGCGAAATCTTGCCGCGCTGCAGGTCGCCCAGCAGATTCATCACGCCCTGCCGCAAGCTCTCGCCCTGGCTATCCAGCAAGGTCTTTTGCGCTTCCGGATTCAACGCGAAGAAGTTGCTGGGCGATGCCGCCGCAGTCCATTGCTGAACGGCGAAGCGGATGCGCTCGCGTACTTTCGGTTCCGTATCGAGCGCGTCGACCATTTCCTGCAGATAGCGCGCGTTCAACAGATACCACGCGGCCGTAAATGCATAGGCTGGCGTCGCGCTCCACGCGTCGGAACTGAAGCGGCGGTCTTTGAGTTCGGGAGTTTTCGTCGTAGAACCCGCTGCCTGCTGGATCAGTTCCATCGCCTCGCGCGAATAATCGGCCTGCAGCTTTTGCAAACGCTCCGATGGAATCGCGGCACTAGGCACATTGAGTCCTGCGAAGGAAGGCAATGACGGCAGAGATCCCACCGTCAGTTTACTGAAGTCAGGCATGCCGGGGAACGACGGCATTTGCGGCAGACCCATCTGCGGCATTGGCGGAATCCCCATCTGCGGCATCGGGAAAGCTGCGCCATTGCCACCGGGCGGCGTGCCGAGTGAACGCCACGCGTTCATCCACACGTCGAATAACTGCTGCATGCCTGCGGCCGGCGTTGCGCCGCTCGTACCGGCCTGCTGCGTGTGCTCCGTCGAGGAGTCCGTGCTGGGGGAAGCTGAGGAATGTGATGCTGCCATACCTGCTTTTGACCGGTAAGTCCTTGCGGACGGGTTGAGAGGCAGGTTCTTGCGCACGTGGGCGATTGCTCGCGACCTCGTCACGCCCTGTCTCATGTACGAGGAGCTGTGAGGAACATTCTTGCTCCCCATCGCAAGGCATGTCAATGCTTGTTCCCGATTTTGCCGCAGTGCGATAGTTTTTTAATTATCGTTTTCCCTGTGTAGCAGATCGCGCTTTTGGAACGGGGATTTTTCGGTGCCGATGCAAATGAAAAAAGCTCCCGTACTGCGCGGGCTTATCTCAATTCATCCGTTCGCATGCGAACAGTTTTGGCGGCAGATTTACGCCTGCGCGAGGACTTCCGGCAGCGCAGCAAAAAACCATGCTGCGTCTCCGAACAAACCCTCATACGTATGCCGCCAGAAAGACATGACGCCCACTCCAGCGGGCGCCAGGGTGGATAACTTATGCCGCGATCGTCCGCGCCTGATCGTCGAGCCAGATGAGCGCGGCCATGCGGCCGGTTTCCCGATCGCGGCGATAGGAATAGAAACGCTCGCGTTGTGTGACCGTACACAAATCGCCGCCGGCAATGCGCGTCACCCCGAGCCTCTGCAAGCGCAGGCGCGCGAGCGTCGCAAGGTCGGCGAGATATTTGCCGGGATTATGCGGATGCGTAACGAATGCATTCGCCGTGGCCTCGCGTTGTTTGCCGTCCACGCCCTTCATGAAGGCGTCACGCACATCTGCCCCTACCTCGAATGCGTCCGGTCCGATCGCCGGACCGAGATAGGCGTGCAGCGACGCAGCCTCTACGCCGGCGAGATCGGCAACGCGCTGCGCGGTCTGTTCGACGATACCCGCTGCGAGGCCACGCCAGCCGGCATGAGCCGCGCCGACGGCACGCCCCGCTTCGTCGCACAACAGCACCGGCATGCAATCGGCAACCATCACGACGCACACCGTGCCAGGCCGGTCGGTGACGCTCGCATCGGCTTGTGTCGGCATGCCGTTCGCGTGAGTTTGCGCAAGCACATCTTCGGCCCGCACGATGCCCGCGCCGTGAATCTGCTCGAGCCACGCGGCCTCGCTTACGCCGGCCAGATCCAGCAGCCGCGCGCGATTGACCGCGACCGCGGCCGGATCGTCTCCGGCTTTCATCCCCAGATTCAGGCCGCCGGGCAGGTCCGCGCCGTCGCGCCAGCGGCCGAACGGCGGTTCGCTCACGCCGCCATTACGGGTGGTGACGAGCGCACGCACCCGCGGCGACACAGTCCATGCCGGCTGCACAACATCGGCGAGACTCAGCTCGGGCAAGCTCATGCGTGATCGTCCTCGTCGTCCTCGTCGTGTTCGTCGTGTTCGTCGTGTTCGTCGTCTTCGGCAGGATCGCCGTCGCCGAGTATTTCATCTGCGTCGGCATCGTCGTCCAACGAGGCTTCGTAGTCGTCTTCCTCGTAGTACGTCTCGTCGAACTCGCCCTCGTCGTCGCGCCCGAGTCCGAGCGCCGCCGACAGCACCTGCATGTCTTCCGGCGCATCGGCGCGCCATTGCATAGTGCGGCCGGTTTCCGGGTGAATCAGGCCAAGGCGCCATGCATGCAGCGCCTGGCGGGCAAAGCCGTCCGGCAGCGGCGTCACCGAGCGCTTGCCGCGCGCGCGCCCATAAACCGGATCGCCGAGCAGCGGATGGCCGATGTGCGCGCAATGCACGCGAATCTGGTGGGTGCGGCCGGTTTCCAGATCGCAATGAATCGCGGTGACCGGCTGACGCTGCCAGATCGCCGTGTCCACGCGCCGGAAATGCGTGCGCGCCGCCTTGCCCGATGCGCTTGTCACAACGGCCATGCGCGTACGTTCGCGCGGATCGCGGCCGATCGGTGCGTCGATCGTGCCCTCTTCAGGCATGTTGCCCCATACCAGCGCGAGATAACGGCGCTTCACCGTGCGCGCCTGGAGCTGGCGCACCAGATCGGTCTGCGCCTCGAGCGTGCGCGCCACCACCATCAGGCCGGACGTCTCCTTGTCGAGCCGATGGACGATACCGGCGCGCGGCAGGCCGGCCGCAGCGTCGCCATAGCGGTACAGCAGACCGTTCAGGACCGTGCCGCTCCAGTTGCCGGCTGCCGGATGCACGACCATGCCGGCCGGCTTGTTGATCACCACCAGCGTGTCGTCCTCATACACGACGTCGAGCGGCACCGGCTCGGGCGTGAACGCGAGTTGCTCCGGCAGCAGGTCGGGCACGAGTTCGATCGTTGCGCCGAGCGGCACCGGCTGACGGATTTTGGCCGGCTTGCCGTCGATACGCACCCGCTCCGACTCGATCCAGCTTTGCAGCCGGTTCCGTGAAAACTCCGGAAAGACCCGGGCGAGCACTTTGTCGAGGCGTTCGCCGGCCATTTCGTCGGGGACGACGACACTGCGCGGCGTCTCGTCCGCCACACGGCTCGCCACCGTCGGCACCATGCTCTGCGGGCCGGCGCCGGCAAGCGCGTCGCTGCCGAGATCGTCGTCGAGTGAATCGACGCCCAACGCGTCGGAGGGGTCAGCGCTTACGCTATAATCTTTGTTGCTATTCCCGGCACCGGTTGCGGCGCCTGGAGTATTTGAGCGGGTCATTGAGTCTGGGTCACCTGGACGTAAAGCTAGACTGGAAAATGCGAGCCTTGAACACCATTACTAAAGCGGCGATCAATTTGGCGGCCATCAAGAAGGCGGCCCGGAAAGTGGCCGGATACATTGCGTGTGCCGCGGCCGTCGCCGTTGTTGCGGCTTGTCACGGCCTGCCGGAAAAGACCGACGAGACGGCTACGTGGAACAACAACAAATTATATACGGAGGCGAACGACGCCCTGACCGGTGGTGATTACGGCAAGTGCGCCAAGTATTTCGAGATGCTCGAAGGCCGCGATCCGTTCGGCCACTTTGCCCAGCAGGCACAGATCAACGTCGCCTATTGCAACTGGAAAGACAACGAAAACGCCGCCGCCGACCAGGCGATCGACCGCTTCATCCAGCTGCACCCGGATCACCCGGACATCGCCTACGCGTACTACCTGAAGGGCATGATCCACTTCAACGACGACCTCGGTCTGTTCGGCCGCTTCTCCGGCCAGGACATGAGCGAGCGCGACCCGAAGTCGCTGCGCGAGTCGTATGACGCGTTCAAGGTCGTGGTCGACAAGTACCCGAACAGCAAGTATGCACCGGACGCCGCGCAACGCATGCGCTATATCGTGAACGCGCTGGCGTCGCACGAAGTCCACGCGGCGGATTATTACTACCGCCGTGGCGCTTATGTCGCGGCGATCAATCGCGCGCAACTGGCGTTGAAGGAATACAAGAACGCGCCGGCTATCGAAGACGCACTGCACATCATGATGCTGTCGTATCAAAAGCTGAATCAGCCGCAACTGGCCGACGACACCAAGCGTATTCTGGCAGGCACCTTCCCTGACAGCCCGTACATCACGGGCCATGCAAGGCCGGGTAAGGAAAAGTCGTGGTGGCAGTTCTAAGTTTCAGCCACGCGCTTTAAGAACGCTGCAAACAGAAACGCCACGACGTCGGTCGTGGCGTTTCTGTTTATGGAGCGCAGCCGGCGTGCGCCCGAGGCCGGCTGGCGACAGGCGCTCTCAGTCCCGCTCGAACAGCGCAATCGACTCCACATGCGAGGTGTGCGGGAACATATTCACCACCCCCGCGCCCACCAGCCGGTAGCCGGCCTCATGCACCAGCAGGCCGGCGTCGCGAGCGAGCGTAGCCGGGGCGCACGATACGTACACGATACGTTTGGGCAGCGGCCCGTTGCCGCTCTGTGCGATCTCGGCGAGCGCCTTGGCGACGGCCAGCGCGCCTTCACGCGGCGGATCGATCAGGATTTTGTCGAAATGGCCGAGCGCGCGCAGGTCGTCGGCGGTGACTTCGAACAGATTCCGGCAGGCAAACGATGTATGACCGGCCACGCCGTTCAGTTCGGCATTGGCCAGTGCACGCGAAGTCAGCGCTTCGCTGCCCTCGATACCCATCACCTCCTTCGAGATCCGGGCGAGCGGCAGCGTGAAATTGCCGATTCCGCAGAATAGATCGAGCACGCGGTCGGTGGCGGCCGGGGCCAGTAGACGCAACGCACGGCTGACCAGCACGCGATTGATCGCGTGATTGACCTGCGTGAAATCGGTCGGCTTGAACGGCATCCGGATGTTGTATTCCGGAAGCGTGTAGTCGAGTTCCGCGTCGAGCGGATAGAACGGCACGACCGTATCAGGACCACCCGGCTGCAACCACCACTGGATCTTGTGCTCGTCGGCGAAATCGCGCAGCACCTGCTCGTCCGCGGCAGTGAGCGGCGCGAGATTACGCAGCACCAGTGCGGTGACCGAGGAGCCAACCGCCAGCTCGATCTGCGGCATACGATCGTGGATCGACAGCTTGCGAACCATGAAGCGCAGCGGCATCAGCATCGCCGACACATGCGGCGGCAGCACCTCACAACTCTTCATATCCGAGATGTAGCTGCTCTTCTTCTCGTAGAAGCCGATGCGCATGCCGCCCTTTTCCGGCAGATAGCGCACAGCCAGACGCGCGCGGTAGCGATATCCCCACGCTGGGCCATGAATGGGGCGGTACACCGTCTCGGGGCGCAGCTTCGCCAGATGCTGGAAATTGTCTTCGAGCACACGTTGCTTGACGGCGATCTGGGCGCGAATGTCGAGATGCTGCATCGAACAGCCGCCGCAAATATCGAAGTACGCGCACTTCGGCTTCGTGCGAAGCACGCTTTCACGGAACACCTGGACCACTTCCGCCTGCTCGAATTTCGGCTTGCTGCGATGGGTCGAGTAGCTGACGCGCTCGCCAGGCAGCGCACCTTCGACAAAGATTACCTTGCCGGGCGTGCCGTCTTCGCTCTCGATACGGCCCACGCCGCGCGCTTCCATATCGAGCGAAACGATTTCGATGATCGGCTCATTGCCGGTGATGACGTGCGCTTTGGCCGGAGCGGGCGCCTTCTGGCGCTTGGGCGAGCGACGTTGGGGGGCAGTTCGGGACACCTGCGACTTCCTGACAAACTTGGGGAAAGGCGAGATTGTAGACGAAGCGCCGCCATTGCCAACGATTTGGCGCGGCTGCGGCGGCTAGCGCTCGCCTGCTTGAGCCATGGCCGATTTGCGTGCTGCAAACCGCTTCGCTAGCAGAATAGTAGGCTTATTGATCAAATGCGGCCAGATACTCGGCCCATTGCGGCGCCGCCTCCAGCGCTAACGCATTCTTGACCAGGTTGATCTCGTCAGCATACTCCGCCGCCGAAAACGCCCCGCGGATCAGCTGGAAGCGGCAATACAGCAGATAGGTATTGACGACGTCGGTCTCGCAATAATTGCGGATTTCCTCGATGCGCCCTTCCTGGTATGCGTGCCATACCTGGCTGCCGTCCATCCCCATCTTGCCGGGGAAGCCGCACATCTTCGCGAGCGCGTCGAGCGGCGCGTTGGCGCGCGCCTGATACATCGCCAGCACGTCCATCAGATCGGTGTGGCGCGCATGATAGCGGCTGATGTAGTTGTTCCACTTGAACTCGCGGTCGTCCTCGCCGAGGTCCCAGAAACGGGACGCCGGGATGCCGTTGACCAGCGCACGGTAGTTCAGCACCGGCAGATCGAACCCGCCGCCGTTCCACGACACGAGTTGCGGCGTGTACTTTTCGATCACGCGATAAAACGACTGCACGAGCGCCGCCTCGCCGTCTTCCAGCGTGCCGAGCGAGCGCACACGGAAACCGTTGTTGTCGCGGAACACACAGGAAATCGCCGCGATCCGTTGCAGGTGGTGCGGCAGGAAATCGCTGCCGGTCTTTTCGCGGCGCGCGGCAAAAGCGTGCTCGGCGACTTCGGCGTCGCTCAGCGTGGCGGGCAAATCTTCGAGGCGGCGAATGCCGGCGACATCGGGAATCGTCTCGATGTCGAATACAAGAATCGGTGTCATCAGCTTAGAGAACGGCGTCCTTCCGAACACCGTTGGAGGCAAAGAAGCGCTTTAACCGCACCAGCGCTTCCTGTTGGATCTGGCGCACACGTTCGCGCGTGAGGCCCATTTCGTCGGCCAGCTCTTCGAGCGTGGCGGGCTCGATGTGGTTCAGACCGAAGCGGCGCTCGATCACATGGCGGTGCTTGTCCGACAAGCGCGCAAGCCACGCACGTGTAAGCGTTTCCAGCTCGCGGTGCTGCACCTCGGCATCCGGCGACTGGCTCTGGTCGTCAGACAGCAGGTCGAGCAGACTGCTCGCCGGGTCGAGATCGAGTGGCGCATCGAGCGACGCGGTGTGCTCGTTCAGCGCGAGAATATCGGTGACTTCGTCGGTGGTCTTGCCGGTCAGATAGGCAATATCGTCGATGCTAGCGTCGCGGCGCTCCGCGGCTTCGCCGGAATTCATCGAATTTTTTTCCAGATGACGCTTTGCGCGCAGCACCTGGTTGAGCTCACGGATCACGTGCACCGGCAAACGCACGGTGCGCGCCTGGTTCATGATCGCGCGCTCGATGCTCTGGCGAATCCACCAGGTGGCGTAGGTCGAGAAACGGAAGCCGCGCGTGGGATCGAACTTTTCGATCGCGTGCATCAAACCGAGGTTGCCCTCTTCGATCAGATCGAGCAGCGGCACGCCGCGATTCAGATAACCCTTCGCGATGCTGACGACGAGCCGCAAATTACGCTCGATCATCACCTGGCGCGCATCGAACTCACCCGCCTTCGCCAGACGCGAATACTTCTGCTCTTCTTCGACGGTCAGGAGCGGTTTGACGCTGATGCGATTCAGATAATGCTGAATGGTGTCGGCCGTCAGCTCGGCTTGCAGCAGCGCACGGAAATCGTCGACATCGGGCGGCGTGTCGCTCGCGCCTTCGCGGGCCTCTCCGGCCTCGTCCGCGGCGCCCTGGCGCTCGTCGAGATCGCGCTCTTCGACGATCTCGTCTTCGGCTTCCGAAGCGCCGCTATCCTCCACCGAAGCGGACGTGACGCGGCTAATCGTCTCAGATTCGGCTTGCGGCAGGCGGCGCTTCGATTTCGGCATGGTCGTATCGCTTATTGCGGCGGCAAATACTTCAGTGGGTCGACAGGCTTACCCTGCCGGCGAACTTCGAAATGCAACATCACGCGGTCGGAATCGCTATTGCCCATCTCAGCGATCTTCTGCCCTTTGGTTACCGCATCCCCCTCTTTTACCATCAAAGCGCGGTTGTGTGCATACGCCGTGAGATAAGTTGCATCATGCTTGATGATAATGAGATTGCCGTAACCACGCAGCCCATTTCCGGCATAAACCACGCGTCCATCCGCTGAGGCCTTGACGGGATCGCCCGCTGCACCGCCGATATTAATACCCTTGTTGGTCGAATCGTTGAACGTACCAAGCATCGGCCCGCGCACCGGCCACGCGAACGCGATGTTGCCGGAAGCACCGGTACTCGAATCACTCGCGGCACCCGGATTGGCGGGCGCCGGCGACGTGGTCGCATTCGAACCATAGACCGGCGGCACCGCCACGCCTGCCGCGGCACCCGCCACCGGCGGCGTGCTGCCAAGCGGCGCGCTCTGCACCCCGCCACCGCCGATCGGCGCGGTCGACACACCCGGCGTCAGCGCCGCGGTGTTCGCTCCCGGCGGAACGACGCGCAGCAACTGGTCGACTTCGATCTGATTCGGATTGGTGAGATTGTTCCACGCCGAAATATCGCGATAGTTCTGGCCGTTCTCCAGCGCGATCCGGTACAGCGTATCGCCGGGTTTCACACGATAGTAGCCCGGCGGCGGCGGTCCGAGCGGCACAGCCGGCTGTTGCGCGGCTTGCGTACCGAGGGCACCGCTGCCCGAGCGGTCGACGACGGGTGCCTGATCGAGACGGGTCGCACAGGCCGACATCAACAGGGACAAGGCGAGCACGCACACGCTACGCTGGGTTACGGTCATAGGAATATTCAGGCTGGTTCTTTGCATCGCGCGCAACATACTCATCGGTGTCAAATCACTCCGGATTTTAAGGGTACAAAGAAAACGCGATCAAGCCGCGACTCGCGCCACTGCGCGGGTCCGAGGCGTTCCACCAGGGTCAGCACCTGGTTCTGGCCTTCCTGCGAGCCGACCGGCGCGACCAGACGGCCGCCGATCGCGAGTTGTTCAAGCAATGCTTGCGGTACGTCCAGCCCCGCCGCCGCGATCACGATCGCATCGAATGGCGCCGCCGACGGCAACCCCAGGCGACCGTCGCCGTAGTGCAAGCGGATGTTCGGAATGCGCAGCGGACGCAAGTTTGTCTTCGCGCGTTCGGACAGCGGCTTGATACGTTCAATCGAGTAAACGTCCCGCGCGACCTGGCTCAGTACCGCGGCCTGATAGCCGCAGCCCGTACCGATTTCGAGCACGGTGTTCAACGCACGGCCAGCGGCCGCCAGCTCGATCATCCGCGCAACCACGGAGGGCTTGGAAATCGTCTGGTGATGACCGATCGGCAGCGCCGCGTCTTCATAGGCCTGGGCCGCGAGGCCCGGGTCGACGAACATGTGGCGCGGCACCACCGACATCGCGTTCAACACGCGCTGATCGGTCACGCCGTTTGCACGCAGCCGTTCGACCATCCGTTCGCGAACCCGTTCCGAAGTGAGCGCCAAAGCGCCGTTCAACGCGACATTCGGCACCGCGCTGCGCTCGCTGGGTCTGGCCGCGGGTTTGCTGAGCGGCGCCGGTTTTGCTGCGGCGCGCACAGCCGAACCTTGCGCGACGGGCGCTGCGTGCGGTTTGGCTTGCGCCTTGGCCGGGGCGTGGCCCGACGTGCTCACAGGCGCCTTCATCGGCGCCTTGGCTGGTGGCTTTGCTTGCGTCGCCTGGGTTTGCGCCTGTGCTCTCACCGGCGGCTTCGCGGGGGTTTTCCCACCGGCTCCCGCGGCCGGATTTTTCGCCGGTTGCGGGCGAGCATTCAGCGCCGCGAGCGCCGCCGCGCGCATATCACCCGGACGACCTTCAACCCTGCGCGGTTCGCGCACCAGGTCCTCGAGGCCGAGCGGGAAGCGCTTTGCGCGCTCGCTGGTCATGAAGCGCCGCTACCGGCGCGCGCCCAGTCGCGCGCTGCGGGCAGCATTTGCGTGTGGGTCAGATCAAGCTGCAACGGCGTGATCGACACCTGGCCGTTCGCGACAGCGTGGAAATCGGTACCTTCGCTCGCATCGCGCGCGCTGCCCGACGGACCGATCCAATAGATGGGTTCGCCGCGCGGGTTGGTCTGGCGGATCACCGGCTGCGACGGATGCCGCTTGCCCAGACGCGTGATATGCCAGCCGCCGAGTTGCTCATACGGCAGATTCGGAATGTTGACGTTCAGGAGCGGATGCCCCGGCAACGGTTGCTCGAGGTAGTGCGCGACGATCTCGGCAGCGACGCGCGCGGCATCTTCGAGGTGCCCCCAATCCTTGTCGACCAGCGAGAAGGCAATGGCCGGCACGCCGAACATGATGCCTTCGGTGGCGGCGGCGACAGTGCCCGAATAGAGCGTGTCTTCGCCCATGTTCTGGCCGTTGTTGATACCCGAGACGACGAGGTCCGGCGTGTGGTCCAGCATCCCGGTCAGCGCGATGTGCACCGAATCGGTTGGCGTGCCGTTCACGTAGTAGAAACCGTTCGCCGAGCGCAGCACCGAAAGCGGCCGCGACAGCGTCAAGGAATTGGACGCGCCGCTGCAGTTCTGCTCGGGCGCCATTACGGTGACGTCCGCGATCGGCTTGAGCGCTTCGTAAAGCGCGGCAAGCCCGGGCGCCAGATAGCCGTCGTCATTGCTGAGTAGGATTCGCATGCGGCGATTGTAACCGAGGAAAGAAGGCAGGCGAACGACACGGCGGGCACCACGCACGTCACATGCACAGCGCACGCGCCAGGCACCACGCCCACGGCTGTCGCCCTCGCGAACACAGGGCCAGGAACAATAAAAACGCACGGTCGTGCTGTTTGTTTTACACTCAGAATAGTTGCGACGCCCGACGGAAGCCCCGCGGGAAACCCGATCGATATGGAGACACGATGCGCGCGATTCGCTGTAATCAGTACGGGCCGCCGGAAAGCCTGGTGGTCGAAAATCTGCCGGATCTCGAGCCGCCGCCCGGACACGTCGTCATCGACGTCAAAGCGGCCGCCGTCAACTTTCCCGATGTGCTGATCATCGAGAACAAGTACCAGTTCAAACCGCCGCTGCCCTTTACGCCCGGCTCCGAAGTCGCGGGCGTGGTTCGCGCGGTCGGCGCGGATGTGACGCAGTTCAAACCCGGCTCCCGTGTGGTCGCATTCACCGGCTCGGGTGGATTCGCCGAGCAGGCGCTGGCACCGGTCACGGCGTGCGTGCCGCTCGCGGACGGCGTCGAGTTCGAACTGGCCGCGGCGTTCACGCTCGCGTACGGCACGTCGCATCACGCAGTAGTCGATCGCGGCCAGTTGAAGGCCGGTGAAACGATGCTGGTGCTGGGCGCGGCGGGCGGCGTCGGGCTCGCCGCGGTCGAGATCGGCAAAGCGCTCGGCGCGCGCGTGATCGCGGCGGCGTCGAGCGACGAAAAGCTTGCCACTTGCGTGAAGCACGGCGCGGACGCCACCATCAACTACAGCACCGAAGACCTGCGCGAACGGATCAAGGCGCTGACCGACGGCAAGGGTCCGGATGTCATCTACGATCCGGTCGGCGGTGTGTATGCGGAACCGGCGTTTCGCAGCATCGGCTGGCGCGGCCGTTATCTGGTAGTCGGTTTTGCGAACGGCGAGATTCCGAAGTTGCCGCTCAACCTGACACTGCTCAAAGGCGCGAGCCTGGTCGGCGTATTCTGGGGTGACTTTGCCAGGCGCGAGCCGCAGCACAATCACGCCGCGTTCGAGCAGATGACCGGCTGGATCGGCGAAGGCAAGCTCCAGCCGTACGTGTCGGCGCGCTATGCGCTGGAAGAGACCGGCCGCGCGTTGCGCGATATGGCCGAGCGCCGGGTGATCGGGAAGGTGGTGATTACGCCCTAGCCGCCTGGCCGTTGTGCATTCAACCTACGCTTCATCGAGCGGCAAATAAAACGGCGCGCGGTTTTAAAACCACGCGCCGTTTTTGCTCAGGCCTTGCCAGCCAGGCCTTCACGTGCCCGATCTTGCGTGCGTGGCTACAGCTTTTCCGTATCGCCCGACTTCGGCTGCCACTTCATTAACCGGCGCTCGCCAATCCCGACAATCGCATCGAGAATCAGTGCGAAAGCCGTCAGCACCAGAATCCCCGCGAACACCGTATTGATATCGAAGGTGCCCTCGGCTTGCAGAATCAGATAGCCGACGCCGCGCGCCGAGCCGAGATATTCCCCCACCACCGAGCCGACAAACGCCAGACCCACCGACGTGTGCAGGCTCGAAAACACCCAGCTCATCGCGCTCGGCAGATAAACAAAGCGCAGCAACTGCTTACGGTTCGCTCCGAGCATGCGCGCGTTGGCGAGTACCACCGGGCTCACTTCCTTCACGCCTTGATAGACGTTGAAGAACACGATAAAGAACACCAGCGTGACGCCCAGCGCCACCTTCGACCAGATGCCGAGGCCAAACCACACGCCGAAAATCGGCGCGAGAATCACGCGCGGCATCGAATTGGCCGCCTTGATATACGGATCGAACAGCGCGCTCGCGAGCGGCGACAGAGCGAGCCACAGACCGACGCCGAGTCCGAAGGCGGTGCCGAGCGCGAACGCGAGCACCGTTTCGACCAGAGTGATCCACAGGTGCAGATAGATCTCGCCGCCCGTGAACCATTCCCAGATGCGCTGCAGCACCTTCTGCGGCTCGCCGAAGAAGAACGCGGCCTTGTTCGGATCGTCGAAATAGAACGGCGGCAGCAGCGTCGGACTGGTCAGCACGTACCAGAGCACAAAACACAGCACGAGCAGCAGCCACTGCCAGATCACCAGGTTCGCCCGGTTCGGGCGCAACGTCTTCCACATGACTCGATTTGCCTTAGACGATTGATCGACACAACGACTGAGTGTGACACCCGAGCGCGGCAACGGGACGCCAACGCCTCCCACACACGCGACGTGTCCGCGAGCCGTGACTAAACGGCGGTGAGTTGCTGCTGGTAGCCCTTGAGCACCTCGTCGCGCAACACGCTCCAGATCTGGGCATGCAACTCGACGAAGCGCGGATGCGCACGAATCTCGGCGACGTCGCGCGGCCGCGGCAGATCGATCGCGAATTCGCCGATCGGATGCGTGCCCGGCCCCGCCGACAGCACCACGACCCGGTCGGACATCGAGATCGCTTCGTCGAGATCGTGCGTGATGAACAGCACCGCCTTGCGCTTTGCCGCCCACAGATCGAGCAACTCGTTTTCCATCAGCTGACGCGTCTGGATATCGAGCGCGGAAAACGGCTCGTCCATCAGAATGATGTCCGGGTCGAGGATCAGCGTCTGCGCCATTGCGACGCGCTTGCGCATGCCGCCCGACAGTTGATGCGGATAGCGATCGCCGAAACCGCCGAGTCCCACGCGCTTTAACCACTCGTCGGCTTTACTGCGCGCTTCGGCCGGCGGTACGCCGTGAAAAGCGAGGCCGGCCATCACGTTGTCGATGGCCGAACGCCACGGCATCAGCGCATCGGCCTGAAACATATAGCCGGCGCGCCGGTTGATCCCCTTGAGCGGCTCGCCGAACACGCTGACCGTGCCCGACGACGGTTCCAGCAAACCCGCGCCGACATTTAACAAAGTGGATTTGCCGCAGCCGGTCGGGCCAACCACCGAGACGAATTCGCCCGGGGCGATGCGCAAGGTCGTGTCCTTGACTGCCGTATAGCGCTGCGCGCGGTTGTCCCGCGCAGCGAACGTGCAGGTGATGTTGTCGAGCGCCAGGGCGGCAACGGTCATCGTTCGACTCGCTTCGAAGATCGGTTTTGATTCTGGTTTGTCATGCGGCCGTGACAACGGGGTTCGAGGCGAGCGCCGCACGCACCGCCCTCGCCTTCGCGTTCACCGTGTCTATGCCTTGACCGTCGCCAGCGCTTTCTTGACGAAGTCGTTGGTCCACGCTTTCGACAAATCGATCGGCTTGCCCTGCACGGCCGGATCGAATGCCTGCAGGGTTTTCAGCGACGTGGCCGGGCCGTCGGCGGGCATCAGCCCATCCGGCGACATCGCCTCCTTCACGTGTTGCCATGCGTCCAGATAGACCGCGCGGTCGCCGAGCAGATAGCCCTCGGGCACCGTGTTGATCAGTTCGCTGCCGGTCGCCGTTTGCAACCACTTGAGCGCGCGCACCATTGCATTGGTCAGCGCCTGAGTGGTGTTCGGATTCTTCGTGATGAAACTCTGCGATGCATACAGGCAGCCCGCGGGCATGTCGCCGCCGAACACGCTGCGGGTATCGGCCAGCGTACGCGTGTCCGACACGACGCGAATTTCGCCGGTGCGTTCGAGTTTGGTCATCACCGGGTCGAGATTGGCGATCGCGTCGATCTGCCCCGACTGCAGCGCAGCGATCGCGCCCGCCCCCGCGCCCACCCCGATGAACGCCACGTCTTTCGCGGTCAGCCCGGCTTTCGCGAGCACGAAACTCGCCATGATCGAAGTCGATGAACCCGGCGCGGTCACGCCGATTTTCTTGCCCTTCAGATCGGCGATCGACTTGTAGTTCGGCATCGCCTTCTTCGACACGGCAAGCACGATCTGCGGCGCGCGCCCTTGCAGCACGAATTCGCGGAACATCTGCTTTTGCGCCTGCAACAGCAAGGTGTGTTCGAACGCGCCGGAGACCACGTCCGCGCTGCCGCCCACAGCCGCCTTCAGCGCTTGCGAGCCGCCGGCGAAATCCGAGATCTCGACCTCGAGTCCCTCGTCCTTGAAGTAATTGCGACGCTCGGCAATCGTGAGCGGCAGGTAATAAAACAGGTTCTTTCCGCCGACGGCGATCGCCACCTTGGTCGTTTCAGGTTTGCCCTGCGCGAAAGCAAGCGGCGTGGCAGCGAAGGTGGCGCCCGCAAGCGCGGCGGTGCCGGCGAGGAAGGTTCTGCGTTGCATCGTGTGTCGTCTCCAGACTTTGGTTTTGTTGTCTTCGCACGGTCGAAGCGCGCACGCTCACTCACACAATCTGTTGCGCGCGCAACCTTGCAATATCGTCAGAATCATAACCTAGCGACTGCAGGACTTCATCGGTATGTTCACCCAGTTCCGGGCCCAACCAGCGCGTTTCACCCGGCGTGTCCGAAAGCTTCGGCGTCACTGCCGGCAGGGTGATTTCCTGGCCGTCCTGCCACTTGAAGCGCTGGATCATCTGGCGCGCCATGAATTGCGGATCGGTGAACATGTCCGCAACGCTGTAAATGCGGCCGACCGGCACGTCGGCGGCATTCAGCACGGCGAGCGCTTCGTCGATGGTGCGCGTGGCGAGCCACGCGGCAATCGCCCCGTCGATCTCCTGGGTGCGTGGCACGCGGCCGTCGTTGTGCGTCAGACCGGGATCGTTCGCCAGATCTGCGCGTTCGATCGCGATCATCAAGCGTTTGAAGATCGGGTCGCTATTGCCGCCAATGACAATGCTGCCGTCGCGGCAAGGATAGGTGTTCGACGGCACGATGCCCGGCAGCGACGCACCGGTGCGCTCGCGCACCATGCCGTACACGCCGTACTCCGGCACCACGCTTTCCATCATGTTGAAGACCGCTTCGTACAGCGCGACGTCGACCACCTGCCCTTTGCCGCCGTTCACCTGTTTGTGATGCAGCGCCATCAACGCACCGATTACGCCATGCAGTGCGGCAATCGAATCGCCGATTGAAATGCCGATACGCGGCGGCGGCAAATCCGGATAGCCGGTGATGTGGCGCAAGCCGCCCATCGATTCAGCGATCGCGCCGAATCCCGGCCGGTCGCGATACGGCCCGGTCTGGCCGTAGCCGGACAGACGCACCATTACGAGCCCAGGATTCTCCGCCGACAGGACGTCATAACCGAGGCCGAGTTTTTCCAGCAAACCCGGCCGGAAATTTTCGACGACGATATCGGCTTCTTTCGCCAGACGCCGCACGATCTCCTTGCCCTCTTCGGCTTTCAGATTGATCGTCACGGATTTCTTGTTGCGCGCCTGAACCGCCCACCATAGCGACGTGCCGCCGACTTCAGGATAGAGCTTGCGCCATTTGCGCAGCGGATCGCCGCCTTTGGGATCTTCGATCTTGATGACGTCGGCGCCGAACTCGCCGAGAAAGCGCGCAGCGAACGGGCCGGCGATCAACGTGCCGAGTTCGAGCACCTTGACGCCGGCGAGCGGGCCTTTGGGCGCGGCAGTGGCGCTGGGATCGGGGTTGACGGTCATAGGTCTCCTCTGTGGTCTGTTCTCGTCCGGACACGGCCTTGGCGGATCGATCTCACACGATTTCGCCCGGACGTTGCGGGCGCCGCGAGACGTGGCGCTGCCGCGGTTGGCCGCGCTACATCGAACGCCGGTCGAGCATCGCGCGGGCGATGGTGCCGGCGTCCACATACTCGAGTTCACCGCCCACCGGCACGCCGCGCGCGAGGCGCGTAACGGCAAGACCGCGCGCCTTGAGCGTTTGCCCGAGGTAATGCGCGGTGGCCTCGCCTTCATTGGTGAAATTGGTCGCGAGCACGACTTCGGTGACGATGCCATCCGATGCGCGCTTGACCAGCCGATCGAAATGGATCTCCTTCGGACCGATGCCGTCGAGCGGACTGAGGCGGCCTATCAGCACGAAGTAGAGGCCGCGATAGGTCATAGTCTGTTCGAGCATGATCTGGTCGGCGGGCGTCTCGACGACGCACAACAACGTCGGATCGCGCTCCTCATCGAGGCAGACCTCGCAGATCTGCGCTTCGGTAAAGGTATTGCACTTCTCGCAGTGCTGCAGATGTTCCGTCGCGAACAGCAACGAGCGCCCGAGTTTTTCGGCGCCGTCGCGGTCGTGCTGCATCAGGTGGTACGCCATGCGTTGCGCGGATTTGGGCCCGACTCCGGGCAGCGCGCGCAGCGCTTCGACGAGCGCCGACAGGGCGGAAGGTTGTTTCATGCGGATCGGCGGTGTCGAAGTGGGTGTTGCCGGGTATTCAACTCACGCCGCGGCCAAAGCGGCAGCGTGAGTCCATTTTTGCAGCGACGCCGCTCAGAACGGCAGCTTGAAACCCGGCGGCAGCGGCAGACCCGAAGTCATGCCGCCCATCTTTTCCTGAGCGGTGGCCTCGGCCTTACGCACGGCGTCGTTGAATGCAGCGGCGACCAGGTCTTCCAGCATGTCCTTGTCGTCGGCAAGCAGACTCGGATCGATCGACACGCGGCGCACGTCGTTCTTGCAGGTCATCGTCACCTTGACGAGACCGGCGCCCGACTGCCCTTCGACTTCGATCAATGCAAGCTGCTCCTGCATCTTCTTCATGTTTTCCTGCATCTGCTGGGCCTGCTTCATCAGCCCGGCGAGTTGGCCTTTCATCATGGATATGCTCCTTCTTGATAGCGTGAAATCCGGAAAGCGGGTGCGCCACGGGGGCGCGGCGAATCAGTGGACGGACGGCGTGCCGTTCGGGCCGGAGTCCTGGGTGATCGGGCGAACCGAGCCGGGAACGATGCTCGCGCCGAATTCGCGGATCAGCGACTGCACGAACGGGTCGGCGCCGATTTCGCGCTCGGCTTCCTGCTGGCGCTGGGCCCGCATCGCGGCGTCGTGCGCGGCTGCCGTGCGGCGCGCCGGGCCGACTTCGACCAGCACGTCGACGTTCTGGCCGAGCTTGTCGGCGAGCGCGGCTTTCAGTTTAGCTACCTGCGAAGCCTCAGCGTACTGCGGCACCGGCACGTTCAGTTTGAGCGTGTTGCCTTCGAGCGCCATTAGTTCGCTGTTGAACGCGAGTTGATACGAGATGCCCTTGAGCGGCAGATCGACGGCGAGCGCGGGCCAGTCGCCCTGAAAACCCAGCTGGTCGAGCGGCACGGCGGGCGGCAAGGGCCGCCTGTCGACCGCCGGCGCGGGTGTCGGCGCGGGCGCGGCGTTCACGCGGACATCGTCGGGACCACTGTCGAACACCGGCACATAGTTGTCGTCCGGCAGGCCGTAATAGCCCTCGTCCGCTGCGGTGAGCGGCATGTATTCATCGGGCGGCATGTCGTCCCACGGCGCGCCCGACGAGCCACCTGACTCCTGAGGCTGCGGGGACGGTGCACGCGCTGCCGGCGCGGCGTCCTGTTGCGGCGCGCGGCGCGGGGCACCGGGCGTCGGCACATTGACGACCACGCGCGGTGCGGCCGGCTTCGGTGTGACCGGCGCGGCAGCAGGCTTGGCGGCGGTTGCCGCCGTCGTGCGGCCACGGTCCGACGATACTTTCAGACCGGCGCTGCGCAAGACATTGAGCGCGTCGCTCGCACCGCCGGCACGGCGCGGCGGAACGTCGGCCGCAGGCGGCGACGCTTGCGACGCTTGCGACGCCGTCGCGGACGCGGCTTCTTCCGCCCGTGCAGACGCGGCTGCAGCCGGAGCAGTGAATGACGACGCGGGCGACGAGTTCTCAGGAGCGGTTGCGGCGGCTGGTTCGTTCGGGGACGGCTCGGTGGGCACATCGTCCCACGGCGCCACGGCGCGTGCAGCCGCCACTTTTGTGGTCTCGATCGTTTCAGATGCGTCGGCTGCCGACGCGGGGGGCGTTGTTTCGAGCAGCGCGGCCGCTCGAGGCGCACTCGCCTGCGCCAATGCGGGAGACGCCGACACACTCTCATCCCGCGCGACGGGCGGTTCTTCCTGCCACGGAGCCAAAGCCGGCGCGGCAATAGCGGCCGCAGCCACAGGCGCCGGGTTCGCTTCGCCAGAGGTAATCGCAGTTACGGACCCGGAGGGAGCTGCCGCTTCGTCGGAAGCTGGTGCGAGCACGGATGGGGCAGTGGCTTCGTCCGAAGCTGGTGCGGGCGCGGAAACGCCTACCGCTTCAGCGATAGCGGTCTTCGGCCCGCTCATATTTCCCCCTGACTCCGCAGACGCCGGCTGCCGCGAATCCGGCGTCGAAGGCTTCGCGTTTGCCACTGGATTCGCGGAGCGTACCGGCGCCGCGGGGGCTGCTTCGATCGCCCGCGCCGCCGGCTGCTGCGCGGCGACCGCCGGCGCGCCGGCGCGCTTCGCACCACCCGCCCCCGCCGGTCCTGCCGGACGCGCGGAAGCCGCACCGCCACCACCGGTGGGCGCCGGCTCGAACGCCAGCATACGCAGCAGTGTCATGGTGAAACCGGCGTATTCGTCAGGCGCGAGACCCAGTTCGCTTCGGCCGATGGTCGCAATCTGATAAAACAGTTGCACCTGCTCGGCGCTCAACGCTTCGGCAAAGCGGCGCAAATCGCCCGCTTCCGGCCATTCGTCCAACACCGACGACGGCGCGAACTGCGCCCATGCGATTCGGTGCAGCAAGCTCGCGAGGTCCTGCAACGCCGTCGAAAACGACAGGCTGCGCAACGCCATCTCGTCCGCGACCGCCAGCACGGCGGCGCCGTCGCCATCGGCCAGCGCGTCGAGCAGGCGAATCAGATAGCTTTGATCGAGTGCGCCGAGCATGCCGCGCACCGCTTCTTCATTCACCTGATTGGCCGAATAGGCGATCGCCTGGTCAGTCAGCGAGAGCGCGTCGCGCATCGAGCCGTCGGCCGCGCGTGCGAGCAGACGCAACGCCTGGGCGTCGTACGGCACATTCTCTTCGCCGAGAATGTGCTCGAGATGCGAGACGATGTGCCCAGCCGGCATCTGCTTCAGATTGAACTGCAGACAGCGTGACAGCACCGTGACCGGAATCTTCTGCGGATCGGTGGTGGCAAGAATGAATTTGACATGCGAAGGCGGTTCTTCCAGCGTCTTCAACATCGCGTTGAACGCGTGGTTGGTCAGCATGTGCACTTCGTCGATCATGTAGACCTTGAAGCGCGCATCGACCGGCGCGTAAACCGCGCGCTCCAGCAGCGCCGCCATTTCGTCGACCCCGCGGTTACTCGCCGCGTCCATCTCCACATAATCGACAAAGCGACCTTCGTCGATCTCCCGGCACGCGCGGCACACGCCGCACGGCGTGGAAGTCACGCCGGTTTCGCAATTCAACGCCTTGGCGAAGATGCGCGACAGCGTGGTTTTACCGACGCCGCGGGTGCCGGTAAACAGATAGGCATGGTGCAGACGGCCACCGTCGAGCGCGTGCGTGAGCGCGCGCACCACGTGCTCCTGTCCGACGAGCGAAGCGAAATCCTTCGGCCGCCATTTGCGTGCGAGAACTTGATAGGTCATCCGGAAATTGTATC